>Ga0066710_100002209_pt1 | contig 15485 bp, 11 predicted proteins | sample GraSoiAngelo_159_FD_79666 | JGI IMG/M metagenome (GOLD analysis project Ga0066710, IMG submission 79666) | Grasslands soil microbial communities from the Angelo Coastal Reserve, California, USA - 14_1009_16_40cm | ecosystem: Environmental > Terrestrial > Soil > Grasslands | place: USA...
CGTACTTGAGGCGCGCGATGCCGAACTCCCGGGCCCCGGGCGGCACCACCACCTCGGCGGATGTGGCGCCGCCCGAGAAGGCCGTGGCGAGGAGCAGAGCGGCGAGGAGGCGGATCCGGGTCATGGTCACTCCTGAGATGCGTCCGGGCGCGGATTCGCTCCGCGCCCGTGGCGCTCCCTCAATTGTACACCGGATGCCCGCGCCGGGGGCGCGGGGCGCCGGTCCCACCGCTGGTGGGTCTGCTCGTGGCCGCTGGCGGGTCTGCCTCTCGCCGTCGCGGCTCGCCTGGACGCTCGTCGCCGGCTACTGGCCCTTGAAGATCCAGTGGTGGCCCGCAAGCTGCGGGTTGGATCTCAACGTGAACGCCTGGCTCCGGAACAGGGAAGCGCTGGGCGATCCTCCCAAGAGCTGAGCATACGCTCGGGTGAGCGCCGCATTCCGATTCGTGCACGATTTCTTGTCCTGATCGTTCAGTGAAAAGTGCGGCAGCGTGACCGCCGCCAGCGGGAACTTGGCGTAGATGGAAGGGTCGTCGGCGTTGACGGCCGTGCCGAAGCTCTCGCATTGAACGTAGGACACGCCGCGCAGGTCGCCGTGGGAACCGAGCGCGGACACCCGCACCAGGTACTGGCCGAGATGGGGGGTCGGCAGCCCCGTGAGCACGCTCCCCGGGAATGCCTGGTTGATCCCGAAGCTCACCGGGTTCTGGGTGCCGCCCACCACGAAGTAGTGCAGCTTGTCGGCATCGAGCAGCGCGGGGCGCCCGCTCAGGATGATCTGGTTCCCGGACCCGGCGTTGAGCTGGTAGATCTGGACCAGATAGCTCGTCGCCCCCGGAACCGACTGCCACGTGACCGTGGAATCGTTCCCCGCACAGGGCCGGTTGTGCGGGTCGGGGCAAGTGAACGGCGAGTTCAGATCCTGCGTGTCGTTCGGGAACGTGAGCGTGATGTTGTAGAGCGTATCGGAGACGATCGCTGCCGTGTTGCTCAGGGGAGACGTCAGGGCCGGGCCGCCTCCAAACAGCCCGCGCGCGATGTAGCTCGGAGCGCTCGTGGGGGCCGTGTCGACGAAGCGGTACAGCTCCCAGTGGCCGTCCAGCCATCGCGCCACCGGCTGGAGCGGGAAGTCGAACAGCGACCGGAGTCCGCCGTTCGGCGCCCGCCGGAACACCTGGTAGCCGTCGGCCACGGTGTTGTCCAGCACCATGCCGTTCACGCTTCCCACCGGGTTCCCTCCGATCCCGGAGGTGTCCGATCGCTCGAAGCCGAGGAACTCGTCTTCGTCGCCCTCGCCCACCGGCGGCAGGTCCCTGAAGACCGCGAGGATGTTCGGGCGCTCGGGCCAGATCACGAGCTGGACGCCGTTCGACGGCATGCCTTCGGGGACCGTGAAGCCCGGGCTCACGATCAGGGGTTTCTTGCTGCACGCAGGCGCGAGCAGGGCGCCCGCGGTGATCGCCGCCAGGCCCAGGAGGAGAAATCCGGTGCGTCGCGCCATACCCCCGTCCCTACTCGGCCGAGATGCCCTTGCGGCGATCGAGGCGGATCCAGATGTCGAGCGCGAGCGCGCTCGCCACGTACACCGACGAGTAGGTGCCGAATCCCACGCCCACCAGCATCGCGAACGAGAAGTCCCGCAGCACCTCGCCTCCCCAGATGAACAGCGCGAGCGCGGTGAGGAACACGGTGAGCGAGGTGATGACGGTGCGCGACAACGTCTCGTTGACGGCGATGTCCATGGCGCGCGAGTGCTTCTCCTTGCGCAGCGCCTTGGACCGCTCCCGGATGCGGTCGAAGACGACGATGGTGTCGTTGATCGAGTATCCCGCAATGGTCAGCAGCGCCGCCACCACGGTCAGCGAGACCTCGCGCCCGGTGAAGCACAGCATGCCGAGCGTCACGAACACGTCGTGGAACAGCGCGACCACGGCGCCGAACGCGAACTTGAACTCGTAGCGGATGCCAACGTAAAGGAGAATTCCGACCAGGCTCCCGAGCACCGCCCAGATCGCCTTCTGCCGCAGCTCGCTGCCGACCTTGGGCCCCACCTGCTCGGTGCGGCGCAACTCCACCTGCACCCCCGGGAACCGCGCGGCGATCGCCTGCTGGATCAGCGGGAACGGGTTCTGGTGCCCCTCGGTGGCCTGGAGCCGGATCAGGAATTCGTTGCGGTTCTCGCCGGTCATCTGCTGCAGCTCGACGCCGCGCAGGCCGGAGGCGTCGATGGCCTTGCGCACCCCATCTGCCGACAGCGTCCGCGACAGCCGCAGCTGGATCAGGGTGCCGCCGGTGAAGTCGACGGAGTACTTGGGGCCGCCGTGCACGATCAGCCATACCGCGGTCGCGAGGATGAGCGCGCCCGAGAACATGTACGTGACCGTGCGGAACTTCATGAACGGAATGTTGGTTCCGATCAGCAACTGCAGGATGGCCATGGACTCGCCTCGCGAAAAGACTAGATGCTCAGCCGCTGGGCTTTCCCGCGGCTCAGCCAGTAATCGAAGATCATGCGCGTGAACAGCACCGCCGTGAACATGTTGGCGATCAGGCCGATGATGAGCGTCACCGCGAATCCCTTGATCGGCCCCGTCCCGAACTGGATCAGGAACAACGCGCTGATGAGCGTGGTGACGTGCGCGTCGAGAATCGTGCGGAAGGCGCGGCTGTAGCCGACGTCGACCGCCTGCCGCACGCTCTTGCCGTTGCGCAGCTCCTCGCGGATGCGTTCGAAGATCAGCACGTTGGCGTCCACCGACATGCCGATCGTGAGCACGATGCCGGCGATCCCAGGCAGCGTCATGGTGGCGCCGAATCCCGCCATGCACGCCACCAGGTAGAAGATGTTCAGCACCATGGCGACGATCGCGATCAGGCCGGAGAGCTGGTAGTAGACCGCCATGAACAGCACGACGAGCACCGTGCCGATCCAGCCGGCTGTCACGCCTTCCTGGATGGAGTCGGATCCCAGCGACGGGCCCACCGAGCGTTCCTCGATGATGCGCACCGGCGCCGGGAGCGCGCCGGCGCGCAGCACGATGGCGAGGTCCTTGGACGAGGCGATGTCGAAGTTGCCGGTGATCGAGGCGTCTCCTGACGGGATGCGCTCGCGGATGTTGGGCGCCGAGCTCACGACGCCGTCCAGCACGATCGCGAGCTGGCGGCCCACGTTGTTGCCGGTGATGCGCGCGAAGTCGGCCCGGCCCTTGGGCGTCAGCTTCATGCTCACGCCCCACGCGCCGGGGTTGGTCTGCTCCAGGCCCACGCGCGCCTCCGCCGCCGCCACCGAGCCGCCGCTCATCTCCGACTCGCGCTTCACGACGTAGAGGTAGCGGCCGGTGGCCCCGGCGGAGGTTTCCGGGCCGCTCCACAGGAGCTGCGAGTCCGACGGGATGATCGAGTCGACGCCCGGAGTCGCGAGCAGCTTCGTCACGATCGGCGAATCCTGATCGCGAACGAACGCGGCGGTGCCCTCGGTGCCGAGGAAATGCCCGGTGAGCGGCATGCGCTTGAGCGCCGTGTCCGCGAGCCCTTCCGTGACGCCGCGCGAGGCGAGGTAGGCGTCGAGCCGCTGGAACACGTTCTGCGTCTCCTCGGGCGTGCGCACCAGCTTGAATTCGAGCAGCGCCGTCTTGCCGATCAGCTCGATCGCGCGCTGGCGGTCGGTGAGCCCGGGCAGCTGCACGGTGATGCGGTCCTCGCCTTCGCGCTGGATCAGCGGCTCCGCCACGCCGAACTGGTCGACGCGGTTGCGGATGATCTCCATGGCGCGATCGGTGGCGTCGCGGACCTGGGCGGGCGTGAGCTTCTGGTGCTCGACCTCGAGCACGAGGTGCATGCCGCCCTGCAGATCGAGGCCGAGGTGGACGGCCTTGCGCCGCAGCTCCGCCAGCTCCTGCGCGGGGAGCGCGGCGCGCTGGGCGGGCGTCATCGAGTAGAAGCGGTAGGAGGGATACAGCACCCACAGCGAGGCCGCCGTCACCAGCAGCACGCCGAGCAGCTTCCACTGATCGCGGGTCATCGGATCTCCTAGCGCGCGTTCAAGCGGTGAAGACGAATGAGGCGCGACGCGGACCGCAGAAAGCGGAGCACGCCTAAGATGTTGGGAGGCAAGAAGCGGCGGGCAGTTTACGGGCCGCGCGGAGGGGTGTCAACGAATTGACGAAGGAGTCGGTGGAAGGGAGGGATGGGTCGCGCGGCGGACCGCCGACAGGGGCGCTCATTCACCCCGGCTCACACGGGCGCGGGGCGCACCCGCGGCGCCGAGACCCGCGGGCTGCGGCGCGATGCGTGGAAACCGGGACAGGGGCCGGTTGGCGGCCGGCCCCGATAGGAACACAAGTCTTGGAGAGGTGGGCGGGGTGAGGGTTTCTGGAGGGAACGATTGGCGGGATCCCGGTTTTGGACAGCGCCTCGCGTCTGGGCAACTGCCGTTCCAAGTCCGGAATCGGTGCATCCTGCGGGTTCTGGGCTAACCGTGTCCCCGGCGGCGTCGATCGATCGTCACCGTCGACCACGATGCGACGCCGCCAGTGACGGTTGCCGGCGGCGGAGTTTGAGGATGCACCGGCGAGGGCGGAGGCGCCGCGACGCTCGGCGCCAGAAGTCCAAAGTCACTGGATCGGGGTCTGTTGCATGGCCACGGCCTGCCACCGGCCGCCGCGTCGGACGAAGACGCGCGAGTAGCGGATCTTTCCGCTGAACGGGAAGCCGCGAAACGTGCCCGTGTTGTCCGCGATGCCCATGAGAACGGCGACATTGCCGTAGATCCGCACCGTCAGGCTGTCGTACTTCACCGACGTGAGTTTCAGCTCACCGCTCGCGATATCGTGGATGTTGTCCGCCTTCGTCCGGAGCTGCCCGAGTCGCGATATCTCGATGAACTCGTCAGCGACCAAGCGCGAGAGCGCCGTGGTGTCTGCCTGCAGCAACGCCTGCGCGCGCGCCGCCTCCAGCGCGCGCACCGCTTCCTCCGCGGTCGAGCCGCTCTTCTTTTCCGGTGCGCTTGGACTGGCCTGGGCGCTGAGGAGCAGAAGCGAAGCCGTGACGCCAATACGCCCGAGGCGCAGCCAGGATGTTCGTAACATGATGAACCTCCTTTACTGTCGAAACCGCTCCGATCGCCCGGACGTTCGAGCGTGGTCCACGCACTGTGGCGGAGGCTACTGCTGGTGCAGGCACCCAGCACCACCGCGAGGGAGCGCGCCGCGACTCTCGCTAATCCGGGCTGCGCCTCATCCCTTCCTTCGCGATCGCCTCGGTGGCGCGCACCAGGATCGGCCCCAGCACGGCCATGAACAACACGTATGCCGTCGCGAGCGGGCGAAGTCCCGGGGCGAGACCACCCTCGACTCCCAGGCCCGCGATCACGATGGAGAACTCTCCGCGCGCCACGAGTGCCGCCCTCGCTCGCCATCGGCCCAGGGCGACGACCTGTCCGCTTCCGGTCGCCAGCCATCCGGTCAGGAGCTTGGTGAGCGCGGTGATCACCCCGAGCCCGATGGCCACGACCAGAACCGGCGGGAGTGTCCCAGGGTCGATCTGGAGACCGAAGAAGAAAAAGAACACGGCCGCGAACAGATCGCGGAGCGGGCCGATGACTCGGTGTGCACGTGCCACGACCGGACCCGAGAGCGCGATGCCGACCAGGAATGCGCCGATCGCGGCGGACACGGGGAGGAGCTGGGCAATTCCGGCCACGAGGAGGATGGCCCCGCACACGGTGAGAATGATGATCTCGTTCGACTCGCGCGTAACGATATGACTCTAGTTCCTTCCCTGGCGGACCGCGAGCACGAGGACGATGGCGGTGGTGGCGAGCGCGGCGGCGGTCGAGACGGCGGCTCGAGCCGCTCCGTGGCCGACGGCCAGCACCGCCACGAGCGGCATGAAGACGGCCATCGCCAGATCCTCCAGCATCAGGATCGAGAGCACGACGGGCGTCTCCGGATTGCGGAGCTGTCCCAGATCGCCGAGGACCTTGGAGGCGATCCCGGAAGAGGAGATGTAGGTGACGCCGCCGAGAATCACCGCCGCGAGCCACCCCCATCCCAGGAGCAGGCCCACGGCCACGCCGGGAAGGAAGTTGAGCGCCAGGTCGAGCACGCCCGCGGCGAGCCCGGTGCGCAGGCTGGCCAGCAGTTCTTCGCCCGTGTATTCCAGGCCGAGCATGAAGAGAAGCAGCGCAACGCCGAGCTCGGCGCCGACGTGGACGAAGTCGTGGCTGAACGGCAAGGGCAGCAGGCCGCCGTTTCCGAATGCGAGGCCCAGCAGCAGATAGAGCGGGATCGCCGAGAGCCTCCACCGATTGGCCAGCCGTGCGAGGAGCGCGAGAGCGACGATCGCGATCCCGAGCTCGACGAAGACCCGTGCCATGTCGGTCGGGTCACCGGCTCCTTGGTCCCACGGCCAGCACCTCCTCTCGATCGAGCTAGTTCACAGCCACAGCGTAGGTTGACACCCAATCGGCCCCTGTCTATAGTGCCGCGCTCAACCGCGCCGGGCGTTCCCGTTGGTCTCCGTCCCGGGAGAGGAGCTTCCCTTCGCATGATTGCTCGCTTGCGCCGCGTGAGCATTGCCGTCGTCGCGATGCTCACGATCGCCTCGGCATGCCCCGCGGACAGTGGCGGTTACCGCGCCGGCCGGGGCGGAATCGGCGGCCAGATCGGAGGCGCGTCGGTCGTCGCCGAAAACGAATATTCGACCGGCGCGGCGGCCCGGTTCTCGTTTTCCGGGCACTGGCGATACGCGATCACGCCCTGGCTGCGCTGGCAGATCAGCCCCGGGTTCACCTGGTCCTCCTACCCCAACCAGGACCGGGCTCCGTTCCGCGACATCAACTTCCCGCTCGACAGCACCAAGACCAACTACCTCACGCTGCTGGCGCCGGTCTCGGTCCAGCTCCAGTTCACCGCCAGCCGCGGCCCCTGGCTCTACTACGCGGGCGCGGGGCCGGGAGCTTACCGCGTGTGGGTGGAGAACCGACGCAAGGTGCTGCGGGACCCGGTGAGCCTCAAGCTGCACCGGGGCGTGTATCCCGGAGCCACCGTGCAAGTGGGATTCGAGCGCTTCCTCAAGGCGCTGCCCTCGACGAGCATCGAGGTGTCGATCGACTCGCACTATGCCTTCGCCCGGCGCGACGACCAGTTCCCGTCGGGGTGGAACTCGAAGCTGCTGGACGTCGGCGTCCGCATCGGCGGCAACTACTACTTCGTCCCGAATGCCCCGAAAAAGAAGGCATCGGGCGTTCCGGCGCTCCCATGATGAAGTCGGGCTTGCTCGCCGAGGGCGGATCATGAAGCATCGTGATGGGCCGGGCGCCAGGGTGATCCCGCCGGCTCGACCGCCACTGCAGATGCGGCCGGAGGCGCAGCGGAGGCCTGAGCTCGTGAAAGATCGGGTGCAGTGGGCCGACAAGATCGCGCGCGAGGCGCTCACGTTCGACGACGTGCTGCTCGTGCCGGGCTTCGCCGAGGTCCATCCGCGTGACGTCGACATCCGCTCGCGCTTCACGCGCAACATCGCGATCAACGTCCCGATTGTCAGTGCCGCGATGGACACCGTAACCGAGGCCGCGCTCGCCATTGCGCTCGCGCGCGACGGCGGGATCGGGGTGATCCACAAGAACCTGGCGATCGCCGAGCAGGCCGCGCAGGTCGACCGCGTGAAGCGGTCCGAGAGCGGGATGATCGTGGATCCGGTGACGCTGCCGCCCAGCGCCACGGTGGCCGAGGCGCACGCCGTGTGCGCGCGGTTCCACATCTCGGGGGTGCCGATCACCGAGAACGGCCGCCTGGTGGGAATCCTCACGAACCGCGATCTGCGCTTCGAAGACGACCCGGCGCGGCGCGTGTCCGAAGTGATGACGAAGGACGACCTGATCACCACCCCGGTCGGCACAACGCTCGAGCAGGCGCGCGACATCCTGGCCCGGCATCGCATCGAGAAGCTGCCGGTGGTGGACGACGCTGGGCGCTTGCAGGGACTCATCACCGTCAAGGACATCGAGAAGCGCATCCGGCACCCCGACGCCTGCAAGGACGCGCTGGGCCGGCTGCGCGTGGCGGCGGCGGTGGGAGCCGCGGGCGACTACCTCGAGCGCGCGGCGGAGCTCGTGAAGGCCGGCGTCGACGCGCTCGTGGTCGACAGCGCGCACGCCCACTCGCGCGGCGTGCTGGCCGCCGCCGAAACCGTGCGCGCGCGGTTTCCCAACGTGGACCTGGTGGTGGGCAACGTCGGCACCGCCGAGGGGGCCCGGGCCGTCGCCGCCGCCGGCGCGGATGCGGTCAAGGTCGGCATGGGCCCCGGGGCGATCTGCACGACGCGCGTGGTGACCGGGGTCGGCGCGGCGCAGATCAGCGCGGTACTCGAGGCGGCGGAGGCGCTGGAGGGCTCGGGCATTCCCGTGATCGCGGACGGCGGCATCAAGTACAGCGGCGACGTGGTGAAGGCGATCGCCGCCGGCGCGCACTCGGTGATGATCGGCAGCCTGTTTGCCGGCACCGAGGAGAGCCCGGGCGAAGTCGTGCTGCTCGAGGGCCGGTCGTTCAAGGTGTACCGCGGCATGGGGTCCCTGTCGGCGATGGCGGCCGCGCGCGGCAGCCGCGAGCGCTATTTCCAGGAGAATGGCGGCGACGGCGGCGAGCTATCGAAGCTCGTGCCGGAGGGGATCGAGGGCCGCGTGCCGTTCAAGGGCCCGCTGACGCAGTCGGTGCTGCAAATGGTGGGCGGGGTGCGCGCCGGCATGGGCTACTGCGGCGTCCGCGACATCGAGGAACTGCGCACCCGCACCCGGTTCGTGCAGATCAGCTCCGCCGGCCTGCGCGAGAGCCACCCGCACGACGTCACGATCACGAAGGAAGCCCCGAACTACGAGATCCGCTGACCGGGGGCGCGGGTGGTGATGCGGCAAAACCGCCGCCGCGGTTCGGTAGTTGACGGGGGACCGTCCGTACTAATCTGTGTCGGGGCCTATGGGACGCATTCCGCCCTCCGTCGGACGCCATACGTGGGAGCGCCTCATGACCTCGACCCGGCGCTGGCGAGCCTTGCTCGCGCTCTAGACGTGGCTCGCTCGCTGGCGAGACGACTCGTCGTTGTGCGGTAGGGGCGCGGGCGGTGGTGGCAGAGAATCAGGAGCTGATCGAAAGGAGAGCGTACGGTCCCCGGACACTACTCCCCATCAGCGGGATATCAGCACTACTTTCCCAGTCAGCGCCCGCGGCCCCGCCGTGATTCGGACGAAATAGACGCCGCTCGGGAGCCTGGCACTGGAGCGTCGTTGCGCATCCCATAGGAGCGAATGCCGGCCGGCGGAGAACGTGCGGCCATTCACGAGGCGCTCGACGAGCCGCCCCGTCGCGTCAAACACCGCGACTTCGACGCGGCTCGCTTGGGGCAGCGCGAAGTCGAGCCTGACCCTGCCGCGGAATGGGTTCGGGCTGGGAGGGAAGAGCCGGAAGCTCTGCGGCTTGTTCGCTACGGAGTCAACGGCCGCCGGAAGGCCGCCCGTGTTCCGAAAGACCTGTACGTCGTTCGTGTAGAAGTTTGCCGCAACGAGATCCGGTCGGCCATCCCCGTTGAGATCCCCGATGGCCACCGACACGGTATATGGCTCCGTTCCGTAGTCGAATCTCGGGCCGAACGTCCCGTCTCCATTGCCGAGCAGCACGGACACTATCGGCTCACGCCCGTCGTGTCCCACCGCCAGGTCGGCCAGGCCGTCGCCATTCAAGTCGCCGATCGCCACGGAATAGGGGCTGCCTCCGGCGGGGATATCCGTTTTCGGGCCGAATCCTCCGGCGCCGTTACCCAGCAGCACCGAGACTGTATTCGATTCGTTGTTCGCAACCGCCAGGTCGAGCCGTCCGTCGCCGTTCAGGTCGCCGATCGCCACTGAACTGGGAGAGCTCCCCGTGCTGTAGTCGGTCTTCGCCCCGAAGCTACCGTCACCGTGGCCGAGCAGCACCGAAACGCTTCCGGCATAGTCGGGGTACGTGCCGGAGTTCGCCGCCACCAAGTCGGGCTTGCCGTCCCGGTTCAGGTCGCCGATCGCCACGCAGAGGGGAAAGTCCCCCGTCCCGTAGTCGGTCGTCACCCCAAAACTCCCGTCGCTGTTGCCGAGCAGCACCGAGACCGTGCTGAGGCCCGACATGTTACCCAGGTTTGCCGTCGCCAAGTCGGACTTGCCATCACCGTTCAGATCGCCGATTGCCACGCACACGGGATTGCTCCCGGTGGGGAGTGCAGATCCAGCTGCGAACCTTCCCGTTCCATCTCCGAGCAGCACCGAGACCGTGTTCGAGCCAAGGTTCGCGACCGCGAGATCGGGATGCCCATCGGCGTTGAGATTGCCAATCGCCACCCAGTAGGGGTCAATGCCCGCAGGGAAACCCATCGGATGTCCAAACGTGCCGGCGCCGCTCCCGATCAACACCGAAACCCCATTCATGGAATAATCCGCGACCGCCAGGTCGGGGCGGCCGTCGCCGTCGAGGTCCCCGATCGCGACCGAACTGGGGCCAGCTCCCGCCGCGAAGGTCGAATTCGCCCCAAACCTGCCCATCCCGTCACTCAGCACCACGGATATGGTGCTCGAGTCGTAATTCGCTGCGGCGATGTCGAGGCGGCCGTTTCCATCCAGGTCTCCGACGGCGATCTGCGGGCCGCCGGTTGGATAGTATGGACGAGTTCCGACGAACACGGTCGCGTCGGTCGAGAACGAGCCGTCCCCATTTCCGGGCAGCACCGACACCCTGCTGGCCTCCACGGAGGTGTCCAGCGTGAGGACGGCCAAATCAAGGTGCCCGTCGTTGTCGAATTCGCCCGTCGCGACGGTCAGGGCACGACCATTCACGGGTCGATCCAGCTTCGCTCCGAACGTGCCGTCGCCGTTGCCAAGCGTGATCGTCACGGTCATGGAGTTGAAGTTGGCCACCGCCAGATCGAGATGGCCGTCCCCGTTGAAGTCTCCGGCGACAACGGAGGCAGGCGAGTCATCGGCGCCAACCTCGGTCTTTGCTCCGAACGTGCCGTCACCGTTGCCCAGCAGCACGGACGCGGAGAATCCGTGCTGGTTCGCCACCGCGAGGTCGGGCCGGCCATCTTCATTGAAGTCGGCCACGGTGACGGAGATGCTGCCCCAGTTGGTGGGAAAATCCCGCCTGGGTGCGAAGCCCCCTGAACCATTGCCAAGCAGCGCTGAAACGCTTGCCGAGCCGAAGTTGGCGACCGCCAAGTCGAGACGTCCATCGCCATCGAGGTCCGCGATCGCCACCGACCGCGGAGAGTCGCCAGTCGCGAAATCCGACCTCGTGCCGAACGTTCCGTCCCCGTGGCCGAGCAACACGGATATCGTGTTCGACGCCTGATTGGCCACCGCGAGGTCGAGTCGCCCATCACCGTCGAGGTCCCCGATTGCAACGGACACGGGATCGAACCCCGTACCAAAATCTGAGTTCGACCGGAACGTGCCGTCACCGTTCCCGAGCAGCACCGACACCGAGTTCGAACCCGCATCGGCCACGACGAGCTCGGGGCGACCGTCTCGATCGAGATCCCCCACCGCGACGGATTGGGGCTTGGCTCCGGCATCGAACACGTAGGAGGGCGGCGTGAACAGCGGGCGGGCCTGCGCCTCGGGGGCCGCAATGACCGCGAGCAACACGGCCAGCCTCGCCCCCGGGAGCCGGACCGGGCGAGCTCGGCGAAGTTCGGGAAGCGATGCAAGGAAGCTCATCGGGCAAGGCCTTCGGTCGCATGCAACGAACGCCGCGTCGTCGGTTGTGAAGAATTGTGCAGGGAGGACGCGATTGGCGCAAGAGCGCGGAATGCGGGCCCGGGAGCCTCCAAGCCCCTCAGGCCGTGACCGCCAGCTCCGCCCGCATCACCTCGAGCGCCTTCGCGACCGCCCCCGACCAGTCTCCCGGCTCGTCCTGAGCGCAGACCGAAACGCCCGCGTACCACGAGCGCCAGCGCCAGTCCGCATCGGGGCCGGCGAGCACGCACGTGCGCACCCCCATCGCCGCCGACAGGTTCGGTACCACCCCCTCGGTGGAGATCACGAGGTCCAGGTCCCCGATCACGCGCGCGGTGTCGAGGAAGTCCCGAGCCCCGGCGAGCGGCTGCGGCAGGCCGAAGCGCTCGGCCTCGTGCTGCAAGTGCCCGCGATGGAGCGAGCGCCACTCGACGTCCGTCACCTGCAGGAGCTCGCTCAGCTCCTCCAGGTGCGTGGACCGGTGGAAATCCTGGGGGCAGGACGGATCGCCGGCCCAGTTGAGCCCGACGCGCGGCCGCGTGCGCGCCGTGCGAGGCATCGAGGTCCCGAGCCAAGGCGCCACAGGAATGCGGTCGACGTTAGTGATCCCGAGCCGGAGCGGCAGGCTCATGTGCCCGCACCAGGCGTCGTATCGGATCGCCGCGGCATCCGTCACGACCTCGATGCCGGGGAACGCCGCGGCGACCAGGCGCGCGAGCGGCTGCTGGACGTGCGCCACGACCCGGTCCACGCGCCGGAGGAGCTCAGGATAGAATCGGCACGTGAGCAGCGTGTCGCCGAGCACCTGCTCCTGCTCCACGAGTAGCGTCCTGCCCGGCATCCGCGCGCCGTCCCACTCGGGGGCCGCGAGATCCTTGCCGATCGCGAACAGCGCCTTGCGCTCCTCGTAGAGCGGCAACCCGCGGGCCAGATCGTCCTCCAGCAGGTGCAGGCAGCCCAGGTGGAAGCGCGCGACCGGCAGGTCCCACGCCTCGATCAGCGCCGCCTTCGCGTGCGCGAGCCGCCCCGCTCCCTTGTAGGCGTGGCCCAGATGGACCCACGCCTGCGGATGGTGCGGCGAGTGCGCGAGCACGGTCAGGCAGGCGCGGCCGGCCGCCTCGTAGCGCCCGGCGCGGTTCAGGACCACGGCCAGGTTGATCAGTGCGTCGAGCGGGCGATGCGCCGCGACGGTGGGCATACCTTGGGGCATCGGCGGGGGCGAAGCCGGACTCGAGCGCGAAATCACCCCGTCCCGGGCGGGACGGAGCGGAGGCTTTTCGGCGGCGCCATCGGCCCGATCGGGGCCGGGCGGGATGGGCTCAAGTTTTCAGCGGCGCGCTACGGTTTGGGCAGCTCGAACTTGAAGTCCGGGTTGAGCTGCCGGATCTCGCCCACCACGCGCTCGAGGCTCAGCTCGGTCTCCTTGCTGGGCTCCGTCTGCCACTGGCTGTAGAGCTCGAGCAGCTCGTCCTGCTTCACCCGCAGCAGCTCCTGCTGCTGGTGCTCGTCGACCGAGCGCTCGAGGTGATAGACCTCGCCGCTGGACAGGCGCTTCATCAGGTCGAGGTACTCGCCGCGCATGTGCGAGAGGATTCTCAGGTACTTCTCGAACCCCACCGAGAGCTTCTCGAGCACCTCGGACACGCCCGCGTTCTTGCGGTGCACCTGCTGGGCGTAGGAGTAGGCGAAGTGGTAGTAGGTCTTGCCGCGCCCGATGTACGCCGCCTCGCTCGGCTGCAGCTTGCTGCGGTGCGATTCGGCGGCGTTGGGGTTGTCGAAGATCCCGATCGAGACGAGGAGGAAATCGGCGTTGGTCTTGTAAATCAGGTACTTGAGCCGCGCGTCGGTGGAGCTGGACATGCGGCGGAACACGTCGGTGTCGTACTTCGACAGGAACTTCTTCGACTGCTCGACATATTCCGGATTGATGAACGAGTGCAGCAGGTGCGCCAGGTAGACGTTGACGTCCTCGTCGTAAAAATCCTGGTTGGAAACGAGCCCGGTCTCCATCCTGCTGTAGAGCAGGCAGTTGATCATGAAGTAATAGGTAGGCTGGAGCTCCCGGCTCGTGTCCTTCAGGTCGACATAGTGACGTGGGTTCATGGTGCACCTTTTCCGACGCCGGCGTTCGCTGCAGGTTTCCGTTTGTCGAGACTCTGAAAAGGGACCTGGTGCATCGGCCGTGCCATCCGGTCGTGATTTGCCCCAAGGCGTGTGATGGCAGCGAGGGCCCCCGCGGACCGGGGTTTTGGACTGGGCCCGGAACCCCTATATTCATGCGGACTTGGTGTCGCTTTGCGCACGCCGTGGGAGAATGCACCCGATTTCCCTCGCCGTGCGCAACTGCGGCGGGATCTCGGGATACGTCATTCGAGGGGGCGTAACGCCGCACGCAACTCGCAATGTGTTTGCGGGGCCATGAAATTCCTTGGACCCCGTAACTGTGCGCAGCTTCAACGCTCGCAGCCCGCTCGCCGCACCCACGCAATTCGCGAGCGGCGTTGCAGACCGCATCTCGGGCGTGGTCCTCTTGCGCCCGAACCGTCGCCGGGCCCGACGGCGTCTCCGGCGGCGCGAGGGGCATGTGTCTTGCCTGACCAGAAACCGTGAAGCCACGCAGCGCACCCATCACTCGACGTGAACCATGACGGCCGCGCCGACACCGGTCGAGCCCGAGCTTCGCGCCCGCCTGGGGTTACGCATCCGCTTGTGGATCGGCGCCCTCGGCGGGGCTCTGGCGGGTCTGGCCGGGCTCGCGTGGGTCTTGTGGGGCTATTGGCCCACGGCGGGGGCGGACGGCGGTGGTCTGGAGCTGCGGCTCGGCATCGTCGCGCTGGCCAGCGTCTTTGTCGGGCTCCTGTGCGCCTGGTGGCTTGATCGCGGCGTCGTCCGGCGCGTGCGCCGGCTCGCCGCCAGCGCGCGGACCACCGAGACCACGCCGCTGCACGATCCGTTCACCGCCTCGGGCTGGGGCGAGATGGCCGACTTGAGGAACCACGTGAGCGCCTTGATCACACGTTACCGCCATGCGGCGCGCGCCGCCGATCAGCTGCAGCAGCTCGAGCGGCAGCTCGAATCCGCCCGCGACATGGTCCAGCGTTGGATCGAGACCGAGCAATGGATGGAGCTCCCGCCCGCGGCGGGGCCGCTCATGGGGCTCTCCGAAGCGCTCAACCGCGGCTTCGGACGCCTGACCGAGGTGAGCGATCAGAACCAGGAGGCGGCGCGGCAAGTGCAGGCCGGGATCGTTGCAGCCACGGCCGAGGCGCGCGAGACCGCCGAACAGTCGGAGCGAGGCTTCGTTGAGGTGACGTCGCTGCTCACGACGGTTCGCGAGCTGGAGCGACTCGGCGGCGAGCTGCAGCAGGCGCTCGGCGCTCGGCGTGCCGCCGTGCGTGAGCCGGGCGAGGGCCGCGACTGGCTCGAGCCCGCATCCGAGGCGATCCGCGAGCTGGTGGGTGCCGCCTCGAGCAGCATGGACGAGCTCGCGGCCGGGCTCGCCCACGTGCAGGAGCTGTCGGAGCACGTGCATGTGCTGGGCAACCGCGCCACCTTGATCGCGCTCAACGCGATGCTGGCCGCGCGGCGCGGCGAGCCCGAGTCCGCCGCAGCGCCGGCGGACGAGCTCAAGCAGCTCGCCCGCGAGGCGCGCCTCGCCACCGACCGCGTGCAGCAGCTCGCCCGCGACATCGAGGCCCAGATCCAGGCGGCCGGCGACCGCATGAAGGGC
>Ga0066710_100002210_pt1 | contig 15483 bp, 9 predicted proteins | sample GraSoiAngelo_159_FD_79666 | JGI IMG/M metagenome (GOLD analysis project Ga0066710, IMG submission 79666) | Grasslands soil microbial communities from the Angelo Coastal Reserve, California, USA - 14_1009_16_40cm | ecosystem: Environmental > Terrestrial > Soil > Grasslands | place: USA...
CCCCGTGATCGTCACCGCCGTCCCCCCAGCCGTCGACCCGCTGTTCGGCGCGACGCTGCTCACCGTGGGAGCGAACGACATCAGCTCCTCTTAACGGAACGATCACTCCAAACCATGGAGTGCTCCCCCCAGTCCACGTGGTCGTTGCGGTTTGGATTCCAGTCGTCGTCGCTGCTTTTGCTTCGGAAACCAATCCCGGCGTAACACTCGGAGCTACGGTGATGCCGGTATATCCCGGGCCAGGCATACCGGTGAAACTACAGCAGGGTACCGACGTTATAGCGAATATCAGATCATCAGCGTGTACGGTCGGGCCACTGGTGGTGGTAGTGGCTGTCGTTCCGCCAGTTGAATTCCCGGCCTGCCCCGACGCGTCCACATTTTCAAAGCAAGCGCTTATCGGCGAACAAGACGCCGCCAACGATCCGGCCTTCCATTCAGTGATATTTAACTGCAAGAAGCTCAGGTTGGAGTTGCTCGGTGTCACCGTGAAGGATGTCACTCCGGCGGGTATGCTTGGACAATACCAGACATAATGCTGTTGAAAATCGCCGCTACCTTGCGCGCCCCCGTTGGCATTCGTGATGAACGGACTATGAGGACTGGCGACAAAGCACGCTTCCGTCGCATTGATGTTGTCACCAATCGTTGCCGTTACGCCGTCGATTGAACGGTCGCATGAGGAATTGAAACACCACGTGGCGTACGCGATGATCGCGTTGTTAGGAGCGGGGCTGTAATTGACTCGTACGTTCGTCCCCTTAGAGAAATCGTCATAGACCTCTCCGCACAGGGTAAAATGGCCAATTGCCAGATTTTGCGCACACGTACCGATCGGCACCGCTGTACCGCCCGCGCTTGATAAATTATTCGGACTGACACTACTCACCGCGGCGCTCGGAGGACCTGAGACCACGGCCGACGCGCTGCAGGAGGCTGGTCGTCCCAGCGCATCAGTGACCGTGCAGCTGAGCGTGGTCGTCCCGACTGGGAACAACGAGCCCGACGACGGCGTGCAACTGACATTCAGCGGATTCACACCCCCGGACACGGTGGGCGCAAAAGTCAGCGGGATCGGTTTGCCGTCCGCGGAGTATGCCTTCTGTTGAGGACAGGTGATCGTCGGTCCCGGTGCTGGCGTCGGCGCTGATGCTGGCCCCGTCACGACGACAACGGTGCTGCATGAGGCCGTCGTCTTGGTCGCATCAACCGCGGTGCATGTGTCCGGCGTAGAGCCGACCGGGAACAGCGAGCCTGAGGCCGGCGAGCACGTCGTCGTCACGGGCGCAGTCCCACCGGTAACCGTCGTGACGATCTGGACCCCGACGGGGTTTCCATTCGATGAGGTGGCAGCCGGAGCGTTGCACGTGATTGCCAGTGGTGCCGCAGCTGTCGACGTCTCACCGGTTACCTCATTGGAGTACCTGCTCAACGCGTAAGTCGTGTCGTACGCCTGAACCGCGAAGTAGTAAGTGGTTCCATCTGCAAGCCCGGGCACCGGAGCGGACAGCGCGTTACCTACATCCAACGTGCTGGTGTAAACGCCCGACTTTGTGCCCCACGACACCAGATAACCGGTCACGCCGGAGCTCGGGCTGGGATCCCAGGCAAGCGTCAAGCCGGCGGCGCTCGCGGAGCCTGCACACAGGATCAAGAAACTCACGATCACGAAAGTTAAGGTTGCTTTGGAGTGGATCACGCGCGCGCCCACTGCATCCGCGGTGCCGCCCGCTCCTATTCCTGGGCTTGCGACAGAAGCCCGCGATTTTGCACGGCGTTGCGACGCGCGAGATTCGAGAGCAGGCGCACGAGTGCCTGCTCAGTTTCAGATGAAGACTCACGACTACACTACACGTGACGCATACCAGACACTGCGGCGGCGTCATCGATCCGGCGAGTCTCGGGTCCTCACAGATCGATGGCGGTAACGCCGTCGAGCTTAGTTGCTGGCGACTCCGTTCACGCCAGAGTACCGGGGAAGGCCGACGGCGTCTCGATTCCCACTGATACACGACCGCTTTGTTCGCGGCACCGACGCGCTCGGCGAGTCCGCTCTGCCGGGAAAGCGTTCAAGCCCGCCGCGGGCGAACGTCTCCTGACTGCTGATTTTGCCGGCGCGCACGGATGCTGCGCGTCACCTGCCGCTCGCGCTCTTCAACGAGATTTCCAGCAATGAGTTCTTCAGGATGTGCGCTTCGGTTTCGCAACCGTTGACGTCCGTAGCAGGAGCTCAGGCCGTATAAAGTATCTCCCGCGTTGGCCGATACCTGTCGTATGGACAAAAAGTCCAGTCAGGCCCATCCGGCAAGCGCGCCTTCTGTTGCCCCCGGATTGGACCGACGCGCCCGCACTCGGCTGCCCGATCCGCCTTGCCGCATCTGTAACTCGCCACCTGAACACGTCCGGGTCACTGCGCGGACCAGCTACTGCCTATACTTCAAGTGCGATCACTGTGGCTCGGTGTGGCAGGTGGATAAACCGGCGACTGGGCCGAAAAGGCGGTGGGATCCTCCGCGTCGACGGTAGAGTCCCCACCGCACCTTTCGCACGCCCGTTTCCGCGTCATCTGTCGGGCCCTACCGGCGCAGGTGAGTTGGTTCTGTTCGACGTCGGTGCTGATCGAGCGTGTTGCCGGCCCGGTCCATCAAGAAGTGGACACAGCCTGGGGCAGCTCGCAGCTTCATCGAACGCGACCGGGCAGCGCATCGCGATCCGGTCTTCCGGTCGGCCAGCGCGAAGCGAGCCCGAGTGCAGGTCGATGAGACCGTTCAAGACGCCGAGCAGCATGGCCACGCAAGTGGTCGTAGCGCAGCGCGTCGGCGAACACGGATGCAAAGAACTCGGCGTCACCGGTTTCGGTAGTTGGAAACAGGTCAGCGTCCGGTTGATACTGCGCGGCCCGGTCGGCGATGTCGCGCAGTTCGTTGTCGTCCATCGGCGGCTGGCAGCGCTTCCGGTTGACGACTTTCAGCGCGCCGTAGATCTCATCGGCGTCGAGGCCGAGGCGACGCATCCGGCAGGCTTCCGTCCACAGCGTGTCGTTGCGGCTGCCGGCGTTGATCGCGATGGGCAGCGGACGCTTCCCCTGATGCGGATGGGACGATCCGACGATCACGTCATAGGGAAGCAGCGGCAAGTTGTCCAGGTTCGACGGCCAGTCCTCGACCATCCCGTAGACGTGGCCGCTTGGATGCACGCTGGCGGGCGCGACGACGTATTGGCCGTCGCGTTTCAGCTCGACGTTGAGGCCGCCGGCGTCGATATGCGCGGGCAGGCTGGACGCGCGTCGCGCAGCGCGTTCGGCAGCTTGTAGTAGCGATGGAAGCCCCGCGCGCTGGCCGTCATCATCGGCGTTGTTCGCAGGTTCTCAGCGCACCACGTTTCGGCTTCTGGCCGGTCGGACTCGATGACGACGACGCCGGACACCGGACCGAGCACGATGCCAGCGTTGCGGCTCTGGCCGTTCCCGAACCAGGCGATCAGATCGTCATCGGTGCAGCGCGTCGTTTGGAACGGCTTCCCCGTCGCGTCGCCGTTCTCGTCCTTCGGGAGCACGGCACCATCCGGCAGCTTCGACATCGGCTGCAGGGGAATGAGGCTGAGGCCAAGCGCGTGCAGGCGGCGCGCGAGTTCGAGCGACACGCTCATCGCGCGGCCTCCTTCCACGATTCGATGGCCGCATCGAGGTCGCGCCGATCCAGATAGATCGAGCGCATACCCGGCAGCCTCACGACGGGCAGGGCACCGCGCTGGATCAGTTCGCAGAGCGAGTGATACGCGAGACCGAGTTCGCGGGCGGCGTTTGCGAGCGACACGAGGCGGCCGTTGGGACGCGGCTTCATCGCGTCGCCTCCTTGAAGATCGGACCGTCGTAATTCACGACGACGGCGAGCTTCCGCAGGCGCTCGGCGTTCAGCGTGGATGCGCGAACGATGCGCCGGCTCAGGAGCGGCGAGAGCCGCGTGAACGACGCGACGTTCGCGAGCGCGGCCAGCGTGACGGGCGAGTGCCCGGACGCACGAACGGCGCGAACGAAATCAGCGTGCAGGTGTTGACGCGGAACGCGGCGCATATGCCTCCGGAATGTGATGAACGGTGTTACTCACGTCCTTCACATTCCACACGAGGCATCAGCGTGCGATGCTCGACAAAGGGACGTTCAAGCGTGTTGAACGATGTTCCTTTGGATAAGGCTCAATTTCGGCGAAACGCACCGGAGCTGAGGACACGTGAAGATCCCGGACCGCTCGGACGTTGAGCGATCCGGGAAGCGTGGCTACGTCTTTTCGTGCTGTAAGCGTAGGTATTCAGCGACGTCCTTCTTTTCACCATACTCTGCCCAATCCAGAGGTGTTCCTTGGTGCCAAATGTCTCGGATGTCGAGTCTCGCGCCGCGCTCCACCAACACTTGGACCACATCAGCGTGACCAGCAACCGCCGCCTGATGTAAAGGAGTCGAGTGTGAGTGGCATCCGGCAGGATTGTAACGATTCGGGTCCTCGCCAGCATCAAGTAACAGACGAACAATCTCGGCATGGCCGTGTTGCGCCGCAAGAGCGAGTGCGCGGTGTCGACTCTCCGGCTCGGCGCTGGAGAGGGTTCGCCGGGCGTCCTCGAAGCGACCAGTCGCGGCGGCTGCTGTCAGCTCGACCTGTGCGCCACGTCGGATCAGCGCATCCACGGCCTGGAATTCACCATGCACGAGTGCTGACAGCATCGCACTGTTAGGGTTGGCCCCGTAGTCACACAACAAATCGATCAGCGGAATCTGCACTCCACACTCACGCGGCACGCGGCCCGAACACACAAGGCCAAGGGTCTCATCGATGCTAGCTCGGTCCGATTTCCCTTCTGCTTCGAGGATCGTCTTGGCGACTTCCACAATGTTCGGGGGCAGAGCATCGTGGCGAATAGGGTTTTCCGCGACAAATTCCAGCAACGTCGGGTTCGTAAAGTAGTTGCCGCCTTCGAAGGCCACGCGCTGATGCACCAGACCCGGATGATTCATCAGGTGGGCACCGAGACCGTCTGTGTCACCGTCGTCGAGAAGGTCGACGGCCCTGCGGAACACAGGGTCTTCGATCTGCTCATGCTTGGGACGACCGAGATCTGGGCGATCCGTCCGATGCACGTAAGTTTTGAGGCGTGCCCAGCTCGGAAAGCCATATTCGCGGGCGATCGCAAGGTGTGCGTCGCTTAGAGTGAACGGCGCGGCGGTGATCGCAGCGTCCGTTGCCTTATGGAAGCGCGGGTGAAATTCTCTTATGCGCTGGTTGGCATCGAGCTTTCCAGCTCGATGATCGTCCAGTAGGTCTTTCGCCTGGTGTTTGAGGTGCTTGATATCCGGCTTGGAAGGCAGGTGCTTCGTAGGCATGCGAACTCCCCTTTCATTGGTGCGCCTGACATCCGCATCTACAGGCAGAAAGGTTCGTTCGTTGCGAACTTCGCTTCAGGAGGGTGGACTTCTGTCCTTCCCGCGGATTGGATGCGCCCCTAAACGCAAGACCACTGTACTTCTACCAGTCGGCCATTCCGCCACGCCGAAATCAGGCCTCACTTCGCGAGTCTTTGCGCCACTGAGACGAAGCGCTCGGCTAGTGTTGCCGTCAGTGTCGTCATCAGCCGCCCCGGCGGTCCAGCCCTTCCTGCCTGTCCCGCCGTTCCGCGAGCGCTAGAAGCGGACGCCGAACGCCATACGGAACAGACGTCCGCCGTTGGTGCCCGGTATCGGCTGCGGGAACTGGTTGTCCTGCACCGCCTTGCCGAAGTTCGCGCCCTGAATGTAACCCGTCGGCAGCCCGTTCGCGTCTTTCGGGCTGTTCGGGTCGGCGGTCACGGTCGTGTCCCACTTGATCAGCTTGTTGTTGTTCAGCAGGTTGTAGAACTCCACCTTGATCCATGGCTTGAGCGACTTGAAGACCGGCACGCTGTAGGTTGCGGCGAGGTCGAGCAGGCCGAAACCCTTGAACTGACCCGTGCCGCGATCGCCGAAGTAGAGATCGTACGACGTCAGCGAATTGATGTCGTTCACCGGATAACCCGGGTTTCGCGCGAGCTCCACGGTGCTCAGCGGATAGAGCGAGGCGAAATAGCTGAAGCTCTGGCCCGAGTCGAGCCGCCAGAGTGGCGAGATGTCGACAGCGCCGTAGCGGCTGCCCACCCCGACGGTATACGTGCCGTAGACGCGCAGCTTGCTCCGCTGATAGTCGGCAAGACGACCGTACGGCTGGTAGCGATCGAGGGCCGGTCCGAGGATTTCCGGATAGTCGCCGAATCGGGACGTCAGGCCCGGCTGGTTGGCAGCTTCGGCGTTCGAGTTGCCTTCGTTCTTGAGCTGCAGCGTCCAGTGGGCGCCGAAGGATACGTTGTTCCTGAACCGATAGGTGTTCTGGAAGACCAGCGACTGGTACATACGGTCCACGTTAGGAGCAGACGTCAGGTTGGTGTAGATGACCTTCGTCAGGTCGCCGACATTCACGCCCTTCTGGTTCACGTGGACGATGCCGTTGGAGAGCTGGATGGTGTCCTCCAGGAAATCGTACCAGTTCCGGTATTGGTACGTCACCTTGAAGTAACCCTTTCCGCCGAGCTCGCGGGCGATGCCGAGGGTGAACTCGGCGACCGACGGTGAGCGGACACCGTCGGCGACGAAGATGTTCGCCGTCGGGAACGCCGCGCTGATGATCGTCCCGTAGTTCGCCACGTTGAAGGCCGGCGCGAAGTCGCGGCCCTGGCCGGCCGGTCCCGTGTAGCCGTAGGTCACGCGGCTCGGGTTGCCGACATCGGTGTTGGACGCGAACTGGGCCTCGCTGTACTTCCCCGAATAGGTTCCGAATGTCGCCTGCAGAACGGTTTTCCCGGCGCCCTGGAGGTCGTACGCGACGCCCAGGCGGGGCATCGCCTTGTTGGTGTCGACCGTCACGATGTCACCGGTGGCGTTGCTGCGGACGATCTCGAGGCGGACGCCGAGATCGACCGACAGGCGCGGCTTGGCAATCCAGTGATCCTGAGCGAAGAACGACGTCGTGTTGATATTGATCACAGCGCCGATGGTGGGAATCCAGTTCTGCACGCGTGAGACACCTGGCGTCCACACCGGAATCGGCACGCCCTGCGCGTCGTACACCGGCTTGCCGCCCGACTGCAGGTAATCGGCCTGGAACACGTAATTGGTGGCGCTCTGTGAATTCCCGCCGGTGCGCGTGCTGCGGTAGTACTCGAAGCCACCCTTGAGGTCGTGTGTCCCGGAGCGCTTGCCAGACAACAGCCGCGAGACCGATGCGGTGACCTGATGATTGTCGCGCGTTTCAGGGTCGAGCGCGCTGAAGAACGGCGCGGCATACAGGAGGTTTGCGGCGATGCCCGGCGTCAGGCCTCGTGTCCGAATCGGCGAGGCGGTGATGGCGGTGTTCGTGCCGCCGGCGCCCTCGAATGCGAACTTCTTTTGGGAATACTGCGCGGTGGCGAAGTGCTGGTTCTTGAGGACGCCGCTGTAATTCGTCACGAACAGCGAATTCGGCTGCGTCTCGCTGATGAGCACCGACGGATCGAGCGAGTTCGAGTTCAGGCTGTAGCGGTTGTTCTGCTCGGTGGAGTTGTTGGTGTAATCGCCGTATATCGTATGGCCTTGCGCCGGCGTGCCGGTGAATTTCAGCTCGCCGCGCTTGTTCACGTCGTGGCGGATGGCCGCCTGGTCGCTGAGGATGAACGTCAGGTTCGTGTCCGAGGGTTCGTAGCGGCCTGCCGAAAAGAACCACAGGCCATCTTTCACGAGCGGCCCGCCGAACGTCCCTTCATAGCTCTTGGACAACAGGTCTGGGTTCTTGATTCCGGCTGCATGCTGCCGCGGCGTCTCGTCGATCCATGTCGGGTTGGCGAAATTCTCGCGGAAGCTGCCGGTGAAGGTATTGCCGCCGCTCTTCGTGATCATGTTGACCACCCCACCCGAGAAGCGGCCCCATTCCGCCGAAATCCCGCCGGTCAGGATGTTCGTTTCCTGAATGGCGTCTTCGATGAACAGATTGTGCGCGGTGCCGAACAGGTTGTCGTTGATGTCGACGCCGTTGATCATGAACACGTTGTCGAACGCGGTGGCCCCGGAAATCGTCACCTGGCCGGTGTTCGGTGTGTCGCTCGTGAGACCCGGCGCCAGGTCGGCGATGTGCGCCGGCGTGCGCCCGACCGGAAGCAGGTCGAGCTGGGTCTTCGTGAACGTTGCGCCCGAACTGACCGTCGCGACCGGCGACGGCGCTTCCGCCGTCACGTTGACCACCTCCGTCCGGTTCGCGAGCGACATGACGATGTTCACTTCGGTCGCGCCACCGAGGGGCAGTGCCACGTTCTCCCGCCTGCCCGGCTGGAAGGCCGACAGATCGAAACCGACTGTATAGATGCCTGCCGGGAGACCTCGAATGAGGTACACGCCGTTTACGTCCGTGACGGCGGTCCTCATCCCCTGCAGCGAGGGCGACGCGACCGTGACGGTGACGCCAGGCAGCGAGAGATTGTCGTTCGATTGAACAATTCCGGTGATGACGCCCGTCTGCAGTCCCTGTGCGACTGCTAAAGAGCTGAACGCCAGCAGCAGCGCTGAAACGGCGGCGACCAGGAGTCGTCTCATAGGTCCCTCCTTCCTGGGATGAGCAACCCTCCGCCGGCACCAATGGTGCGCACTGTTCGCCCAGACGCTGTCTTCACGTCAGCAGCCGATCCGACAGCCGCGATGCAGTTTCCACGGACGGCGAATCGCCTCCGCCCAGGGTTGCGCATGATCTCCGGTGAAGATGCGCGCATTCAGAATCACGATGTTTGTGCCGCTGTCTCGTTGCGCTGCGATTAGCGCTGCCAGAGCGGGCGTGGAAATGATACGCGTGGCGCGCCTATCATAGCGCCATCATTTCTCTCCCAAAAACAACTGTTTGTCCCGACACTAACTCGGCACGTCAATCGCCCACAAGGCCATCGGTCTCGGGTTGATGGGGGAACACAGCCCGGAGGGGCGAATGCTGTCAACACTTGCAGCGCCTCTCGCGAAGAGCGGCACCGACCGACGTCTTCGGTCAAACGCAGGCGTGGAAACTCAGAACGGAATGCTCTTGCGCCAGATTTCACTCTCAAAAAATGGCCTGATTTCGCAGAAACGACACGGCCGATCGGTTATGTGTCAACGCTCATTTCAAAACGCGGAAATCTGGCTCCATTGAGCGGTCGCCATAGCTGCTCAGAAGCTCGCGCGGAGCCCGTGTCAAGGCCGTGAGCCATCAGGTCCGAGCGAAGCGAGGAGCCTTGACACGGGTGAGCACGAGCCACCCAAGGTTCAAGGGCGACCGCGGCGAATGCACAACATGTTGCGGTCGATCAGTTCATATTTCCGCGTTTTTCGGAGGGCGGCGACAGTTATGACATAGCGGTTATATTTTGCGCACCGCGACCGGCGCCTCCGGAGTGACTTCCGGCCAGAATTTGCGCGGAGGGGCGTTAATTGGATTTCGATACACCGGTGTTCAGGAGTCGAGGAGATCCAGAAGGGCACGAGGGCTGATTGCGGGAAGGGCCTCCAAGCATGGAGGACCACAATCCTCGACGTGTACCCCGTCGCACCCGCCACCTGCGCAATGCCGCCGTAGCCGATCGCTTGCGCTTCCGTCGCCGCCCACAGTCGGCGCGATCGCTCGGTCAACACTGGGGAGAGAGCCGTATGCTTGGCCCGCAGCGTGGCCAGATCCACGTGCGCACCGTACCACGCCCGGGATCGCGGATCCGAAGGAGGACATGATTTCCCTTCGACTGATTCAAAAAATGAACGGCGCTGGCGACTTCGGTGATGAATTTCTGACAGCCGTCTACCACCCGATCGTCGATTGAGCCGCGGTCTGAACCGGCGTCCGGGCCGACAGGTGCTGCTGACGTTTACCGAAGATGCGACTCAATCTCGCAGTGCTCGGTCAGCGCGCTTCGTTGCTCCCGACCTTGAACGAATAGCCCGGAGCCCCATTCAGCATGCGAGGTGCCAGCGTCGTGATCTTGTCCTTGTCGGGATAGAGCACGCCAAAAGCGCTCGTGTCTTTCGCCGAGCCATAACGTGCGGTGTAGTGCACGGAGCCGTCCTCGGCGTGGTTCACGCGCGTCGAATCGGCGGCGAACTGGGGCCTCGGATAGAACGTGAACGTCTGGTCGCGCGGGTTGAACCGGCCAATCGCCGTCGGGCGATCAGGCATGCGCTCGTTCACGTCCGGGAACCAGATATTGGCGTCCTTGTCCACTGATGCCTCATAGGGCTGAGCCCCACGGTGCGGGATCTCCCATGTCGTCCAGTTGCCGGTCTTCTGGTCCAGCTTCGCAATCATGCCCGGCCGCTTCCCGGCAGCCCAGATGCCGGTCCAGATGTTCCCCTCGGCGTCCGACTCGGGACCGCGCCGCAAGTTCGCCGGATAGATCGGAGGGGTGAACTCGGTCCATGTGTTGGTCTTCGTGTTGAACCGACCGAGCTTCCCCCCGTTCCACTCCGACACCCACACGTTGTCGAACGGGTCAATCGCTTGTCCATATGGTACGGCGCCAGGCGTCGGGATCCGGAACGTGGTGGCTTTCCTCGTCGTAGGATCGTACTTGCTGATCGCGCCGGTCAGCATCCAGTCCATGTAGATGTTGCCCCTGGAGTCGACGGTGCTGCCCATCAATGGCCCCTTGTTGCTGGCCCGGATGACGTTGTCGGGATCGGGATCGATCGCGTATTCCCACTTTTGGGTTTTCGGGTTGAAGCCGATGAGCCGCGACGTCAGCTCCGAGCCTGTCCCCCCGCCTTCGACGCGTCCATCCGACGTTCGACCGAACTCCGGCACCCAGACGATGCCCTTCCGGTCGATGATGATCTCGTGTACGCCGGCCCGTTTGTCGGGCAGTTCCCACACCTTATGCTCGCCGGTCCGCGGATCCAGCTGCACCAACCGACTGGGAATCCCGAGATCAACGGCCCACCGATTGCCGTCCGAATCGATTTGGACCTGCATGATGATCCGCACGCCTGCGACGCCGCCCGAAGCGCTTTCCGAATCCGACGCCACCGTTGCGGATGCGGTCGTCCGCTCAGCCGGGGAGTCGCCGAGGACGTAATACTCGATGTACTCGGCCTTGGCGAGCTGCGCTTCGTCGAGCGGGATGTCCTTGTCCGTCCTGACCGCCCGCGGCTTCTTGTCGAGCCCGAAATGTTTCGCCAGATACTCGAGCACGTCCTTTCGATCCTTGATACCGAACCGGAAGTTGCTCATCGAGCCGGCGAGCGTTCCTTCGCCAAAGCTGACCTTGTCCTTCTCGCCGAGCGCCGTGCCCATCATGCGGTCGAGCCCGCTCCGCCAGCCCGCTGCGCTGCGCGGTCGGAGCGGGAAGTAGTTCTCCCCGTGGCAGTTCATGCACAGAGTCTCCAGCACGTCCCGCCCCGGACCGGGCGGATAAATTTCGTCATAGCTCGCAAGCGTGACCTCCTGCTTCGGCTCCAGTACGCCGTTCGCCGTCCGGGCGAGCGCCGGATCGACGGAGCTGGGGTACTGATTCGGATCCCTTGCGCTGTGCATCGCCACCGTGACAGCCGGATTGTCGCCCGCCCTCACGACGATCGGCTGCGGATCTGATTCGAGCCCCCGCGCCTTAACCGTCAGTTCGTAGTTGCCGGGAAACAGCGCGACGGCTTTGAACGCGCCCGCCCGCGTGTAGACCATGTACTCCATGTGGCGCCGTTTGTCTGTGCTGTGCAGGTAGACGTGCGCCGCCGTGAACGGTTTACTCGCCGTCACCGTCCCCGACACGGTACCCAGGCCTTGTAGTTCGCTCGCCTTCTGCGCGTCGACGGTCCCGCTGCGCGTGCCGACGATGGCATTGCCGGCGACGAGCGCCACCCCGGCTACGAGCAGCGCACGAAGTGATCTCGTGAAGTTCTTCATGTGCGTCTCCCTCGGGCTATGGCCACTCTGGCCATCGCTATCGATTCCTCTTCAGCGTCGGATCGATGTACGCGGCTGGAAGCTTCTTCTCCGGGTCAATCCACACGTTCATGTAAATGAGCTTCGGACTATCGATCGACCTCCATGAGTGAACGGTCCCAGGGGGATTGACAACCACGTCGCCGGCCCGGACCTGCCGCGTCAGACCACCTTCGTATTTGCCGCTATAGGTGGGCGACCCCAGGCCCGAATTGACCTCTGCGTCCACCAGCCTTCCTCCGGTGACCAATGTGGCAGTCCCTTCCAGAATGACGTACACCTCGGACACTTCCGTGTGCATCTCGCCGCGATCAACCCGGCCCTCTCCGGCCTTGAGTTGATCGACCCAGAGCTGAATCACATGTTTGCCTGCGTCAATCGATTTCATCGGCGTCCCGCGTCGGCCGGGGTACGCCTTGACGATGGCCTCCCTTTCGGCAGCGGTGAGATCGAGCGATGTCCCAGGCGGCGGAAGCTTCGTCTGTGCCGAAGGCGCCACCACCGCCAGCAAGGTTGCTAGTGCACATAGAGCTGTTCGCATGGCGAGATCCTCACGGAAGAGCCGTATCGCGTACACCTCGAGTTCGTGGATCATAGGTCAGAGAAGATGGAGCGGATCTACTTGTGTTGACCTGGATTGAAGACCTCTCATGTCGGGGCAGGGAGTCCGCAGTCGTCAGTATTATCGGGCGGTACCGGTTCTCCTCGGCACCTCTTTCAACAGCCACTTCTGTGGCATGGATAGTCCACACGTAAACAAGTTGCCTTTCGAATCGACGCCGATGTGGTGTTGTCCGTCGCTCTTGAACGACCCGAGCACCTGCAGGTCGCTTCGCCTCAAAATGTACATCCTTGCGCTCGCGTTGATTCCGGTCCCATAAGCGTAATATTGTTCCGGATCTCGCGAAATGGCGACCGAGTTGATCGGTCCCGGCATCCGGGCCTCTTTGACGTACGTCCCGTCCTTGCGGTGGACATAGATGATGCTGTGGGAGCGGTCGGCCGCGTAGACCAGGCCGTCACGAGAGAGGTTTACGCCGTGGGCAAAACGTGGATACATCCCCATCGGGTTGGGCTTCCCAACCAGGAAGGGCGATGGAGCCATCCACATCGGCTGCTGACCAGCCTCGAAGGTGTCGTCTGGTTTCAAGCCATACCGCCCCCAGTGCCGCTTGTAGGCGCCGGTGTCTGCGTCGAACACGATGATGCGCTGGTTGACGTGGTACCCGTCGGCGATGTAAACCTCGTTCGCCGACGGGTCGAAATCGATGCCTGAGGGTCCGCCGAGCAACTTCGTGTCATTGCTGCCGTTGGTCTTGTCGACCTCGCCGATCTGAAGCAGAAACTTCCCCTCACGCGTGAACTTCACCACGGCATGTCCGCGGGCTTCGTCGCTGATCCACAGGTTGCCTTTCCAGTCGACATTCATCGCCTGTGCAGGAAACGGCCGGTCCTTGCCCTGAGTCCAACCGCCTTGACCAGGCACGCCCCAGGCCTGCACGAGATTGCCTTGCTGATCGAACTCGAGGACGGCCGGCGCGGGCATTTTGCCAGCCTTGGTGATCTGTTCCGAGTATCGCCCGGCTGTCTGATTTAGAACCCAGACATGATCGCGTGGGTCCACTGCAACCGCCCACACGATCCCCAGCCCCCAGTTGTTTGGGAGCGGCTGTCTCGGCCACGACGCATCGAGTTCGAAGACGGGAGGGCGTTCCGTCTTGAGCAGTGCGCCCGCAGCAATCTCTGCAACCTGTTCCGCCGTCTTCTCCCCAGTCTGTGCTTGCGCCACAGACGGTTTCGCCGGAACCAGGCGCGCCAGCCCAGCGACGAGCAGCCCGATGCAGATGCCGGTAGCGACTCGGAGACGCATCCGGTGATTTCGTGACGTGTTAGTCATCGCCAGGGTACTCCAAAGCTGTAAGGACTCTGCAGGTCCGCCGCATACTCAGGCGGCGGGTACGGCAGATGCTCCTTCCAGATGTTATGGCGCTCGCCTGTGGTCCGCAAAAAATTCTGTCCGGGCCAGGCGATCAGCCGCACCGATTCGTAGTCCACGACTGCGACACGATTTACTCCTAAGGTGTCGATGCGATCCTGGCGGCAATGGGTCTGACGGTTTTGAAGACGCTGGTTCGCGGCCCGGAAGCGCACGGAGGCCAGGACGAGTCTGCAACGAGAGTCCCTCCCAACGAGGGCATTGGATCGGCAAGGCCTCCGACGATCAGAAGTCCAGAGTACAAGTCGTCACAGACGTGCTGGCGAAATATGTCGGTACCTACCAGGAGTTGGACCCTTGGGGACCCGGACCCCACCCCAGAGTGATCAACATCACGGTCTCTGACGGCGCACTGTTCGCGGAACTGCGCGGATTTTGGGCTGGGAATAGTTACGCTGCGCGTTCCAGTTCCGAGCCTGGCATGAGGCCGGCCGCGATTGTAGCGGGCGCTACGGCAGCCCATATACAAACAGCGCGAACCCGGCACCGATCGCGATGTACTGCTTGCCGTCAATCGCAAATGAAATCGGAATGCCGCGGATATTGGCGCCGAGCTGCGTATCCCACAGTGGCTCGCCCGTGTTCGCGTCGAGCGCGAAGAAGTTGCCTTCGTCCGTGCCGCCAAATACGAGTCCACCCGCGGTCGACAGCAGACTACTAAACCCTGGCGACAGCAGCTTGAATTCCCATTTCAACTTCCCTGTCGTTGCCTCCAGCGCGCGAACCGCAGCCCAGGCTTCGTCGCCGTTCATCGTGCGCCCGCCGCCGGCAGTGAAGCCGAACCCGGGTTTGTACACCGCTTCGCCCTTGAAGAAGATCGTCCCCCATTCGCGGGCGACCTGATAAAAGAGGCCGGTCTTCGGGCTGTAGCTTGGGCTGTACCAGTTCGAGGCCCCGGAGATGCTCGGATACACCAGGACGCCTTCGACCGTCGGCTCCAGGCCCGGCTTGACGCGCGGCCGCCCCTTCGCATCGAGACCGTCCGCCCACGTCTGCTTCACAAAAGGCGTGCCGGTGATGAATTCCCCGTTCGTCCGATCGAGCACGTAGTAGAAGCCGTTGCGGTTCGCCTGCACGATGAGCTTGCGGGTGCGGCCGTTCACCTGCGCGTCGAACAGGATCACGGTCTGCACGGCATCCCAGTCGTGGGTGTCGTGCGGCGTGAACTGGAAGTGCCACTTGATTGTGCCATCGTCGGGATTGAGCGCGAGCAGTGAACACGTATAGAGGTTGTCGCCGGGACGGTTGTCGCCATTCCAGTCGGGACCGGGATTCCCCGTCACCCAATAGAGCGTTTTCAGATCCGGATCGTAGGAGCCGGTGAGCCACGTCGAGCCGCCGCCGGTCTTCCAGCTGTCCTTGCCGCACCAGGTGTCGCCACCCGGTTCACCGGGCGCCGGAATCGTGTGCCTGCGCCACAGCCGCTTCCCCGTCTTCGCGTCGTACGCGTCGACGAATCCGCGAATGCCCGCCTCGGCGCCCGACACGCCGACGATGATCTTGCCGTCGATC
>Ga0066710_100002211_pt1 | contig 15482 bp, 13 predicted proteins | sample GraSoiAngelo_159_FD_79666 | JGI IMG/M metagenome (GOLD analysis project Ga0066710, IMG submission 79666) | Grasslands soil microbial communities from the Angelo Coastal Reserve, California, USA - 14_1009_16_40cm | ecosystem: Environmental > Terrestrial > Soil > Grasslands | place: USA...
CCCCGGCAGGGCTCAGGCCCTCCGGACTCTTTGACACTCGATCAGATCGCATCTGCAAGAAAGAGTACTGCGAGGAAGACCCGGCAACAAGCCCTCTTCAGCTCGCCACGCTGTTTTCAGAGGTCAGGGACAGGTGGCGGTGAGGGCAGTCTTGGGTCGTTCCGGGGTGGCGCCGCCAGGGGTGCGGGCGAAGCCGAGAGTCCCCTCACCCATGAGGTTCTTACCCGCCACCAGGTAAAAGAACCCGCTGCCCGCGGCGGGCACGGCAGGATCGGCCGTCAGGGGCGAGGTGCTCCCACAGGAGAAGGGAGAGCCATAGTTGTCTGCCAGGCCGTTCAGGTCGGCGTCCACCAGGGGGAGGCTGCCTCGATAGACATCCCAGATGTCAGCGCTCGGGTCGGACGGGTAGGTCATCTGCTGCCCCGACCAAAGGATCTGGCCGGTCTCCGGCGGCACCGCCGTGGCATTGATGACCAGCGCGCCGCTGATCGCCGACTTGAGCGTGGCGTTCTGGGTGAAGATCGTATGGGGTCCCGGGGCACCCGTTCCCAGGTTGGCGGAGAAAGCGAGAAAATCGATTCCTTGATCATTGGTGCCGAAATCGGGACCGGGCGTGGGAGAAGTGGAAATCCCTGGTCCAGTGACGGTGATCGTGTCCGCCGGATCCAACGGGATGCCGGTGCCTGCCACGAACAGGTCGAAGCTGCTCCCCTGCGAGACGAATTTCGGGAAGATATCGGCCGACGGCCCGCCGCTGAGTCCTGCCCCCAGCGTGTTGGTGCCGCTATAAAGGGTAATCAGCGTGTCGGTCCCGATGTGCAGGACGTAATAAGCGTTCAGTCCGGCCCCGGACGCCGCCGTCACCCGCAGGTAAAAGGTAGCGGGAAGCGAGGGGATTCCGGGCCGAGGAGCGATGAACGTATAGTCGATGAGCGAGTCCAGGTTCGTCACCGGCGTGATATCGGTGCTCGTGGCGAGCACCGTGGTATCGGCAGCCAGGAGAGTCAGCGTCGGGTTGAGCGTCGAGCCTGAGCGGTTCGCCGTCACCTCGGCGATGATCCGGTCCCCGAAATTGGCGGTGAAGCTGTAGAAGTCGATGTCCCCCGACGGGTTGATCAATCCGCCCCGGAACTGTCCGATGGCGGCGCCGTTGGCGGTGGCCATCGTGTTGTTGCTCTCCGTCTCGGCAATCGCCTTGTTCACGTGCAGCGTGTAGAAGGAGCCCAGCCCATCGTTTGGACACATTGGATCGCTGTCAAAATCCACAACCTTCACGAAAAAATTACCCGTGGCTGGCAGCCTCTGCACGATCCGTGAGTCGTTGCCCTTGCCAGGAAAATCGTCATTTGCCGCTAGTTGCGTCGTGCCATTGGTGGAATAAAGGGTTACAACGGGATCGAGAGGACAACCATCTCCGCTGGCGTCCACATCGATGTTGACGAAGTCGCCATTGGTCCCTGGGAAGCTGAAATAATCGACGTCCCCCACCGGATTGACGATTCCGGAAGTCAGCGTTTCCAGGGCCACCGGGTTCGCCGCCGGAGCGGTGTTGTTGGCCTCCGTCTCCACGGCGTAGAGGTTTCCGAGGTTGAGATTGTTACCCGAGCTGGCCGCTCCCGCAGCCACCGCCACCGACGCCGGCGAGGCGTTGCCCCCCAAATAAGTGGTGACAAACGGCGCGAAGGCATTCATGAAAAGGCTGAAGTTAAGATCCTGCTCCGCCAGCACCCCGTCCATCGGCTCCGCGTAGACCTGATAGTTCCCCGGGAAGAGACCGGTCAGCGTGTAGCTCCCGTCGCTGCGGGCGACGTCGCTGACCATCGCCAGTCCGTTGGCGTCCAGCGCGACCACGTGCGCACCGGGCACCGCCACTCCGGTGGAGGTGCGCACGGCGCCCGAGATGCTGCCCGTGGTCTGGAGGAGGTCGCCGTCTCCCGCCTGCAGGCCCGCGATGCCGGCGCCGCCGGAGGTCTCCGGATAGGTCGACGAGACCCCCAGCCGGTCGTCGGAGGAGAGCCTGCGCGCGTACTGTGTCCCGTCGGCTCCGACGGGAAACATCACGGCTCGGATCAGCCCCGCGTGATCTAACCCCTGCACGTGCCCCAGCTCGTGAGTGGCGATGCTCTGGATGTCGTACTGGCCTGCCGGGGTAGAGGCTGCGGTGGAGAAAGTGATATCTCTCCCGTTGAACAGCAGATCGGCGTCGGTGATGATCCCGGTGCTGGCGCTGAAATTGACCGCGGTGAAAGCGATGGCGGTGGTGCCCGCCGGAAAGTTGGTCCCGGTCTCGTCGAAGAAGATCGAGTTCTTCCCATCCGATGCGTTGAGCGCGGTTCCCGTCCCCACCGTCGGTGCCGCGAACTGGGAATAGCTCGTATTGATCGCGTTCCAGGCCTGCTGAGCGGCGATGATGGCGTTCGTGTCGGAGCTGTCGGGCACGTTGTCGGAGCCGGCCGAACTGATGAGCATGGGAAGCGGGAGGCCGGCCGTCGGCCAGTGGGCGGGGGGATTCGAGAAGCTGGCGCCGCGGATGACCGTGTAGCTTCCCGCCGGCCGGGCCAGGAGGACGACCGCCGCCACTACGAGGAAGACGGCACCCGCCTTGCGGGCCGCACCGGGGGAGCTCGGCCAATTCATCGCTGCGAAGCGCCTCCTTGCTCCTGCACCAGATCGCGAATGCGCTGCAGAAAATCGGTGAAGCTCCCGCCCAGGGGTTGAGCCGGGAGCGCCTTTTCCGGCTGCGCCTGCGCCCGCGCCTTCTCCGGAAGAATGGAAGTCAGGGCATCGGGCGTGAGCCCTACCACTCGCCGCTCCCCGGACGCCCCCGGGACCGGGCGGTAGGCGCCCTGGAAAATTCCCATCACCTGCGGATATCCTCCCTTGTCCTTGCCCGTGAGAAAGACCAGCACCTCCTCTTTGGCGTGGAACCTCGGGGTTCCGGGAACGTAGACCACCTGGTCCCCCACCTGCCCGCCGACCTGCCGGAAGGTCACGGAGGTCCCGTCGGGCGATCCTCCTTTGAGAAACTCCCGGCTCGAGACGGTCACGTACGTGTAGATCTGACCGCCACCCTCTTCCCACTGGCTCTTGGTCTCCTGGACCGTGCCATGGACGATGGTCGTCGAGCGCTTCACCAGCTCGGGCAGCGTCACCGGCTGCACCAGCGTCGCCCACGCGCCCTGCGCCGAGACCAGAATCATCCCCGCCGCCAGGGAAAATGCCGCGACACGCCTGGAGTTTCGCAAGGGGCTCTCCCAAAGATGGGGTTCAGAGCTTCTAATCTACCCTCCTCGCGAGCGGCATTCAAGGGAATTTCGGTTGCCCCTTTTTTCCCCTGCCTCTATACTTCGGGCAACGATCATCTCTCCTGGGGTTTCTGAGGATGGATTACGTGGTTGTGACGACGCCAGACGGGAAGACATTGCGCCGGGATCTTGACATTCCGCGCATCTCCATCGGGCGCTCGTCCAGGAACGATCTGGTCCTGGCCGATCTGTCCCTGTCGCGCGTCCACGCGGAGATTTTCCGCGAGGGCGAGCAGTTTCTCGTCAAGGACGCGGGCAGCAAGAACGGGACGCTGCTCAACGATCGCCAGGTGCTGACCCCCACCCTCCCGAGGAAAGGGGACCGGATCACGCTGGGAGGCGCCAACCTCTGGTTCAACACGGAACCTCAACAGCGAGTTGAGATCACCGACCGACCGACGCCCGTGGCCGGAACCACCGTGGTCCCCGTGGAGCAGCTCATCACCAATCCCACCGCGATGGGAAGCACGACGATCCTTCCCGAGCACCGCGGGAGCCTCCCCCTCGAGATCCTCCAAAAGGCGGGGGAGCAGCTGGTGGTCACCGCTCCCCTGGACGAGCTGCTTCACTCCATCATGGATCTGATCTTCGAGGCGTTGAAGCCCGAGCGGGGCTTCCTGATGCTCATCGACCCGAAGAGCAATCTGCTGGAGCCGAAGGTGGTGCGGGACGACAAGAAAGGAGTCAGCGAGGGGATCACTCTCTCCCGGCACATCGCCGATCTCGTGGTGAAGGGAAAGCAGTCGGTGCTCACCTCCGACGCCATGCACGATCCTCGGTTCGAGCACGGGGAGAGCATCGTGGCCCAGGGGATTCGCTCCGCCCTGTGCGTCCCCCTCTGGAACAGCCGGGAGGTCATGGGGCTCGTCTACGTGGACAGCCGCATCCAGAGCAATTCGTTCGCCCCCGCGGACCTGCGCCTGCTCTCGAACCTGGCCAACATGGCGGCGGTGAAGATCGAGAACAACCGGCTGTTCGAGGAGACCTTGGCGGTGCGCGCGCTGCAGCGGGACCTGGAGCTGGCGGCCCAGATTCAGAGGAAGCTGATGCCCCGCTCCTGTCCTCCGGTCCCGGGCTTCGACATCGCGGGGACCAACCTGCCCTGCCGCACCGTGGGCGGAGACACCTACGATTTCCTGCCCCGGGAAGGAAAGCGCGTCTGGGTAGCCGTGGGCGACGTCTCCGGCAAGGGCCTCCCTGCGGCCATGATCATGTCCCACTTCCAGGCCATGCTCCGGGGTCTCGCCGAGGCCGAACGTCCGCTGGCTCAGATCGCCGGGCGCCTCAACGACAACCTCAGCCGCACCCTCGCGACGAACCAGTTCATCTCCTTCTTCCTGGCCGAGCTGGATCCGTCCGAGGGAGTGATGCGCTACGTGAACGCCGGGCACAATCCTCCCATCAGGATCACCTCCACGGGTGAGATGGACCGCCTCAAGGGGAGCGGGCCGGTGCTGGGCGTGGTTCCCGGAGTCCACTATCCGTCCCACGAGACCGTTCTGGGTCCGGGGGACATCCTGCTGCTTTACAGCGACGGAGCCACCGAGAGCCTGAACACCACCGGAGAGGAGTTCGGCGAGGATCGGCTCATGGCCTGCCTGAGGCAGGTGGCTGCCCTGGAAAGCGAAGCCGGACTGGCGAAGCTCGAGGAGAGCATTCTCGGCTTTTGCGGCGCGGCCCCGCGATACGACGACATCACCCTGCTCCTGGTCCGCAGGACGGTCCCTTGACTTCCGCCTCCGAGAATCGCGTCACCCTCCGGGTCATCCCTTCGCCTCTCTGGCTCGCACTGAGCCTGGCGCTTTTGGCGCTCCTGGCGTGCCTGCTGGTGGGAGACCCCCTGAGGAGGGAGATGAATGCCTGGTCCCGGCTCACCACCCTGCTCCCGATGATTCTTCTGGCGGGGCTCATGGTGCTCGATTCGATCCATCGGGTGGAAATGCAGAGCGACGGCATTCGGGTCATGTCCATTGCGGGGATCCTGCTCGGAAAAATCTTTCCTCTGCTCCGCCTTCGGGGCAGGAGGGCGTTCCGGCTAACCTGGTCTTCGGTGGACGCCGTGGAGCTGCGCATCCCCCAATTCCAGTCCCCGTTCCGCCGCCATGTTCCCCGGGGCTGGCTGCAGGCGGGATCGTCCGGGCGGGTGGTCCGGATTCCGTTGGGGCACCCGCAACTTCCCCGCGCGCTGGCGCTCCTGCGCCATTTCGTGCACCCCTATTTCCTGCACCTCCCTTCGCAGGACTGGGAGGGAAAGATCCCGCCGCGACCTGCGCTGGAGCGCATGCTGCGAAGCATCGTCTTCAATCCCGCAGTCCCGGCGGAGTTCCTCGCCGAGACCGCCAGGGCCTGTCTGCTCTGGGGGAGCCAGAACCGTGCCGAGCATCTCATGGACCAGGCGCTCGCCTCCCAGGGGCCAGACGAACGCCTGCTGGAGGAATATTTTCAGCTCATGAAAAGCATGGGAAAGCACGACAAGGCCCGCGAGGCGCTGGAAAAACTTCTGGTGCTGCGGAGCTCGCCCATGGACCTGCTGGAGATGGCCGAGATGCGGCACCTGGAGGGAGATCAGAAGGGAGCTACTGAGTTCCTCCTACAGGCCGCGGAGTACCCCCCCTCGTCCGACCTGGCACACTTTCTGTTGGGCTGCCTCTACGTGCAACGGGAGGGTCTGGAACAGACTGCGCTGGAACAGTGGAAGAAGGGGCTGGATCGGGCGCAGCACCCGCAGCTTCTGGGAAAGCTTGGCGAGACCTATCGCTATCACCGGGCGCTTCTCACCACTCCCGGTTTCTTCGAGCGGGAGCACCGCAGGATTCGCTTCTGGATCTGGGCCCGCCGCTTGGGGCTGATGGGATCCGTTGCGGTGATCGCGGGCCTGGCGTGGTGGTGGATCACCCCGGGAAGCGCGTCGCCTTTCCCCGGCAAGAGCGGGCTGCTGCTGATCCTCGGTGGAATCCTGATGACCGTCGCAGCCTACCTGCGCCGTGCCGGGCGGGATTGACTCAGCGGGCGATGAGCACCAAAAGCCTTGCCACCCGCTTCCCCTCCACCTCGCCGACGACTTCCGCCCGCATCGCTGGGCTCCCCTCCTCGAGCAACGTCGCCGTGACCCGCAGCGCGTCCCCCGGTCTCACGATCCCCGTCATCTCCGCCTGATCCACGCGGAGGATTCTCCCCTCCCCCGGCTTCTCCTCCGGCGAAAGAAACGCCGTCGCCTGGCAAAGCGTCTCGAGAACCAGAGAAAAGGGGATGCCATCCATCCCTTCCAGGAGCGGCTCGTCCGCTGAAAAGACCTTCAGGACGACGCAGCGGTGGGGAGAGTTGCGTTCCACCAGCCGATCCACCATCCGGATCGGAGGGCTCTGCGGCAACATGGGAGCCTCAGGCGGCCTTCAGCGGCTTCATGGCGTATCCCAGATAGCTGATGGAGAGATCGTCGGAGACCTCGATGGCATAGGACTCCCCGCTCCCTGAGCGGGTCAGCCCGCGGAGTCCCACCGGCGTCAACCCCACGCGCTCGAGCGCGGCGCCCAGGGCTTCGGGGGTGATGAACTTGTGGAAGTCGTGCGCCCCCTTCGGCATCACCTGCTGCCGGTACTCCTGCTCCCAAATCATGAAGGTGAACGCCTCGAGTGTCTGGTTGTGGGTGAGGAAACCGAAGAACCCTCCGGGGTTCAGGGCGCGGGAGCAGGCAAACAGGGCAGCTCGGAGATCCTCGACGTGCTCCAGGACGTCCACGGCGAAGACGGCGTCGAATTCCTCCCGGAAATCCATCGCCTCGGCGAAGCCCACCCGGTAATCGATCTCCAGTCCCTGGGAAAGGGCGTGCTCCCTGGCGGTCTTGATGCTCGCGGCCGAGGGATCGATGCCGATGACCCAGGCTCCCTCCGCAGCCAGCGACTCGGAAAGGATGCCGCCTCCGCAACCCACATCCAGCACCCGCTTGCCGCTGAACCCTCCCATCTCCTCGCGGAAGTAAGCCACGCGCGCCCGATTGAGCACGTGCAACCCGCCAACCGGCCCTCGGAGGTCCCACCATCCGCCCGGCGTCTCGCGCGCCAATCTCTCGTATTTCTCGTGATCGGCGAGCCCCCGCCAGTCGGGCGCTCGGCGCGAATCGTGCCCCGAGTCTTCAGACATTGGAATCTCCCTTCGCTTGGCGTCGGCGCCTCACATGGCCAGGCCGCCGTCCACCCGCAGGCTTGTCCCGGTGACGTAAGCGGCTGCATCGGAGGCGAGGTAGAGAACGGCGGCCGCCACCTCCTCGGGCCGGCCCGCACGCCTGAAAGGGATCGCCTCCAGAAGCGCTTGCCGCTTCTTCTCGGGCACGGCCTCCATCATCGCCGTCTCCACCGGTCCCGGCACCACCGCGTTCACGGTGATGCCCAGGGGGGCGACCTCGCGGGCCAGCGACCGGGTAAACGCGAGCACGCCTCCTTTGGCCGCGGCGTAGGCCGTCTGCCCTTCGTGGCCCATCAGGGCACTCACCGAGGAGAGACTCACGATACGCCCCCGTCGCTCGGCAATCATGCTCCGCAGCACGGCGCGGCAGGCGTGCCGCACGCTGTCCAGGTTGACAGCGATCATCTTACGCCACTCCGCTTCGTCCTGAAATGCCAGCAGGCCGCTGGCCGACTCACCCGCGTTATTCACGAGGACGTCGATGCGCCCTTCGCGCTGGGCGATTGCCCCAACCCATCCCTCCACCTCCGCCGCCAGGGTGGAATCCACGCGGGCGAATTGGGCGATACCGCCCGCCTCACGGACCTCTCGCGCTGTTTCCTCCGCCCCCGCCGCGTCACGCAGGTAGGTGAAATGGACCCGGGCTCCGCCCTGGACCAGCCCCAGAACGATGGCGCGACCGATGCCGCGCGACCCACCCGTGACCAGCGCGACTCTGCCTGCAAAGGATCGGAGGGGCCCGCTCATCACGGCGCCTTCAGGGGAGGGACTCTTCCGTCCACTTCACGGAAATGTCCAGGTAAACCGCCACGGGATCCTTGCCTCGATGGGCGGGGGTGAACCGTAGCACTTTGGCGGCGTTCATCGCCGCCTCGTCCAGCGCTCGGTCGCCACAGGTGGCCTGAAGGGATACGTCGGTCACATGGCCGGACTCGTCGATGGTCAGGCGCAGCGCTGGCTCCTTTTCCGGCGTGAGCGCTCCTTCAGGGACGGTAGCGCGCACCACCACTTGCGGCAGCGTCAGTCCCTCGCTGCGGAAATCCACCGGAGTCCCGGGCACCTGCGAAGGGGCCAGGCGGGTCCCCCCACTGTCCATGGAGAACCGCGCCTTCACCGGACTCCCATCGAGCTGCGCGGGTGAAAACCTCCAATTCCTCTTGATCTGATCCTGCAGCTTCGCCGGCTCCGGCGTGTCCAGCCTGCCGAAGCGGACGTCCAGCACTGCGCCGCTCTCGTCCACGCAAAGATCGAGCGGCACCGCGGCGGTCTGGACCGGATCGTTACCCCGACCGGTAAGCGCCGGGGCCTTCCAGCGCACGTCCGAAGGATCCCAGGGCTTGGGCTTCCCGGGTCCCGTCAGTACTTCTCCATTCGGCCCCTCTTTCAAGGAGAGGATCTCCGGGGGGACCTTCTTGGTTTTTAGCTCCACTTTCATGACGATGCTTTCCAGTGGATTGTCCTTGAGGTCCCGAGGCTGGTTGGCAATGGTCCGGGCCACTTCCATGCCCGAGATAACTTCCCCGAAAATCGTGTATTTCCCGTCGAGCCGCGGCAGGTTCTCCAGGGCGATGAAGAACTGGCAGGAGCCCGAGTCGGGATCCGCGTCGCGAGCCATCCCCACCGTGCCCGGACGGTAGTGAAGCGCGGTGCTGAACTCCGCCTTGAGTCTCCGATCGGCCTCTCCGTCGCCATCGTTGCTCCGGTCGGAGTCCTTGGAGTTGGGATCGCCCCCCTGGATGACGAAATGGGGGATCACCCGATGAAAGGTCGTGCCGTCGTAGAAGCCCCGGCGGATCAGCTCCTTCACATAGGCCACGTGTCCCGGGGCGGCCCTTTCCAGGAAGCGGAAGGCAATATCCCCCCTTCCTGTATGCACCACCGCCACCTCTTCCTTGGTCGCCGCGAAGGCAGGCACCGCCAGAAGAGCCATCCCTGTGACGAGCCCTGCCCAGGGGGAGCGCGCGTGCCTTCTTGGCCGCCTCGCTGCCTGATTCATCCTGTATTGTCTCCGTCGCAGTCTTTTAGCCCAACCAGCGGGGCAAAGCAAATCCCGTGCTGGAGGGAACTATACCTTCTGCCGGAGGGCCGTCAGCAGTCGGTCCAGGGCATTGGCGAAACGCTGGCGGTCCGAGTTCGAGAACTGGGCGGGCCCGCCCGTCACCAACCCTTCCGCCCGAAGCCCCTGAAGAAGGTTCCGCACCGACAGCCTCTCCCCCACGTTCTCCTCGGTGTGGACGTCGCCCCGTGGGTCGATGGCCACGGCCCCTTTCACTACCACTTTCGCCGCCAGGGGGATGTCGGCTGTGATCACGATGTCCCCTTGCTCCACCCAGAGCGCAATGTGGGCGTCCGCGGCATCGAGCTCCTTTCCGACTCGGACGCTCGTGATGAGAGGGGAGGGGTGGGGCGCAATCGCCCGGTTGGCCACGAAGGTAACGGGAACCTGCAAGCGCCGGGAAGCCCGAAAGACGATGTCCCGGATGGCCTGGGGACAGGCATCGGCATCCATCCAGATTTGCAGGAATCACCTCCCCGCCGACGCGCCTGTAACCGCTTCGACGAAGCCGTGGCTCGAGACACGCAGCTGCTGGCCGGTCCAGCCCTCCTGATCTTACGCTTTCCCTCTGGGATTGTGGATGGCTCAGGAGGCGGTTCTCACCTTTCGAGCGACCGCCAGGCACAGAAGGCCGAAGCAGACAGCCACAGCTGCTTCCCTCGCCGAAGCCCCTCGGGGCCACACGTACCCGAAGACCTCGAAGTCGAAGGGGGCAAAGAGCCGATAGAGATGCAGGCTCCCAATCAGCAAATGCAGCGCCCCTGTGAGGGCCGCCGAAGGGCGACGAACCCCCGCGCGGACGATGGCCGCGAGGTTCAGACTGCTCAGCAGCGCATAAATCAGGAGGACCACCAGGCTTTCCGCCGCCGAGAATTGCCACGAGCCCACCCTGAAGCTGCTGCCCGTTTCGAGGCGATAGTAGTGGCATGACGCGTGGGGGATCCAGGAGCAGGCGGCCAGCGCAAAGAATGGGGCCGTCCAGCGCACCGGGCGGCGCGGCGCATCAATCCGCGCCCGGGTAGCCATAGCTGTGGTCCCCCGGTGAGAGAGATTCGGCCCCTGTCAGGGGCGGGTTGTCACAGGGCCCGGTAGGCGGCCGCCAGCTGGTCAGCGAAGGTTTCGAAGGGCGTGGGCATGGTCGTTCTCTTGTTGCGCCCCTCCAGCGGTCGGATCCTTCCGGCGTTGATGGCCTGGCACATCTCCACGATCGCCTCGGCCGTACCGCGTGAGAACCCCATCGGGATGAGCGCGCCCACGAAGTCGACGTCGGCAAATTGGACGTACTTCAAGTCCGGCTTCCCGATTTTCTCCCCCAGGATTCGCGTGACCTCCGCCAGCGTGAAGTCCCGCGGCCCCAGCAGCTCCCGCACGCCGGTACCCCGGAACTCGCCGCGGTCGAGCTCGTCCGCAGCGGCTGCGCCGATGTCCCGGGTCGTGGTCATTGCCAGCGCCACGTCCGGCTTGATGACCCCGCCGTTGATCCCCTGGCTCTTGATGAGCCCCAGGGAGCCGAAGAGATTCTCGTAGAAGTAGGCGGGCCGGAGAATCAGCAGGTCCACGCCCAGAGTCTTGAAGCGCTCCTCCAGGTCGTGCAGCCCCAGGATGGGGCCGGTTCCGTCGGCAAGCTCGCCGCCGAGGCTGCTCAGGAAAACCACCTGCCGGACACCCGCCTGCCGGACCGCCTGGCCGATGGAATCGCCGAATCGCTGATAGTAACTTCGCACATCTTCCTGACGGTAATCGGGTGGCACCATGGCGTAGATCGACTCCGCGCCACGGAAGGCGGAGGTGAGAAACGCAGCATCGGTCGCGTCCCCCACAGCCACCTCGGCTCCGCGCTCTCGCAGCGAGCGCAACCGCTCTGCGCTTCGGCCGATCACCCGGGTTTTGTTCCCCGCGCCCATCAGCTTTTCCGCGACCACCTTTCCCGTGTTTCCAGCGGCACCCAACACTGTAATCATGGCAAGCTTCTCCTTGTCTGACGTTTGACCTGGATCCGATGACCCTCTTCGCGCTCCGGGGGTCCCTCGCCCCGTCGCTCCTCAAACTCACCTTGAGCGAGGGGAATTCCCGCCGCCCTCTTCGAGCAACCTCGTCGAAGCGCCTCCTAACTCCGCCTCGAGTCGTGGTCGTTCTCGGGCTCCTCCGGCTGGATACTGTGGTGCTCGTGCAGGACTTTCCACTTCCCGTCCTTTTGTTCGAGGACGAGAGTCGAGGCACCGGCCAGCTCCTCCCTGCCGAGGCCCGATTTATGGGTGATGTTGACGGGCACCACCACCAGGGCGTGGTCCCGGCCCAGGGGGACGACTTCCATGGTGCCCGGAGCCCAGTGGTATTCCCCGGCGGTGCCTGCGACCTTGTCTGTCTCGAGCCGGATCGCTTCCCAGCCGCGCAGGATGTCCCCCTCCATCACCGAGGTGGCTTCCGGGTCTTTACTGAACATTTCCATGATCGCGGTCGGGTCCGCCCGATTGAGCGCCTCGAAGTAGTCTCGGACGGCGCTCTGGACCGCGGCGGTCGAGTTTCTGGAACCGATGGAACAGGCCCCGAGGCCCGCGACGAAGATCATCGCTCCGATCGCTTTTGCCATGGGCCGCATGGTGGCTCACCTCCCAGGATGGCCTAAGATTAACGCGCGGGGAGCCCGCGCCGCCTGCTGTGATTTCGTATGACCTCGCCGCACTCCGGATGCCTGCATGAGGGGTCGAACACCAGGTGGTTTTGCTCGTTCCGCCCACGACGCCTCGCCGGGTATTTTGACCTCGGCATCCCGACCCACCACGGTCGTCCATTCCCGCACCTGCCAGCTCTTGACCAGGCCATTCTGGACGTAGGGATCCTCTGCCGCAAACGCTTCAGCCGCGGCGGGCGAGGAGCCGCGGAAGAGCAGAACGGCTCGATCGACGGGATCGGCCAGCGCGCCTCCCAGCACGAGCTCGCCGCGTTCCACCGCCCGCCGCGCGTGTTCGAGGTGCGCCGCCCGGAAGCGGCCCCGCCGTTGGGCGTAATCTTCGACGGTACTGTAGAAGAGCAGATAATGCATCTCCTTTTCCTCCTCACTCTAAGGGGCGCGCTGGACATCGACCTGAACAGCCTGCCCGCAAGACGCACCGGCCGCGAGGTTTATCCGCACCCTCTTCTCCAGCTGCGGCGACGGCTTCGACGGATCCGGTCCCTTCGCCAGAGCCGCGAGGTCGCGAGCCACCTGCACCGGCGTCATCAACAGACCCCACGGGAAACCCCACCAACCCAGAACCAGGGAAAAGACCGCATCGCCCGCCTGCCTTTTCGCAGCACAGGATCGACAGGATATCCGCGGCCTGCTCTGCCATGACGTCATCACGAGGGCCGACCAGACGCGGTGGCTCACGTGAACGTCGATGGGACCCGGGCCCCCGCACTTCGGGCAGCGCCCCTGGTGAACTGACCAGACTCGTTCCTGAACCAGGTTGTCGGGCAGCTGGCGGGAGCTCGCCAGCAGGAGGCCTCCCGCGCTGCATTGATCACTGCAAAATCGGAGATCACCCTGCAGTTTGCCTCCGAACAGGATGGTGGATCCACAGGTATCGCACCGAGCCATGTGCTGCGACCTGCCTTGGGAACTCCACGACGGGACGCCTGTCTCTCGTGCGCTGGTGGAATCCGGCTGCCGTCACCCGCACCGCCTGCGCCCGCCATTTTTGCACAACCCGCGAGATACCGCGCAGTCAGGTGCCGCGATCCTGTCGGGAAGGTTCGCCTGGGGGAGCCCGGGAACTTGAGCGCCCCCTAGGCCGACTAACCCGACGTGAAGCCTGAACCGACCTGCCCAAGAGCTTCCGCGCGCCTGGGGGAAGCGTGGTCTGGGACGTGGGCGTCTGACTGGAGATCCTGAAGCATTCACCCGATGAGGAGGCCGAAATGCCGCTCCGACGCGCCGGAATCCCGAGGAATCTCGCCCTGGGTCTTGCACTGTTCTTTATCGGAATGCCCGTCTGCGTGGCCGGCCTATGCAATCCGCCTGATCAGGGCTTTGGGTCGCTTCCACCTTCGCCGCCCTGGTTCGACCAGGACATCGGTTCTATGGGAGGGTGCGCCGAGTACAACAGCTCCTCCGGGACCTTTACGGTGAAAAGCGTGGGAGGATTCATCCCTTTGACCACCAGTGATTCCCTTCATTTTGCTTACCGGGCCTTCACCGGCGATTTTGAGTTCATCGCACGATTGACCGGGCTCGGTGCGGGAACCCAAGACAATTTCGCAGGGTTGATGGTTCGTGAATCAGGCGCAAGCAGTTCACGCCACGCTGATGTATACGAACAGGAGCGGGCAGTTCGCAGGCGAAAGTGTAACGGCCCGCTGGAGGGCCTTCACGGCCGAGAGGGTTCTCGAAGGGGCTTATCGGCTCACGGAAATCCCCGGAATCCCTCACTACCAAAAGCTGGTGCGGTACCAGGACCAGATCACCTTCTATGAGTCCACCGATGGAATCGATTGGAAGTGGGTCGAAGGAACGACCCTGGCCGGATTGGCGACCAATTTGAACGTGGGACTGGCAGTGTGGTCCCGCGATGGCTCCCTGGTGGACGGCACCTTCGACAACGTCAGCCTGAACGCTCTGACCCTGCCGTATACAACTTCCTGGGTCGGCAACTCCCTCCCCGGCGGCGGGTCGCACGTGCCCCAGGACGTCCTCGCCATGTACGTCGATCCCACCAACGGCAACCTCTATACGAACACGATTTGGGACGAAGGGGGCGCGGAGGTCTCCGTCTTCGACACGAACGGCAAATATGTCCGGAGCATGGACGACACGCACAACCACGGAGGGGGTCACGCCGTCACGTCCAACGGGAACTATGTCTACGCGGCGATGACGCTGCAACCCTATTACGTCGTTCGGCGCTACAACTTGAACGGCACTCCGGCCCCGTGGTCGGGCGGCGGCGGACCCGATGGGAGCATGCTTATCGTTCCCGATGTCCTGAACCCCACGACGGACCACCTTCGCGGCCTGGCGATCAATCGGCGCACCGGAGGCGCCTACACCAACCGCCTCTATGTCAGCGACCCGGCAGCGGGCATGGTCCGCATCTACCAGGAGAACACCGACAACACAATCCATTGGATCACTAGTTTTCCCCTGGCGCGGCCACGCGCCATCGCCATCAACCCGGTCGACGACGCCGTGTGGGTCATTCAGGCGGATGACCCCTCCTTGTCGGGGAACCAGTCGGCCGTGCTCCACTTCACCGCAACGGGTGGAGCCCTCCCGCACGACACCATCCCCCCCAAGAAGGGGTCGACGATCAACTTCGGCGTGCCCACGGCTCTGACGGTCCGGTCCGACGGCAAGGTCTGGGTCGCGGACGACGGGCCGAATCAGCAAATCAGGATTTTCAGCTCCACCGGGATCCTCTCGAGCACCTTTGGCGATGCCGGTGGTATCTATTCGATTGCCGGAATGAGCAAGAAGGGGGAGGTCCGGCCCACGAAATTCAACGGCCCCACGGGGATTGGCCTGGATAATAACGGCAACATTTGCGTCGCGTGTGACGGAGTGGAAGTCCAGGGGGGCGGCACCGCGGGCTCGGTCGAAGGGGGCACCGGGACCGAGCTGAGAAAATTCGACGCCGCCACCCACAATCTGCTCTGGGAGAAGTACGGCTTGGCGTTCGTGGACACCACCGACGTGGATCCCGCGACGGATGGCCTAGATCTTTTCGACCGGCAACGGCATTACGAGATGGACTACTCGCAGCCTGCCGGCCAGCAGTGGAAGTACAAGGGCCTCACGTTGGACCGGTTCAGCTACCCCAACGACGGCCGTCTCCATCAACTGGAAACCTCCTTGGGGCCGGCCATCGTGCGCCGTCTCCCGCCGGGGGATAATGCCAAGAGGATCCTTTTCCTCACCACGCAGTACGGCGGCTTCCTGGCCATCTATCGATTCGATCCCA
>Ga0066710_100002212_pt1 | contig 15480 bp, 14 predicted proteins | sample GraSoiAngelo_159_FD_79666 | JGI IMG/M metagenome (GOLD analysis project Ga0066710, IMG submission 79666) | Grasslands soil microbial communities from the Angelo Coastal Reserve, California, USA - 14_1009_16_40cm | ecosystem: Environmental > Terrestrial > Soil > Grasslands | place: USA...
GATCTTCTCCGGGTTCGCGATGGTGCTGATCCTCATCCTGCCCATGCGCCACTTCTTCCACCTGCACGCGTACATCCAGGAAAAGCACCTGGACGCGATGGGCAAGCTGATCCTCGTCACGGGGCTCGTTCTGACCTACTTCTACATCTGCGAGATCTTCACCTCGCTCTACAGCGGCGAGCACATCGAGAAGGCCTCGCTCTTCTGGAAGGTGACCGCCACCTACGCCTGGGCGCTGTGGACCATGTACTTCTGTAACTGCATCGCCCCGCTGGTGCTCTTCTGGAAGCGAGCCCGTACGAGCCCGGTCGTGCTCTACGTCGTCTCCATCCTGGTGCTGATCGGCATGTGGTTCGAGCGGTTCAACATCATCGTCCCGTCGCTCGGCCACGACTTCTACCCGTACACGTGGGGCATCTACTATCCGAGCCCGACGGACACCATGATCGTGATCGGCAGCTTCTCGTTCTTCTTCCTCCTGTTCCTCGGCTTCATCAAGCTGATGCCGTCGCTGTCGATCGTGGAGGTCAAGGAGACGATCCCGCCGCCGGTCCGGGACAGAGCCCATGGCCACTGAGACGGTCCTCGGCGTCTTCGCCCACGTGGACACGACGGTGCGCGCCCTCGAGGCGCTGCGCGCGCGCGGCTACCACGACCTCACGGTCTACACGCCCTTGCCGGTGCACGAGATCGAGGAAGTGCTCGACCGCGACCGGCCGGTGAGCCGGGTGCGGCTCTTCACCCTGATCGGCGGGCTCACGGGCATCGCATCGGCCTTCCTGCTGACGATCTGGAGCTCGATGGTATGGGGACTGGTCACCGGCGGCAAGTACATGCAGCCGGCGGGCAGCCGGATCAGCGGCTCGTCGCTGCCGCCCTTCTTCATCATCGCGTTCGAGCTGATGGTGCTCTTCGCCGGGTTCGCGACCGTCATCGGCATGGTCGTCCTCGGGCGCCTGCCGCGACTCCGGCCGAGCGCGAGCTACGATGCGCGCTTCACCAACGACCGCTTCGGCGTCGCTGTCCACTGCGCCCCCGAGCGCGCCGCCTCGGTCCACGAGCTCTTGCGCACCTCCGGCGCCGAAGAAGTGAAGTCGAGATGAAATATGTGTTCATCCTGATGCTGCTCGTGGTCGGCGCCGCGGCCGGGGCGTGGGGCTCGGCCATCGTCGTGCGCTGGAACGACAACATGACGCAGACGGCGCGGATCGTCCCCGGCGAGCGCGTCTTCTCGATGCCGCCGGGCGTGGTCCCGCGCGGCGGCGCGCTGATCGTTCCCAAGGAGCAGCGCGACGTCGCGGCCAAGCAGCCGAACCCGATCAAGGCGTCCGAGACCTCGGTGGCGATCGGCAAGGAGCGGTACGCGACCTTCTGCGCGCCGTGCCACGGCCCGGAGGGCAAGGGAGGCACCTCCGGGCTGGTCGCGACGAAGTTCCTTCCGACCCCCGATCTGACGAACGCCGAGCTGCAGAAGCAGCGGACGGATGGCTACTGGCACAGCTACATCGTCGTCGGGGGCGCGGTGATGCCCGCGTACGGCGAGGCGCTGTCGACGCAAGAGGCGTGGCACATCGTGAACTTCCTGCGGTCCATCGCCCAGAAATGACGGTTTTCTGGAGTCTCGTGGCCGCACTCGGCGCGGTCGTGTTCCTCGTCGGCGCGAACTCGTCCGACGCGCCGCAGGTGTGGTCGATCTACCTGGTGAACCTCGTCTTCTGGTCCGGGCTCGCCGTGACCGGCCCGGCGATCGCCGGGATGATGCAGGTCACCGAGGCGCGCTGGTCGCCGAGCGTCCGCCGCATCGCGCTGACGACCGCCGGATTCCTGCCGATCTCGTTCGTGCTGCTGCTCGTGCTCTACACCGGGCAGACGGTTCTCTATCCGTGGGTCGCCAAGCCCATCCCCGCGAAGGCCGGCTGGCTCAACGTGCCGTTCTTCTGGCTCAGGACGTACGCGTGCGCGGCGGCGCTCTTCGCCGTGTGCTTCGTCTTCGTGCGGGCGCTCCTGCGCGACGCGATCCCGCCCGACGACGAGCGCGAGCGCACGCATCGCAATCGCGTGGCTGTCATCCTCCTGATGCTGTGGGTCGTCACGGTCTCGCTGTGGGGCTTCGATCTCCTGATGTCGCTGGACCCCAAGTGGTACAGCGGCCTCTTCGGCGGCTACGTCGCCGTGAGCACGCTCTACACCGCGTTCTGCCTGCTCGCGATCCTCACGGTCCGCACGAACGCCCGCGGGCGCGCCTCGATCCCGCCGGCCGCTGTCCAGGACGTCGCGAAGCTGCAGTTCACGCTGTCGATCGTCTGGATGTACTTCTTCTGGTCGCAGTACCTCGTGATCTGGTACGGCAACGTGCCGGTCGAGACTCGCTTCTTCATCCAGCGAGTCTTCGTGCAGCCGTGGACGACCCTGGCGTGGGTGGTCCTGATCGTGGGCTGGCTGATCCCGTTCGCGTATCTGCTCAAGCGTCTCACCGGCCGGCCGCCGCAGCGGCACGCGCCGCTCGTCGTCGTCGCGGTGTTCGGTCTTGTCGCGATCTTCCTCGAGCGGGTCTTCCTCGTGTTCCCGTCGGTCTCGTCGACCGCGCGCCTTCCGCTCACCCTCCGCGACCTCGCGATCACGGCCGGCTTCCTGGCACTCTTCGTCCTGAGCCGCCGCTGGTTCTTCGCCCAGTTCAAGCCCGTCCTCAATCTTCCTCACACCGGCCCCGCCCGCGACGCCCTGCGCGGTGTAGTACAGTAGCCAATGTGCTGAGCGTCGAGGACGCGCGCGAGCGGATTCTTTCACGCGTAGCGCCACTGGGCAGCGAGCGAGTCGACGTCATGGGGGCGCTCGGGCGCGTGCTCGCCGAGCCCATCGTCTCGCGGGCGACGATTCCGCCGTGGCCGAACTCGTCGATGGACGGCTACGCCCTCCGGGCACAGGACACGAATGGAGAGCCCGTCGAGCTCGCCGTCGTCGGCCGGATCGCCGCCGGCACGATGCCGTCCCGACCGCTCGGAGCCGGAGAGTCGATGCGCATCTTCACCGGCGCGCCGTTGCCCCAAGGCGCGGATGCCGTCGTGCCCCAGGAGGATGTCGCCGCCAGCGGCGACCGGGTGACGATCCGCGGGCGTATCGCGCCGGGCGCCTACGTCCGGCCGGCCGGCGAAGACGTCCGCGCGGGCGACGTCGTCGTCAAGCCCGGCGGGGTGCTCGGCGCCGCTGAGGTCGGGCTCCTGGCGACCCTCGGCTACGCGCAGGTGCGCGTCTATCGCCGCCCGCGCGTCGCGATCCTCTCAACCGGCAACGAGCTCGCGGACCTCGGGACCCAGCCGGGACCGGCCCAGATCCCGAACACGAACACGTACTCGCTGATGGCGCAGGTGATCGAGGCCGGCGGCGAGCCCGTCAACCTGGGTGTCGCGCCCGACCAGCTCGACGCCATCACGGAACGGGTGTACTGGGGGCTGGCGTCCGCGGACGCGCTCGTGACGTCCGCGGGCGTATCGGTCGGAGAGCTCGATCTCGTCCGCGAAGCGCTCGAGCAAAGCGGTGCCGAGCTCCATCTGTGGCAGGTGTCGATGCGTCCGGGCAAGCCGATCACGTTCGGCACCCGCGGCGATCGTCCGGTCTTCGGGCTGCCGGGCAATCCCGTGTCCGCGATGGTCACCTTCGAGCTCTTCGTGCGCCCGGCCCTGCGACGACTGGGGGGCGCGGACGTGATCGATCGCCCGCGGCTGCGGGCGCTGGCACTCGAGCCGATCGCGAATCCCGGCTCGCGGCGCGGTTACCTTCGCGTCACCTTGACGGCCGGCGCGCACGGCTACGGTGCGCGCCTGACCGGTGATCAAGGCTCGGCGATCCTGCGCTCGATGGTGCTCGCCGACGGGCTCGCGGACGTCGCTCCTGACACGACGATCGGCGCCGGCGAGTCGGTCGACGTCATCGTGCTCCGCTCGCTCGAGCCGAGATCGCGCTGAGCTGTTTGACATCGTTTTCGGCCGCGTGCTACGGTCGAAATGGATGAGTCGAGGCCTCTGCGTGGTGGCTGCGATGGCGGTTCTCGCGAGCGGCTGCGCAAGCCGGCGCGCGGTGGACCGACTCGAATCCGACGTCGGGCGGGTCCGCTCGGAGCTGGCCGAGCTTCGGGTCGCTCAAGAAGCCACCAGCCGCAATCTCGCCAACGCCACCTCGCAGCTCCAGGCTCTCGACGTGAAAGCGCTCGGAGACGAGATCGCGCGGCTCAACCGCCGGGCCGATGCGGTCGACGCGACGCTCGCCGAGACCCGAACGAAGGTCGACACGCTGGCGCCGCCGCCGGCCGTGTCGAGCGTGCCGGCGCCGGCGACATCGCCGGTTCCCGCGCCGCTGCCGCCGCCTTCCGAATCGGCCTCACCGGTCCCGGCCCCGCTGCCGCCGGCGCCCGCGGTGATGTCACCCGTCCCGGCGCCGCTGCCGCCGCCCGAGCCAGCCGTCACGACCCCCGTCCCGGCGCCGGCGCCGCCCCCCGCGGGCGTCGTCGAGAAGCCGCAGGTGCCTTCGCCGCCGTCGCCGACCATGCCGGCGAAACCGGCTCCGAAGGCCGCGGGCAATCCCGAGCAAGAGTACGCTGCGGCGCTCGCGACCTATCGCGCCCGCGAGCACGGCCAGGCGGTGATCGATTTCATGGACTTCATCGCGAAATATCCCAAGCACCCGCTGGCCGGAAACGCCCAGTACTGGATCGGCGAAGCGTACTGGGCCCAGCGCGACTATCGGCAGGCTCTCGTCGAGTTCGACAAGGTGTTCGAGCACGGTCCGGCCAAGGCGCCCGACGCGCTCCTGAAGATCGGCCTCTGCCATCTCCGCCTGAACGACGTGTCGCGGGCGCAGCAGGCGTGGCAGCGCGTCGTCAACGAGTATCCGAAGTCCGAATCGGCGGCGATGGCACGCTCTCTGATCGCCACGCACGCCGCCGCCCGGCGGTAGCGTTCGCACCGTATCCGTTCGGGCTCTCTGGCGAGCGGCGCCGCTTCGCTATACTGACAATCCGCGATCGATGATTGAGGTCCGCCCCGGCGATCCCTGCTATCCCGCGCTGCTCGGCGCGATACCGTCGGCGCCCGCGCTCTTCGTGCGCGGCGAGCTTCGCGACGACGACGCGCTGGCCATCGCGATCGTCGGTTCGCGGCGCGCCACGCCGTACGGGGTCGCAGCGACCGAGCGACTCGCGTCCGACCTGGCCGCGCGCGGTGTCACGATCGTGAGCGGCCTGGCGCGCGGGATCGACACCGCCGCGCACACGGGCGCGCTGGCAGCGGGCGGGCGCACGCTCGCGGTCCTCGGCTGCGGCGTCGACGTCGTCTACCCGCCCGAGAACGCGCCGCTCGCGCGCACGATCGAGTCGCACGGCGCGATCCTGTCGCAGTTTCCGCCGGGCATGCCGGCGCTGCCCGGCCACTTTCCCGCGCGCAACCGCACGCTGGCGGGGCTGGCGCTCGGCGTCGTCGTGGTCGAGGCCGCCGAGCGGAGCGGGGCTCTCATCACGGCGGGATTTGCCGGCGATCTCGGCCGCGAAACCTTCGCCGTTCCTGGCCGAATCACGTCGCCGACGAGCGCCGGCACCAATCGACTCATACAGGACGGTGCTAAACTCGTTACATGCTGGCAGGACATCGTGTCAGAATTGCCAGAGCAATGGCGCCGCGCCGTACGCGGGTTGTCGGCGCCGCCGGGCGCGCCGCACGCGCCCGAACCGGGGAGTGACGAGGGTCGAATGCTGCACGAACTGGCTCCCGATGAGCCGCGGCACATCGAGCAGTTGATCGCGCGCGCCGGATTGCCTCCCGCGCGGGCGGCGGCGGTGCTCGTGACCCTCGAGCTGGGCGGTTGGGCCCGGCAGCTTGCGGGACAGCGGTGGGTCTCGCTCGACGCGCGCGCGAGGAGAGTCTAGGTGGCGGCGAAACGGTCACTAGTGGTCGTGGAATCACCCACGAAGGTCAAGACGATCCAGAAGTATCTGGACTCGAAGTACATCGTCAAGGCCTCGATGGGCCACGTCCGGGACTTGCCGAAGTCGCAGCTCGGCGTCGATCCCAAGAAGAACTTCAAGCCGAAGTACGTCGTCTCGCCGGCCAAGAAGAAGATCCTCGACGATCTCAAGAAGGCCGCCGAGAAGGTCGAAGCGCTCTACGTCGCCACCGACCCCGACCGCGAAGGCGAGGCGATCGGCTGGCACCTCGCCGAAGAGCTCGACATCGCCAAGAAGAACGTCTACCGCATCACGTTCAACGAGATCACCGAGCGGGCGGTGAAGGCGGCCTTCACCCAGCCGGGCAAGATCGACCTCAAGAAGGTCGACGCCCAGCAGGCGCGCCGCGTGCTCGATCGCCTGGTCGGCTACAGCCTCTCGCCGCTGCTCTGGGAAAAGGTCCAGCGCGGCCTCTCGGCCGGACGCGTGCAGTCGGTGGCCGTGCGGCTGATCGTCGACCGCGAGCGCGAGATCAAGGCGTTCGTGCCGGTCGAGTACTGGTCGCTCCACGCCCGGCTCAGGGCGTCGCGTCCGCCCGAGTTCGTGGCCACGTTGAAGGAGGTCGCGGGCGAGAAGGCGTCGCTCGGCAACGAGGAGGCCACGCGCGCGCTCATGGCCTCGCTCGAGGGCGTGCGCTTCGTCGTCAAGTCCGTCACGCACGGCGAGCGGCGGCGCAATCCGGCGCCTCCATTCATCACCTCCACCTTGCAGCAGGAGGCGGGCAAGAAGCTCGGCTTCACCGCGCGCAAGACGATGACGATCGCGCAGCAGCTCTACGAAGGCATCGATCTCGGGTCGGAGGGCGCCGAAGGCCTCATCACGTACATGCGGACCGACTCGGTGCGGGTGGCACGCGAGGCGCAGGCGGCGGCGCGCGGCTGGGTCATCGCGCGAATCGGCGAGGAGTACGTGCCCGAGGCACCGCCGACCTACCGCTCGCGCGGGAGCGCCCAGGAGGCACACGAGGCGATCCGTCCGTCGGAGCTCAGGAACGAGCCCCGCGCCGTCACGCAGTTTCTCTCCAAGGACCAGATGGCCCTGTACCGGCTCATCTGGGAGCGCTTCCTGGCGAGCCAGATGATGCCCGCGGTCTACGACACGGTCGGCGCCGACATCGAGGCCGATCGGTGCCTGTTCCGCGCGCAGGGGGCCACGCTCAAGTTCAAGGGCTTCACGGCCGTCTACGAAGAGAGCCGTGATGACGAGGAGGCCCAGCCCGAGCAAGACCCGGAAGGCCAGGTCCCGCCGCTGGAAGAGGGCGAGGTGCTGACGCTCCTTGCGCTCGACCCGAAGCAGCACTTCACCCAGCCGCCGCCGCGCTTCACCGAGGCCTCGCTGATCAAGGCGCTCGAGGAGCTCGGCATCGGCCGGCCGTCGACCTACGCCTCGATCCTGGGGACGATCATCAACGATCGAGGCTACGTGCACCGCGAGCGGCGCACGCTCTCGCCGACCGAGCTCGGCATCGCGGTGACCGACAAGCTGATCCCGTACTTCCAGGACATCATGAACGTCGAGTTCACGGCCCAGATGGAGGACAACCTCGACAAGATCGAGGAAGGCGAGCGCAAGTGGGTCGACACGGTGCGGGAGTTCTACGAGCCGTTCAAGCGCGACCTCGCCCGGGCCAAGCGCGAGATGCAGAGTGAAAAGGTCGGCGCGCCCACCGGCGAGACCTGCCCGGAGTGCGGCAGCGAGCTTCTCGAGAAGCGCGGACGGTTCGGCAAGTTCCTGGCGTGCTCGTCCTATCCCGACTGCCGCTACACGCGCAACCTCGACGGCAGCGGCCGCGCCGAGGACGAGCCCGCCAACGAGAATTGCCCCACGTGCGGCAAGCCGATGGTTATCAAGCACGGGCGCTTCGGCAAGTTCATCGCGTGCTCCGGCTATCCGGAGTGCAAGACGACCAAGCCGGTGACGCTCGGCATCGCGTGCCCCGAGACGGGCTGCGCCGGGCAGCTGGTCGAGCGCCGCTCGCGCAAGGGCCGCACCTTCTTCGGCTGCTCCGCGTACCCGAACTGCAAGTTCGTAGTCTGGCGGCGGCCGATCAACGAGCCGTGCCCGAAGTGCGGCGCCGCCTTCGTGACCGAGCGCGTGCTAAAAAGTCGCACCGTCCGCAGCTGCGCGCGCGCGGGATGCGACTTCGAGCGGGAGGTCGAGCTCCCGGTGACATGAAGGATTCGCTGGGCGCGTTTTTCCGTCACCTCTCGCTCGAGAAGGACGCCTCGCCGCACACGCTCCGAAGCTACCGGACCGATCTCCTCGAGTTCGCCCAGTACGCCGGCACGGGAGATCCCTCGACCTGGCTGGGTGACGTCGACACCCGCACGATCCGCGGCTGGCTGGCCCACCTGCACGCGCGCTCACTCGACGCCGCGACGATCGCGCGGAAGCTCGCCGCCGTGCGCAGCTGGTTCCGGTTCCTGGTGCGGCGCGGCGCGCTCGAACGGAACGTCGCGCGCGAGGTCCGGGGCCCGCGGCCGCCGAGGAAGCTCGTCTCGTTTCTGCCGATCGACGAGGCGACGGCCTTGATGGAGGCCAAGGCGCGCGACGGCGCGGTCCGCGCACGCGACACCGCCGTGCTCGAGCTCCTCTACGCGACCGGCCTGCGGTTCTCCGAGCTCGCCGGCCTCGACCTCGACGACGTCTACCGCGCGATCCGGACGCTGCGCGTGCACGGCAAGGGCCGGAAGGAGCGGATCGAGCCGTACGGGAGGCGGGCCGCGGGCGCGCTCGCCGCCTACCTCGAGCGCCGCGGCGGCGGGGCGGGACCGCTGTTCGCCAACCCGCGCGGCGGGCGCCTCACCGTCCGCTCGCTGTACACGATCGTCCGGCGGAGCGCAGTGTCGACCGGGATCACCCGGCGCGTGAGCCCGCACACCTTGCGCCACACCTTTGCGACCCATCTGCTCAACGCCGGCGCCGATCTCAGGGTGATCCAGGAGCTCCTCGGCCACAGCCGTCTCTCGACGACGCAGCGCTACACGCACGTGGGCGCCGATCAGCTCATGCGGGTCTACGACGCCGCCCACCCGCGCGCGCGGGCAAAATGACTCGAAGCGGCAGAGCGGGCGTGCGGAGCCACGCCGCGCCTGTATCAGGCCACCCTCGGTCCAAGGCGGGCTCACGGTCCCCGCTACAATGGTCCCCGCTACAATCACCCCCGCTACATCAAATCCGGTCGACGACGGTGATCGCCGTCCGTCACCGCGATCAGGTGGCGGTCGCCGGCGACGGGCAGGTCTCGATCGGCAACACCATCGTCAAGGCCGGGGCCCGGAAGGTGCGCAAGCTCTACGGCGATCGGGTCGTGGCGGGATTCGCGGGAGCGGCCGCCGACGCGTTCACGCTCTTCGCCCGCTTCGAGGCCAAGCTGGAGGAGCACCGCGGAAACCTCCCGCGCGCCGCGGTCGAGCTGGCTAAGGACTGGCGCTCCGACCGCGTGCTGCGCCGGCTCGAGGCGCTCCTGGCGGTGGCCGATCGCGAGCACTCGTTCATCGTCTCCGGGACCGGCGACGTCATCGAGCCCGACGACGGCCTGATCGGCATCGGCTCGGGCGGCCCCTACGCGCTCGCCGCCGCGCGGGCGCTGATCGCGCACTCCGATCTCGACGCCAAGGCGATCGCGACCGAGGCGATGCGCGTCGCCGCCACGATCTGCGTCTTCACCAACGATCACCTCACTGTCGAAGTCCTGTGAAGCCGGGCCATTTACAATAATCCCGCTACAATAATCCCCGCGACAATGACCAAATTGACCCTCACACCCGCGCAGATCGTCGCTGAGCTCGATCGCTACATCGTCGGCCAGCAGAAGGCCAAGCGCGCGGTGGCGATCGCGCTCCGCAATCGGTGGCGGCGTCAAAATCTTCCCCCCGAGCTGCGCGACGAGGTCGCGCCGAAGAACATCATCATGATCGGCCCGACCGGCGTCGGGAAGACCGAGGTCGCGCGGCGACTGGCCAAGCTCTCACAGGCGCCGTTCTTGAAGGTCGAAGCCTCCAAGTACACGGAGGTCGGCTACGTCGGCCGCGACGTCGAATCGATGATCCGCGACCTGACCGAGCTCTCCGTGAACATGGTCAAGGCCGAGATGACGGCCGGCGTGCGGGAACGGGCGGAGCAGCTCGCGGAGGAGCGGCTGCTCGACGTCTTGCTGCCCCGGCGGGCCCAGGAGCCCTTCTCGTCGAGCTCGCTCGAGGAGATCACGCCGGACGCGTCGCGGGAGACGACCAAGGACAAGCTCCGCGCGCAGCTCAGGGCCGGGCGGCTCGACGACCGGCTCGTCGAGCTCGAGATGCAGCAGCAGTCCCTGCCGATGATCGAGGTCCTCTCCGGCCAGGGCATGGAAGAGATGGGCATCCATCTCAAGGACATGCTCTCGAACATCATGCCGAGCCGGACGAAGCGGCGGAAGGTGCGCGTTGCCGAGGCGCGGCGGCTGCTGGCGCAGGAGGAAGCCCAGAAGCTCGTGGACATGGACGAGGCGGTGACCCAGGCCATCCGGCGCGCGGAGAACTCGGGCATCGTCTTCCTCGACGAGCTCGACAAGGTCGCCGGACGGGAAGGGGGCCACGGCCCCGACGTCAGCCGCGAGGGCGTGCAGCGCGACCTGCTCCCGATCGTCGAGGGCTCGTCGGTCACGACCAAGTACGGCGTCGTCCGCACGGACCACATCCTGTTCATCGCCGCTGGGGCGTTCCACATCGCCAAACCGTCGGATTTGATCCCGGAGCTCCAGGGGCGCTTCCCGATCCGCGTCGAGCTGGACCCCTTGACGCGGGACGATTTCGTCCGCATTCTTACCGAGCCTCGGAACGCGCTGATCACGCAGTACGTGGAGCTCCTGAAGACGGAACAGGTGACCCTCCGGTTCGCCCCGGAGGCGGTGGAGGCGATCGCGGAGATCGCGATGCAGGTGAACGCGAGCACGGAGAACATCGGCGCCCGGCGCCTGTACACGGTGATGGAGAAGCTTCTCGAGCAGATCTCGTTCGACGCGCCGGATCTGCCCGGCAAGGAGCTGACCGTCGACGCCGCCTACGTGGGCCAGCGCCTCGGCGACATCACCCGCGATCAGGACCTTTCGCGGTACATCCTCTGATGACCGACCCGCGCCGGGCCGAGATCCTGCTCGAGGCGCTCCCGTATATCCGGGAGTTCCGCGGAAAAACCATCGTGATCAAGTACGGCGGCGCGGCGATGGAGCGGGCCGACCTCAAGGACCCGTTCGCCCTGGACGTGATCCTCCTGCGCCTGGTCGGCATCAACCCGGTGATCGTCCACGGCGGCGGCCCGCAGATCGGGGCCCTGATGAAGCGGCTCGGCAAGGAGCCGCGCTTCGTGGGCGGCATGCGGGTGACCGACGAGGAGACGGTCGAGATCGTCGAGATGGTGCTGGTCGGCAAGATCAACAAGGAGATCGTCAACCGGATCAATCAGCACGGCGGCCGGGCCATCGGCCTCTCGGGCAAGGATGCCGGCCTCCTGCGGGCGCGCCGGCGGCCCCATCGGCTGCCGACCGGCGAAGAGGTCGATATCGGGCTCGTCGGCGAGGTCGAGGCGGTCGGCACCGAGGCCATCCGGCTCCTCACCGACAACGACGTCATCCCGGTCATCGCGCCGGTCGGGGTCGGGAGCGGCGGGGAGACCTACAACATCAACGCGGATCTCGTCGCCGGCGACATCGCCGCGGCGCTTCGCGCCGAGAAGCTGATCCACCTGACCGACGTCCAGGGGATCCTCGACGTCGACCGTCGGCTGGTGAGCACCCTGACCCGGAAGGACGCCGAGCGCCTTATAAAGGAAGGCGTGATCGACGGCGGAATGCTGCCGAAGGTCGAGTCGGCGCTCCGCGCCCTGGAGGGCGGCACCGGCAAGGCCCACATCATCGACGGCAGCCAGCTCCACGCAATCTTGCTGGAGCTCTTCACCCGCGAAGGTATCGGAACCGAAATCGTTCTGTGAGGTCGACGCCGATGGACACCAAGACGCTCCTGGAATGGTCGGCGAAGTACCACACCCCGAACTACGGTGCGCGGGCCCCCATCGTCCTCGTGCGCGGCGAAGGCGTCCGCGTGTGGGACTCGGACGGGCGCGAGTACCTCGACTTCGGGGCGGGCATCGCCGTGACTTCGCTGGGCCACTGCCATCCGCGCGTGACCGGCGCCATCCAGGAGGCCGCCGCCACGCTCCTGCACGTCTCCAACCTCTACCACTCGGCGCCGCAGATCCACCTGGCCAAGCTCCTCACCGAGCACTCGTTCGCCGACCGCGTGTTCTTCTCGAACTCCGGCGCCGAGGCCAACGAGGCGGCGCTCAAGCTGGCCCGCAAGTACGCGCGCGAGCGGATCTCGTCGGACCGCTTCGAGTTCGTCGCCACGCGCAATTCCTTCCACGGCCGCACGTTCGCGACGGTCGCGGCCACCGGTCAGGAGAAGTACCACCACGGCTTCGAGCCGCTGGTGCCGGGCTTCAAGCACGTCGCCTACAACGATCTGCGCGCGATGGAGCGCGCGATCGACAACCGCACCGCCGCCGTGATCATCGAGTGCGTCCAGGGCGAGGGCGGGGTCAACGTCGGCGACGAAGACTACCTGCGTGGGCTCCGGAAGCTCTGCGATCAGTCCGGTGCGCTGCTGATCGTCGACGAGATCCAGACGGGCGTGGCGCGAACGGGCCGCCTATGGTCGTACGAGCACTACGGGATCGAGCCGGACATCATGACGCTCGCCAAGGCGCTCGCCAACGGCGTGCCGATCGGCGCGATGCTGACCCGCGAGGAGATCGCGAGCGTCCTGGTGGCGGGCACGCACGGATCGACCTTCGGCGGCACCCCGTTCATCACCTCGGTGGCGCTGGCGACCCTCACCACGATCCTGGACGGCAAGCTCTGGGAGCGCGCCGCCCGGATGGGGCGCTATCTGATGGACGGGCTCCGGACGATCCAGGCGTCGAACACGGCGATCCGCGCCGTGCGCGGCAAGGGGCTCCTCATCGGGGCCGAGCTCGGGGCGCCGGTCGGGCCGGTCGTCGACGCCTGTCGCGAGGCGGGGCTGCTCGTGCTGTCGGCCGGCGAGCGCGTGCTGCGCCTGACGCCGCCGCTCATCGTCGAGGAGCGGGACTGCGATCGGGCGCTCGCGATCATCGGGACCGCCCTCGGACGCGCCTGACGATGCGGCATTTCCTGTCGGCCGCCGATCTGACGCGCGACGCCGCGCTCGGGCTCTTCGCCCTCGCCGCCGACGTCAAGCAGCGGCGCAAGGCGGGGCGGCTCACCGCGCCGCTGGCCGGGAAAACGTGCGCGCTGATCTTCGAGAAGCCCTCGCTCCGCACTCGCGTCACCTTCGAGGTCGGCCTCATCCAGCTGGGCGGACGCGCCGTGCATCTCGACGGCCGCGAGATCGGCCTGGGCACGCGTGAATCGGTGCCCGACGTCGCCCGCAACCTGTCCCTGTGGGTCGACGGCATCATGGCGCGCGTCTACTCCCACTCGACGATCACCGCGCTCGCCCGGCACGCGACGATCCCGGTGATCAACGGGCTGTCGGATCGCGAGCACCCCTGCCAGGCGCTGGCCGATTTCTTCACGCTGTGGGAGCGCGGCGTCGACTTCGGCAGGCTGCGGTTCGCGTGGATCGGCGACGGCAACAATGTCTGCCACTCCGTGATGCTCCTCGGTACGCTGCTCGGCGCCTCGATCGTCGTCGCGTGCCCACCGGGGTACGAGCCCGACGCGGGCGTGGTCGCCACGGCGCGCCGGCTCGGCGGCCGGATCGACGTCACCGAGGACGCGCGCGCCGCGGCGACCGGCGCCGACGTGATCTACACCGACGTGTGGACCAGCATGGGGCAGGAGACCGAGCACGAGCGGCGGGCGGAGGCGTTCAGCCGCTACCAGGTCAACGACACCCTGGTCGGCTTCGCCAAGCCCTCGGCGCTCGTGATGCACTGCCTGCCGGCGCACCGGGGCGAGGAGATCACGGACAGCGTGCTCGACGGCAAGCGGTCCGTCGTCCTGGAGCAGGCCGAGAACCGGCTCCACGCGCAGAAGGCCGTGATGCTCCATCTCCTGGGGAGCTCGCTCGATGACGCCTGATCCCAAGCGGGTGGTCCTGGCCTACTCGGGCGGGCTCGACACGTCGGTGATCCTCCGGTGGCTGATCGAACGCTACCGCTGCGACGTCGTCGCGTTCTGCGCCGACCTCGGTCAGGGCGAAGAGCTGATCCCGATCCGCGACAAGGCGACGCGGACCGGCGCCGTCGGCGTCCACATCGTCGACCTGCGCGAGGAGTTCGTCTGCGACTTCATCTTCCCGATGCTGCGCGCCAACGCCGTGTACGAGGGCGCGTACCTCCTGGGCACGTCGATCGCGCGGCCGCTCATCGCGCGCGCGCAGGTGGAGGTCGCCGCGAAGGAGGGCGCCGATGCCGTTGCGCACGGCGCCACCGGCAAGGGCAACGACCAGGTCCGCTTCGAGCTGACCTACGCCGCGCTCGCGCCGCATCTGCGGGTGATCGCGCCGTGGCGCGAGTGGGACCTCAACTCACGCACGTCGCTGATCGAGTTCGCAAAGCGTCACGACATCCCGGTGCCGGTCACCGTCGAGCGGCCCTACAGCACCGATCGCAACCTCTTCCACATCTCGTACGAGGGCGGGGTGCTCGAGGACCCCTGGGCCGAGCCGCCGGCCAAGATGTTCCAGCTCACCAACGATCCCGAGGCGGCGCCCGACGTCCCGCAGGCGCTCGAGATCGGCTTCGAGCGCGGCGATCCGGTGACGGTGGACGGCGAGTGCCTGAGGCCGGTGGCGCTGCTGACGCGCCTCAATCGGCTGGGCGGCGAGCACGGCATCGGGCGCGTCGACCTGGTCGAGAACCGGTTCGTCGGCATGAAGTCCCGCGGCGTCTACGAGACGCCCGGCGGCACGATCCTGCACGTGGCGCGGCGGGCGCTCGAGTCGATCACGCTCGACCGCGAGGTGCTCCACCTGCGCGACTCGCTCGTGCCTCGGTACGCCGAGATGATCTATTACGGCTTCTGGTTCGCGCCCGAGCGCCAGCTGCTGCAGTCGCTGGTGGACGAGTGCGCCCGCGACGTCACCGGCACCGTGCGGCTGCGGCTCTACAAGGGCAACGTCACGGTCACCGGCCGGCGGTCCCCGCGGTCGCTCTACCGCACGGACTTCGCGACGTTCGAGGCCGATTCGGTCTACCGCCAGCGCGACGCCGAGGGGTTCATCAATCTGAACGCGCTCCGCCTCAAGATCCGCGCGCTCCGGGACCGTCACGCCTGACCCGTGCGGATCGACGTCGCACCGACCGCCGATGCGGTTGTCCCGGCCGAGCTCGCGGGCGTCACCGCGCTGGTGATCGACGTCCTGCGCGCCTCCACGACGATCATCACGGCGCTCGCGAACGGGTGCGACGCGATCGTCCCGGTCGCCGAGCCCGCGGAGGCCCGGCGACGGGCGCTGGCGATGCAGAAC
>Ga0066710_100002213_pt1 | contig 15478 bp, 11 predicted proteins | sample GraSoiAngelo_159_FD_79666 | JGI IMG/M metagenome (GOLD analysis project Ga0066710, IMG submission 79666) | Grasslands soil microbial communities from the Angelo Coastal Reserve, California, USA - 14_1009_16_40cm | ecosystem: Environmental > Terrestrial > Soil > Grasslands | place: USA...
GTCTTGCCGCGCCGTTGCGACAGCTGCAACAGCTCGACGCCGCGGTCGCGGAAGCTCGAGACGATCTCATGCGTCCGGTCCGTGGACGCGTCCGAGATCACGAGGATCTGGCGCCGATCGGCCGGATAGTCGAGCGCGAGGATGCGTTCGAGGGTGCCGGCGATGACGTGCGCCTCGTTGTAGACGGGAAGGGTGATGCTGATCCGAGGCCAGCGGGACGGGGCTCGCCGCGCGCGCGGCCTGTGAGGGCGCAGTCTCAGCAGTGTCAGGATGGCGGGATAGCCGAAATAGGCGTACAGGCAAAAGCCCAGCGCCAGTGCGAGCACGACCCGAGGCAGCACCATCACGTCGCCACCGGCGCGGGCACGCCCTGGGAGACCTGCCGGTAGATGCCCGCGTAGCGGTCGAGCCACGGCCCGCCGCTGAAGTCCCGCTCCAGACGAGTGCGCGCGGCACGCGCGCGCTGCTGCGCCGCGGCCGGGCGCTCGTACACGCCCAGAATCTCCGCTGCGAGGGCGACCGGGTCGTCCGGAGGGACGAGTACGCCTTCCGTTGACGACATGACATCGGGCACGCCCCCTACGCCGGTCGCGACAATGGGGACACCGGCGGCCATCGCCTCGAACAGAACGACGGGAGTGCCTTCCGTTCGCGAGCTCAACACAAAGACGTCGAACGCCGAAAACAATCGCGCCGCACCTGGCACCACGCCGTGCCAGTGGATTCGCTCCGCGAGCCCGAGGGCACGCGCCCGATCGAGTAGCACGCCGCGCTCGCGGCCCGTCCCAAGGACGGAGACGACAATCGGCAGGTCCCCCAAGTGCCCGATGGCATCGAGCAGGACGTCTGGACCCTTCTCCACGCTGAGCCGGCCGACCCAACCGACGTGAAAGGCGCGCGCAGGGATGCCGAGGGCGCGGCGTGCCGCGAGTCGCTCGAGCGGCGGCGTGATTCCCTGCCACGCGTTCTGGACAAGGTGCAACCGGTGGGGCGGTACACCGTCCTGAATCAGCTGCACCATGAGCGGGCGCGAGACCACCACCACGGCGTCGAACTTCCGGTGGGCGCGCCGCTGCATCCGCTCGTACAACCGGTTCTTCCAATCTCCTCCGGTGAAGCCGTGAACTGTCGTCACCGTCGGGATGCCTAGCCGCCGGGCCACGGGTGCGTCCACGACATCCGGCCGATACCCGTGCGTGTGTACCACGTCGGGCCGCAGTCGGCGGCACAGCGCCAGGATCGCGGCGCGCTCTCGCCAATAGGCACGGCCCGAGAGGACGATCGGATGCGTCGTGACCCCACCGGCCCCCAGTGAATGGAGGAGCTGATCGGCCGCACCGGCGCCGTCGAGCACCGCTGCCACGTGCACCTCTTCCCCGGAGCGCGCCTGTCCTTGCGCGAGCAAGTGGACGACGTGCTCCAAGCCGCCGACCTCCGCCGGCGCTAGAATGTGGAGGATGAGCATCGGTTCCTTCTTCCGCCGCGCCTCCGTCAGGTGCGGGCGATCACCGTGGAGGACAACTCCGACACACCGGACCGGAGGGACCGCGGACTCCCCCGTTGCCGCCCCAGCAGGACCGCGGCGACGGTTCGCGCCACGACCGCCGCGCCCGCCGGGGTGAGGTGGTCGTGGTCGTAATAGTGGCGCAGCCCCTGGGTCAACACTGGACGGAGGTCAAGGTGTGGGACGCAGAGTGCCTCGGCAATCGTGGCGGCACGGGCATCGACGAGCCCCAACAGGTGGTTGACGACCTCCAGGCTGTAATAGACGCTGACGGTTTCCTTCCAGGGCAAACCGACCGCGCCATGCCAGAAACGAGCCCGTTCCTCGGCTGTATAGTCCTTCTCGAACCATGGCTGGCGCACGACGAGCACGCGTTTCGCGTGCGCCATGGCTCTGCGGACGACTCGGCGGAAATGGAGCTCGAAGTTATCCAACAGGGAGGCTGGGTCCGGCACCGCCGTTCGCACCTCCTTTGCCGCGGCGCGCATCAGCCGCGCGGTCGCGAACCACGCCCCGCCCCGCTCCTTCACCTCCAACGGATGCAACCATGATCGACGCAGCCGGCGGGCCACCTCCGTGAGGGCCCAGGCGGCAGGCGCCACACCGAAGGGCTGTCTCGGGTGACAGCCGAACAGCATTAACTCCGGCACCGGAGGGGCCGCACACGAGGGGGGCGCGCCGATCTCGAGCCAGTGGTACACGTCGCTGGCCCCGACCATGATGAGAATGGCATCGAGGTGGCGGTACCGGGGGAGGACCCGCTCGAGGATGACGTCCAACTCGATCGACCCGACGCCCGAGTGGCCGATATTGCCCACGTGAACCTGGCGAGCACCTAAGGTGCGGAGGCTGCCCGGTGCGTTCAGCAGACGCTCGAGAGCCCCTGGCCAGCTCGTGGGCTGGTCGAGCATGAAACACTCGACGGCGCTTCCCCCCACGGCCAGAATCCGGTAGAGTCCCGCATCGCTCCCCCGAACGTCGTCGCCGCGCTCACCATCCGCGTTGATGTCGAACCGCACTCGGCGTTCGAGCTCAGGACATGCCTCGGGATCCACCTGGATCTCAAGCCTTGCCCCTGGCGCCCACACGTAGCAGTGGGAACGCCGTCGAACCCACCAGCGGGCTCCCACCTCGGCGACGGCGAGCATGGTCAGTAGCGCGCATGCGGCGACGAGCACGCCGATGGTCATGCCCGGCTCCAGGCCCGCAACACGGGAAGCCGGGCCCGCAGGTCGACGTATGGATCGTTCCGATACACGAAGAACACCCACGTCAAGCCGAAGAGCAGCACCATAGCGACGCCGGCACTCGCCAAGCCCCCGAGGCTTCGGACGTCGAGGCCAAGCTTGAACCAGAACAGCAGTGCCAGCACTGGGAGCGCGCCGAGGGTCGCGCGAGGCACTACGTAGCGGAGGTACCCTGCGACTGGGGTCTGCAGCTCCCGGCAGGCATGGACCAAAACTAGGGCGGCGAACAGGACGTTAGGAATGGCGGTCCCGATCGCAACGCCGGCGAGGCCCAGCGGGCGCGCCAGCACGACGCTCAGGCCGAGGTTGATGAGCCCAGCGACGAGGAATCCGATAGTCGGCAGACCCGGCTTGCCAAGCCCCATGAGAATCGGGAGCGCCACGCCGCGCACCGGGAGGAACACCAGGTACGAGACCATGAGAATCTGCAGCACCTGGCCCGCCGGCTTCTCGAACGTCGGATCGATCCACCAGGCGATGAACCGGGGCCCGAGGACAATCAGGAACAGCCCGGCCATCATCGTCAGCGAGAGGGCGATCTTGGACCACTTGAGGAAGATCTCACGCAACTCCGCGGTCCGTCCCTGGGTCTTCAGCCGCGTCGCCAGCGGCATCACCACGGCGGCGATCGCGATGACCAGTTCCATCAGGTAGAGGATAAAGCTGTTGGCGACGGTGAAGTACGGAATCGAGCTCACGTCCTGGAATTTCCCGATGACGAGCGAGTCCGTCTCGAACGAAAGACGGATCCCGGCGCTCAACACGAGGACGTACAAGCTGAAGGAGAAAATCCGCCGCACCATCCCCCAATCGAAGTCTGTCAGGCGGATCCGAGTGCCCGGATAGCGCCGCAGGATCAACCATGCGCACAGCGCAAAATCGAACGCCAAGCAGGCGAGCTGGATCAGGGCCAGGACGCTCAACGACGGCCTGAAAGTCAGCAGTCCGAGCGTCAGTCCCAGTCGCAGCAGTACGCCGGCGAAGCGCACGACGTTGCGGGGCACAAAGTCGTCGTGAGCGGAGAGAACCCCGTTCGGGAGCATCCCGACGAACCCGACGGCCACGTACAAGACCGTGAGCGCGAAGGCCCAGTGGGCATCCGCCTGAATGCTCGCCGGAATGTCGTACGTGACGTTGAAGAACACGTACAGTCCCATCCCGACGACCAGCGCCACCCCGCCCAGCAGCAGGTACAGGGCGGTGCAGCTCCCGATGGCCTCGTTGAGTTTGCGCACGTCGCCGTCCGCCACGTGTTGCGCGAAGTAGCGGACCGACGCCATGGGCACACCGAGCACCAGGAGCCCGAGGTACCCGGTGATCGAGTTGATCAGGTTCCAAGTGCCGTACCCGGCGTCGCCGAGCTTGTGAAGCGTGAACGGAGTGAGAAGGTAGGCCGCTACGATGGTGACGAGCGTGATGATCCAGTTGCTGCCGACACTCTTGAACACGCGTTGTCTTCCCTCGCGACAGGGCCGCTCGTCCTCAGTCCGACGTGGGATTCCGCCCGCCCGCCCCAGTGCAGGGCCTGTGCCAATCGCCCTAACGAACTCCGGTAGCCGACGCGTGCGGCTCGAGCGTTGCGCTGTCGCCACACAGAAGCGCCGCGGCCTCGCTGATCGTGGCAAAGGTCACCCGAGTGAAACGGGCCAGGCCGTCGAGATAGGCGTCGACGGAGGCGTACAGGCGCGCGACATCCGCCGCCGTAGCCGCGAAGGGACTCAGCCCGGGCTTGAGACTCGGGGTATGCCAGGACAGCTGGAGATGGGGCACACCAAGTTCGAGCAGTTGGCGCGAGAGCGTCAGCATGTCGGCGACCGACGCCAGCTCCGGGCTCAGGGCGACGCGCTTGACCACGCCGGTCCGGGCGGCGAGCCCGGCGAGACGAAACCAGCGGAGCGGCGCCACATCGAGAAGGCGGCGTACGGGCTCCCAGAAGCTGAAGGGCCGGCGGCTGAAGCCGAAGGAGAGGGGGATCTCGACCAGGGGTCCCGAAGGGGCGGGCTGTGTGACGTCACGATCCGGCGCGAGATGATACGGCGCGAGCGGCGCGCCCACGAAGTTCGGGCCATCGTCGAAGTCCTCCCAACTGATGAACGGGCACACACTCGAGTCGACGCGGTACCCGCAACGCAGCAGCGCGCCGACCGTATCGCGCCCGAGACCGTAGCGCCCGGCGCGAAAGGCGCGCGGCGGGAAGCCGAAGGTCTCCTCGAGCGCAGCGGTCAGGCGCTCGATCTTGGCCAGCTGCAGGTCGGCGGGCAGGTTCTTGAGCATCGAGTTCCGAGGGACTAGCGCTTGCAGCAAGGGAGGTGTGTTCCAGGGGTGCAGGTGCGCCGCGATCTCGCCTCCGCCCCGGTCACATGCGTCCTGCAGCGCGTCCGCCGCCCGGGAGTCGATTGCGACTCTGTAGGCGGTGAAGTACGTCGGCCGCACCCCCAGGCGCCTGAAGAACTCCGCGAGCGGCCGGAGCTCGCCGATGTTCTCAAGCGTCACACCGCTACGGCTGGGGCGCCAGTTGTCCTCCTCAGTGTCGATCGACACGATGACCACGACGCCGCCAGAGCCGCGGCCAGGTCGCTCACTCATCGATCCCTGCGGGCACAAGCTCTTGCGACGGGCGCCCTCCGGACAAGGAGGGAGCGGTCATGTACTCAGGAGGGGATACCCCGAACATCTCCAGGACCGTGGGTGCAATCGACCGCAACGGCACCCGTTCTTCGCACACGCGGTGATCCCGCTGAGGTGTGCGGATCCACAGCAGTCCGTCGGGATGGTGCATGCCGCTCTTGAGCCCGTCCGCCTGATAGAACACATCGAAGAAGGGCGTGGTGCGTCCCGACCCGGTGCGCAGTACGGCCTCCGCGGGCAGCGGTTGGAAGATCTTGCACCCGCTGAACAGGGCCGGTCCCTCCCGGCTGACGAGCATCGCGGGCGCGTTGTCGACCCGCAGCGCGCCCAACTGGGCTTCAGCCCGCCGTGCGTCCCGCTCGCTCTCGAACCGCACGTGAAACTGCTCGGCCATGACCGGCGACACTTGGCACGGCGCGGTCACGCCCGCGACGGCCAGCAGGCGGGCGAAGTCGCGCGGGCGATAAAAGGTCTTGCCGCCGCGGTCCTCGTACATCAAACAGGGCTGCTGGCTCAACGCCGTGCACAGAATCAGCGTCGTGTCCCGGCCCGCCAGCTCCATAAACTGGCCGAGCAGCTTGTCCATCTCCTGGTAGCCGAACAGAATTGCGCTCTCATATTCGGCTTGCTCCGCGAGGGCGGGCCTGATCTTGAAGTGCTCCGGCTCCATATTGCGCCAGTACTTGTGCTGCAAGTGCGCCGTGCTGTTGAGGAAGAACGTCGCAAACGCCGGCCGCAGCTTGCGGTAGTAAAACTGGAAGACGTCCCACTGCAGCTTGTCGAGGACCACCGCGCGCTTCCAGCGCCCGCCACCCTTGAGCTGCTCGCGCATCAACTGCCGCACGATGGCGCTCGCCGTGCGCATCGAAAGGCCATGCGTGATCATGAACGTGACGAAGCTCACCAGCTCCGCAGGGGTCAGTGGGACACGCTCGTTGGTATGCTCTTGCACGTTGCGCTGCACGAAACGGTAGTACGGCAGCAACTCGTCAGGATACGGCGCAACAGTCGTGGTCCACGGGTCCGGCAGCAGGTAGCCGTTCAGCGGCGCGTCGAATCTGGGATTCATGCTGCCACACACCCAAACCGGAATGTCGGCGTCCGACAGGAGATCCCACACGCACTTGCGGGTCAGCTTGGGTCCATCGCCGAGATGAAACACCCCGTGCTCGGCGTAGGAGAGACCGCTATGCACCGTGACCCACTGGATCCACGGATTCAGCTTGTCTTGCGGCTCTTCGGCATCGGTGATGTAAACGTCGGACTCCCTGTAAAACCGCTCGAAGTTGGGAAGCTTCCCTTGCTCGACGAACCGCTCCACCACCGCTGGCGTGAGCTCGTTGAATTCGAGTAGAACGACGGAGGCATCTCTGCGCATAGCTCGCTCCTCACGCGGTCGCGCCTTCCACCGCTTGCGTGCGTGGGCGCCGGCTCCTCACCGCGCCCCGTTTCCCCGCATCACTCTTGCAAGGCTTGGGCTCCCAGCGTGACCGCGCCGGGCGGTCGTAACCACATACGCCGGAACGCGTTGCGTAGGGTACCGTGGCGCTTGGCTGACGCGCCGGAACACCAGTCCGTTGCGCCGGCGCGGCGGTCGTTTCCCGAGTCTTACGCTCCGTTGGGAGGTACGAGATCACATGTGCGGCATCGCTGGCGTCATCCACCGAGACCCCCACCAACCGGTATCCCTGGAGCTGGTCCGGGCCCTGTGCGCCGCCCTCGAGCACCGGGGCCCGGACGATGAAGGCCTCTACGTTCGCGGCCCCGTCGGACTGGGGATGCGGCGGCTGAGCATTATCGACGTGAGCGGCAGCCAGCAGCCGATCTTCAACGAGGATGGTTCCAAGGTCATCGTCTTCAATGGCGAGATCTACAACTATCGCGAGTTACGCCGCGGCCTCATCGCCCGCGGCCACGTGCTCCGTACGCAGGGCGATACGGAGACCGTACTCCACCTGTACGAGGAGCTCGGACCGGCGTGCGTCGAGCAGCTCCGCGGCATGTTCGCGTTCGCCATATGGGACGCGACCCAGCGCACGCTGCTGCTCGGCCGTGACCGCTTCGGCATCAAGCCGCTGTACGTGCTCACGGCCCCCTGGGGCATCGCGTTCGCATCCGAGCTCAAGGCGCTGCATGCGGCTGGCCTGACGTCTCGTGCGCTCGACTGGGAGGCGCTCGACGCGTTTCTGCACGTCGGGTACATCCCCGCTCCGGCGACCCCGTTCCAGGATGTCCGAAAGCTGGAACCCGGCCACACGTTGGTGTGGAAGAGCAGCGGCGGCGACAGCATCGTGCGACGCTACTGGCATCTGCCGCCCGATGGCGTCGGCCGCCCGCCCACTGTCGAGGCGCGAATCCGCGACTGGGTCGACGAGTCGGTCGCCGCACACCTCGTCAGCGATGTCCCTGTCGCCGCGTTCTTGACCGGCGGTCTGGACTCCTCGACCGTCGTGGCGAGTATGGCCCTGGTCGGTGAGCCGCCGCACGCGTTCACCGCGCGCTACTTCGGGTCCGGCCAGGAGACGGTCGACGAGACGGGGCTCGCGCGCGAGCTCGCTCGCCGCTACGGGGTGAACTTGACGGTCGTGGATATCCATCCGAACATCCGCGAGATCTTCGAACCGATCGTATGGGCACTCGACGAGCCCCACGCCGACGACTCGGCGATTCCTACGTGGCTCTTGTCGCAGGCTGTTGGGCGAGACTACAAGGTCGCGCTCACCGGCATCGGTGGAGACGAGCTATTCGGCGGGTATCCGCGGCACATCGGTCTGCCCCTCGCCGAGATCTACGGGAAGCTGCCCGCCGGCGTGCGACGGCTGGCGAGCGCCGCCGCCCAGCTGCTACCGGAGCCACGGACCGGCACCCTGGGCGTGGATCGGATCAAGCGGTTCCTGCGCTCAGGCGACGGAGACCTGCCCGAGCGGTACCTGAGCTTCATGAGCCGGCTCGCCAACGGGGAACGGTCCAACCTCTACGCGCCCGCCCTCAGGGCCAGCATAACGGGCGACGCCGCCCGGGCACGGTTGCGGTCCCTGTACCACGACGAGGCATGTCCCTCAGGCCCCACGGCCGCGCTGTACCTCGACTACACGGCATACCTCCCCGACGACCTGCTGGCGCTGAGCGACCGGCTCGCAATGGCCCATGGGCTGGAGATCCGGGTGCCATTCGTGGATCACGAGTTGGCGACGAGGGTTTTTCCGCTGCCGTATCGTCTCAAGATCGGTTGGTGGCGGAACAAGCGGCTGCTGAAGCGGGCCATGCACGCTCGGCTCCCGGAGGCTCACTCCAGAGCACCCAAGCGCGGGTTCGTCGGCCCCACAGCCGCGTGGCTGCGCAACGAGCTGCGGGGAATGCTCGAGGACGAGCTCTCGCCTGACCGGCAACGCCGCCTTGGCTATTTCCATCCGCCGACGGTCGACCGCTTGCTGCGCGAGCACGCGACGGGCCGACACAATCGGGAGCGCATCCTGTGGGCCCTCCTGTCGTTCTCGACGTGGCACCGCATCTTTGTCGAGTCAAGCGCCCGGGGCAGCGCGGCGGGCAACTCCAACGGACGTATCACCTCACAAGCCGCTGGCGACGACGGTACCGTAGCAAGTCAGTCAACGTGGGCAGGCTGAAGTAGGAGTCGGCTGGAACGACGCCGACCTGCCGAAGGCGCAAGCACTCTCCCGCGTCGAGCCGTCGGATCGCCTCTGCCTGAAGCGCGCTCTGCCGCTGCATCCCCTTCCACGCCAGTGTCACATGGCTGTCCTCGCCCGGGACGATCGACAGCCGCTCCTGGAACAGCACCGGGCCTGTGTCGATCCCATCATCGAGGAGAAACACGGTGCACCCGATCATGTCGGGGCGACCGTGGAGCAGCGCCCAGAAGGGGGAATAGGAGCCGCGATACCAGGGCGTGACGCCCGGGTGACCGCCGATCACCGCCACCGGCGCGAGCAGCCGTGGCTTCGCGCCGACGATGTACTTGGTGTGAACCACGAAGATGTCAGGATCCAGACGGCCGATCGCGGCGAGCGTATCCGGGTGCGAATACGACTCCGTCTGGACGGAGGCGAGGCCCGCACCCACCAGCGTCGCCCGATCCGCCGCCTCGTCGACCAGTCGGGCGAGCACGCGGCGATCCCGGCGCCCGTTCCGGGCCCGGTCGTACAACCGCCCCAGGATTTGGCCCGCCGTGTGGACCGCCCCATGCCGCGCCGCCCAACGCCGCAGAAAGCGCGTCCGCGCCTTGAAGCCTCGCCGCGCGCACCAAACGACGCCCACCAGATTCACTCCTGCGCGGACTAAGGTCGCACAGGTGTTGCGCTCGAGTGGACCCTCCGAGCACAGCGCGACCACCCGGTGCGGCCGTCGGGGGCCGGGCTGCAGGAACTCAGGGCTCGAAAAAGTGGTCATGACCCACGGTTTCGGCCAGCAGCGCGCGCCGCACTTTCAGATACCTCCGCATCCCGAGCAGCCGTTTCGGGACGGCGAGCAAGGCTGCGCGGGCCCGCTCCCGCCGCAAGTCGCCGGCAAGCCACCGTCTCAGGGTCGCAGCATCCGTGGACTGTCGTGCGCCGATGCGCGCGATGCCGCGCCGCCCGAGTGCCGTCGGGTTGATCCCGAGTGTGGAGGTGAAGACGCAGTCGTATCCCACCGCCCCGGCGATCTCGAGCACGCGCCGGTCGACCGCACCTCCCGGGATGCTGAGGCAGCGCACCGCCCTGCCAAGCAGGTCCTCCAGCCGCCGCCTCGAATCGGATAGCTCGGCGAAGATTTCCTGCGACGCGAGGCTACTGAGCATACGATGCGTGACCCCGTGAGAACCGATGGTGAAGAGTGAGGGGTCGAGACGACGCAATCCTTCCTGGTCGGCGAAGAAGCGCCGGCCGATGAACCCCGAAACGACAAAGAAGAACGCCGTGATGCCGCGCTCCGCGAGGATGGGCGCGGCGCCCTCGACAGCGCCGCGCCAGCCGTCATCGAAAGTGAGAACACAGCCGGGCCCGTCCAGCGTCCCGGCTCCGCCGAGGCAGGCACGCAGGGCAGCCTCACCCAGACTACTGACCCCTGCGGCCTGAATGACATCGAGATGCGACCGGAAGACGCGCTCGGAAACGTGGTACATCGTTGCCGAACGGCCGAGGCTCCCGTAGGAGAAGACGTCTCCCGGGTGTACATCGTGATAGGCCACCGCGACGAAGCTCCGGGGCACGGTCGTGGCGTGGAGCGACACCTGCTGCGCGGGCGCGACACTGGCACCGGGACGTGCGATCTCGCTCACGGGCGTGCCGGGGGGTGCTTCGCGAGGACGTGGAGCCATTGCAGCGTTTCTACGACGAACGGCGCGGGGTCTCGCCAGCGCCAGACCTCGCTCCGATCCCGGCGGGGTCGATGGTGCAGGAACTCCAGCACCGCGCCGAGCCTCGATCCGTCGCCGTTTTGCAGATGCGGGTCCGCGGGCGGGGAGCGCCGGAGCCGCAGATAGAGGTGATCAACGTCTCCCCAGAACCAGCGGCTCCGCACGCCCACACGATAGTGGGAGCACTCCGGGACCAGCTCCCCCGCGGCGCAACGAACGAGGAGAGCGGGAAAATCGACGCCCGCATCGACCGCGAGCTGGAGCGATCCCCAAAACCGACCGTTCAGCTCCATCAGCACGTAGCGGCCCGTGGCAAGCTCCCGCTTGCACTCGATCATCGCCACACCCTGCCAATCGAGCATGTCCAGGAGCTGTAGACCGGGATCGACGAGCGCGGGCGCGAGCGGAATGCTTTCCCGGTAGACGCTCACGCCGCCGCTCGGCGGGTTCTCTCGCAACCGACGATGCGCGAACAGGGCGACGGCACGGCCGTTCCACCGCAGCACGAACAGCCCCTCGCCGGGCCCCACCACTCGGCGCTGCAGCAAGACGGGGAACGCGGCGGGAGGGAGTGTGGCGAGAACGCTGCGACAGGCCGAGGCGTCAGGGACAGGCGTAACCCCGAGCTTCAGGCGGACCGCCCCCACCCGCGCTACGGAGCGGTGCGGCTTTACGACGGCTGGGAAAAAACTCTCTTCGGGGATCGCGTCCGGCCAGGCAGCAGCCGTGAGCATCACCCGCGTGTCTGGCACGCCGAGACCCACGCATTCGGCAAGGTGGCACGCGCGAACCTTGTCCGACGCCGCTTGATAGGTCTGAAGATCGGGAAACGGCAGGACCGTTTCGCGCGGCAGGGCGGTGCGGTGCTCCAGGACGGCTTCGACCGACGGATCCGCTAGGGGCAGCACGAGGTCGATCCCGCGTTCGCGCACCAGCGCACCCAGCTCCGCGGCGTAGGCGGACGGATCGCACAGGGGATCAGCGTGGCTGAGACAGCGGTGCACCCCCCGAGACACGCCGGCAAGACACGGGTTCACGTCCGCGGCCACGTGCACCTCGTGACCGGCGGCACGCAGCGACCGTGCGGCCGCGAGGGCAGCTCGTTCGTTCCCATCCGTGATCAGCACACGCATGCGTCAGTCCGAGCGACACTTTCCATGCCCACACGCAGCCGCCTTCGGCGTACCGGGATCGTTGCATCGCCGCAACGGTTCGAGCGGGTTGACCGCTCCTGCGCACGCCCAACACTGGCGCCTGTCTTGCAACAGCGTCGTGCGCCCTGGGCCCCAGGCGAGCCCAGGCGTCGCCGATACCCTCGATCGCGAGGAGGCAGACTGGAATGACCGCGACCGCCCGTGCGCCCCAGCCGGGAGCGCGCGCCATCGCAGCGGGTCCCCCAGCGCACAGGCCGGCAGAACCGGCCCGCTGGGACCTGCTGCTGGTGTGCGTCGGCGTGTACGTGGCATGTGCCGTCGGGCGGGTGCACCTACTGTTTCCTGCGCTGCAGCCGCTCCAGCCGGCGTTCATCTCGGGAGTACTGGCGACGGGCCTCTACGCGCTCGCACAGTCCGGCCCCCGCCGCGTGGAGTTGCTGCGCCATCGGGTGACCTATCTGCTCCTCGCCTTTACCGTCTGGATGGCGCTGTCCGTGCCCGGCGCCCTGAACCGGGGCGCCGCCTTCCACTTCTGGACCGGCAACTTCATCAAGTCGGTCGTGATGTACTTCGTAATCGCGGGGTGCATCAGGGGCTTCCGCGACGTCGAGCGACTGGCCCTCGCGTACTTCGCCTCGACCGTCGTGTATACCGTGGTGGTGCTCGCGCGCTTCCAGCTGGACGAGAGCAACTGGCGTCTGGCGGGTCTGTACACCTACGACGCCAATGACTTTGCCACGCTCGTGGTCACGGCGATGCCGCTCGGCCTCTACCTCGTGCTGCGAAGCCGATCGCTGCTCTGGCGAGCCACCTCGCTCGGCGCCTTGGGCACGCTCGCCGTCGGCCTGGTGTGGTCGGGATCGCGGGGTGGCTTTCTGGCCCTGCTTGTCACGATCTGCTTCGTCTTATTCCGGTTCACCACAGTGCCGGCGAAATGGCGGCTGGCCGTCTTCGCGGTCATTCTCGTCCTCGTCGCGGGGATCGCCAGTGATCAGTACTGGACGGCGATGCAGACCATCCTCAAGCCGAGCGAGGACTACAACGAGACATCGGAGACCGGCCGTATTAAGACCTGGGAGCGGGGGCTCGGATACATGGCGCAGCATCCGCTGTTGGGGGTCGGCGCCAACAACTTCTGGTTCGCCGAAGGAACGATCTCGCCGCTCGCGTGGCGCCAGCAGTACGGGAGAGCCGTCCGTTGGGGCGCGGCGCATAACAGCTTCGTTCAAGTCGGTGCCGAGCTCGGCGTGCCAGGACTCCTGCTGTTCGTCGCCATCCTCGCCAGCACGTTCGCCTCCCTGCGTCGAGTCGCGAAATACGCGATAGAGACGGCCCCTGGCGTGCACGGCCCGCCACGGCTTGCGCAGTCGCTGATGGCGGCGCTCATCGGATTCAGCGCCGGCGCGTTCTTCTTGTCCCTGGCGTACGCGGAGATGCTGTATACGCTCATCGCGCTGGCGGTCGCCCTAGAGAAGATCAGCCGCCCCAAGGCCAGCCCTCTGCCGTTGCCCGCAAGTCGAGCAGTTGTCGGCGGCGGGTCGCATCCGCTGCGACACACAGCATGATCCTGCTCTCCATCACGCTCGGGCTGCTCGCTACCGTCTTGCTGCTGCCGACGGTATCCGATCTGACGGCCGTGCTCCGCATCCTGGTGCGGGGGCGTACGCCGGCTCCGGTGGCGCCGGCCGACCCGCCGCGGTTCCTGTTTCTCGTGCCCGCGCACGACGAGGAGCTCCTGCTGGCGCGTTGTCTCGAATCACTCAAGGGCCTGCGCTATCCTTCAGCGCGCTTCGACATCGTGGTGATCGCCGACAATTGCAGCGATCGAACCGCCGATATCGCTCGTGCCGCAGGGGTCCGCTGTCTGGAGCGGACCGCGCCGAACGCGCCGGGCAAGCCTCGAGCGATCTCGTGGGCCGTATCACTGCTTCCGGTGCGTGACTACGACGGGCTTGTTATCGTGGATGCCGACACGGAAGTCGCGCGAGACTTCGCCCTGCAATTGGCGGCGCGCGGGCCGCTGGCGCACAGGGTATTGCAACCGCACAGCGGCATTCTCAATCCCTCGGAAAACGCGCTGACCCGGATGGGCGCGGTCCTGGCCGCCGCCGACTACGATTTTGCGTACGTCCTGAAGACGCGGGCCGGACTGAATGTGCCGCTCAGCGTCGGGATGTGCCTTGGGTCAGGAGTGCTCGCCGCCACCGGGTGGACGGCTCACTCCCTCTCAGAAGATTGGGAATTGTACGCGGTGCTCACCGAGCGCGGCGTGAGGATCGAAGGCGTGCCAGCCGCCAAGATCCGTTCCTTGGAGGCCTCGACGCTGCGGGAGGCCGCCAGCCAGCGGCGCCGCTGGACCGCCGGTAAACTCACCGTCTTGGTACGCCACGCGGGACCGTTACTCCGTAGTCGGAGCATCGGGCTGGCGCAGAAGGTGGACAGCTTGGCGGCACTGAGCGTCACGGGACCCGTGGCGCATCTCTGCGCAGTGGCCGTGGCCGTCACGGCGGCCCTGCTCCTCCGACCGCCGGGGTCGCCGTTGCTCGCCACCGCACTGCTGCTCACGCTCGTGCGCCCTGCGGTATACACGCTCGTCGCGCTCTGCGCGGACCCGGAGCCCGTCCGAGCGGCGCTGGCGTTCGCCTATCTCCCGCTCTACGCGATCTGGCGTGCCGGGATCACCGCGAGCGCCCTGGCGATGCTCGGCGACAAACCCTGGGTTCGCACGCAACGGCATGTCCCGCCTCCGCCCCGGCCATTGGGCTAGGTGGCCTCAGGGTCGGCTCAGCCGCACCCCGTCGATCCAGTAGTAGTCGGTCTCCGTCTTGCGCACACCGCTGTTCCCGCCCCACGTCGGGGCAAACATGAACTGGACAAAGTTCGGGTTGTCGAAGTTCACGTTCGTATAGTTGCCCACCAGGGTCGGCGCCGCATCCCCGAGCTTCGTCGCCCACCAGCGCACGATCCCGTCCCGCGCCGTGGGCGACGTGCTCCCCTTGAAATACAGCTCGATCCGGTACCAGGTGCCCGGCGCAATCACATAGTTCCCGCCATTGACGTTGCCAAACAGATGCCACACGGTCCCCGAGCCCGCCGAGTTCGCCAGATGCCCGTTGGCTGCGGCGAGGAATTCCAGGGTCACCGTCAGGTAGTAAGCCGCCTGGTTCTGGTTGTTCATCATAACGATGAGATTGGCGACCGGGCCCGGCGACGCATCCATCCAGAACGAGATCTTGTCGATGCCGCTGGGATCGCCCTGCCAGGGCGTGCTCGCCTTCCACCAGAACGCGGTGTAGTACTCCCGCCCCACCGGGGCTGGGTTGGTGTAGAGGGTCCAGGGTTCCGTCCCGCTCAGCAGCCCCGCGGGGAACGTGATCTGGGCCACCCCCGGGGGGGATAGCGGGGCGGCGGCATCACCCACGACCGCGGCCAATCCCGTTCCCGCCGTCTGATTCCAGAGGTTCGCACCGCTCATGAAGCTCCCAGTCGGGCTCGTCACCAGCTGACTGTAGGACCAATCCGTCAACGTCGTGTACCCCGCCGGCTCGTTCGGCCACGCCCCCCCGGCCGGTGGTGGCGGTGATGCCGTCAC
>Ga0066710_100002214_pt1 | contig 15474 bp, 7 predicted proteins | sample GraSoiAngelo_159_FD_79666 | JGI IMG/M metagenome (GOLD analysis project Ga0066710, IMG submission 79666) | Grasslands soil microbial communities from the Angelo Coastal Reserve, California, USA - 14_1009_16_40cm | ecosystem: Environmental > Terrestrial > Soil > Grasslands | place: USA...
AGCCTCTAAGGCCCTCGATGAGTTTCTCGCGCTCTCTTACTGGAAGGAAAAGAAGCTCCCGGTCATCGTGGCTCGCTTGTTCAATACGGTGGGTCCCCGGCAAACCGGGCGCTACGGAATGGTGCTCCCCAATTTCGTCAAGTCTGCCCTGGACAACACCACCATCAATATCTACGGCAGCGGAAAGCAGTCTAGGTGCTTCTGTGATGTTCGCGACACCGTCGAAGGGCTGATCCGCCTCATGGACTTGGAGCGCTCTGTCGGCGAAGTCGTCAATGTCGGCAACACCGAGGAAATCACCATCGAGGCATTGGCATACAGAGTGAAGGAGCGCACCGGCAGCTCCGCTCCCATTGAGTATGTGCCTTACGACCAGGCCTACGAACCCGGCTTCGAGGACATGATGCGTCGCGTGCCCTCCGTCGAGAAGCTCCATGCCCTTACTGGCTTCCGTCCCCGTACTCCGCTGAACGAGATCATTGACCGTGTTGCCGCCTTTTTTCAGCAAAAAGCGAAAGGCCCGGACATTCACAAGGTTGCCACAAGCAGCGCCGGCTAGGTTCCCTTCCGCTAGCCACTCTCGGCGGCTCGTGAAGGTTTCGCCTTTTCTTGGTCTGTCATCCTGAGCGGAGCGAAGGACCTCATCTGACCCTGCCGCAGCGTAAACCTTTGCCTGCCATCTCCGCCCTTTTCACTCGAAATTTCGTCAAACTTTTACCTACTTTCTTCGTCTCTACCTCTAGCTAGCTGTCGGGGGTAGTCCTGTGACCAAAACTGCCAATGAAGGCACACGCCGCCTAACCGTCATCGGGTGGCTCGACACGGTACTCCGCGATCTGAGATACACCTTCCGCATGCTCGCGCGCACTCCCGGCTTTACAGCCGTAGCAGTCCTGACCCTGGCGCTCGGCATCGGAGCGAATACAGCCATCTTCACCCTTCTGGACCAGGTCTTGTTGCGCCTTCTGCCTGTAAAGGATCCCCAGCAACTCGTCCTGCTCACCATGCGCGGCCGCCACTACGGCAGCAACTGGGGCGGCAATGCCATCTCCCATCCCATGTTCCGTGATTTTCGCGACCATAACGAAGTCTTCTCCGATATGTTCTGCCGGTTTCCCACTTCCGCAAGCCTTTCCTTTGGCCAGCAGGCCGAGCGCGTGTCCGTGGAACTCGTTTCCGGCACCTACTTCTCCACTCTCGGCGTCGTCACCGCTATGGGCCGCATACTCACCCCCAACGACGATCAAGTCCCCAGCGGCCACCCATACGTCGTTCTCAACTACAATTATTGGAAAACACGTTTCGCTGGCGATCCCCAAATCGTCGGTAAAACCTTGACTCTGAATAATTACAAAATGACCGTTGTCGGCGTTGCCCAGGCAGGTTTTGACGGTGTGGAACTCGGCTTCTCCCCGAAAATCTTCATTCCTATCATGATGCAGCCGCAGATTATCGTCGGTAACCCGGAAGACATGTTAAAGGAGCGCCGCAACCGCTGGGTGAACGCCTTCGGCCGCTTGAAGCCGGGCATCTCCGAGCCGCAAGCTAAGGCCGCGCTGCAACCCTTCATGCACTCCATGCTCGAGTCGGAAGTGCAGCTTCCGGCCTTCAGCCGCGCCTCGAAATATGATCGCGACGAGTTTCTAAAGTGTTGGATCGATGTTTTGCCGGGATCACAGGGCCGTTCCTATACGCGGCGCCAGCTCTCCACCCCGCTATGGGTGCTGATGGCCACCACGGGAGCCGTACTGCTGATTGCTTGCGCCAACCTCGCCAACCTTATGCTGGTACGCGGTTCCGGCCGCGTCAAAGAAATCGCCGTTCGTTTGGCCATCGGCGCCACCCGGCCGCGCATCATCGGACAACTTTTGATCGAGAGTCTTTCTCTCTCCGCCCTCGGCGGGCTTGCCGGCTTGGCCGTCGCGTTTTGGGCCGACCGCACCCTCATGAAAATCTATCTGCCCTCGGATTCCGGCGGCATGAATATTTCTAGCTTGCCCGATTTTCGCATTCTCCTGTTCAATCTGGCCGTGACCGTCCTTACCGGAGTTATCTTCGGGCTCGTGCCTGCACTTCAGACTACCAAGCCCAACATCGCAGGAACGTTGAAGGATCAAGCCGGGGCGTTCGTGGGCGGCGGCGGCCACAATCGCTTGCGAAAAGCTCTGGTCATCGCGCAGGTGACACTTTCTCTCCTGCTCTTGGTGGGTGCCGGGCTTTTTGTCCGCAGTCTCGCGAACCTGCGCAATCTGGGCCCTGGCTTTCCAGCGGAAAAGCTCGTGGGTTTCAACATCGACCCTTCCCTCAACGGCTACACTCCGGAACGCATGAAAGTCTTCTATCCTCAATTGTCGGAAGCTCTCAGCTCCATTCCCGGAGTTCAATCGGTTGGGCTGGCTTCCATGCGCATTCTCGAAGACAACGAATGGGACAGCGGCATGTCGGTCGAGGGCTTCACACCTGCGAAGCCCGACGAGCATGCCGAGCCTTACATGAACCAGATTAGCCCTAATTATTTTGCCACCCTCGGCGTGCCCATCGATGCTGGGCGAGACTTCACGATCAAGGACAACCAGAAGGTAAAGCACGGTCCGGAGTCGTGGAACTGGGCGCCCACGACGATCCTTATCAATGAAAAGTTTGCCAAGAAATATTTTGCCGGACGAAACGCAATCGGCCTCCACGTGGGTTTCGGCACGGATCCGGGAACGCCCACCGACATGGAGGTCATCGGCGTGGTCAAGGATTTCAAGTACACCAATCTCCGCGACGAAATTCCCGAGCAGGCTTTCATTCCCTATCTCGGCAGTCCCTTCCTCGGCGAAATGACCGTGTATCTGAGGACCGTGGTCGACCCCAATCAATTGATGGCTGCGGTGCGTTCGAAGGTCCGCGACATGGATTCCAATCTCCCGGTCTACGCCATGCGCACCACGGAAGTGCAGATCAACAAGTCCCTCTCGACTGAACGCATGATCGCCAGCCTTTCTGCGGTCTTCGGCTTCCTCGCTACTCTGCTTGCGGTCATCGGTCTCTACGGCGTGATGGCTTACACGGTCGCGCAGCGCACCCGTGAAGTCGGTATTCGAATGGCCCTCGGCGCCGCTCGCGGCAACGTAATCTGGATGGTCATGCGGGAGGTTCTGCTTCTCGTCGCCATCGGAGTCGTTGCCGGCGTCACTGCATCCCTCGCGCTAACCCGCGTCGTCCAGAGCCAGCTCTTCGGTCTCACGCCGCATGATCCCTTGACCCTGGGGCTTGCCACCGGCGCACTCGCCGTCGTCGCTTGCGCTGCAGGGTACGTTCCCGCTCTCCGCGCCAGCCGCCTCGATCCCATGGCCGCCCTGCGTTATGAATAAACTGCCGTTCTTTCTGCGCGCGCGTCCTCGCGAATGCAGTAACCGCCCGAAGACGCCGGACCGGCTATGAGGTGGGGGTCTCTTCTCTTTGGATTTCGCATTCAGAGCCACTTCAGGTATGGCACTAATTCCGCCGCCTTCTCCGTGAAAAAGGTCAACAACACTTCGCCGTTCTGGTGGCCATGACAGCCACAAGTATCCAGCCAGCAGCTGGCAGGAAGTGTCTCTAAACCGCTTGGAAGATCCTTTGCAGGGCGCCTTATAAGCCAGGATTGTCAACGAACCGTGAGGCTAATCCTGACCGAGTGCGACAGGCCACCCGAACTACCCCTGACTCTCACACTGAACGTTCCCGTGGTTGCCGAACTGCTAACCGTCAGCGTTACCGTGCTCCTGGAAGCTGAGGGGTTGGGACTGAAAGAGGCCGTCACGCCAGTCGGAAGACTGGACCCGGAAAAGGTGACGCTGCCGGTGAAGCCGTTTGTCGGGTTGACGGTGATCGCGGACGTACCTGAGCTTCCTCGTGCGATGCTCAGGCTGTTGGGTGATGCGGAAAGAGTGAAATTCGGCCTTGGAGTCACGGTGAGGGAGATGGTGGTCGTATGCGTCAAGCTGCCCGACGTGCCTGTAACTGTCATCGTGACGCTTCCTGTTGTTGCCGTGCTGCTTGCCGTCAGCGTCAACGTGCTCGTGCTCGTCGTGCTGCTGGGATTGAACGACGCGGTTACCCCACTGGGCAGGCCGGAGGCGGACAGACTGACGCTCCCGGTGAAGCCATTCTGCGGCGTGACCCTGATTGTGCTCGAGCCGCTGGTTCCCTGGGTGATCGTCAGGCTGGACGGGGATGCGGAGAGACTGAAGTTTGACTGGGTAGAAGCATTCACCGTGAGATTGACCGCCGTAGTATGAGACAACGTGCCCGACGTGCCAGTAATTGTCACCGTGGCGCTTCCCGTTGTTGCCGTGCTGCTTGCTGTCAGCGTCAACGTGCTCGTGGTCGCGGTGCTGCTGGGATTGAACGACGCGGTTACCCCGCTGGGCAGGCCGGAGGCGGACAGACTGACGCTCCCGGTGAAGCCGTTTTGCGGATTGACTGTGATCGTACTCGAGCCGCTGGTTCCCTGAGTGATCGTCAGGTTGGATGGGGATGCGGAGAGGCTGAAGTTCGGCTGCGCACCAGAATTCACTGTGAGGCCGACCGTCGTCGGGTGCGACACACCGCCTGACGTTCCAGTAATCGTGATCGTGTAAGTTCCGGCCACTGTCGATGTTGAGGTAGTTACGGTCATCGTGGAACTTCCGGAGCCAGTCACGGAAGTCGGATTGAAGCTGGCGCTCGCGCCGGCCGGCAGACCCGACGCACTGAAGGTGACCGTGCCGTTGAAGCCATTGAGCGCACCGACGTTTACGGTGTAGGGCGTGCTGCCGCCTGCCACAACTGTCTGAGCACTTGGCGAGGCGGAAGTCGAAAAATCGGGTCCGCCACAGCCGGGGAATTTAAAGGAGGCAATGCGCGTGTGCCAGTTGAACGAGCCGTTGGACGGCAAGTATTCGCTCGAATACCAGAAGGTGCAATCGTCCACAGGGTCGACGCTCATACTGCTGTAATCGCCCCAGCGAGTGAGCCCGCCGGTCTGCGAGCCGGGCCCTTCAATGATGCTTGTTTCCGTTTCCATGGTGCCAAGCGGATCCGTGGGCACACGGCCGGTGTAGCGGATCGCCGGATGGAGTGAGCTGCTTGACACGCTGTAGCCGAGGGCGATGTTGCCGGCCTTATCCATGGCGATGCTGCCCATCCAGCGGTAACTCGAATCCGGCGCAAAGGTCCCCGATTGGAAAACCACCGGATTAGCCGCCGGACTCTGGATCTCATACCAGCGCGCACCGACGCTCGAGCCGGCGGTGATCGAGTGGTTCACAACGAGCGATTCGTGGTTCCCGAAGTTGCGATACGCGAGGCGATACATCACACGGTCGCCCAAGGAGTCGAGTTGCTGCGTGGTCCCTGACTGCGGGACGCACGTGCCCCCCCCGCAGGCTTCGCTAAAAGGTGAGATGGCGAGATTCGCAGGCCCAGTCAGCGTCGAATTAGCAGGAGTTGTGAAATCCACATGGAATCTCCAGAGGTCCAGCGACCTCAGATTATTATCGAATCCGAGGAAGAAAGCAGGCTCGCCTGCGGGCGGGGGCGTCGTACCGTCCACGTCGGAAGGTAGCACGACGCCAAAATTGATGCCTAACTGAAAACACTGCTGCGTTGCGGCATTGCCCGCACGCATCGCGGCGGCGTCCATGGCGCAAAGCCGCGCGCCCTGGAACAAGCCGGTGATGTAATTGAATATGTTGTAGGTAACGTAGTACGCATCTCGCCATACGCCGAGCTTAGGGTAATCGTTGAAATTGGGCTGTTGGAACGCGTATCGGGCAAAGCTTCCGGTCGCGTCTGAGGTGGTCGAAACGGCTACGCATTGGTAGAAAGGTGGTCCGCCGCTCACACTCAACTGCGACATTACCCATCGATTGTTCAGCTTGTCGAAGAGCACAACGATGTCCCCGTCATTGTTTGCCTGGCAAGGGCCGCCAAAGCCGGACCACAGCGTGTTACCCTGCACGGGACCCAGGAGCAGTTTGCCGGTCTTGTCATAGACGGCAAATTCGGTGTTGACCCACTCGACGAACTGCGTTGTGCCCGCCGAGCCGTTGGTGTCGGGCGGCGCCGAGCCGTTGGCCGGAACACCTTCGAAATTGACCCCTGCCGTAGTTGAAATTTTCGCTAGCGTGGAGGTTTGCATCACCGCGTCCGGCATCGGCCGGACTTCGCGTGGTGGGTGGAGCAAGCGAATCTCTTTCGCTTCGGGTGGCCCTACTGGACGCAGGAGCGGTTTGATGTCACGCAGCGGCGGAGAAATATCGTGTTGAACTTCCTGCAAGAGCTCCGGCCCGCGTAGCTGTGGCTCCCCTTGGGTGAACGCGGGCTTGCTAAAGAGGCCTTGTGCCAGGAGAAATGCTCCTATTAGGACCCATACGGATGAACGACCGCGCATGTGTGTCATCGACGGTTCTCCGTTCGGTGAGTTGTCGACAAACTGGACCAAAAGCCTTAGGGTTGAGGGGTACGGCGCAGGGAACACTATCCAGTTCTGCCGGCCTTGTCAATTGCTTTTCCGGTTCCCCCCGGCAAATCTTCTGAAGCAGCGACCGAAGACTTCTTTTGTTCTAAAATCGTGCGGTACAATACAGCCACGAAAAATTTCTCTTATCGGGCCCCTTCTTCCGTCTTGGAGATTGGCTCCAGATTGTGATGGTGCTCGGTAATACTGGTAGCTGGGGAATAGGAAGGCTTTCGGCAGGTATCTCGTTCGTGAAAAATCAATACTTGACACTTTCTCTTGACTCATTTTCACGTAGATCGGAGAGCCTGCTTTTTCCATGAACACTTCGACCACTCTTTCGATTCTTGTTCCTGTCTATAACGAGCAGTATTTGGTCAGCTTGAGTCTCGAACGCCTCAAATTCCTGGCGGATTCTTCGCTGCTCGGTCGCATTCAAATTATCGTCGTGGACGACGGTTCGACCGACCAGACCAGTGCCGTGCTCCGCGAGCTTGAGCTCTCGATGACTGCGACTCCGATTCCTAAATTGGAATGGCTCTTCTTGCACCATGAGGTCAATCAGGGCAAGGGCGCGGCGATTCAGACGGCGTTAATTCGCGCAAACGCGGAGTTGACCGTCATTCACGACTCGGATCTCGAATACCATCCCCTGGATCTTCTCAAAATGGTTCAGGTTTTCTTGGACGAGCAGGCGGACGCTGTTTTTGGCTCTCGATTTCTCGCCAGTGAATACCGCCGTGTTCTCTTCTTTCGCCCTGAGCTTGGAAATCGTTTCCTCACGCTATTGTGCAATGTCGTCTCGGACCTCAATCTCACCGACATGGAAACCTGCTACAAGATGGTTCGGACTGCTCTCCTGAAAAGCGTGCCGCTCGTTGGTAAGGGCTTTGAAATCGAGCCGGAAATTGCCATCAAGCTTGCCAAACGCGGTGCGCGCATTTTTGAGGTTCCCATTCGCTACGCCGGCCGCACTTATCAGGAAGGCAAGAAGATTGACTGGAAGGATGGCATTCGGGCGATTGCCGCAATTCTCAGGTTTGGCTATTCCGACTACATCTTCGCCGAGGATGTTTATGGAAGCCAGATCCTTGGACGTCTGAACCGGGCGCCGCGGTTCACCAAGTGGATGGCGGACGTTATCCGGCCTTTTGTCGGCGAAAAAGTATTGGAAATAGGTGCCGGGACAGGTAATCTCACGGCGCAGTTAATTCCTCGCAGGTTGTATTGGGCCAGCGACATCAATCCGTTGTATCTGACCTATCTCGAGAACGTCGGCTTGAACCGTCCTTACATGCGTGTGGGATACACCGATGGGGAAAAGGGCGAAACGTATCCAACGGAACAGAAATTTGACACCGTTATCTGCTTGAACGTGGTTGAGCATTTGGCGGACGATTTGACTGCTCTGAATAATATTCGCAGCGTGCTTGAAGATAGCGGACGTGCCATCGTGCTCGTTCCTTGCGGCCCTTGGCTCTTCGGCACCCTGGATGAAGTTCTTGGACATCATCGGCGCTATACGCGAAAACAGTTGACGGAGTTGGTGGAGAGAGCCGGTTTCCATCTGGAGAGCCTGCTGGAGTTCAATCGCATCGGCGTGATTGCGTGGTGGTTGAACGGAAGCCTTTTGCGCAGCCGTACCTTCGGCTTGTGGCAGATCAAGATGCTGAACCTGCTGACGCCTCTCTTTCGGGTGACGGACAATTTCTTGCCACTGCCTCCTCTGTCGCTCATCGCCGTGTTGAGCAATCCCGTATACGAGATGGCCAAGATGTCAGTGCGCTCCGCGTTGACGCCTGTGGGGCCTGGTAGAGTTCGGGCAAGCGAATGAACGAATCCTTATCGAGGGAGCCCGCAAGTTTTTCCACTGACGGGCGCAGCTCCGTCAGATTTGGGAGAGCCTTTCTCGCTCTGTTTTTGATGTCATTGCCTTTGGTAAACCCGATCGTGCATGGGGACGGCGTCGGCTACTACGCTTATGTCCGTGCGCCTCTCATACAACACAATCTGCGATTCGAAGAAGATTGGCGGCACGGCAATCTTTACTTTTCTCAGGCGCGAACTCTTCCCGGAGGGCAACTCAATCCAAATCAGTACACGGAAACCGGATACGTCAATAACCTCTTCTCCATTGGTCCTGCCATGCTATGGACACCCTTCTTACTCGCGGCGCACGCTACCGTGCTTTCCGCTAATGCTCTTGGCGGGCACATTCTCGCTAATGGTTTCTCCACTCCCTACATCTTGGCCATGGCCGTTGCCACCGCCATTTATGGATTCCTAGGTATGATTTTTTCCTATTCCCTCTCCAGAAAGTATGTTGAGAGGCACTGGGCCTTTCTTTCCACTGTCGCCATTTGGGGCGCCAGTTCGTTGCCCGTTTATATGTATTTCAATCCTGCCTGGTCGCACGCACACTCAGCCTTTGCCGTGGCCCTGTTTCTCTGGTATTGGGATCGCACGCGCGATCGGCGTACCTTCCTTCAATGGAATCTCCTCGGCTTCCTCGCCGGTTTGATGCTCGACGTCTATTTTCCAAACGGAGTCTTTCTTCTCCTCCCTTTGATTGAGTCCATATTCGCGTATTGGAGTTCCTTGCGGGCGAAGGACTTCAGTTCTGTCGGACCGATCTTCACCGCAAATCTATCCTTTACGGTTGCCGCGATACTCGCGTTCTTGCCCACTCTAATCACTCATTCAATCATCTTCGGAGGACTCTTCCGCTTCGGTGCCTACACTGCAGTCCCTTGGGACTGGAGCGCGCCCAACTGGCGCTTGGTCCTCTTCTCCTCGGAACACGGGGTCTTGAGTTGGACGCCGATTCTGGCGCTGGCCCTCCTCGGGCTTTTTTTCCCGCCGCGGGCGGCAAGGCCCCTCACTCTATATCTCGCCGTCGGCGCCGCCGCTTTTTATTACATCATTTCCAGCTATCCCTACTGGCACGGGATGGCCTCCTTCGGCAACCGCTTTTTCATCTCGCTAACCCCCATCTTCATCTTCGGCCTGGCGCTTTTGCTCCAGAGGTTCGCCCAGCTCTTCCGCTCATCGCTCCGTGCCATTGCTGCCGTGGTTGCGCTCATTTTTTTCTTCATTGCATGGAACGCCTGTTTCATTTTCCAATGGGGTTCGCATCTCATTCCCGCACGCGGCCCCATCTCTTTTTCCGAAATGGCCCGCAACCAATTCATCGTCGTGCCCCGCCAGCTCTCCGCCGATCTCCATTCCTATTTCTTCCGCCGCAAAGCCTTCATGCAGCAAATCGAGAAACGCGACATCGAGCAACTCGAAAAAAATCCTCCGCCTCCCTGATTCTTGTAGAGGCCCCTTCCGCAATCTTATTTCTTTTAGCTCTTAGCTTTCCTCATTTTACTCGACGCGGTAGACCCGTTGATTCCTACCCTCGAAGACAAGAACTAGGCCGGGAAAGCCATCCGGAACTTGAAACTTGGAATCTGCCGTATCTACATCCAGAATGTGTGAAACACCCAGCTCGTGAACGTGTTTAAGCACGTCTGCTGCGTGCGGCAAATCTGGAAATACTTGTTCGCCGTAATATCCGAACGGCTTGAGATACTCCTTGTCGCAGTAGTACGGCGGCACTGCCCTGTCAAGAATCAGAACCAGTCTGACACCCGGTTCCCGATTGATGTACTCAAAGCTCTCTTGGGCAGGAATGCGCTCCTCTGCTTGTTGCCTCGCGAAGGAAGAAGAGAACACACTGTGGACGCTGTCTTTTTGAGATAACCCGATCATATAAATTCCGTAAAGGAACGAGCACGCGATAATTGCGCGGGCAAGCCTTTTGGTCCTGCGCGGAGCCACCTGCACCGCATACTTCCAGCCCAGGACGGAGAAGATCGCCGCAATAACGTAGACCGTAGTCAAGAACCGGGACTCCTGCTGGGTAAGAAACCATGCTGTTCCGAGCAGAAGGGCAAGCCCCGCCAAGGCTTTCCGGAAGCTGTTGCCGCGAATCGTCAGCAGGCCGAAAGGTCCGAACGCGAGGGGGGCCAGGCCAATTCCTCCCGCCCCGTGGAAATTCGACGTGTGGTAGGTGAGATTGAAGGGCAGCAGAAGATAGGCGAAGAGCCCACGACCTAGCCCCATCCCTCGCTGATGGACGTATTCATGAAAGTGCTGGATGGCCCCATGAGGAAAGTACTTAACGGCGACATAGTCGGAAAGAATGGGCGGCGGAGGATAGATCGGACTCCCCAACTGGAGCCAGTTTCGAAGATAAAAGGGTAAAGCCACCAGGCAGGCGACGACGATCGAAAGCGCGCCCTTTCGTGCTGAATCGCCGAATGTTCCGGGATTCGAGCTGACCCTTCGGGAAAAAGCGCAGAAAACCAGCAGAGGCAGGGCCATGAGGCCTGTGTATTTTGCGCCCATGGCCAGACCGCAAAAAAGTCCGAACCCAGCGTAATCCAAAGTACGTTCTGCATCGAACCCGACACGAGCGGCAGCTAAGAGAAAACACGCATAAAGGCCGTCCACAAAGCCCGAGTGCATTCCCGAGTAAGCTGCAGGCATGCTAGCGACTAGAGCCACGGCCCAAAATGCTCCGGTGGCGTACAGGCCAGAGCGAAGAGCGAGCGATCCCACGATAAGATAAAATAACGCGATCGTAAGAACTGCAGAGAAACCGGGAGCTTCCCGTCCGCCTAGGGCCATCTCAGATCCGAACAGGATTTCGCCGACCGCTGGGAATGCTGTCAGGGAGTTGTCAGGCAGAGGGCGAACGATGCCCTCACGCAACCAGACCTTTGGACCCTGCAGGTGATACGAGATCGCGTCGTTACCCCAGTCGCCGGTTATTTCCGCGAGTCCCCCGACTGCTGTAAGAAGAAGCACAAAGACAATGACCGAAACCGGAATAGCCGGGACCCTGGGTCGGGAGACCCCAAAGTACAGGCCGCGCTTGCGGCGGCTTAGGACCACCGTAAGCCCAAGAAGAATCGCGGCGATGGTCACGAAAAGCAGGCAGGAAATAGAGAATGAAACCTGACCGATCACAAAGAGGATGACGCCGAGGAGTCCGAGGCCGCCTACCCAGGCGCAAGCGATTCTATCAAACCAGGAAAACCGGAAAGGGAACAACGCCGCGACAAATGTCCCAATGCCCGCGGCAGCAGCAGCCACAAGAGATGTTGCCGACACAACTCGCAAAGCATGAGAAAGCATTCTCTAGTTTCCTGACAGCCGACTGAGCACGCGCTTTGCAGTTTCTGAACCCAGCACGCGAATCCACACGAAGGCAAGAAGCGTGCCCGCAATCCATGCGTCTATCACGAAAGGCCGCAGCCAACGGAGCGCTGTCCACACGTCTTGTATTCGCGCGGTCAGATGGGGTGGTGGCAAAGCCTCACTGCCTTTCCGGTGTTCTGCCATTTGAGGGAAGCCCCAACCGCAGGCGGATGCATATGCTACTAAGCGCGTTCTTCAGAATCAATATCCCGCACCGACCCGCACCGCGGGACCGCAAGACTTCCGTGCGCCCTGCTTACATCGACTCACAGGGCGGAACCGCTTGCTTTGAGAGAGGGGTCAAAACAACGTGCGGTATATTACGACGTAGGCATCCGCTCGGGGCTGTAGGAATCACTGATCGATTTCCCACTGCCGGCTGGACGCCCAACATGATCAGAATTTCATGTTAAGCCTTCACTGGGAATGCCCCTCAACGGGTGCTTTTCCCTGGAAGCGCGAGAACATAATAATCAGTATCTTAAACCTTCCTCCCCCCTGCGGACATGGCAGTACTGGGAACATTCCGAGTGACCAGCACTTTCGCGCCGGTGGGAAATATTATCAACTGCATGAGAACAAATGAAAACGCGCGCCCTCACCCGTCCCACGGGTCTTCAAGAGCTTAACCTCGAATTAGGCGTCTGCGATCGGTGGAACTTCGGTTTAAAGGATGCGGCATCACACTTTTTATCTCCCGTGGCCATATCCCGCCCGCGGCCCTCTCTCCTTTTCCGAAATGGGTCCACAATCAAATTTTGGTTGTGCCTTCCCAACTCATCGCTGATCTCCAATGTCATATCTTAAGCGCAAAGCCCTCATGCAGCAGATCGAGGACCACGACATCGAGCAGCTCAAAAAAATCCTCCCCCACTATGATGCTGTCTTTTTGATTCTCCCTTGTTGCGACTCTCTGAGTCTTCAATGGATAAGTCCCTGCTGCGCAGGCATCTCCCTGCCGCCCACATCTCTGGTACTCTAATTATGGGTTCACTTTACATTGCCGGAACATTGCCGGAGTTTTTTCAATACCCATGGCTTCCGTCACACATCCCAACGTCGCGTTGCCTCTCCGCTCCTCCACGGTCCGGATTGAACCGCCGCGCAGCCTCTTCGAGCTCCGCTTCGGCGAAGTCTGGGCCTACCGCGAACTTCTTTATTTTTTCGTCTGGCGCGACGTCAAGATCCGCTACAAACAGACTGCCATCGGCGTCCTCTGGGTCGTTCTCCAGCCGGTTCTGAACATGCTGGTCTTCACTCTGTTCTTCGGTCGTCTCGCCAAGCTTCCCACCGACGGCCTGCCGACTCCCGTCTTTTATTTCGCCGCGCTCGTTCCCTGGGCATATTTTTCCAGCGCCCTCCAGCTGACTACCAACGTCGTCGTGGACAACCAGCGCCTCATCACCAAAGTCTATTTCCCACGCCTTATTCTTCCCGTCTCCACTGTCCTTTCCGGCCTCGTGGACTTCGCCATCGGCTTCGCCGTTCTCGCCATCTTTACGCTTGCCTATGGAATCAAGCCCACGCTCGCCACTCTTTGGCTGCCCATGCTGCTGCTCCTTGCCGTCCTCACTGCTCTGGGCGTTGGCCTGTGGCTGTCTGCGCTCAACGCTCTTTATCGCGACGTCCGCTACGTCATCCCTTTCGTCATCCAGTTTTGGATGTTTGCCTCCCCCGTCGCCTATCCTGCTTCGCTTGTTCCCTCACGCTGGCGCTGGCTTTATGGATTGAACCCCATGACCGGCGTCATCGAGGGTTTCCGATGGGCGCTTACTGGACAGGGGAGGCCGCCCGACTTGGTGCTTTTGGCATCCGTCGGCATGGTGCTCGTGATGCTCTTTGGCGGATTGATCTATTTCAACAAAATGGAGTCGACCATAGCGGACGTGGTTTAACCTATGCATGAAGTGGTCATTCACAGTGTGGGGCTCGGGAAGCGCTATGCAATCGGCGAGCACGCGCGGTACCTCGCACTCCGCGACGTTATGGCGAACGCGATGAATGCGCCCAAGCGGCTTTTCGGATGGAGCCGTCGAAGCCGCGAGCATCGCAGCCGTGAGCAGCTCTGGGCGCTGCGCGACGTTTCCTTCGACATTAAGGAAGGTGAGATCGTTGGCCTGATCGGTCGCAATGGAGCTGGCAAGACCACACTGCTAAAGATCCTCTCACGGGTCACACGCCCTACAGCCGGTTTTGCGGCGGTTCATGGGCGAATGGGCAGCTTGCTTGAGGTCGGAACAGGTTTCCATCCGGAGCTCACGGGCCGCGAGAACGTTTTCTTGAGCGGGGCCATTCTTGGCATGGGCAAGCGCGAGATCGAGCGCAAATTTGATGAGATTGTGGCGTTCGCCGAGGTGGATAAATTCATGGATACGCCGCTCAAGCATTTCAGCACGGGCATGCAAATGCGTTTAGCCTTCGCCGTAGCTGCTCAGCTCGAGCCCGAAATTCTGCTGGTGGACGAGGTGTTGGCGGTGGGCGATCTGGAGTTCCAGAAAAAGTGCCTTGGGAAAATGAGCGAGGTCTCCAAGGGCGGTCGCACTATTGTGTTCGTAAGTCACCAGATGAGTCAAATTCGGCGGTTGTGCGAACGAGTGATCTGGGTCGACCGGGGCGTCATCAAGCAGGACGGATCGACCCTCGATGTCGTCTCCGCCTATGAGAGGGCCTTCACGGAGCGCACGGAGGTGAATGCACAAGAGGAGAGTTCCGGACAAGGTATACAGTTTCTCAAGTGGGAGTTAGTCGTTGAGGATGGTGCGCCTCCAAACGTTCTCCAGCATTTTGATCCCGTTTCCTTCCGCGTGGTGATCCACTTGACCGACAAAATTCTGAAGGGAAGCTACGCAATCTTACTTTTCGACGATGCCGGACGGATTATCTGGCATGGAAATAGTGAACTGTCCGGATTGGAACCCGGCACGCTTGAGTTCCTGCATCGCCTGCCAACGCTTCCGATTAAACCCGGTGTGTACCGCTGGAAGGTTGGAATCTACGATGGCAGTAAATGGACGGACCCTTGGTGGGCTCTTCCCGAGCTTATCGTGGGTACCAAGCCGCTGTTAAACTCCTCCGACGAGCTTATGGGGATTCTTAACTTGACTTGTGATATGGAAATCCGCCCGCTAGGGGAATCCTACAAGTGAGGCGCCTCTTGCCGCCGATCAGTTCAATCGCACAGTGGGTGCGTTTCATAGCCGACTGTCGTGCAACTTCATTAGCTGACTCTGCGAAGGTGTTTACGAACAAAAGTATTTTCGTTACTCGACATGCATTGCGCAGGTTTGAAACCTTACGGCCCGACTCAGCAGGGGCCTGGCTGGATTCTCCTTTTCATTTGAGGGGGTTGGTTACATGGAGTCCGGTATCAGAGACTTGGTACGTCCTGGAAGATGCGGGCACCCTGGGGGCTATGACGAGATCACGCGTAGAGCCTGAAGAATGGATGATGGAGGCTCTGTTACCCGAGATGACTGTTATCGACGTGGGAGCGCACCAAGGTCGCTATACGATTCAGTTTTCTCGGCGGGTTGGAGAGAAGGGGCTTGTGTTGGCCGTGGAACCTGAAGACAGGAATCTGGCTCTACTCAATCGAAACCTTGAACTCAATGAGATCCGCAACGTCCTATCTATTCGTGGTGCATGCTGGTCGAGCCGCGAGCCCCTTCAATTCTCGCATGGCAGCACGCTAGATCTCTCTCGAGTCACGCAGAGTGCTGCAAAGAATGGGGATCTGATCGGATTGCCATTGGATG
>Ga0066710_100002215_pt1 | contig 15473 bp, 18 predicted proteins | sample GraSoiAngelo_159_FD_79666 | JGI IMG/M metagenome (GOLD analysis project Ga0066710, IMG submission 79666) | Grasslands soil microbial communities from the Angelo Coastal Reserve, California, USA - 14_1009_16_40cm | ecosystem: Environmental > Terrestrial > Soil > Grasslands | place: USA...
CGCCCGCTCCACCCGCGGCGGTGGGCGCCGCGGCGGCGCGCGAGGAGGAGCTTCTCTCGAAGCTCGGTCGGGCGGCGCCGGAAAGGCTCGACGAGGTGCTGGACGAGATCTCGCCGGTTGATCTTCCGCCGTCGCCGGAGGATCTCGCCGAGCTCGAAAGCGTCGTGCCGGACGAGCACGCCGTCCCGCTGAGCGAGGATTCGCCCTATGATCTCTTCCTCGATCTCGGCGAAGAGGACCGAGGCCGCCTGCTGAAGGAGATTCGCGGTGAGATGGGTTGATCCGATCCATGATCGACGTTGCCGGGTTCCGTTCGAAGTTCACCGTCCTGCGCGCCACGCGGGAGCTGGGCCGCGGGCCCGGGCCTCCGCCGCCATCGCGGTGCTCCTGTGCGGTTTCGCGCTGTGCGGCTTCGCGCTGTGCGGTTTCGCCCTCGCGGCCCCGGCAATCCTCGGCGCCACGACGACGGTTGCGCAGCGGTCGCCCGAACCCCAAGGTGAACCGGAGCGCGGCCGGGGCGCCCCCGCCGGCGACGACCTGCGCGAGACGATCACTCTCCTCATGATGGTCCGGATGAAGAGCGAGCTCGGCCTCTCGAAGCAACAGTACGAGGAGATCCTCCCGAAGATCGAAGAGCATGAGCAGGTGCGCCAGACGGGATTTCGCCAGCGCCGCCTCCTCGTCGATCGCGTCCGCGATCTCCTCGCGAAGAACGATGTGAAGGACTCGGATCTTCTGGCCGCCATCGACAAGCTCATCGCACAGGACGAGTCCGACCGCCGCAAGGACGTGGCGTTCGTCGACGAAGTGCGGAAGCTCCTGACGCCGCGCCAGCAAGCGCAGTTCGTCCTCTTCAGGCAGCGATTCCGGCAGTGGCTCGAAAACCGCATGAGGGACGCGCGCGAGCTGCGGGGCGGAGGCCGGCACGGAACCCAAGGCCAGGATCCCCGGTCGGGCGCCGAGGACGGCGGAGACTGCGGCGCCGGCACCGAAGACGAGGCCGGCGGGGCCGGCGCACTCCCCGCAACGGGCTCGCGAATGACCGAGCCCCGCTCGCCGCCCAGCAAGGCCAGGCTGAACGACGTGATCGCGAACACGATTGCGATCCCGGTGGTGATCTTCCCCAGCACGGTCGGCGTGCCCATGGAGCCGAAGACGGCCTGGCTGCCGGCGCCCCCGAACGCGGAGCCGATGTCCGCGCCCTTGCCCGCCTGCAGGAGCACGATGCCGATGATGCCGAAGCACATGAGCACGTGAATCGCGATGAGCACGTAGTACATCTAGTCCCCTCTCGACGTTGCGCCGGCGCGTCCGGCTTTCTTCGCGAGCGCGATGAAGCCGGCGGCATTGAGACTGGCGCCCCCCACCAGCGCGCCATCGATCTCGGGCGCCGCGACGAGCTCCTCCACGTTGTCGGCCTTCACGCTGCCGCCGTACAGAATCGGGATGGCGTGCGCCGTTTCCTTGGACGTCAGCTCGGAGAGCAGTCCACGGATGTACCCGTGCACCTCCGCGGCTTGCGCGGACGTCGCGTTGACCCCGGTGCCGATCGCCCACACGGGCTCGTACGCGATGACGCCTTTCACGATCGACTCGACGGGAACGCCGGCGAGCCCGGCCCGGAGCTGACCTTCGATGGTCGGGAACGTCAATCCCTGCCGCCGCTCTTCGCCCGTCTCGCCGACGCACAAGACGAACGTCAGGCCGTGCGCGACCACCGCCTTCACCTTGTGGTTGATCAGCTCGTCGGTCTCGCCGCACTCCCGCCGGCGCTCGGAGTGTCCGAGCAGCACGTAGCGGCAGCCGAGCTCGGCGAGCATCGGCGGCGAGACCTCGCCCGTGTGCGCGCCCGAGGCCTCGAAGTGACAGTTCTGCGCGCCGAGCCGGATCGCGCTGTCCTTCACGATCTCGCTCACCGCCGCGAGCGCGGTGAATGGCGGACACAGCACGACCTCGACGCCGCGCGGACGCTTGAGGCCGTCGCGGATCGCCGTCGCGAGCGGCCGCGCCTCGGCCAGCGTGCCGTTCATCTTCCAGTTGCCGATCACGAGCGCGGTCTGCATCAGTCAGCGTCCGTCAACGCTTCGACACCCGGCAGCGCGCGCCCCTCGAGAAATTCGAGGAACGCGCCGCCGGCGGTCGAGATGTAGCCGATCCGCTCGGCGACGCGCGCGGCGTTGACCGCGGCCACCGTATCGCCGCCGCCAACCACCGAGAACGCGCGCGCATCGGCGACCGCCCGCGCAACCGCCATGGTGCCGTCGGCGAACGGCGGTCGCTCGAAGACGCCCATCGGCCCGTTCCACACGATCGTGCCGGCGCCGCGGATCGCCTCTGCGAAGCGCTCGCGTGTCCGCGGCCCGATGTCCAGTCCCATCTGTGTCCGCGGAATCTCTCGCACGCTGACCGCTCGTCCCGACGGCGCGTCGGGGCCGTCGGCGACGACCGTGTCGACCGGCAGCACGATCTGGACGCCGCGGCGCCGCGCGGTCTCCACGGCCCGGCGCGCGGTGTCGAGGTGGTCCTTCTCGAGGAGCGAGCGGCCCACGTCGTGGCCGAGTGACATGAGAAACGTGAACGCCATGCCACCGCCGATCACGAGCCCTTCGACGCGCTCGAGCAGATGGTCGACGAGCTTCACCTTGTCGGACACCTTCGCGCCGCCGAGGATCGCGATCAGCGGACGCGCCGGCGCGGTGAGCACGCGTCCCAGCGCGTCGAGCTCGCGCTGCATCAGCAATCCCGCCGCGGCCGGCTGGAGATGACGGGTGATGGCGGCGATCGAAGCGTGCGCGCGATGCGCCGCCGCGAAGGCGTCGTCGACGTAGACGTCGGCCAGCGAGCCGAGCGCCTGCGCGAAGCCGTCGTCGTTGGCCTCTTCCTCGGGATGGAACCGCAAGTTCTCGAGTAGCAGGACCTCGCCCGGCTTGAGCTGACGCGCCGCTTTCTCGACCTCCGGACCGACGCAGTCCGGCGCGAGTGGAACAGGACGTCCGAGCAGCGACTCGAGCCGATCGGCAACCGGTTTGAGCGAGTACTGCGGACTCGGCGTGCCGTTCGGCCGTCCCAGGTGCGAAGCGAGCACCACCGACGCGCCCGCGCCGAGCGCCAGCTGGATGGTCGGCAGCACCGCGGTCAGCCGCGTGTCGTCCGACACCGCGCCATGCTCGAGCGGGACATTGAGGTCCGCGCGGAGGAAGACGCGCTTGCCGCCGAGGCTGAGCCGCTCGATCGAGAGCTTCGTCAAGTTAGAGCGTCTTGGCGATGAACCGGATCAGGTCCCGCACGCGGCAGGAGTACCCCCACTCGTTGTCGTACCAGGCGAGCACCTTCACCATGTTGCCCTCGACCATCGCCGTGGACGGCAGGTCGACGATCGACGAGTGGGCGTTCCCGTTGAAATCGACCGAGACGAGCTCTTCGTCGGTCGCGTCCAGGATGCCGCGCAGCCGGCCGGCCGCCGCTTCGCGGAACGCGGTGTTGATCTGGTCGACCGAGGCGGTCTTCTCCAGCTCGGCGACGAGATCCACCACCGAGACGTTCGCCGTCGGCACGCGGATCGCGATCCCGTCGAGCTTGCCCTTGAGCTTCGGCAGCACCAGCCCGACGGCGGTGGCTGCGCCCGTGGTCGTGGGAATCATGCTGACGGCGGCCGCGCGCGCCCGGCGCAGATCCTTGTGCGGAAAATCGTGGACGGGCTGGTCGTTGGTATACGAATGGACCGTCGACGCGAATCCGCGCTTCACGCCGAACGCGTCGTCGAGCACCTTCACCGTGGTCGCGAGACAGTTCGTCGTGCAGGACGCGTTCGAGATGATGCGGTGCCTGTCCTTGTCGTAGGTCTCCTCGTTGACGCCGAGCACGATCGTGACGTCGGGATCCTTCGCGGGCGCCGTGATGATGACCTTCTTCGCGCCGGCGCGAAGGTGCTTGGACGCGTTCGCGGTGTCGCGGAAGAGCCCCGTCGATTCCACGACGACGTCGACGCCGAGCTCCTTCCACGGAAGCGACGCGGGATCGCGCTGCGCGCACACGCGCACCTCGCGGCCGTTCACGAAGATCGACTCGCCCTTGGCCGTGACCTCGGCCGACAAGGTCCCGTGGACCGAATCGTGCTTGAGGAGATGGGCCAGAGTCTTCGCGTCCGCGAGATCGTTGACGCCCACCACTTCGAGATCGTCGGCGCCGAGCGCGGTGCGGAAGAACACCCGTCCGATACGACCGAATCCGTTGACCCCGACTCGAATGGTCATGGGAGGCTCCTTACGTGGGGACTACCGAAGATCGTGGCTCAGTATACCTTCTGGATGGGGGGCCCCGAAATGGCCCCCATACCCCCCAACGCTCGGACACGCCCCGGCCAAAGCCGCGGCGCGCCTCGGGGCCCCGCGAGATTGTGTGCCGAGACCGTGCCGGCCCCCCCAACGCTCGGACACGCCCCGGCCAAAGCCGCGGCGCGCCTCGGACCGGCTTCGCCGGGCCGCTCCTCGATCACACGACGCGGGCGACCGTCACGACGCCGACGCGGCGCGCGCCCGCCGCAGCGAGAGCGCGTGCACACTCTTCCACGGTCGCTCCGGTCGTGAAGACGTCGTCAACGACGACGACGTGGCGCCCATCGACCCCGGGCGAGGCACGAAACGCGTGACGCACGTTGGCGCGGCGCTCCACGGCGCTCAGATCCGTCTGCGGCTGGGTCGCGCGCGTCCGGACGAGCCAGCGCGGCCGGACCGGGACGGCGAGCCGATGCGCGAGGCGCTCCGCCAACAGCGCGGACTGATTGAAGCCCCGCTCGCGCTCGCGGATCGCCGAGAGCGGCACGGGGACCAGCGCGTCGATGTCGTCAGGCAGCCACCGCGCGAGTTGCTCGCCCACGAGGTCAGCGAGCGGCTTCGCAAGCGCGCGCTTGCGCCGGAATTTCAGCGCGTGCACGGCGTCGCGTGCGCGGTCCCCGTAATACGCGGCGGAGCGCGCCCACGCGAAGGCCGGTGGATCGGTCGCGCAGCCCTGGCACATGCCGGCCTTCATCGTGGAAGTCTGACTGGGCGCAAAGGAGAGGAACGGCAGACCACACCGTTCGCACCAGGGCGGCGTGATCCGCTCGAGCCCGGTCCAGCATGCACCGCAGAGCGGGTCGCGCCGTCCGGCGCCGAGCGCCACCCCACACACGGGACAGATGGCGGGAAACACGAGGTCGAGCGCGGCGTCGAGCCAGGTGCGCGACGGTCGCTCGACCGCGCGGTCAGTCTCGGTCGGCGTCATCATCGTCCCGCGACCGGCGCCAGCACGTGCCATCGACGGCAACCGGGACACCGATCCTCCCACGTCGTCACGACCGTCTCGCAGTGACGGCAGCGATGCGGCCAGGTGAACGACTGGGCGAGCCGCAAAGCCTGACGGTACTCGTCGAACGCCTCGCGCGTGTCGCCGCGTCGCTCGAACACCGCGCCGAGGAACGCGTGCACCACCGGCAGATTCGGCGCGCGCACCTCGATCTTCTCGAACTGGTCGGCCGCCTCGTCCAGCATCTCGAGCTCGAAGTACACGCGTCCGAGCGCGGTCGCGACGGCGAGGTCGTCGGGCGCCTGCTCGGCGGCCGCTCGATAGAGCGCGATCATGCGACTCGGCCGTCCCTCGCTCCGGTAGACGCGCTCGAGCCGCGCCAGCACGGAGACGGATGGATCGGTCTCGGCTGCGCGCTCCCACACGCGTACCGCCTCCTTCAGATCGCCGGCGGCTTCGTGCGTGTCGCCGAGCGCGAGCGCCGCCGGCACGAAGCGAGGGTCGGCGCGGAGCGCCTGTCGGAGCTCCGTGAGCGCCGCGGACAGTCGTCCTGCCGCCAGCTGCGCGCGTCCAAGCTCGTAGTGGATGACGGCGAGCCAGCGCGACTCGGCGTCGCGCTCCACGGACGGCACCGCGGCGATCAGGCGCTGCTGGACGTCGAGCGCTCGAGGCCAGTCCGCCATCGTGACGGCGACGGCGCGGAGTCCCCGGAGCGCGCCCGGGTGATGACGCTCGCTCTTCAGCACTTCACGATAGAGGTTCGCCGCCTCGCCGGACCGTCCGGCACGTTCGAGCTCGACCGCCCGACGCATCAGGTCATCCGCGGTCGCAGCGTTGCCGGTCGACGGCTCGCCACGGGAGCGGAGCCAGAAGGCGTGGAGGAGCGCGAGCCCGCGGGCCGCGTCACGTCCCAGGGGAGCCAGTGTACGGAGAGACGTCAGCACCGAGGCGAGAGAACCGGAGGACCGGCGCGCATTCACGATGAGGAAGGTCGGATCGCGGCGATCGCGACCGGTCCGGAGTTCCCGGTGAAGTGGCCGGCGATCAGCCGGCCGCCATCCGCTCCTCTTGCTCCACGACGCGCTGGCAATCGATGCAGTACCGTGCGAACGGCAACGCTTCGAGGCGCTTCTCCGCGATGGGCTCTCCGCAGCGCTCGCACGCGCCGAACGATCCCTCGTCGATCTTCTGCAGCGCCGACACGACGTCGCGCAGCACGCGCCGATCGCCATTGCCCAGCTCGAAGAAGAACTCGCGGGTGTAGGCCGTGTTCGCCTGGTCGCCGAGATCCTTGATCGAATCGTCGTCCTGATCCTTGCCGTAATGCGCCGTGCGTCCGACCTCGTCGACGAGCTGACGTTCCTTCTCGAGCAGTCGCTTCCTGAAGTACGTCAGGCGGTCTTTCCGCATCCGTCCCTCCTGCCGGCGGCGTCGTCGGGCTCATGCCCCGCAACAAAGGCAATACCCTATCATGTGACTCATGAGCCGGCAACCGATCCTCCGCGTTCGCCGCGTTCCACGCGCACGGTCGGCGCGTCGCCCCAGAGTCGTTCGAGCGCGTAGTACGTGCGGGTCTCGTCCAGGAAGACGTGGACCAGCACGTCGCCATAATCGAGCAGCAACCAGCCGCTGGCCGCCACGCCCTCGGCGTGAAGCGGGCGCAGGCCCCCATCCTTGAGCTCGGCGCGAATGCCGTCCGCGATCGTGTCGACGTGCGTGGTGGAGCGCCCGCTGCAGATCAGGAAGTAGTCGGCCACGCTCGACACCGCCTGCACGTCGAGCACGACGAGATCGACCGCCTTCTTGTCGAGCGCCGCACGGGCGGCGTGCTGCACTTTCGCGGCCGCGGACGTCGCGTTCACCGGGCCCTCTCCTCGCGATAGAGCCCTCGCGCGCGAATGTAGTCGGCGACCGCCTCCGGCAATCGGTACGCGAGCGATCGGCCGTCACGGACGCGCACGCGGAGCTCCGACGCCGAGATCGGCAGCGACGTCGCGTGGACGATCAGCGCTGTGTCCGGCGGCCACGGTGGCCCGTCCACCGTCGTGAAGCGATCGAGCCCGATCTCGCGGAGAACCTTCTGCGCCGCGGCGCTCTCCGGATCGAACGGGCTCCCGGCGCGCGGGATCACGACGAGACGCGCCAGCCGCGCGATCGTTCGCGGCTCGCGCCACGAGAGCAGATCGAGAAACATCTCGGAGCCGAGGAGCAGGACGAGCTCCTCGTTCGGGGCGGAGAGTGCTGCGAGCGTGTCCACGGTGTACGAGACACCGCGTCGGGCAAGCTCGACGTCCGACACGACAAATCCGGGATGCCGTCCGACGGCCAGCTCCACCATCCGGTAGCGGTCCGCCGCGGGCGCAAGATCGCGGCCCGGCTTGTGGGGGGGCACTGCGGCCGGAACGAAGAGCACGCGATCGAGGGCGAGCCGCTCCTGAACTTCGTCGGCGAGGAGCAGATGGCCGTAGTGGATGGGATTGAACGAGCCCCCGAAGACGCCCGTGCGCCGCATCGAGTAGTTATTCCCGGATCTGGCCGTCGCCGTAGACCACGAACTTCGTCGTCGTGAGCTCTCGCACGCCGACCGGACCGCGCGCGTGGACGCGTGAGGTCGAGATTCCCATCTCCGCGCCCATACCGAACTGATTGCCGTCCACCAGCCGCGTGGACGCGTTCACCAGCACCGCGGCGGCGTCGATCTCGCGCGTGAACCGCCGCGCGTGGCGGAGGTCGCCCGTGACGATCGCCTCCGCGAGTCCCGAGCCGTGACGCCGGATGTGCGCGATCGCCTCGTCCAGATGGTCGACGACGCGGATGGCGAGCACGAGATCCAGGTACTCGGTGTCCCAGTCGGCTGACGTCGCCGGGCGGGCCGCGGGCACGAGCGCGACGGTTCGCGGACAGCCACGAATCTCGACGCCGGCCTCGGCAAGACGGCCCGCGACGAGCGGCAGCCACCGCGGCGCCACGTCGGCGTGGACGAGCAGCGTCTCGAGCGCGTTGCAGACGCTCGGCCGCTGCGCCTTCGCGTTCACGACGATCGTCGTCGCCATCGTGAGATCCGCATCCGCGTCGACGTAGACGTGCACCAGCCCCTTGTCGTGCTTCAGGACCGGCACCCGCGAGCGCTCGGCGACCCACTGCACGAAGTCCTCGCCGCCGCGGGGAATGATCAGGTCGACGAGTCGATCGAGCGTCAGCATCGCGGCGACCGCCTCGCGGTCCGTCGTGTCGACGAACTGGATCGCGTCGGGCGGCGCGCCGGCCTTCTCGAGCGCCTTCGCGAGCACGGCGACGATCATGCCGTTCGACTCGATCGCCTCGCTCCCGCCGCGCAGGAGCACGGCGTTGCCGGACTTGATGCAGAGTCCGGCGGCGTCGGCGGTGACGTTCGGTCGGGACTCGTAGATGAACCCGATGACACCGAGCGGGACGCGGACGCGCGCGATCTCGATGCCGTTCGGGCGGCGCCACGCCTCCACGACGTCGCCCACCGGATCCGGCAGCGCCGCCACCTCGCGGAGCCCCTGCGCCATGTCCTCGATGCGCGCGTCGGTCAACGTGAGGCGGTCGAGGAACGCACGCGTCACCCCGCGGGTGCGGGCCCGCTCGAGATCGACGCGGTTCGCTTCCCGCAGCGCTTCGGTCTTCTCCTCGAGGCCGCGCGCCATGGACGCGAGCGCGTCGTTCTTCACCTTCGTCGAGCAGAGCGCGAGCCCGGCCGCCGCCGCGCGTGCCGCGCGCGCCTTCGTTTCCACGAGCGTCTTGACGTCCATGTTGGCCGCCCTCCGATTACATCAGGGGCCTCGAATGGCCCCCGATACCCCCGACGTTCGGCGGTCGCCGGGGAACCCGACGCCCGCCTCTATCTCGGGAGTGTCTACAAAATCACGAGATTGTCGCGGTGGATCACCTCGTCCACGGCCTCGTATCCGAGCCGAGCGGCGATCTCGCGCGTGTGCGCCCCGCGAATCTTGCCGAGCTCGCCCGCGTCGAAGCTCACCAGGCCGCGCGCCAACTCCCGTCCGTCCGCCGCGAGGACCGAGACCACGTCGCCGGCGGCGAAGTCGCCCTCGACCGCGACGAGCCCCGACGGCAGGAGACTCTTGCCGTCCCGCGCGAGCGCCCGCGCCGCCCCGGCATCGACGACGAGACGGCCCTGCGGCGGCACGGCGAACGCGATCCAGCGCTGGCGTGCCGTCATCCGGTCCGCGCGCGGCGCGAAATAGGTCCCCGTCGGCTCACCGGCGAGCACGCGGGCGAGCGTGCCGCGCTCCCGTCCGCTCGCGATCACCATCGGCACGCCCGCCGCCGCCGCCTTCTGTGCGGCCTCCAGCTTCGTCGCCATGCCGCCCACGGCGCTGACGCCGCGGCGGTTCCACACGAGCCGCGTGATCTCGTCGGTGACGGCGTCGACCGTGTCGAGCTTCCGCGCGTCGGGGCTCGTCGCCGGGTCGGCGGTGAAGAGCCCGTCGACGTCGGTGAGCAGCACGAGCAGATCGGCGTCGATCAGCGCCGCCACGAGCGCGCTCAGGTTGTCGTTGTCGCCGACCTTGATCTCCTCGACCGCGACGGTGTCATTTTCGTTCACGATCGGCAGCACGTCGAGCCCGAGGAGCGTCGTCAGGGTGTTGCGGGCGTTGAGATACCGGGTGCGGTCGCCGATGTCCTGCGCGGTGAGCAGCACCTGTCCAACCGGAATACCGTGGCGCTTGAACGCCATCTCGTAATGCCACATCAGTGCGGACTGGCCGACCGCCGCGGCCGCCTGCTTCTCGGGGATCGAGCGCGGTCGGGCGCCGAGTCCGAGCCGGGCCACGCCGGTGGCGATCGCGCCGGACGTGACGAGCACCACCTCGCGCTCGTCACGGATGCCTGCGATCTCGGCCGCGAGTGTCTCGATGCGATCGGCTTCCGCGCCACCGCTCGCGCTGGTGACCAGGCCGCTGCCCACCTTCACCACCAGCCGGTGAACGCGGCCTAGCTCGCGGCGCGCAGCCATCCCGTTTCTTCCAGTCGCCGGCTCATGGCGTGGACGAGCTCCGCGAGACCCTGCCCCGTCGCCGCGGAGATGACGTGGAGCTCGAGTCCCTCGCGCGCGCAATGCTCTTCGACGCGCCGCACTCGCTCGCGCGGCGGCAAGGCGTCGATCTTGTTCGCCACGACGATCTGCGGACGCGCGGCCAGCTCGGCGGAATAGGCTTCGAGCTCGGCGGTGATCGCGCGCCAGTCGTCGACCGGGTCTCGATCGCTGTCGGGCGCAAGATCGAGAACGTGGAGCAGAACGCGGGTCCGCTCCGTGTGGCGCAGGAACTGATGCCCCAACCCTTTGCCCTGCGCCGCGCCCGGAATCAGCCCGGGCAGGTCCGCGATGACGAAGCTCCGATCGTGATCGACGCGCACGATCCCGAGCGTGGGCGCGAGCGTCGTGAACGGGTAGTCGGCGATCTTGGGCCGGGCCGCCGAGAGGCGCGAGACCAGCGTCGACTTGCCGGCGTTCGGAAATCCGATGACGCCCATGTCGGCGAGCAGCTTCAGCTCGAGGTGCAGCCACCGGCCGACGCCTGGCCGTCCGAGATCGGCGCGGCGCGGAGCGCGGTTCGTCGACGATGCGAAGCGCGCGTTGCCGCGGCCGCCGCGCGTGCCCTTCGCCGCCAGCACGCGCTGCCCGGGACGCGTGAGATCGTCGAGCTTCTCACCCGTGTCGCGATCGCAGACGACGGTCCCGACCGGCACGCGGAGGACCAGGTCCTCGCCGCTGGCGCCGTGGCGGTTCGCGCCCTGGCCGTGCTGTCCCCGCTCGGCGGCGTAGTGTCGCTTGTAATGGAAGTCGAGCAGCGTGGTCAGCGCAGGATCGGCGTCGAGCCAGACACTGCCGCCGGCGCCGCCGTCCCCACCGTCGGGACCGCCGCGCGGCACGAATTTCTCGCGACGGAAGCTGACGCAGCCGGCGCCGCCGTCGCCGGCCTTGACGAAGATGTCGATCTCGTCGATGAACATCGCGGCCTCGGCTCAGCGCGACTGTGTCGCGGCGCGGATCGCGTTCCCGAGGAGCGTCACGGCTCTGCCGGGACGCTTCCGAGCATGCGGGGAGCTTGGGGAGCTTTTGGAGGCCCCCACGTCGTCAGTGCGAGCGTGTCACGAACTCTCGGCAGTTGGAGTCGGCGTCGTCAGGATGCTCACGTACCGTGAATAGCCCCGCCGCGCGAACTTCACGATCCCGGGGACCTTCGCGAACAGCGTGTCGTCCGAGCCCCGCCCGACGTTGAGCCCGGGCTTGAACGGCGTCCCGCGCTGGCGGACGAGAATGGAGCCGCCCGTGACGAACTGGCCGGCGAAGCGCTTGACCCCCAGCATCTGGGGATTCGAGTCGCGCCCGTTGCGAGAGCTTCCGACGCCTTTTTTGTGTGCCATGGCTTTGTTCAGACCTCGATGGTGGTGATCCGGACCGTCGTCACCGGCTGGCGGTGTCCGCGATTCCGGCGATAGTTCTTGCGTCTCTTGAACTTCACGACGGAGACCTTGCGCGACCGCCACTGCCGCACGACCTCGCCCGCGACCCGCGCTCCGCCGACGCTCGGACCGGTGAGGATTTCCCCGTCCCGGTTGACCATCAGCACTTCGCTGAACTGGACCGCCGCGCCCTTGTCACCCGGCAGCTTCTCGACCGAGATGAGCTGCCCGGGTGCGACGCGGTACTGCTTGCCTCCGGTGGCGATCACGGCTTCCATGCGCTCGGACCTTCCTGAATCGGAAATAGTGACGAACCGTTATCAGACCACACGGCCTTCGCCTGCGTCAACTCGTCGCGCGTACCGGGAGTATCTCGATCTGGCCGATTGTTCGCCACGACGAGTGCGGCCAGCAGGATCGCGGCGACGCACAGCGCGCCGAGAACCGTGTGGCGGACCGTTCGATTCTTGCTGAAGACTGCGGCGAGAGCGAGGTAGAAGAGGGCCTCGACGATCTGTCCCATCGCGTGCCAGCCTTGCGATGCAGCAGGCCTGAGCTCAGGCGCCCCCCTCCATGTACGCCGCCAGCTTCTGGCGCACGAACAGTCGCGAGCGATGGATGCGCGACTTCACCGCCGGCAGGCTGATGCCGAGCGTCTCGGCGATGTCGGGGTTCGACATGCCCTCGACGTCGTGCATGACGAGCGCCGTCCGGTAGTCCGCAGGCAGCGAGTCGATCGCCTCCTCCAGCACGCGCCTCAACTCACCTTGCATGGCGTGCTCGTCGACCCGGCGAGACCAGTCGTCCATCGGCTCGAAGTGCCGCCCGTCGGCGGTGAGCGCCGGCAGCACGTCGTCGAGCGCGATCTCATGTGACTTGGCCTTGCGGCTTCTGAGCTTCTGGTACGCGGCGTTCGCGGCGATGCGATAGATCCAGCTGCCGAACGCCGACTCCCCCTTGAACATGTCGATCTTGCGGGCCACCGACCAGAGCGCGTCCTGCGCCGCTTCCTCGGCATCCTCGCGCGAGCCAGTGATACGCATGGCCAGCCGGTACACCTTGTCCCCGTACGCTTCCACCAGACGGTCCGCCGCGTCGGGGTCTTCGCGCCGGAGCGCCTCGACGAGCCCGGCGTCCGGGTCCATGCGCGCCTCCGTCGCCGACGTCATCGCCTGCCACCCGGTTCGAACGTTCCGAGATAGCGCTTCATCTCCCCCACACACTGCTCGAGCACCGTGATGTCCTTCGTCAGCTTGGTCATCAAGATCGCGCCTTCGAGCGAGGCGACCAGGAACCGCGCCGCGCGCGTCGGCTCGCAGTCCCGGCCGACGTGGCCAAGCATCTGCGCCTCGCGCAGCGCCAGCGTCAGGCGGTCCTGCCACGCGGAGAACACTTCCGCCAGCCGCGTGCGAAAGCCCTCGTGCACGTCGGACAGCTCCGCCGCCAGATTGCCGAGCGCACAGCCGCCGACGCAGTTCGATCGCCGCTGGATCTCGACGACGCGGTCGAGAAGGCACCGCACCTGCTCGAGCGGCCGGTCCTGATTGCCGGTGAAACAGGGCTCGAGTGTTCTTTCGAGAAACGCCCGGATGACCTCGCCGAGGATCGCGTGCCCCAACTCTTCTTTGCTCTTGAAGTGGTAGTAAAAGTTCCCCTTGCCGACTCCGCTCTCGCGGAGGACGTCGTCGAGGCTCGTCTGCTGATAGCCGTGCACGTGCATGAGCCGCGACGCCGCGGCGACGATCGCGTCGCGCGTCGCCCGCCCGTCCCGCGTCCGAACCGTGGTCGTCGATTGAGGATTTGTCATCTGTACCAACCAGTCGGTACAACATTACACCGCAATCGACTCACCGCGTCAAGCTGAGGTACCCCGAACCTAGAAAAGTGGCGTCGCCACCCGCAGCGCCGCCGTCACGACGGGCTTCGGATAGAGCCCGAGGACGACGACGCCGACGACGCAGAGGATCACCGCCAGCCTGAGCGTCGGCGCGAGCGCAAGACGGCCGGGTCGTTCCGGTGGCTCGATGTACATCCGTTTCGCCACCAGCAAGTAGTAGAAGAGCGCGACGACCGTCAGCACGGCGCCGACCAGCACGAGCCAGTAGAGGCCCTGCTGCGCCGCGGCCCAGAAGACGTAGAGCTTGGCCCAGAACCCCGCGACGAACGGAATCCCGCCGAGCGAGAGCAGGAAGAGCAGCATCGCGAGCGCGAGGAGCGGCGAGCGCTGCGCGAGCCCACGGAACGCGGCGAGGTGCTCCGAGCCCTCCGCACGGGCGACGGCGTCGACGACGAGGAACGCGCCCATGTTCCCGAACACGTACGCGACCAGATAGAAGAGCACCATCGCGGTCCCCGCCGCCGTCGCGGCGGCGACGCCGACGAGCATGTACCCGATGTGCGCAATGCCGGAATACGCGAGCAGGCGCTTGGCGTTCTGCTGGGGCAACGCCATGAGGTTGCCGGCGACGATGGTGATCGTCGCGAGCGCCGCCACGACCGGCGCCCAGAAGACGACGCGCTCGCCCATGCCCTCGAAGTAGAGGCGGAAGAGCGCCACGAAGCCCGCGGCCTTCGGCGCCACGCTGAGCCAGGCGACGAACGGGGTCACCGCCGCTTCGTACGTGTCGGGCACCCACATGTGGAACGGGAACGCGGCGATCTTGAAGCCAAAGCCCGTGAACGCCGCGAGCAGGCCCAGCATCACGAAGGGATCGTCGGCGGCGAAGGCCCTGGCGATTCCGTCGAAGCTGGTCGTCCTCGTCGCGCCGTAGACGAAGGAGAGGCCGTACGCCATGACGGCCGACGACACGCTGCCGACGAGGAAGAACTTGAGGGCCGCTTCCACCGACGTCTCGTCCCGCTTCACGAACCCCGCCAGCACGTAGAGCGGGATCGACATCAGCTCGAACGCGAGGAAGAGCACGATGACGTCGCGCGCCGACGCGAGCACCAGCATGCCGAGCAGCGAGGCCAGGATCAGCAGGTGATATTCGCCCCGGCGACGGCGAAGGATCGGCTGTTGGAGATCGAGACCGCCGAGCAGCCCGATCACCGTCGCGGCGAGGAACAGGCGTTTCGCGAAGATGGCGAGGCCGTCGAGGACGAACGCGCCGCCGAGTGCCGCCGGGGCGGGCTCGAGGGTCATGGCGAGCGCCGTCAGGATCAGCACGCCGAACATCGCGATCCAGCCGATATGGCCGCGGTCCTCGCCGCGCGCGAAGAGGGTCGCGCCGAACACGATCAGCATCAACGCGCCCAGCCCGAGCTCCAGCGCGAACGGTGACAGGATCATGGCAGCGGCAGCCGTGCGAGGAGCGGAATCGTCGCCGTGTCCACCAGGGCGAGCGCCAGGCCCGGAATCATCCCGAAGAGCGCGAGCACGCCCACCAGGAGACAGAGCGCGACCCATTCGGGGCCGCGCGCGTCCACGAGGTCGTGGAAGTGCGGCGACTCGGGGCCCCAGAAGATCTGCTTCGCCACGCGCAGCACGTAGATCGCGGTCAGGAACGTGCCGAGGACGGCGGGGATGAGCCACCACGGGCGATCGGAGCCCCACGCGCCGAGAAATGTCAGGAGCTCGGCGACGAACCCGGCCGTCAAGGGAAGCCCGAGCGACGAGAGACCGCCGATCGTGAACGCGGTCGCGATGCCGGGCATGACGCGCCCGAAGCCGCCCATGCGGAAGATCCCGCGAGAGTGCGCCTTCTCGTACACGAGCCCGACCAGCGCGAAGAAAA
>Ga0066710_100002216_pt1 | contig 15472 bp, 16 predicted proteins | sample GraSoiAngelo_159_FD_79666 | JGI IMG/M metagenome (GOLD analysis project Ga0066710, IMG submission 79666) | Grasslands soil microbial communities from the Angelo Coastal Reserve, California, USA - 14_1009_16_40cm | ecosystem: Environmental > Terrestrial > Soil > Grasslands | place: USA...
CAGAATATTCACGGACGGGTCGCCTCCCTCTTGCGTACCCGCCTTTGGCGCCTGGTACACGACCGTCGACGGATCGCCCTCCGGAGTGTGCGCATAAACCGTGTTTCCCAGCAACAGGCGGCGTTGCGCCAAGGTCAGCTGTGCAGCGCGAAGGCTGGTGCCGATCAGGTTGGGCACAGCATAGCGCTGCTCTCCGAGCGACAGGAGTACGCGGACCGTGCGATCGACCTTGAGCGTCGTACCCCTGGGTGGAATCTGTTCCAATACCCTACCTTCGGCGACTTCGGAACTGAAACGCGAACTCGACACTCTCAATTTCAGTCCACGGCCTCTCAAGATCTGTTCGGCTTCCTCTTGCGTTCTTCCGGCAAGTTGCGGAACCTCGACCTCTCGGCCTCGAATCGCAAAGCGCATCGCGGTCAGAGCACTCACGACTCCTGCGACGGCAAGAATGATGACCATCAACACGATGGTGGACCAGCGAGAAAACTGGCTCTGCGGTTTGTCTTGGGATTGGACGGTATGCATTTGAGGTTCGCGCATCGGCTCAATTATCCATCAGTCATTCAAATTTTTCACCGGCTTGGATGCGCGCTCCATTTGCGAAATCCGCACCGGATACGGCTTTTCGGTTTTCCGGTTGAATGGAGAGTATCTCGAGCACAGCACCATCGGCGCACATGACGCTCAGATGGCCCTTTGACATTATGGTCGATCCGGGTTCCGACTGTACGGGCGGTCTGTCACCGCCGATAGTAGTCCTGAGAATTTTGCAAAGTTGTCCGCGAAATTTTGCGACGGTTCCGGGCCAGGGGTTGAAAGCGCGCACCCGGTTGTGAATTTCCCGTGCGGGCCTGCTCCAATTCAAGAAACCATCTTCTTTTTTCAACATGGGCGCGAGCGTTGCCTGCGAGTTGTCCTGCGGTGTTGGCTTGAGCGTCCCGTCTACGATTCCTTGAACAGTTTTAACGATCAACGGCGCCCCCATCCGCGCCAGCCGATCATACACTTCGGGCGCGGCCGCATCGGGCCCAATCGGCATTTCTTCGCAAAGAAATACGGGACCGGTATCCAGACCTTCGTCGAGCAGCATCGTGCAAACGCCGGTTTTTTCTTCGCCATTCGCGATAGCCCAATGGACTGGCGCCGCTCCGCGATATTTCGGCAGAAGCGAACCGTGCACATTGACGCATCCGTACTTTGGGGCTTGAAGCAGCCACGCAGGAAGAATTTTTCCGTATGCGACGACGACAATCAGGTCCGGAGCAAGCGCACCGATCAGTTCGCGCGTTTCTTCCGCTTTTAATGATCTGGGTTGATAGACCGGCAGGTGCAGTTCATAGGCGCGCTTCTTTACCGGCGGACCCTGCAACGATTGACCGCGGCCGGCAGGCTTGTCGGGCTGGGTAATAACACCGCTTATGATGTAACCGGTTTCAAAGAGAGCATCGAGCGAAGGCAACGCAAAGGTTGCGCTTCCCATAAAGACGAGCTTTACTCCCACTTGCCTTGGCGGATGAGCTTTTTGATGCGGCGCTTGAACATATCTCGTTTGATGAAGCTGAGGTGATCGAGAAAGAGTTTGCCATCGAGATGGTCGATTTCATGGCAGAAAGCCCGCGCAAGCAAGTCGCTGCCTTCGAGCACAATCTCTTTGCCGTTGAGATCAACGCCCTGGAGAACCACTTTTTTGGGCCGTAAAACGGGTGCGGAAAATCCGGGAATGCTCAGGCAGCCTTCTTCCTCGTATTGCTCGCCTTCGGCAACGACGATTTCAGGATTGAGGATCGTAAAGAGGTAGTCTTTCTTTTCACCGCTCGTCGTATCTGTCACCATGAGTCGCTTCGACACACCCACTTGCGGCGCAGCCAAACCCACGCCAGGCGCCTTGTACATGGTTTCGATCATGTCTTGAACGAGCTTGATCTCGGCGTCTGAAACGTTGGTGATGGGTTCCGCCGGCTGCTCCAAGACCTCGGATCCCCAAAGGACGATCGGGCGAATCATATGATCAATAGTACCATTGCTGATGTTAGGGAAAACGGCCACAAAAAGGCACAAAAGTCACAAAATCTTTTGAGATTCTTGTGCCTTTTTGTGGCTAATACTCCCTCAACTGCTGCAGGTACCCTTCGTAATTCCGCCTGGTCTCTTCGATAGAGTCTCCGCCGAATTTCTCCAGGAACGCACCCGCGAGCACCAGCGCCACCATCGATTCGCCAATCACGCCGGCCGCGGGAACGGTACACGTATCAGAACGCTCGTGCTGTGCCAGAAAAGGTTCTTTCGAGATCATGTCGACGGAGCGCAGCGCTTTTTTGAGTGTGGGAATCGGCTTCAGGTATCCGACTACCCGGACTTCCTCGCCATTGGTGATGCCGCCCTCAATGCCGCCTGCGCGGTTACTCAGGTGGTAGAAGCGGCGCTGCCCGGCCTCGTATGCAATTTCGTCGTGTGCTTGAGAACCGCGGTCGTATGCGACGCGCACACCCTGGCCAATTTCGACCGCCTTAACGGCATTCACGCACATGATGGCCTGGGCCAGCCGGCCGTCCAGGCGCGTGTCCCACCCCGTATGGGAGCCCAGACCCAGCGGCACTCCTCGCGCCACGACTTCGAAAGTGCCTCCGACCGTATCGCCATCTTTTTGCGCTTTTTCGATTTCCCGGACCATATCTTGTGACAAATCGGGAAGAACGCATCGTACAAGCTCGTCATCGCGAATCGCTTCGAGCTGATCCCATGTCGCCAGGAATCCCGCCGGGACGCGAGCCTTGCCAATGGCGGTTGTATGACTGAGGACTTCAATTCCGAAATATTGGAGGAAAAGCTTCGCCAGCCCGCCGCATGCCACACGTGCAGCCGTCTCTCTGGCGCTGGAGCGCTCGAGAACATTTCGAGCATCGGTGTGGTTGAACTTGAGCGATCCGGCCAGATCCGTGTGGCCTGGGCGAGGCCGCGTGAGGCGGCGTTTCGTCGCGGCGTCACTCGTGACGTCCCGCGCTGACATGATTTCCTCCCAATTCGGCCAGTCGCGATTCTCGATCATCATTGAAATCGGACTGCCGATCGTTTTTCCGTGCCGCACGCCCGAAAGAAAGCGAACCTGATCCTTCTCGATTTTCATTCGGCCGCCACGGCCATAGCCGCCTTGACGCCGTTTCAGCTCGTGATCGATAAATTCGAAATCGATGGGAAGGTGGGCTGGAATGCCCTCCACAAGCGCGATCAACGCGGGCCCGTGAGACTCGCCGGCCGTCCTAAAGCTCAGCATGCGTTGAGTATAGCCGAATTTTCCGCTACGATGGCCACGATGCCTTTATCGCCGAAAGCTGCTGTCAAGGAAGTACAGGATGTCTCCTTCCTGACGGGCAAAGCCTTCGCTTCCATGTTCCGCCGCCCCTTTTATGTACGCGACATCCTTATGCAGATGGATCTGATCGGGGTTGGATCCCTGACCGTCGTCATGCTCACGGGTTTTTTTACGGGTGCTGTGTTGACTCTACAGACCTCGAAAGAACTTTCTCGCTTTGGAGCGGTAGGGTTCACCGGCGGTCTTGTATCCGTTTCATTGGTCCGCGAGCTTGGTCCAGTGCTCGCTGCGCTGATGGTCGCGGGGCGAGTGGGGTCCGGTATGGCATCGGAATTAGGATCGATGTTGGTGACCGAGCAAATCAATGCCATGAGAGCCCTCGGCACAGACCCCGTCAAGAAACTCGTTGTACCGCGCGTTCTCGCCACCGTCGCGATGTTGCCGGTGCTGACGATTGTTGCGGACACTCTTGGCATCATCGGCGGGCTTGCCGTCGCCCTCAGTGTCCTGCGCATCACGGCAAATCTTTATCTCAGCCGCGCGTGGGATTCGCTGGACTATATGGATCTATTCGGCGGTTTGCTCAAGCCGTTGGTATTTGGCGCGCTCGTTGCGGTTGTTAGCTGTTATTGCGGCCTCCGCACATACGGAGGAACACAAGGAGTCGGACGTTCGACGACCCAGGCGGTAGTGGCGTCGTCGGTTTTGATACTCGTCTCCGACTTCTTCTTGAGCCGCGTGATTCTGGCTTATACACGATGATCGAACCCGTCCTCCAAATGAAGGATGTTGTGAAGTATTACGCGGGAGACAAACCCGTTTTAAATGGAGTGTCCTTTCATCTCTTTCGCGGTGAGACAAAAATCATCATTGGCGCCAGTGGTTCGGGTAAATCCACCATACTGAAACTGATCATGGGTCTGGAGAAACCCGATGAAGGGCAGATCTTCGTTGAAGGCCAGAATATCGCTCAAATGACTGAACGAGAACTGGTGAGCGTGCGACAAAAAATCGGGATGGTGTTCCAGGAATCGGCGTTATTCGATTCGCTCACGGTTCGGGAAAACGTGGCATACCGGCTTTACGAACTGAATGTGGATGAAGACGAAATCGATCGGAAAGTTCGTGAGAGCCTCGGCTTCGTGGGGCTCGAGGATGCAATCGATAAGACGCCTTCCGAACTTTCGGGAGGTATGAAACGCCGCGTCGCCTTGGCGCGAGCGCTCATCAGCGAGCCGGACATCATGCTTTACGATGAGCCCACCGCGGGTCTCGATCCGATCACGTCAAAGAGAATCAACGAGCTCATCATCGCGTTGCGAGATATCAAAAGCGTCACTGGTGTGTTCGTTACGCACCGCATGCGCGACGCCTTTACGCTTGCCACCGAGTATGCGACTGCTAATGGCGACAAACGCATCGATTTTCAAACTGAAGGCAATTCCCTTTGCATCGCCAACACGCGTTTTCTGATGCTTCGCGACGGGAAGATTGTGTTTGAAGGACCGGACGAATTGCTTCGACGGTCCAGTGACGATTACATCAAACGGTTTTTGAGCTGATACTGTAGGGGCGGTCTATGACCGCCGACCGCACCGCGAGCGGTGCTAGGAAAATTAGCCAGGGGGTACGCGTTTTTTGCGTACCCCTGGAATACGTCTTACCCCCCGGGGAATTTCCTGACACGCCTCCGGCGTCGCGCAAAATGGACCTATGATCAGCCATTCTTGAGAGGAGAGAAAATATGGCAACACGTCGAACACTTGCCTGGACTGAACTGCGAGTCGGAGTACTCGTAATCACCAGTTTTGCGTTGCTTGCACTGGCGATCTTCTATATCAGCGGACAGTCCGGCTTTTTTGTGCGCAAATACACGGTTATCGCCTATTTCCAAAATGCGAACAACCTTCGAAGCGGGGCCGAGGTGTCACTTGAAGGTGTGACGATCGGTAACGTCTCTACCGTTAACGTTTCAAAGTACGCGGATCCGATGAAAGCCGTTGAAACCGAATTGAAGTTGGACGAAAGGTACAAAAATATTATCCGCAGTGATTCAAAGGCGACCATCTCGACAATTGGACTCCTTGGCGATAGCAAAATCGACCTCACGCGAGGCAGCGAGGCCGGAACAGTGATCGAGGATGGCGGAACCCTGCAAGGCAGTGAGGAAGGCGACATTCGTAGAATCGTTCAGGGAGCGAATGACGTTGTGGCCAACTTCCAAGTCCTCAGCGAAGATTTCAAGAAAATCACGGATCGTATCGAGCGGGGCGAAGGCACTCTCGGCAAATTTCTTACAGATACCTCTATTTACGACAACGCTAACTTAGCGGCACGAGAGCTCAACACGCTTGTACGCGACGCGCGAACCGGGCCCGGAACCATGGGCCGCCTGATCTCCGATGACGAACTGTACAGGAAGATCACGCAGATTGGTGACCGCGTCGATCTGCTAATGAAAAAAATTGAGGGCGGCAACGGTACGATTGGAAAGTTTGTGAACGATCCCTCCCTGTATAACCGAGCCGATAACGTGACCGCAAAGTTTCAAGCGATCACGGACCGCATCGATCGAGGCGAAGGCACTCTTGGCAAGCTCTCGCGCGACGAGGCGCTGTACAACGATTTAAGCAATGGCGTGACGAAATTCAACGCGCTGATCGATTCCATCCAGAACGGCGAGGGCACGATTGGCAAATTCATTAAAGATCCCACGCTTTTCAATAACGTCAATATGGTCACATCGGAGTTTGAAAAATTGATGTACGATTTCAGACAGAACCCCAAGAAATACTTAACTGTTAATTTCAAATTGTTTTAGGAACTCATGACTTCAGATATCAAGAAGAAATTAGAAGAAGAAGTCCATGCGTTAGAAAAAGAATTACGAGAGGAGTTGCCGAAGGCGCTGAAAACCGCGGCAGCGCTGGGCGATCTCAGCGACAACGCGGACTATTCGGCAGCCCGGGAGCGGCAAGATTTCGTTCGCGTGCGCCTCGGCCAGCTCAAACAGCGGCTGGCGGACCTATCGATGATCAACTTTGATAAGATTCCTCGCGACCGAATTTCGCTGGGTTCGAAAGTCGTGCTGTTGGACGTCGACAAAAATGAAGAAGTTACTTACAGGCTCGTGACGAGCGAGGATGCCGACGCGGCGAATGGCTTAATTTCGACGACTTCTCCGATTGGCCGCAGCCTGCTGAATAAACGTGAAGGCGATACGGTCGAGGTGAAGATCCCATCGGGCACTCGGGTGTTTGAGGTTATCCGTTTTACCACAATGCATGACGATAAATAGCACACCACAAGAGCCACCTTCCATAACGGGCCAGATCGGCGCAGGCGGCAAACGCGTTCTGGATTCCATTGTCAATTTGCTGGCGAGCCTGCGGGTCCATCCGAATATCCTGACGCTCATCGGAATGGTGATCAATATCTTCGCAATGATCCTGTTTGCGGAGGGAATCTTCATCTGGGGAGCACTGGTGATCCTGTTCGCGGGCATATTCGATATCGTCGACGGCGAAGTGGCGCGCCGAACAAAGCGGGTCACGAAATTTGGCGCATTTTTCGATTCTGTAATCGACCGCTACTCTGACCTGCTGCTCCTACTCGGTCTCATCATCTGGTATGCGAAGATTAATCGCATTTTCTACGTCGGCCTGACAGGACTCGTCCTCATCGGCTCGGTCCTGACCAGCTACACGCGCGCAAGAGCCGAATCTCTAATCCCCGCCTGCAAGGTGGGTTTCCTGGAAAGACCCGAACGGATTGTCCTGTTGATTATCGGGGGCGTCACCGATCGGATGGCCGCCGTGTTGTGGGTGATGGCGATCCTCTCGAACTGGACGGTGTCTCAACGCATCTGGTACACGTGGCGCGAGCTCAGAACAAGTATGTAGTTCCAACGCCTTTTTTTGTGCGCGTACTCCCGGATAACGAACGATTGGGCAGACAGCTTAGGCGGTTTCGCACCGCCGAGCGGTGCAAGGAGATTAGCCAGGGGTACGTTTTTTGCGTACCCCTGGGCTAATCTTTTGGCACTCCTCCGGCGTGCGCAAACTCACATCTTCAGAACGCGGACGTCCTTCGGCAGCTTGAGATTAAAAACGGATTCCGGAATTTTGGGATTGATCTTGACATCGGCGAACTTCAGGATCATGTAATCGCCGCTGCCTTCCGTGGTCTTGATCTGAACGGAAACCCACTTCTGCTGATCCATCCACATTTGCACCGATTTGAACATCGCGGAGTTCTTGGGTCTCAGCTCGAGCACTGTGGTCTTCTTGCCATCGATCACGTCTTGTCCGGCAACGGAAACCGTGAAGTTTTTCTTCAAGTCTTCGCTGGATTGCCCGAATCCAAGAGCCATGAACATTTCCACTTTGTCCTGATGCTCACCCAGTGAGGCTTCCTGGACCTGTTTCAGGTTCGGCGTGTAGATCTGGAGTTTGCCTTTGTCGATGAGTAACAGTTGAACTGCAGGTTTCGTGAGCTCAAGCCTCACACGTGGCTGCTTGCCTTGACGGGCATAGTAGAACTTTCCGGAACTCAGGTCCTTGTCATTGACCAGAACGGTCACATGCGTACGCTCGACATCGGCTTGAGTCGATCGGAATGTCTTGGCCACCTCGTCCATCTTTGCAAAGACTTGATCGAGCGTGTAGGCGCTTTGAGCCTGGGACAAAGGAACTATCCACAAAAGGCACATCAACCACGCGGCTCTTTTCATTGAGATTCACCTCTCTATCCAAATCGAATACGCAACGAGCTGTCCCGTGGCGTCATAAACGGGCTCGGTGCGCGAAATCGTGACGGCCGCGCCCAGCGAGGCTTTCAAGCGATCCACGGCATCGTGCTCTGTTTTTACTTGGACGACAAAGACGGGATGTCCGTTATCATCATTTGTTTGGCGTATCGCCTGGTCGGAGGTAACCCGCATGAAATCCGGCCGGTCGTTGAAGATGGTGGGAGGGGTGATGAAGATGAAAGCGAGAATCACGAGGCAGATCACGTCATAAGGCCGGGAGCCTCGCTCGAACGACCAGAGTAGGTATTTCTTCATACACTGCGCGCTGGTTGTGCCAGTTCGCTTTCAGTGTCCCAGGATGGATCCGTATCGCTGACGATCATTCCGTCGCGCATTTCGATGAGCCGATCGGTAAAGGTCACAAGTTCGGGATTATGGGTGACGAGAATGATCGTCTGCTTAAACCTGCGGTTCAGTTCCCGGAACATATTCAAAACGATTTCAGAATTCCTTGAATCCAAACTGCCGGTAGGCTCGTCCGCGAGCAGAATCGCGGGCTTGTTCGCCACAGCTCGCGCTATTGCAACGCGTTGCTGCTCACCTCCGGAAAGCTCCGAAGGCTTGCGGTCCATTTTGTCTTGAATCATGAGGAGCTGGAGAATTTCGGTCAAGTACTGGTCGTAGCCGTCTTTGCCGGCCGTGCGGTGAATATGCCTTGCGACCGCAATGTTGGTGCGGGCTGTCAGTGTGGGCAACAGATTGAACTTCTGAAAAACAAATCCGATTTTCTCGCGCCGAATCGCGGTGAGGCCGGTGTCATTCATGCCCGCGATATTGTGGCCATCGATAAGAACGTTGCCGGAGGTTGGCTTCGCCATCGCGCCCAGGATGTGCATCAGCGTCGATTTGCCGCAGCCCGACGGCCCCATGATGGCCGCCAGTTCGCCTTCACGCATTCGCAGGTTCACCCCCCGGAGCGCTTCCACATCAATCTTGCCGACCCGGTAGGTTTTCCGAAGATCAATCGTTTCCAACAAGCTTTTCATTTATAAGAACCTAGAGCTACAAATTTGTATCACAAACACTACTCGTACGCGAGCGCTTCAACCGGATCCTGTCCCGCCGCCTTCAATGATGGATAAAAAGATCCGATGATCCCGCTGAGGACCGCAAAGGCGGATGCCTTCGCGATCCAATTGGGCGTGATCAAGACGATCAGAGTCGGAAATACCATCGTGACGCCTCTCGAGATCAGAAAGCTCGCCCCGATTCCGACGACGACACCCGCAACGCAAATCGCCGCCGATTCCTGAAAGATGAGGCTGATAATGAATGCCTTCGAAGCTCCAAGCGAGCGGAGAATGCCGATTTCACGCGTGCGCTCGGTAATCGTCGTGTACATCGAAAGAAAGATCACGAGCACCCCGACGCAAAGCGCGACAAAGACCACGCTTGAAATAAAGGCGTTCAACGCCGGCATATTGTTCGACATCATCAATTTCGCGTATTCCTTGAGTGGGATCACGCTGTAGGTCGGAAGGAGCTGCTTGATGCGGTCAATCGCCGTCTGAACCTGGTCCGAGTCGTTCAACTTGATGAAAAACAACGATACCTTTCCCTGTTGTCCTGTCATATCTTCGGCCGTCTTCAACGAGACGAACAACCGCGCGCCTTTACCATGTTCGACAACTCCCGAGATCGTAAACGTGTGTCCTACAAGCCCTACCTTCTCTCCGACGCTGACGTTTTTGGCCCTCGCATAGATATCGTCCACCACGACTTCATCGGAAGTTTTGAAGAGTCCTCCCTTGTGCCAGATGAAACCGTCACTCATTGCCGTAAAAGATCCAGGATCGATACCGTAGATGACTTCCAGCCCTGCAGACGAATTAACCAGCGTCTGAACCGGAGCAACGGCCTTCACCCCATCGATTTCACGAAGTTTGTCACCGATTGAAAGCGGCATCGTGCTCGCACTCAGCGCAAGGAGTAGCGAGGAATTGGGGGGTTGTAACAAGATATCCGCGCCAACGCCTTCGGTACGTTTTCCGGTCTCGCTGGAAATGCCGTTGGCCAATCCGATGATGACCAGAATCAAGATGACCTCCAGTGCAACGGCCAAAACACTAACCGTTGTCCGGACTGGCCGGGCTTTTAGACCCGCAAAAATGATTTGTCTATTCATGTGAATACCTACTGCTGCGTCAGCTGAACGAGTTCAGATCCCTCAGGCCGCGGCAGATCAAACACTTTCGCGTCCAGTTTTTCGTTCATGGTTGTCTGCTGAAACGTCATCTTTACTGTGAAATCTTCAAGCGGTCGGTGAATCAAAACAACCTGAGGAAACGGAATTCCATCTTGATTGTGGTAGTTCTCGTAATCGACATCCGTTTCCAATCGCCCTTCCTTTCCGTAGACCTGTTTGCGCGAGACCTGCAGATCGGTCCGATCGATCCATATCTTTTCGAGCAACTCAGGCTCAGGACCGGCGGTCTCAAAAAAACTGAAAACGTAATAGCTGCGGATGCCAACTATCGTTTCTTCAAAGAGCGATTTGACAGTGGGCTTGTTCAGGTGCGGAGTGATATCCACGAACAAACCGTCCAGGAAGATCTGCGGCCTCAAGTTGGAAAGCGAGTTTTTGGGGTTCACGGGCGCATTCACGTCCTGAACTGCAAACTGATTCTTGATGGGAATCGATAAACGATACTGCTGGCCGTCGGAAACCATGATCGCCACCGTCGTCAGGACAATCGGTAATTGAACCTGTATTCTTATTTCAGACGGACGCTCGACAATGACATAACCTCTGGTCTGGCGATATTGATCCAACACTCCCGATTTTGCGCCGCCGCGTGACAGATCCAGACTCACTGTTCCTTTAAGTGTCTCAATCTGTTTGCCCTTTATTTGCAGACCCTGAAGTAACTCGGAGCGCGTGGCATTCTTTGCCGGAAGCAGACGCTGCTCTTGCGGCACGACAATCGTTTTCTTGACGCAGCTGGCCTGAACCATCAGCAACAAAACAATAAGAATATGGAAGCTCAAACCTAATCTTTTTTTCACGCTTCAATTGTTGGAACCCGGCGGCGTCCGAAAGAAAAAAAAATCACTGCGCTAACGACAATAACAATGGCGAATGCCAGTCCCACTTTGCCGTAATTCTTTTGGACGAACTGAATCGCGGCGGGACCGTACATCACCGCCAGGATGCCTTCTGTAAAGTATCGAATACCTCGGCCGATGACGACAGCAGTAAGGAACTTAGGCCATGAAATACCGAAAGTTCCAGCGGACAACACAAAGATTTTAAACGGTGTAGGTGGAGGCAACAGCGAGGGAACGATCACCGCCAATATCCCGTGACGTTGATACCATCGTTGTACTCGCGCCAGGCGTTCATCGGCAAAAGTCTTCCGAAGAAATGCTTCGCCACCTTTTCGACCGAGCGCGTAAAGCAGCGCACAGCCGGCGACCGACCCAACAGTGGTCAATAACGCAAACTTCACCATGCCACCTGGTTCATTGATCGCAAACGTCATCAATAGAAGGTCGTTCACTTCAGGCAATGACACGAACGACGAGTCGCACATGGCCAAAACCATGAGGCCGAACCCTCCGTATGGCAACAGGGTATCTCTGAGCCAAATTGAGATCGCTTCGAAGTTCATCGATAGATGTTATTGGGGGAAGCAACCGTCTAAGGCCGGGGCCATACTCGCTAGACAGAAACGTACAACAACGCCAAATTTGTGATTGTAGCATGTGGCCTCCACGCATCCGACTGGTAAATTTGTCCTTCGGCAACAGCTCACCCATATTTAGAATAGACGCCATTAAGAGGCACTTATGAGATTTCGCCGTGGACATACCGAAAATATTTAAGGTATAAGACACAAAGTTCCGACACAACGAGGTGTCGAGCGACCGACTACGCAGTCTTCGATCCGATTATTGGGTCGAAGACTTTTTTATTTTGGTCGATTTCGCAGTCAGAAGATGGCAGAATGCGGGATTTGATTTTTGCTAGTTTCTCTGCCACGGACTCAAACAACACGATAAATTCGGGTTTCGTAAGAAAGGGAGGGTTCCACTCATGACACCGAAACAGGTTGTCGAATTTGCCCGCGACAAAGGGGTGAAGATTGCCGATCTTCGCTTTATTGATCTGCCGGGCATATGGCAGCACTTTTCAATTACCACCGGAGAATTGACCGAAGACATTTTCGAGGAAGGTTTGGGGTTCGATGGTTCAAGCATTCGTGGATTTCAGAAGATCCAGGAAAGCGACATGCTCCTCATCCCCGATCCAAACGCCGTCTTCCTGGATCCGTTCACGGAAGTGCCAACGCTGAATATGATCTGCAACGTTAAAGATCCCATCACGGGCCAACCCTATTCACGCGATCCCCGCTACGTTGCGCAGAAAGCCGAAAAATACCTCGAAACAACAGGCATTGGCGACACCATCTTCTTCGGCCCAGAACCTGAGTTTTTCATTTTCGATGACATTCGATTCGACCAGAGCACGAACTACGGCTTTTATTACATCGATTCGAAGGCCGGTGCATGGAATTCTGGAAAAGAGGAGGGTCCGAATCTCGGCTATAAGCCACGGTACAAAGAAGGGTATTTCCCCGTACCTCCCATGGATCATTTTCAGGACATCCGCTCCGAAATCGTACTGACGCTCGAGAGCATCGGTGTGCAGATCGAAGTACACCATCACGAAGTCGCGACTGCCGGCCAGGCCGAAATCGACATGCGGTTCGACAAGTTGACACGAATGGCCGACAAGCTTCAGATGTACAAATACGTTGTGAAGAATGTTGCACGCCGCCGTGGCAAAACGGCCACATTCATGCCGAAACCGCTGTTCATGGATAACGGCTCCGGAATGCACTGCCATCAGAGCATCTGGAAAAAGGAGAAGAATCTGTTCTACGAGTCGGGCGGCTATGCCGGCATCAGTCAGACCTGCAAATACTACATCGGCGGCCTGATCAAACATGCGGCGTCGATACTCGCCTTCGCAGCACCGACGACGAATTCGTATCGGCGTCTGGTTCCGGGTTACGAAGCACCAATTAACCTCATTTACTCGCAGCGCAATCGCAGCGCGTGCGTCCGGATCCCGATGTACTCGAAGAGCGAGAAAGCAAAGCGTATCGAATTCCGATGCCCCGATAACTCATGCAATGCCTACCTTGCGTTTTCAGCGATGCTGTTGGCGGGGCTCGATGGCGTGCAGAACAAGATCATGCCTCCGGACCCGATCGACAAGGATTTGTACGATCTCGAGCCGCATGAGAAGGAAAAGATTCAGTCCACACCGGGCAGCCTCGAAGAGGTCCTTACGGCACTCGAAAACGATTATGCGTACCTGCTGAAGGGCGACGTTTTCACGAAGGATCTGATCGAAAACTGGCTGGAGTACAAGCGGCTGAAGGAAGTCGATGCAATCCGGCTACGGCCCCATCCGTATGAGTTCGCGTTGTACTTCGATATTTAGGATTCGTAGCGCCCTCAGGTTTGTCCATTTTGCGCACGCCGGAGGCGTGTCAGGAAATTAGCCGGGGGTTAAGCGAGCGGGAGCGAGCGCAACCCCCGGTTGTCTGAAATCAAAAACAGCCGCAACCTGGAAAGGGTGCGAGGAGTCCTCGACACCCCTTCCGGGTGCGGATTCCTGAGTTGTCAACCTATTCCAGGGGTACGCAAAAAACGCGTACCCCTGGCTAATTTCCTAGCACCGCTCCGCGGTGCGCCGGGCCGGCTAAAGCCGATGCCGGTTGAAGCGGTTGAACCGCGTTCGGACCGCTTCGGTAATCCGGCGGTACTCTCCCAAAAAATCCCGCAGGTGCAGCATCTGGCTGAGTGCTTCGGTATCCTTTCTGTCAAATCGTGTGCTTGTGAGCATGGACCATAGCCGCAGCATGGATTCCGCATCACGGAGAAACTCGTACTCTTCCTGTAAATTCATACGAAGAGCTTTCATTGCAGCGACGGTGTTCGGTATTCGCACATTCTCCTGAATCTGCCGATACTCAACCATAAACTCGATGTCAGCCAAACCGCCAAATCCAACTTTAAGATCCCATGCATCGGCGGTTTCTTTGCCCAGCTCATGCTCCATTCGGGCGCGAATCGCGTTCATCTCTGCAATGTGCTCTTGCCCAAACGGCGGGTCATAAATGAAGTGATTGATGAGCTGTTGGATCGCAAGGCCGAGGGCCGGATTCCCAGCCACAAACCGCGCTTTTGTTAGCGCCATACGTTCCCAGGTCTCGCCCCGGTCATAGAGGTATTCGCGATATCGTTGAGGATTCCACGCCAGTGGTCCCTTCGTTCCTTCCGGCCGCAGGCGCAAATCCAATTTGAATTGAGGCGCCAATTGCGTCAGCACGCCTTCGACAATTTCCGCCGATGCATCGTATTCGCCCTCATAAAACGCCATCACATCCAGGTCCGAACGAAAACTCATCTCGCGCTCGCCGAACTTACCCGCCGCAAAAATCGCCACTGGCGTATCGGATGAAATAGATTTTCTCAGTTCTTGCTCCGCAAATCGGCTGAGAAGCCGGCTGGCATGCCGGCGTGAAAGAACGCCAAAAAAGTATTGGGTTCCAACATAGAACTCTTGGAGTTTGCGCTCTTTCGTTCGAAAGGGATTGCGGGATCGTTGTTCGAATCTCGATTCGTCGATCAGGAAATCGATCGCCTCAGGCCATTCAAAAATGATTTCAGAAAGGTACTCCGACAACGCAAGCAGCCGGGACAGCCGGTAAATCGATGTCGGATTTTCCAGTAGCGATGTGTACAGCGCCTCGCGCGCTCCCACTGTGCGCACAATCCTCTCAAACCGATTGAGTACGGTGTCCGGCCGAATTAAGCCGGCTGTACTTTCGAAAAAAATCGTAAGAACGTTCGAAAGAAGGTTCTTCATCCGCACAGGCGAATGGCTAAAGGCCGGCGCATCACGTAGTAGTTCGAGATTGTGCAGCGACTGCTTGGGATCCTTGAAATCTAAGCTAAGGAGCCATTGCTGCGCAGCCTCTTGATCCATCTGTTCGTTGACAAACCGGTGGACCGAGCCTGGAATTCCCTCGTCCATCACCGGTTTCGCTGCGAATAAATCGTGAAACGTCCGGTGCACGGCCGATCGATGCCTTTCCAACACCACCTGGAATTCGTCAAGAGACATATGCATCCGGCGGGCACACTTCTCTAATTCCAACGGATCTTTCGGTATCTCGTGGGTCTGCAGCTGGTGCACGATTTGGAGCTTATGTTCGAGATTGCGTAGAAAGATGTAGGCATTGCGCAGTTGCCCGCCCACGTCGCAATCAATAATTCCGGCACGTTCCAACCGTTCCAGCGCATCAAGGGTGGAATGCGTCCGGATGCTCTGC
>Ga0066710_100002217_pt1 | contig 15467 bp, 8 predicted proteins | sample GraSoiAngelo_159_FD_79666 | JGI IMG/M metagenome (GOLD analysis project Ga0066710, IMG submission 79666) | Grasslands soil microbial communities from the Angelo Coastal Reserve, California, USA - 14_1009_16_40cm | ecosystem: Environmental > Terrestrial > Soil > Grasslands | place: USA...
CCGGCAAAGAAGTTCCAGGCCAGGAGGCCGATCAGAATGAACAGGACGAATCGTGGCGTCCGCAGCTGCATCACGTAGGTGAATGCCACCGTGTAGACGCCGATCATCAGGAGCGGGTTCAACAGCGACCAGGCAAAACCCAATATCGACCGCTGATACTTCAGCTTCAAGTCCTTGGTGACGATGTTCAGGAGCAGGTGGCGGTACTCCCACGTGCGTGCGACGCCGCCCGTCATGGAACCCAGTCCGGCGCCCTGTTCGACCAGGTTGTCGTGACCGAAACGTTCGCGGATCGCGCGCCTGCCCTGTTCACGGACCTGAAGACCAACGACCGACCGCCAGAGAGCCCCGCCCAGTCCGAAGAGCGCCGCCTGGCTGGCCACCGCCTGCTGAGACACACCCCGCTCGACGCCTGACGCGAAGGCGGCCAGCAGGACGAGGACCACGCCGCCGATGGCGCCAAACGCCAGACGAACGGGCCACATCACCTGCCCGCCGGGGCGGTAGAGACCGGCCGATGCTCCCAACGCCAGCTGCGTGAGCGCGACGGCGGCGAGGACCGCCGCACCTTCAAGAACAAAATACTCCGCCTCGGACTGACCGAAGCGCAGCCGGTATGCCACCAACATCGTCGCCGTGGCGGTCAACCCGTCCAAAAGCGCCGCGCGCCAGCCCATCCGAAATCGAGAAGGCTCCAGGAGCACGGTCAGATCCGACGGCCAGCAGTCTGGGTTGTTCGAAGGTGTGCTGTGGCGGTGTTGGCGTCAGTCAAGGAAGCAACCGGTACGAACGAGCCGGTGAACGCAAAGGGCCATTCTACCAGCGTTTTCGGGTGAGGCTCGGTCGCGGTCTCGCTAGCGGCGCAGTCGACGTAAGAGGGCCGTGATTCGCCCCCACCCGTTGTCGTACGCTTCTGCGATTTGTCGGTCGCGCTCGGCCACGGTTTGATTGAGGCTGGTGATTTGCCGGTCGCGCTCAGCGACGGCCTGGCCGAGGCTGGCGACCTGCCGATCGTGCTCCGCCAATGCCTGACGGAGGTCAACGACCTCTGCTTCGCGCTCAGCCACCGCAGGATTGCGGGAGGCCGCTCGACGCTTGAGATCGACCGTACCGTATCGTTCGAGCTGGCGGGCGCCCAACGCGCTGAAGTAACTGATCAGCGTCTGCCGCTCCGGAAAGCCGCGCTCGAGCCAGTCCAATCTCCTGCTGGCGGGAGCGTTGTTCAGTTGCAGCACGCCCAGCCCGTGTGAATGCACAAACTCCAGCGTCCTTCGATAGCGGAGCTGCAGCTCTGCCCACAGCTTCCAGACGCCAAAGCTCCGCTCGCGGACGTTGGTATCGTGAAAGACGACGACCGCACCAGGCGCGAGCTTGGGCAGCCACGTTTCGAAATCATGGCGGACTGCCTCGTATGTATGAAGGCCGTCGATGTGCAGAAAGTCGATGGACTCATCAGAGAAACATGCGACGGCGTCGTCGAACAGCATCCGAAGCAGCCGCGAGAACCCGGCGTAGTGCTCCTGATGATAGGCGTCGACAGCGGTAAAGACCTCCTCGCCGTAGTAGCCCGTGTGCTCGTCGCCTTGCCACGTGTCAACGGCAAAGCATCTGGTGGGAATGGCGGCCTCCACAACGGCTTGACAAAACGAGAAATAGGAATTCCCGCTGTGCGTTCCCAATTCGACCAATGTCGCCGGTGAGACCGTTCGGACCAGCCAGCCCGCAAACGGCAGGTGACCTATCCAGGCGTCGGGAAACTGAAGCGACTGCGGCGAAAAGGATGCCGCCCGCAGCAGGGAGTTGAGCACAGCCTGTGCCTGCGGACCTCGCTTTTCCGAGAGACTTGCGGCGATCCGTGCCTCACGCAGCTGGGCGTCGCGCTCGGCTAGAGCCCGACACAGCCTGGCGACCTGCACGTCGCGCTCGGCGACAGCACGACCGAGCAACTCCACGGCTTCGGATTCGTCCAGGGATCGTTCGAGAATGCCAGGAACCCCGGAAAGCGGATCGTCTGAGGCAAGCACCAGTCGCGAGCCGGTGCCCCCGTTGCCAAGGATCCCTGGCCCGAAGCTGTCGGGTTCGTGGAGGTCCACAACGTGTGAAAAGTGACTTTCGAGCAGTTGCTTGAACCTGTGTTGGTCGCTTTCTCGTACGTGAAAGCTGCGGCGAGCGCCAGGCTCGATCGAATACTGATAGCGTCGCAGAGGACAGATGATGATGGTACCGGAAGGTCGCAGAACCCGCCTGACTTCTCGCAACAATTGTTCGAGCTGATCGAAGTGCTCGATATTATCGAAGCTCAGCAGAAGGTCGACGGAGGCATCGGGCAGGGGAATCTCGGCCCAGGTGCCAGCCACCTGCTCGAGGTTAGTATTGACTTCAAGCCGGCGCGCGTCGGTTGCCGGCTCGTCGGACATGTCGACGCAAACGACGTGTCTCGCCTTCTGAGCCAGGATGGCGGAGCCGTAGTGGTGCTGCTCCAGAACAACGTCCAGCACTATTTTCCCGGCCGCGATTCGAGCGGCCTGCAGATAGTGGTGCAGGTGCTCGAGCTCGTCGGCGGCGTCTACATCCGGCACGTCACGTTCGCTGGTGTCCATAAGGTCAGACTCACTCCTCGCCTTGGCCGACTCGGGCTGGACCTCTATCAGATCTCTCGGTAGATGGACGCCCCTGCGCCAGCTGAGGCAGGACATTCTATCGATTCCGACGACCTTGGGTGACAAGACCTAAACGGCTACTCTCGATGATTTTGTGAGCCCTTCCAAAGCTTAGACTCCTATCGCTGCGCGTTTCCGCACTCCCTTGAGTGGTTCATAATCCATAACCATATATTTAACAGTTATTTACGGTTCAAGAGACCGAGACGATCGGCTCGGATTTACGCTGACGGAAGCGCTGGGGGTTGGTCAGTGAGGTCGCGGCTTGACGAGTCGTAGCACGCCAGGAGCAGGCGTGTGAGAGAAGCTTGATATTTCCCTTGTTTCAGACAGTCCGATGCTGTACTTAGCACCGTGCGAAGGAGCGGGGAGAGATCCACATGGTTGTGCCTTCACATGTTGCCTTTCAAACCTGGGAAGCTCGCGGTGAGTCGCTCGATTCGGTAGAAAAGCGGATACACGACGGCGTACCACTCGCGCATCTCCATCGGCGAGCCAACGAATATCTCGACACGCTCGAGATTCTGTTCCCCGAGTCGAAACCGAAGCCAGGTGGGCAAATTCTGGAGATTGGTTCTGGCGTCGGGTACGTGATGGAAGCGGCTGCTCGGCGTTATGCTCCAAGGCGAATCGTCGGACTTGACGTTGCCTCTGGAATGATCGAGAAGGCGCGAGAGCGCTTCGCGCGCGACGGTGTCGACACCGGCATAATGGAGTTCGTCCACTACGATGGTGTCGACGTGCCGCTGCCGAGCGATTCCTTCGACTACATCTACTCTGTGGCGAGCCTCCAACACGCGCCTCGGCCCTTTTGCTTCCGCGTGTTGAGCGAAGCCCTGCGCCTCGTCAAATCGTCGGGTGCCGTAAGCATCCACCTGCTGGCGTATTCTCATTTTGAGAACTACATGACACCAGACCAGTTCGCCCTGGAGATCGATCAGCAGGTACGAGGTCGCGCAGGCCACTGGCATCACTATTACTCGGTTCAGGAGATTGACAAGGTTCTCAGGTACGGCCTCGGTGTCGAGCAACCCCACGTCCTCGAGCAAGCCGGCTCCTTGTTCTTTTCGTTTGGAAAGACGCGTCGGAATGTGCCAGCCGGATTTGGCACCCATACTCAACAGCAGACCAAAACACCCCAGGCCTTGCGCAAGGCTTTGTCGTTGCCCAAGCGCGAGCGAAATCTGCCGGCGGAAACGAGTAATTGGACAAAGGCCGGTCGCCGTGTTCAGCAGCTCTGGACTCGGGGTCTGCGTCTGCCGCAGATATAGGGGCTCCTGCCGACGATCACCCGCTGGAGCCGCTGGGTTGCGAGCGCCGACGCGACAGCCGCGCGCTGGGGTCGGAGTCCGCTTGGTGAGGAGCAGGAGGCCTCCTGGGACAACGATGGCTACGTCGTTCTGCCCCGGCTGTTCAGTCAAGAGCAGGTAGGCCGAATGAATGCGTTGGTCGACGAGCTGTGGGCCACGCGGAAAAGCGACGATCGCGACCTGATCATCGATGTATTTATCGGCACACCGAACGAGCGTCGCATCCGTTTCCGGAATGCGCCGGATGAGGCGCGTTTCGCCCCGTATAAGCTGGACGACGTGTACCTCGTGTCGGACTTGGCGAGAGCGATGGTACTGGACAAGAAGTTGGTACGTGTGCTCGACCGACTGCTCGTCGGCTCACCCGTCGCGTTCAACTCGTTGACCTTCGAGCGCGGGAGTCAACAGGATTTTCACTTCGACACGTTCTACATGCCTCCGTCCGTACCGAACAAGATGTGCGCGTCATGGATAGCACTGGAGGACATCGACGAGAGCGCCGGGCCGCTCGTCTTTTACCCAGGAAGCCACAAGATCCCACCTTACTATTTCTCGGACGGCCGATTGAACGTCACTCTCGAGGAGCTGGGCTCCTTCCGTGAGTACATCGGGCGTGAGCTCGAGAATCGCGGACTACGACCAGTGACTTTCCCGGCAAGGGCAGGCGACGTGTTCATATGGCACGCACAACTATTCCACGGTGGTGCACCAATCGTGGACATGACTCGAACGCGACGAAGCATCGTGACCCACTATTTCCGTGTCCGAGAAATGGCGCCTGGGGCTGTCGTCGATATCGGCGATGGCCGCTTCTACCTTCAGCGCCCGCACCAGCAAGCTTTTGAGTGAGGCAACTCCAGAGAATCCAAACTGCCATACAGCCACCGAACCATAGGACGTATCGCGCCAGATCAGATCGTTCTTTCCGTCGTGCCGAACGGGACGTGGCCAACCCAGCGGTTGGGGAACTGCAGGGAGCCCGGCGAGAACGCGGCCGCTTTTCGGCAGAGACCTCAGCAGGGCCATTCGAGACGCCCGTTCGGCCGCTTACGACAGCTCGTGCCCGCTGACGCCGCGTAGCTCCGGCATTTGGCGTTCGCCGGCGTCCATCTCGTCAGATCAGAGATCTCTCGGAGACGGGTGCGCCAGAGCAAGAGATGGCAGCGCGAGGCGTGTCCGTCGTTGAGACAAACTTGTTACCGCCGTCAGACCTTCGACACCTGACAGTTCACGTTTTTGCCCTTATTGAGTGGGTAATATTCAAGAACGTGTTATTTCACAACATTTTATGAGGGAACCTAAAGATCAGTGACGGACCATGTTGAGCGGAGAGGTGTTTGCATGCGTCGGGTCCGGATGAGGCTCAATTTGAAACGCGTCACCCTCCCCGTGCTCGCCATGACCGTCGTGCTCTTGACCGCGGATGCCACGTGGGCTGCCGTGAGCGAGCTCGTGCCTTGGTCGCTCGACGCCGGGGGGCTCAGCGGAGGCGGCCTCACGGCCTCAGTAACGCTGTCGGAGGAGCGGGTGCAGCTTTCCGGGACGCGGCGCAGCATCACGCCGTGGGGCTTTGGCGGCGTGGATTACGTCTCCGGTGCGACGGTTTACACCTACTCGCGATCGGCCGGCACGTTGGCCGTGGACCTCATTGCTACCGGACCCAACGGCACGTACGGCAGCGGCTCCGGGTTCAAGGCGTACGTGCAGTTCTGGAACGACTCGCGCGACTTCGCGGCCGTCGGACTGATCTACGACCCTGCCGCGTCTCCGTTGTGCGCGCCTGGCGCGGGAGTGACCCTCATGGTCGAGGGCAATTCCTCGCTCGTGAGCCCGGGGCCCATCGGCGGCTACTGGAACAACGTGTGCATCTGGGGAGCGGGTCATCACTTCAAGTTTCAGTGGACCGCCAACACGTTGTCGATCACGCTCGACAATCCCGCGAACTCCCCCAATCCCCAGCCGCTCGTCTACCCCATCGTCATGAACGCGCCGTCGATCTCGTTCATGGGCGGTGCGCGATTGGGGGGGGATTCCATCAGCGCGCTCTTTCAGAACATTGTGTTCAGCGCCTCGGCCGTGCCCAACCCGCCGTTCCCGATCACAATCCCGCAAGGTCAGCCTTACGTGCGCTTCCGGGCGCCGGTTCAAGTCAGCGGTAACGGAACCGGCTATAACGCATACATGCACATGAGCGACGCACCCGGCCAGCCTCCCTATGCGACCGTCCCGACGAATAACGCGATGTCGGTGGGCATTCAAGCCGACCAAGGGGGCGTCAATTCGCTGGGCGTGCCGACGTTCACCATTCAGCGAGTCATTAACGGCCAGTTCGATTATCGCTTCGTGAAGGCGGCCGACAACAACGTCCATGTCATCGAACTTGATTGGTGGGCCAGTCCCGTCAACGTGGCGGTCTTCTACGCCGACGGCGTGCCGATCTCGAGCTTCGGGATTCCGCTCAATCCTCGCTTAATCTTCGCCGTAGACGGAGGAGTGCGGCTCAACAACGAGGGCGTCCAAGCCTATTTCCAATCCGGTCCTGGCCAGAGTGGGGTTACCGTGGACTTCCCCGGTTGCAGCGTGGCTGGAACGTGCGGCCTGAATGGGTTCTGGAATACTTCGACGGCTGTCTGTCCCCCGCCTTACAATTGCTTCGGACTAACCGCGAAACAAACGGGTGGTGGTACACTGCAAAACGCGATGTTCACGGTGACAGGAACCGCGACAGGTGTTGGCGGTGGCAATTGGGATACCTTACCCATCTATGCGGCGGCTGTGATTGCCCAGCAGTGGTTCGGGCAGTGATCTCGACAGTACAGCTATAAAGCTGTGAGCTGTGAGTAATGAGTCTTGGGTGCTGGATACGCGGCACCCGAAACTTTCCAAAACTCGTGACTCAAAACTCACGACTCAGGACCTGGAACTGCTGCGTCGCCATCCTTCTGCAGGACGTAGATGAACTCGTCGGTGCCCGAGCTGTCCAGGAAATCGAGCGTCTTCCAGCGCAACCCCAACGCGTCGTTCACATAGCGGAGGAGCTCCGCAATGTCGTCGGCGATCCACACATGAAAGTGGATGCTGTAGTTTTTTGCGAGCAGGTCGGCCAGATCCCGATCCAGCGCCTCGCCTGACTTTTTGTGAACGAGGCGCGAATACTCTTCGTAATGCCCTAGACGGCTCGCGGCCCCGCGATCGCGGTGGTCGGCGATCAAGTGATCGAGCGTCGTGCGAGGGCGATCCTTGTCGAACGTGACTCGTTTGTCGGGAAGCGCCAGGAACAGGATCCCGTCGCGGCGGAGCAGCCGATACCATTCCCGGAGCGCGCCGATCGGATCGGCCACGTGTTCGAGCAGATGGTTCGCGATGATGAAGTCTTGACTGCCGGCGCCGAGCATCGGCAGCGCATCCGCCTGAGCGACGATATCCGGCCTGACCAGAGGATAGTCGGCCAACTCCGGGTAATGCCGCCGCTGCTCTTCGAGCGACATGACGTCGACGTAACACACCGTCGCGCGCCCGCGGTCGACGGGCATCGGGTTGTGCAGCGCGCCGATCTCGAGCCCGGCCCCTTTCAGATACTTCATGAACCGATCCCGCGAGGGCTTCAGTCCGACCGGTGTGGGTGTTGCGCTGATGGAGGTGGCAAAGACCCGCCTCAGGCGGGGGACAATCTGCCGCAACGTTCTCATCTTGCGTGATTCTGAGTCTTGAGGTTTGAGTAGCGATGTTACCAGAGGGCGCGGGACTCTGCCGAACAGATCACGCTGTTCAGGAGGTTCGGCGCTGACGCTGGGGCTGCAGCTGGGATGAGTCGGTTTACTGAATCTGCCAGCCGAGCGCTACGCCGGTGGCGACAACGCCGGTCTCCTTCACGGCCACGCCGTTCATGAGCCATGCTGATACGTCGCCCGTCTGAATCTGGCGCCACAGCACGTCGCTCTTGCCATCGCCGTCGACGTCGCTCACGAGCTCGACCTGCCAGACCAGGGGAACTCCGCTCGCCACGACTGCTGACTGTCTGATGGCTTTGCCGTCCATCAGCCAAACGGCAAGGTCGCCCGACAGGACCTGTCTCCACAGCAGGTCGGCCTTCCCGTCGCCGTCGAGATCGCCGGCGCCAGCGATCTGCCACGACAGAGGCACCCCGCTAGAAACAAGTGGGGCCTGCTGGACGGTGGCACCGTCCAGCAGCCACGCTGCGACGTCACCGGTCTGGGTGTGGCGCCAGATCAAGTCGCTCTTACCGTCGCCGTCAAGGTCGGCCACGGTCGCGATCTGCCACGCAAGGGGTATGCCCTGCGATACTAATGGCGCTGATCGTACTGTCGCGCCATTCATCAACCAGATGGCGACGTCGCCGGTTTGGGTGTTCCGCCACAAGAGGTCGCTCTTGCCGTCGCCGTCGAAGTCGCCGACGCCAACGATCTGCCAGGCAAGCGGCACGCCCGCCGCCACGATGGGTGCCTGACCCACGCTCGCCGCGGCGCCGTTAGTGAGCCAGACGGCCACGTCTCCCGTCTGGGTCTGGCGCCAGACGAGGTCGGCCACGAGATCGCCGTTGAAGTCGCCCGTTCCGGCAACCTGCCACGCGAGCGGTACGCTGCCGGAGAGGATCGTGCTCTGAGCGCCGCCGGCCGCGTTCATTTTCCAAAGAGCCACAGCCCCTGTCTGTGTCTGCCGCCAAACGAGGTCGGCCTTCCCGTCGTTGTTGAAGTCCCCCGCCGCCGGGGCCAACACGCCGCCGGAAGTAAAACGCGCTACGACCTCCGTTGAGAAGCTGCTCATCTGGCGCGTAGAGGTGTAGGCCTGAACGGCGATGTAGTAGATGGTTCCGTTCGTAAGTCCCTGAACGGTTGCAGTCACATGATTGCCGACGTCAGTCGAGCTGGTATACACGCCCGACTGAACGCCCCACGAGACCACGTAACCCGTCACAGTGGGATCCTGGCTGGGATCCCATTGAAGCGAAGCGGTCGCTGCCTGAGCCACCGTTGCCCACATCAGCAAAAGGTAGGTCGCCGTGCCAATGGCCGAGGCTTTCAAAAACTTCATGACCCGGCCGAAGGCACGCGCAAGACCGGTACCACCAGGTTCGGGTGCACGAGTACGCCACTGGACAACGACTTAAGTAGGTCGGCGCCCACAGTTCTAGAGTTCCCTATTCAATTCGGTGACAGATGTGTGTGAAGAGTTACACGCTGTCAGGCCGGTCGATATCATATACCAGACCAGGTCCGCACGGCCGTCAGCATTCGTGTCCACAACGCTGACGATCCACCAATCGAGCGGCGCTTCGCACGCCACGATGGCAGGCCGTTCTCGGCTCGGTCGCCATCCATGAGCCTCCACTCCTGAGATGACGTCGAAGCTTGGGATAAGCTGGACCCTCTGACACAAGAAACCAGGATTGACGCGGCGATGGCCGAAGACCACTCGGAGGCTGGGGATCTTCACCGCCTACACGCGCAGCTCGTCGAGCTGTCCGAGGCGAACGCGTCCCTTCGCGCCGAGCTGGCCGCTGCCCAGCGCGAGCTTGCGCAGATCCACTCCGGGCTTGGCTGGCGATTCCTCGCGCGCTGGCGCCATTTCAGGCTGCACGCGCTGCCGCTCGGCAGCCGTCGCGACCGGATCGCACGGCGGATTCTTGCGGGCCTCGACGGGTCTGTTCGTCTCGGAGCCGTCAAGACGCTCCGCATTCTGCTCCTCCATCCGCGCCAGCTGAAGACGGCGCTCCGTGCTGCGCGTGCCGACGGCACGTTCCTGAACCAGCAGTACCGGCGGTGGCTCGCGCGCCACGCGATGACACCCGAGCGCGCCGTATCCATCGAAGCCGACACCCAACGGTTCGTGTACCGCCCGCTCATCAGCGTGCTCATGCCGGTGTTCAACACCGACGCCCGATGGCTGCAGGCGGCCGTGGGCTCGGTGCGGCAGCAGCTCTACTCCAGCTGGGAGCTGTGCATCGTGGACGACGCCTCGACCGCGCCGCACATCGGTCCGTTCCTCCGATCGCTTGCTGCAGAAGACTCGCGCGTCAAGCTTAAGACGCTGGAGGTGAATGAAGGCATCTCGGGCGCGTCGAACCACGCCCTGGCCCTCGCAACGGGGGAGTACGTCGGCCTGCTCGATCACGACGACACGCTCGAACCGGATGCTCTCTACGAGGTCGCGAAGCGCCTCGATGCGGACCCTTCGATTGACTTCCTCTATACCGACCACGACATGCGCGACGAGCACGGGCGGCGGAAGAACCCGTTCTTCAAGCCCGACTGGTCCCCGGATCTGTTGCTGTCGATGAACTACATCACGCACTTTGCAGTCTACCGGCGTGACTTCATCGTGCGCGTCGGAGGATTCCGGAGGGGGTTTGAGGGCGCCCAGGACTTCGACCTGCTCCTGCGCGCGACCGAACAGACCTCACGGATCGCCCACGTACCCAAACCGTTGTACTCCTGGGGGCAGGCTCCTGCCTCGGTGGCCACCAACCCAGGCGCCAAGCCGTACGCGCACGAAGCAGGGCGGCGGGCGCTCGAGGACGCGCTCGTCCGTCGCGGGATCGCGGGTGAAGTGGTCGATGGAGAAGGCGCGCCATACCGGTACCGTGTGAAGCGCGCGGTCGTCGGCCGCCCACTGGTCAGCATCCTCATCCCGACTCGAAACAACCATGTGTTGCTCGAACGCTGCATTCGCAGCCTCGAGACCCGAACGGGTTATCAACCGATCGAGATCCTGGTGATCGACAACCAGAGCACCGATCCCGCGACGGTGGACTATCTCGGTCGGCTGCCTCACCAGGTGGTCCGCTTCGAGGAACCGTTCAACTTTGCCCGCATGAACAACGTCGCGGCCGCCGCAGCGCGAGGCGAGCACGTGTTGTTTCTCAACGACGACACCGAGGTCATCGTCGCCGCATCGCTCGATGCGATGCTCGAGCACTCGCAACGTCCCGAGGTAGGCGCGGTGGGCGCGCGGCTCCTGTTCCCTAACAAGACCATCCAGCACGCGGGCGTCGTCATGGGGATTCATGGCAGAGCGGGGCACGCTTTCTGGGGGTTCCCGGGCGATCACCCGGGCTACTGGGATTTTGCCAGGGTCATTCGCGACTACAGCGCCGTCACCGCGGCGTGTCTGATGATGCGCCGCGCCCTGTTCGAAGAGCTGTCGGGATTCGACGAAGCGTTTGCCATCTCGTATAACGATGTGGATTTGTGTCTCCGCCTGCGCGCCCGCGGCTACCTCATTGTGTACACGCCGTACGCAACGCTCTACCACTACCAGTCGGCGTCACGCGGCGCATACGATCCCGTGAAGGACCGGAAGTTCGAGGACCTGCTGCGGGCACGCTGGAAACATGTTTTCGACCAGGGCGACCCTTACTACAACCCCCATCTCACCTTGTCGGGCTTCGATTTCAGCCTCCGGCTGTAAGCTGTGCAGACGCCCGATCCGATAGGCTTTAGTGGTCGGCGCACGATGTCGGTTGCAGTTCTGATCGTCAACTGGAACGGCGGGGAGCTGCTCCGGCGATGTCTTGAGTCGTTGCGGCGACAGCGCCGACGTCCCGGCCGAATCATCATTGTCGACAACGCCAGCAGCGACGGTTCGCTGGAGCGCGTGGCGGATCTGCTCGATGGGGTCGAGGTGATCCGCCTGCACGACAACCAGGGGTTCGCGCGCGCGAACAACATCGGGGCCGCAGCGGCGCGCGGGTTCGACGGCCTGGCGCTGCTCAACCCCGACGCCTTCCCGGACCCCGGCTGGCTCGAGGCCCTGGTCGGCGCGGCGGAAGATCATCCCGACGTCGCGATGTTCGCCAGTCAGATGCGCCTGGCGGAAACGCCGGATCGGCTGGACGGCACGGGCGACAGCTATCACGTCTCGGGGCGCGCCTGGCGGAACGGCCACGGGGCCCCGGTCTCCAGCTGGCCGTCGATCGACACCGATGTCTTTGCGCCTTGCGCGGCCGCCGCGCTGTACCGCCGCGACGCCTTCGAAGACGTCGCCGGCTTCGACGAGAAGTTCTTCTGCTACTTCGAGGACGTCGACCTGGCGTTTCGCCTCAGGTTACGTGGTTATCGCTGCATGTACGTGCACGCGGCGGTCGTGAACCACGTCAGCTCGGGCCTGAGCGGATACCGCAGCGATTTTGCGGTGTATCACGGCGAACGCAACATGGTCTGGACGTTCATCAAGAACATGCCCGCCCCCCTGCTGTGGCGGTATCTGCCGCAGCACGTCACGCTCAATCTTGCGGCTCTGCTCTTCTATCCGTGGCGGGGTCAGGGGCGCGCCGTGTGGCGCGCCAAGTTCGACGCGATTCGCGGGCTCCCCGATGTTCTGCGGCAGCGCCGGCTCGTGCAACGCCGGAGACGAGTCGATCTGCCGGTCCTCCGAGGCGCGCTGCTCCACGGAATCATGATGCCGTATCTCAGTCGGTACTCCGCTCCCCTGGCGGATGGGCAGACGTAAATGTGACCATGCTCGATCGCAAGACAACCCGTCTGGCACTGCTGCTCGCCGTCCTCCTGGCCGCGTTTCCCACGAGGCCCCTTCACGCGCAGGCCCTTCAGACCTTCGAAGGCGTGCTGACCATCGTCTGGGGCGACCCGCACCCCGATCTCGGTGGCCGCGGCGACGTCAGATACACGCTCGTGCTCCCCGACGGCACCCAGATGTCTCTGCAGATGGGCGGTCACGAAGGAGAGGCGGTACAGCTTGTCGGCGGGCGCGTGCTGGTTCTGGCTCGTGTCGCCACCACGCCGGCCGCTGCTGCCGGTGTTCCGGCGCCTGTCGCTGTCGTCGATTCGATCGCACTCAGTCCGAACGCACTGGCGCTGCCAGGACCCGCCGGAGCTGTCCTTGGCACCAGGCGCGTGATCTATCTGCTTGTGAAGTTCTCCGACGCTACGGCCGAACCGCATCCGCCGACGTTCTACACGAACATGACCAACCCCGACACGCCGCCGGGAGGTGAAGTGTTCCCGAGCACCTTGAACGGGTTCTTCAAGAAGACGTCCTGGAATCAGTTCTCATGGATTGGCGATGTCGGAGGGGCGGGCGGCCTGGGCGCGCCGTTCGGATGGCTCACCCTGCCGCACCCGAAGAGCTATTACGCCCCGTGCGGCTGGAGCTCGTCCTGCGCGCAGCTCGGGCTGCTTGGAAACGATGCAACGGCGCTTGGTCGGGCGCAAGGGATCAACTTCGCGACCTACGACAACATCAACTTCGTGCTGAGCAACGACCTGGACTGTTGCGCCTGGGGAGGCGGCTACTACAGCAGCATCGACGCCAAAGTCTTTGGCGCGACCTGGGAGCCTCCGTGGGGACAGGACGTTCCCACCTATGCACACGAGATGGGCCACAGCATCGGACTCCCACACTCTGGGTGGGTGTACTACGCCTACGACAGCCCCTGGGATGTCATGAGCTCCGTCGTCGGGATCAACGGCGTGGCGTGTGGCTCGTACAACTCCATCAACTTGGGCTCGGCGTCCACCGTGTACTGCTCCGAGCCTGGCGACGGGTATATCGCCCCCCACAAGGACTACCTGGGCTGGATCCCGCCGGCCAATGAGGTGATCGGCTCGCCCTCGGGCACGACCGTGACGCTCGAGGCCGATTCGCTCCCCTTGGGTACGGCAGCGAAGATGATCAAAGTGTGTTTGCCGGGATTTGCGTGTACGGGCAGCTCTGCCCGCTACATCACGGTCGAGGCACGAGTGAAAGGACTGGGCGCCACTTCTCAGTATGACAATGGCATACCAGGCGAAGGGGTGATCATTCACGAGGTCCGACTCGACCGTCCGCCGATCGAAGGCGCGTGCTTTTTCAACAGTCAGTCGGGATGGGCGGTGCCCATCGATGCGACGCCGGGCGACTACGATTCGGTGAACTGCAACAGCGGCGGCCTCGGCTACCCGTCGTATGGCCTGTACAACGCCCAATGGACTGCTGGTCGCACCTTCGTGAACACCGGCTACGGGCTGGCCATCGCCGTGGTGAGCCGCTCGGGTTCGACCTTTCAGATCAATATCAGCGCTCCAGGACGACACCCGTCGCGGAACGACGATCTCGACGGAGATGGCCGGAAGGATCTCGTCTGGCGTCAGACGCAGTCCGGCGATGTGGCCGCGTGGCTGATGAATGGGACGTCAGTCAACCAGGGTCCGGTCATCGCGGCAGGCGTTCCTCTCGCCTGGCAGATCGTGGGCATGGGCGATCTGGACGGCGACACAAACGCCGATCTCGTGTGGCGGAACACGCAGACCGGAGACGTCGCAGCCTGGCTGATGAACGGCGCGGCGGTGAAACAGGGGCCGGTCATTGCCGCCGGCGTGCCGCTCGCCTGGCAGATCGTGGGCATGGGTGACCTCGACGGCGACAGTAAGGCCGATCTTGTGTGGCGGAACATGCAGACCGGTGACGTGGCGGCGTGGCTGATGAACGGCGTCTCGGTCAACCAGGGACCGGTCATCGCGGCGGGGGTGCCGCTTGTCTGGCAGATCGTCGGCATCGGCGATCTCGACGGCGACGGCAAGGCCGACCTCGTGTGGCGGAACACACAGACCGGTGACGTCGCAGCCTGGTTGATGAACGGCGTCGCGGTCAACCAGGCGCCGGTCATCGCGGCGGGCGTGTCGCCCGCCTGGCAGATTGCCGGCGTGGGGGACCTCGACGCCGACGGCAAGGCCGATCTCGTCTGGCGTCAGATACAGACAGGCGATGTGGCGGCGTGGCTCATGAATGGTACGGCGGTCACGCAGAGGCCCATCGTCGCTTCCCAGGTGCCGCTCGTCTGGCAAATTGCGAGCCTTGGCGACGTCGATGGCGACGGCAAGGCGGATGTTATCTGGCGCCAGACGCAGACTGGCGACCTGGCGGTCTGGATCATGGACGGTACGGCGGTGCGGCAGCAGCCTGTCATCGCGCCAGGTGTGCCAATGGTCTGGCAGGTGCAAAGGTGAGATCCCGCAGCCATCTCTCTGGTGTTCGACGCGTGGGAACGGAGGATCCGGGCCAGCGTGGTGCAATGGCATGCGGATTCATGCAGAATTGCCGGCCGCTCGCCGGAAGTCATCTTGACGGCGAACAAAATTCATCCTACTGAGGATGAGCCCCCCTTCAATCAGCCTGTCCCCTCGGCGAGGGACCGGGACTTTTCGTAATAAAACGGGCCAAAAGGATCCCCCCCGGAAGCCTCTCCGTACTGGTGATGTCTTTGCAGAGTGGTCACCATCGCGGCGCATTCGCGCGCGGTTGGTTCCCATAGAGATGGTACAGGAGACGCGGTAAACAACATTCACTCGGGGGTCTTCGTCACGCGATGTACGAGGAATTTTTTGGGCTGCGCGAGCGGCCATTCGATCTCCTGCCGAACCCGCGGTTCCTGTTTCTGGCGGGACAACACCGCGAAGCCTTCAGCAACCTTCGCTACGGGCTGTCGGTTCCGAAAGGGCTGACGCTGCTGATTGGCGAAGCGGGCACGGGCAAGACCACG
>Ga0066710_100002218_pt1 | contig 15461 bp, 11 predicted proteins | sample GraSoiAngelo_159_FD_79666 | JGI IMG/M metagenome (GOLD analysis project Ga0066710, IMG submission 79666) | Grasslands soil microbial communities from the Angelo Coastal Reserve, California, USA - 14_1009_16_40cm | ecosystem: Environmental > Terrestrial > Soil > Grasslands | place: USA...
CAGCGCCGCGGGTTTTTCCTGCGGCTGGGTCGCCGGCCGCTCGAGCCCCCGCCGAACGCCGCCGGAGCGCGGGCGCCCGCCGGCGGCGCGCGCGACGGGCTCGGCCGCATGGTTGCGGCGGGCCTGCTCGCAGCGCTCGCGTTCCTCACGCGCTACAACGCCGTGTGCCTGGTGCCCGTGGGGTTCGCATGCATCCTCGCGGGCGAATCGCACGTCCGTGACCGCGCCCACGGTGCCACGCTGTTCGCCGGCGGCTTTCTCGCGCCGGTCGTTCCGTGGGTGCTGTACTCGCTCTCGCACGGCGGCTCGTTCGCGTTCCAGCTCCACCACAACATCGCCTACGAGGTGTTCGCGCGCGCGCGCGGCATCCCGTGGGACGACTACCAGCGGAAGCTCCAGCCGCAGTTCCACAACCTGTGGGACGTGATCGCGCGCGATCCCCGGGCGGTGTTCGGGCGCATGCTGTTCAACGTGGGCGATCACCTGCGGCTGGACGCGAAAAGTCTGTTGACCCAGCCTTTGGCGGCGGCCGCGCTGATCGGGATCCCCCTGGCGCAGCGTGACGGCTCCCTGCGGCGGCTGTGGCCGGTGTGGCTCGCGGCGGTACTCCTGTTCCTGACGCTCGTTCCGGTGTTCTACTCCGAGCGCTACGCGCTCGCGCTGCTGCCGATGTACGCGGCGCTGGCCGGGCTCGCGTTCGCCTCACCGAGCCTCGCGCTGGCGTGGCGCGGCGGGCGCGTGTGGCTCAAACCCCTGCTCGCCGCGATCCCGCTCGGGTTCGCGGTGCGCGCCTCGGTCAAGGTGCAGGCGCGGGTGGTCGACCAGCTCCCCACCGAGGTGCTCGTCGCCGCCCGGACGCTCAAGCAGCTCGCGCGCCCCGGCGACCGCGTGATCGCCCGCAAGGGCCACATCGCCTACCATGCCGGCCTGGAGCCGCTGCCGTTTCCGTTCGCCGACTCGCTGGCGCAGCTCGCCCGCTACGCCCGCGACAACCACGCGCGCTGGCTTTACTTCTCGTGGCCGGAGGCGGAGACGCGCCCGCGGCTGTGGTTCCTGCTCGACACCGCCGCCGTCGTCCCCGGGCTCACGCCGCGGGTCGTGACGCGTCCGCATCCGGCCGTGCTGTACGAGATCGGAGAAGGCTTCGGGCTCCTGCCGGCGTGGATGTCGAACGACACGGCGCAGATCTATCACAAGCTACGCGCCGAGCTCACGGTCGATCCGCGCAATCCCTCGCTGCTCTACAACGAGGCCGTCGTCGCGCGCGCGCTCGGCAAGCTCGATGAAGCGCGCCGCGTGCTCGAAACGGTCGTCCGACTCCGGCCGGGCGATCAGGAGGCGCTCGCCCTGCTCGGGGACATCCTGCTCGTGCAGAATCACCCCGATCTCGCCGAGGGCATGTTCGACCGGCTGCTGGCCGCGGATCCCACGAACCCGGTCGGCGCGCTCGGCCGCGGCTGGTCGCTCCTGATGCGGGGCCGGTCGCAGGAGGCGGCGCGCGCGTGGCAGCCCGTGATCGACGCGGCGCAGGACGTCGGCACGCTGGGTCGCATGATCGAGCTGTATGCGAGCGTGGGCGATCACGCGTCGGAGGCGCGCGCGCGCGCCCGCCTAGCGCAGCTCGGAGGATCCCCGTGAGCACCCTCGCGCCTCGCCGGCTCCGGCGGCGCTCGGTCGCGGGCGCGGTCGCGCTCGCGGCCGCGCTCGCCTGCGCCGCTTGCTCCCACGAAGGCGCCGGGGTGAACGCCGTGACGGCGTCCTCCGCGCCGGTCGCGGACTCGATCACGGTCGGGCTCTGGCATCTGGACGAAGCCGGCGGTGTCGCCTGCGCCGACGCCGGCCCGTTTCACCTGCAGGGCACCGCGGGGCTCGACACCCACACCGACTTCGGGCGATTCGGCAACGCCCGCACGTTCACCGGCTCGATCGAGTCGTGGGTGTTCGTCCCCTACGCCCCCAGCATGAACACGCCGCGTGTCGCGGTGGAGGCGTGGATCGACCCCGCCGGCTACGGCACGTACGAGGACACGCCGATCGCGGGGCGCTGGACCGAGTACCCGAACGAGCAAAGCTGGCTCTTTTCGCTCGTCGGGCTCCAGCGCGACAGCCGGCTCACGAACGTTCAGGCGCCGGGCTTTCACGAGAGCCTCGTCGATCAGGCCCCGCCCCGCCGGCTGATGTTCGCGTTCCAGCCCGTGGAGCCCGGGCCTGCGGGCGTCTATTTCTCGGCGACCGAGATCCCGCTCCAGCGCTGGACGCACGTGGCGGTCACCCACGACGGCAGCGTCGTCAAGTTCTGGATCAACGGCCAGCTCGATGCGCAGTACGCCACCCGCACGACGATCCGCGAAGGCCTGGCGCCGCTCCTGGTAGGCAACTACTTCGATACGCGCAAGCTCAGCGATTTCGGCGGCGATCTCAGGGTGGGCCCGCGCGTCACGCATCCACCGGTGTACGCGTTCCTGGGAGCCATCGACGAGCTGCGCGTCTCGAGCCAGGCGCGCGATTCGTTCGGGCTGGCGCGATGAGCTGGCGTCACTGGCGTTCCGGCGAAGGCTCGGGTTAACGTCGCTCGCGCGCCCCCGGTGCCCCCGCGACCTCCCCGGCACCGGAGCCCACATGCGCGCGCTGCTCGCCGCGACCGCCCTCGCCCTTCTCATCGCCCCCGCGCTCCGCCCCCGTTGCGCCCGCGCGGCGTCCGTGTCGCGCGAGCTGATCGTGGTGTTCGCGCCGGGTGCGCGCGCGACCCCCGCGACGCCGCTCGCCCAGCGCTTCGCCGGGCTCGGCCTCGAGCCGGTCGCGTGTCTCGGCGATCGCCTGCCGCCCGCCGCGGCGCCCGGCGCCGCGGCGAAGACGACGTTCGCGATTCCGCGCGCATTCGATCTCGATCCCGCGCGCGCGTGGCTGTTCCGGGCGCGGGACTCGCTGGCCGCGGAGCGGGCGCTCCACACGCTGGCGCGCGACCCCGCGGTGGCATGGGCGGAGCGAAACGCGCCGCGCGCGCCGCAGGTGTGGAGCTACGCGTTCGCGCCGCCACCCGCGGGAACGGTGCCGGCCGACTCGCTGTTCCCGAACGATCCCTTGTTTCGCGGCGGGCGGCAGTGGGGGCTCGAGAACCGGGGCGAGCTGGGGCCTTACCACGGCGCGCGCGGCGCCGACGTCCGCGCACCAGCGGCGTGGCGCGCCTCGGTGGGCGGGAACGACGTGCTGCTCGCGATCGCCGACACCGGCATCGATCCCGATCACCCCGAGCTCGCCGCCACGCTGCCGGGCGGCGTGCCGCGCATCACCGGGGCGCGCGACATGGTGGCCGACAGCTCGGCGCGCGACCTTTACGGCCACGGCACGCCGGTCGCGGGCGTCGCGGCCGCGCGCACGAACGACGGGGCGCACCTCGATTCGCTCGGCATCGCCGGCGTGTGCGGCGGGGACGGCGGGGCCAACTTCGGGTGCCGGATCGTGCCGATCAAGATCACGCCCGGTAACGCGGGCGACGCCACGTCGTTCCACATGGCGGCGGCCGTGCTCTACGCCGCGCGGCTCGGCGCCCGCGCCGTCAACCTGTCGTTTGCGGGCGATCTGCCGAGCCGGCTCGAGCGTCTGGCGCTGTTCCACGCGATCACGCACGGCTGCGTGCCGGTCGTGTCGAGCGGCAACAGGGGCTTCAGCGACGGTGGGCGGCCCCAGTATCCGGCCGCATACGCGGCGCTGGGCCTGTGCATCCAGGTCGGCGCGTCCGACGCGTGGGATCGGCGGGCGGCGTTCTCCTCGTTCGGCCCGGGGCTCGATCTGCTCGCCCCCGGCGTCGACGTTTGGACCACGTTCATGACCTATCCCAGCGCGCAGGGCGGCGTCCATCGCGGCTACGTCGCCGCCTCCGGCACGTCGTTCGCCGCGCCGTTCGTCCTGGGCGCGGTGGGCCTCGTCGCCACCGTCCGCCCCGAGCTCATCGACGTCGACTTCCAGCACCTGCTGCGCGAGAGCGCTCGCGACCTCGGCGCTCCCGGCCCCGATCCCGAGACCGGGTGGGGCTGCCTCGATCTCGCGGCCGCGCTGCGTGCGGTCGACCCCGCGATCGGCGTGTGGCACGACGAGGCGGCCGCCGACGTGTTCGAGACCCTCGATGCCGACACGCTGGCCGTGGCGGAGGCCGGGTTCGGAGCGCTCGCGACCGGGCGGTTCCTGGCCCGCCGCGTGCGCGCTTCCACTCTTATCGCGATTCCCGACTCGTTCCTGGCGCCGGTGCGCGTGTGGCCGCGCGTCGGGGGCACGACGACGCTCGGCGGCGCCTTCCGGCTGCCCTTCTTCATGCCGTGGGCCGAGGTCGCGGACGCGACGGACGATCGCTTCACGCTGCGCGGGTACCTCTATCGGATCGGCGACGAGCCGGTCCCGCTTCCCGAGGACCAGGCGCGGTTCGGGTTCACGGTGCTGGGCCGCATCGATCGCCCGCCGGTGCTCGAGGTGCTGGCGCCCGCGCCGGGAGCAGCCGTCGACGCGCGTGATTCGCTGCGGGTGGCGTGGAGCGCGTGGGACCCCGATTGCGTCACCGCGGTGGAGGTGTGGCTCGATCGCCCGGGCGGCGCCTCGCAGCGGCTTGAGCGCGTCGAGGCCCCGGTCGAAAGCGGCGTCGCGCCAGCCGGCCCGCCGCCCGCCGCCGCCTGGCGCGGCGCCGCGGCGCTCGCACTGCCGTGCGTCACGGGCGTCTGCTCGCTGCGGGTCGTGGCACTCGACGAGCATGGCCGGCATCGCGATCGCGCCGAGCGCGCGATCGCGGTGACGGTGCGCGACGCTCCGTGCCGCGCCGCGGTACTGCGGCAGGCGCTGGCCGCCGTTCCCAACCCGTTCGCGCGCGCCACGCGCATCACCGCCGTGCGCCCGACGCGAGTCGAGCTGTTCGATCTCACCGGCCGGCGGGTGCGACACGCGCCGCTCGGTGGTAGGTTCGGCCCGTTCGAGTGGGACGGCACCGACGACCGGGGACGCGCGCTCCGCCCCGGCGTGTACCTCGCCCGCATCGGCCCCGATGCCGGAACCGCGCCGTTCAAGCTGCTCAAGCTGGAGTGACGATGCCCCGCATGCGGATTCGCCGGCCGTGGTGCCTGGCCGCGCTGCTGGCCTCGGCGGTCGCGGGATGCGCCGCGCCGCGGCGGCCACCGGAGTGGGCGGCGATCCACGAGCGCACGCCGTCGTTCCTCGACTCGCTCGCCGCCGCGGCCGATCCGGCGGTGGCCGCGGATCCGCACGGGCGCGTGGCGCTGACGTTCGTGACGCGCGGTGCCGCGGGAGGGAAGGACCTGTGGGTTTCGATCTCGCGTGACACCGGCGCCACGTTCACGCGGCCGGCGCGCGTGAACGAGACGGCGGGCAGCGTGGCCTCCTACCCCGAGGGCCGGCCGGTGCCCGCGTTCGGACCGGCGGGCGGGCTCCTCGTCGCCTGGGCCGAAAAGCGGCAGGGGGTCGAGCGCGCCGTCGACGTCGCCGCGCGGGCCAGCGGCGATGGAGGCGCCACGTTCGGCCCCACCGCCTACCTGAACGACGATCGTGCCGGCGGTATCCCCGCCTACCACGGATTCCCGGCGGTGGCGTTTCGCGGCGACGGCTCGCTGTTCGCGGCGTGGCTCGACGAGCGCCAGTCGGTCGATCCCGGGGGCGAGCCGACGGCCTCGTCCCTGTTCTCCGCCACGAGCCTCGACGGCGGCCAGACCTGGTCCGCCAACCGGAAGCTGCGCGATTCGGTGTGCTCGTGCTGCCGCCCGGCGGTAGCGATCGGCGCGCGCGGCGGCGTGGCGGTGGCCTATCGCAACGCCCGCCGGAACCTGCGCGATCCGGGGCTCGCCGTCTCGACCGACGGCGGAACCAGCTTCGCCGACACCGTGCTGCACGCGGACGGCTGGTACCTGACCGGGTGTCCCGACGTCGGACCGGCGCTCGCCTGGGATCGGCCAGGCGGCGGACAGTGCGCGTGGTACACCGGCGCCGTCCCGGCCGGCGTGTTCGTCGTGCCGTGGCGCGCGGCGGGCGGCGCCGCCGGGGTGAGGCGCGCACTGTCGGACAGCCTGGAGCGCGCCTCCCACCCGAGGCTCGTGCCGTTCGGCGACTCCTCGCTGATCGGCGTCGAGGCCCGCCCCGCCTCCGACACGACGCGCGCCGTGCTCGCGGTGCGGGCGCTCGACCCCGCGGGCACGCTCACGCCGTGGATGTTCCTCGGCGCGAACGTCGCCTCGGGCTGGCTCGCAACCGCCGACGGGCGCAGCGCGTTCGCGTGCTGGGTGGAGCGCGACCAAGCCCGCGAGCGCGTGCGGCTCGTACGCCTCGTGCGGCGGTGATGCGGCGGTGGCGCTTGGCCCCGTTCGCCCCGACGATTGGAGGCTCCGGCGACCCGTGCTAGTGTTCCGTGGGAGATTTTGTTTGCATTCGGCCGCCGCAGGCTGCGGTCAGATCGCGCTCGCAGCAGCGGACTCGTGAACGGTCCGGGCCGGGTGTCGGACTCGATCCCGTCACGTGGTCCCGATCACCCCCGATCCCTTTTGAGACACGTGCATCCCGGGCTCGTGACTGTCCGGGTCAGACCATCCCGAGGACTTCCGTGAGCACTGAAACCACCGCCGATCTCCAGGCCGTCGAGCAGCTCAACGTCTCCCGCGACCGGATCGTCTCGGAGCTGCGCAAGGTCATCATCGGGCAGGACGAGGTCGTGGATCAACTGCTCACGGCGCTGTTCGCGAACGGCCACGTGCTGCTGGTCGGGGTGCCGGGGCTCGCGAAGACGCTGCTGATCTCGAGCCTCGCGCGCGTGCTGCACCTCGAGTTCCGGCGCATCCAGTTCACGCCCGACCTGATGCCCAGCGACATCACCGGCACCGACGTGATCGAGCAGGACGAGGCGACCGGCAAGCGGTCGATCCGCTTCATCGCGGGGCCGGTGTTCGCGAACATCGTGCTGGCCGACGAGATCAACCGCACGCCGCCCAAGACTCAGGCCGCGCTGCTGCAGGCGATGCAGGAGAAGGAGGTCACGGCCGGCGGCAGCACGTACCGGCTGGAGCTCCCGTTCTTCGTGCTCGCCACCCAGAATCCGATCGAGCTGGAGGGCACCTACCCGCTGCCCGAGGCCCAGCTCGACCGCTTCATGTTCAACGTCCAGGTCGACTATCCCAACCAGCACGAGGAGGAGCGGATCGTCGCCACCACGACGTCCTCCTACGAGGCCCGACTGGAGCGCGTGCTCGGGGCGGAGCAGATTCTCGAGCTGCAGCGGCTGGTGCGCCGGGTGCCGGTGGCGGATCACGTGGTGCGCTACGCGGTGCGGCTGGCGCGCGCGACGCGCGGGCGCGAGGACGCGCCCGAGTTCGTGAGGCAGTGGGTGTCGTGGGGCGCGGGGCCGCGCGCCTCGCAGTTCCTGGTGCTGGGCGCGAAGACGCGCGCGGTCCTGCACGGGCGCTATGCCCCGGGGATCGAGGACGTGAAGGCGGTGGCGCCGGCAGTGCTGCGGCATCGCATCGTGAGCAACTTCACGGCCGAGGCCGAAGGCATCCGGCCGGAGCGCATCATCCAGGAGCTGCTCCGCGCCGTGCCAAGCGAGTAGCGATGCGCCGCCCGCCGCAGGACGCGGCTCGCCCGGGCGCGTCCCGGCATCGGCCGGCGCCCGGGGCGGCGCCAATCGAACGCGGAGACGTCTCATGAGCCTCGCCGCCGTCCCCGCGCGCCAGGAGCCCGAGCTCAGGCGCCAGATCGGGCTGTATGCCGCGACCGCGATCACGGTGGGCAACATCATCGGCTCCGGCATCTTCCGCTCCCCGCACTCGGTGGCGCGGGAGCTCAGCTCGGTGCCGGTCGTGATCTTCGCGTGGGTGCTGGGCGGCATCCTGTCGCTCTGTGGCTCGCTCGCGCTGGCCGAGCTGGCCGTGACCCATCCCAAGACCGGCGGGCTGTACGTATTCATCCGCGAGGGATTCGGCAGGGCGTGGGGGTTCATGTTCGGCTGGGCCAACCTGTGGGTGATCAAGCCCACGGTGATCGCGTCGATCACGAGCGTGTTCGCGCTGTACTTCTGCCAGGCGGTGCGGCTGCCGGACAGCACCCAGCTCCCGGTCGGCATCGCGGCGATCCTGCTGCTCACGTTCGTCAACTGGCTGGGCGTCAAGCAGGGAGCCGGCACGCAGTCGCTGTTCACGACGCTAAAGGTGATCGGCATCCTCGCGCTGTGCGTGCTCGCGTTCACGCTGCCCGCCACGCACGCCGTGGGCGCGCCGCTCGCCGCGGCCCCGCCGCACGCGCCGCGGCCGCTCCTGATCGCGCTCGTGGTGGCGATGATCCCGATCCTGTTCGCCTACGACGGCTGGACCGACTCCACTTACGTGGCCGGCGAGATCGTGGCTCCGTCGCGCACGCTGCCGTTCGCGATCGTGTGGGGCACGGTGCTCGTGATCGTGACCTACGTGGTCACGAACCTGGCGTACTTCCGGGTGCTCGCGCCCGCGGAGGTGGCGCGCTACGAGGCGGTGGGCTCGGAGGCGATCGGCCGCCTGCTGGGAGACGGCGGCCGGCATGCGCTCGCGGTGCTGGTCGCGATCTCGACGTTCGGAACGACGAACGGAGCGATCCTGACCGGCCCGCGCGTCACCCAGGCGATGGCGGCGGACGGCCTGCTGTGGAAGCCGCTGGCGGCGCTCGACCCCCGCCGCGGGACGCCCGGGACCGCGCTGTGGGTGCAGGCCGCGCTGTCGTGCATCTGGCTCATGCTCGCCACCGGGTTCGAGGACGTGTCGGGCTGGTTCGTCACGACGTCGTGGCTGTTCTACGGCCTCAGCACCGCCGTGCTGTTCATCCAGCGCCGGCGGGAGGCGGGAGCGGGTGTGCGGCTCTCCGGGTACCGCACCCCGCTCTACCCGCTGACGCCGCTCCTGTTCGTCATCGTCACGGTCGTGATCATCGCCAGCGACCTGAGCTCGAGCGGCTGGCGCGCGGGCCTGGGCGTGTTCATCGCGGCGCTCGGCTTGCCCGTCTACTGGGCGTGGAAACGCCGCGGGCCGGCGGCGGCGTAGCGCCGCCTCGCCCGGTGCGAACGCGACCCCGGCGCCATGGAACCCGCGCGCAACGAGCCCAACGAGCCGTATGTCGATCCCGAGCTCTACGACATCGTCTACTCCTGGTACGACGCCGACCTGGCGTTCTACGTGGACGCCGCGCGCGCCGCGGAGGGACCGGTGCTGGAGGCCGCGTGCGGCACGGGGCGGGTGCTGCTCCCCACGCTGGAGGCGGGCGTCGACATCGACGGGTTCGATCTCGAGCCCGCGATGGTGGAGCACTTGCGCGCCAAGGCGGCGCGCCGTGGGTTCCAGCCCCGGGTGTGGGTCGGCGACATGCGCGGCTTCACGGCGCCGCGGCGCTACGCGCTCGTCACGATCCCGTTTCGCGCGTTCATGCACCTGCTCACCACCGATGAGCAGCTCCGCTGCCTCGGCTCGATCCGCGAGACTCTGCGCCCGGGGGGTACCCTCGTGATGAACCTGTTCTACCCCAGCTTCGCCATCATCACCGAGCGCGACGGCCGGCGGGTCCGCGAGCGCGAGTTCCGCCACCCGGAAACCGGCGCTCCGGTCGTGCTGTGGGACACGCCCCGCTACGACCGGGTCAGCCAGACGCTGCGCTCCGAGCGCGAGGTGGAGTTCGACGATGAAGGCGGCGCCATGCGGGATGTGCGCCGCTACAGCTTCACCCTGCGCTGGACGTTCCGCTTCGAGATGGAGCTGTTGCTGCGCGCGGCGGGATTCTCGCGCTGGCAGGTGTGGGGCGGCTTCGACCGGCGGCCGCTCGAGCGCGACACCGACGAGATGGTGTGGGCCGCATGGCGGGACTGACATGAGCGGCTTCGCCTCAGAGGCGCGCCGGCTCGGGGCGCGCGACGCGGCGGGCGGCGCGCCCGCCGTCCCGTCGCCGTACGACGCGCCCGAGCTCTACGACCTGATGTTCGACGCGCTGGACTTCGACCTGCCGTTCTGGCTCGACGTGGCGCGCGGGGCCAGGGGCCCGGTGCTGGAGGTGGGGTGCGGCACGGGCCGCGTGCTGCTGCGGCTGCTGGCCGCGGGGATCGACGCAGACGGCGTCGACCTGTCGGCGCCCATGCTCGAGCGCCTGCGCCACAAGGCCGCGGCTCAGGGCCTGCGCGCCAGCGTCCGCACCGGCGACATGCGGGGCTTCGCCATGCCGCGCCGCTATGCCCGCGCCATCTGCGCGTTCAACGCGTTCGCCCACTGCGAGACGATCGAGGACCAGCTCAACGCGCTGCGCTGCATCCGCGAGCACCTCGTCCCCGGCGGCGCACTCGTGCTGCACATGTCCTATCCCAGCGCCTCGCTGTGGATCGACCCGAGCGGCGCGCCCGTGCTCGAGCTCGAGTCGAAGCACCCGGTCACCGGTAACACGCTGCAGCTATGGGACACCCGGGACAAGAACGTGGTCGGGCAGTTCCAGCGCTCCGAGGTCGAGGTGCGCGAGGTCGACGCCAAAGGGAGGATCGTCGACTCCCAGCGCTTCGAGACCAACCAGCGCTGGGTGTACCGCTACGAGCTCGAGCTGCTGTTGCGGTTGTCGGGCTACACCCGCTGGGAGATCCTCGGGGGGTTCGCGGGCGAGCCGCTGCTGCGCGACGACCAGCAGATGATCTCCTGGGGGTGGAAGGATTGAACGCGACGTGACGGACTCCTCGGCATCGTTCCCGCGCGCGGCGTCGGGCGCGCAGCCGGACCGCGGCATCGCGACGGGCGGGCCGCGGGGTCGCCAGTTCCTCGATCCCGAGGTGGTGGCGCGGCTCGGGCACCTCGACGTGCGGGCGCGGCTCGTCGTGGAGGGCTTCATCGCCGGCATGCACCGCTCGCCGTTCCACGGCTTCAGCGTGGAGTTCGCCGAGCACCGGCCGTACATGCCCGGCGATCCGCTCAAGAACATCGACTGGAAGGTGTGGGCGCGCAGCGACCGCTACCTGGTGAAGCAGTTCACCGAAGAGACCAACCTCCGCTGCCACCTGCTGCTCGACCTGTCGGGATCGATGGGATTTCGCTCGGCGCGGGCGGCGATGAGCAAGATCGAGTACGCGCAGTCGCTGGCGGCGGCGCTGGCGTACCTCATGATCCACCAGCAGGACGCCGTCGGCACGTTGCTGTTCGCCGAGCGCCCGCTGGCTTACGTGCCGGCGCGCGCGGTGCGCTCGCACCTGGACGTGCTGCTCCGGGCGTTCGCGTCGCACGCGCCGCAGGGCACGACGCGCCTGGGCCCCGCGCTGCACGAGCTGGCGGAGCGCATCAAGCGCCGCGGCCTCGTGATCCTGTGCTCGGACCTGATGGACCGGCCCGAGGAAGTGCTGTCGGGGCTCCAGCATTTCCGCCACCGCCGCCACGAGGTGGTCGTGCTGCACATCCTCGATCCGGACGAGGTGGATTTCCCGTACACCGACACCGCGACGTTCGTCGACATGGAGAGCGAGGCGCGGCTCACCACCGAGCCATGGGAGATCGCGCGGCGCTACCGCGAGCGCCTGGCGGCGTGGACCGACTTCTATCGCCGCAACTGCCGCGAGCGGCTGATCGACTACGTGCAGCTCGACACGCGCACGCCGTTCGATCGCGCGCTGCTCGCCTACCTCGAGAAGCGCGCGAGGCTGATGTGATCCTGCGCATCGCCGCCGCCGTGGCGCTGATCGCGGGGTTCGGCGCGCTGGCGGCGTATCTGCACATGATGGGAAGGCTCCCCACGTCGAGCGCCGCCGAAAAGCACCTGCGGCGCATGAAGGATCGCGTCGCCCAACCCGCGGCGGCGGCACCCACCAGCTACGACGCGATCGCGGCACTGCCGAAGAGCCGCCCGCTCCCGGAGTACGCGCCGCTGGAGCGAGCCGCCGTGAGCCTGGAAGGCTACGTGCAGAGCGTCGTGCGCGCCTCCGACGACGACCTGCATCTCGAGATCGTTCCGGTTCCGCGCATGCCGGGCGAGCCCCGCGCGCCGTACGTCACGGGCGAGATCACCCCGCAGTGGCGGCGCGGATCGGCCAACTGGAACTACGCGCGGCTGGTCGAGGCGTTCCGTCCCATCCTGGGAGGCGTCACGCCGTGGCCTAAGGGCACGCGCCGCGTGCGGCTGACTGGCTGGCTGCTGTACGACTCCGAGTACGAGAGCAAGCCGGCCGTTTACGGCCCGCAACGGCTGTCGTCGTGGGAGCTCCACCCGGTGACCCGCATCGATCTGTGGAGCGATTCGCTCCGCGGGTTCGTGGAGTACCCGCGTTGAGCCGCCCGGCGCGGGGAGCGCGCGCCGGCCATCGCCCGGCGCGGTCGCGGCGCGGGCGCCCGCGATGAGCTTCCTCAATCCGCTGTTCCTGTTCGGGCTCGCCGCCGCCGCGATCCCGGTGATCATCCACCTGTTCACGCGCCGGCGTCCCAAGGAGATCCGCTTCCCTTCGCTGGAGTTCCTGTCGGAGGTGAACCAGAGCGAGATCCGGCGCCTCAAGCTCAGGCAGTGGCTGCTGCTGTTGCTGCGCACGCTCGCCGTGGCCATGCTGGCGCTGGCGATGGCACGCCCGGCGCTCAAGGGCAGCGTGGGCCTGAAGAGCGGCGCCGGCACGACCGTCGTGGTGCTCGCGGACCAGAGCGGCAGCATGACGGCCGCCGGCGGCGGCCCCGCGGGCGGCATGCTCGTGGACCAGGCCCGCCGCGTCGTCGAGGACCTGCTGGGCGCGCTCGGCCCCCAGGACGAGATCCAGATCGTGCCCTACGACGCGGCCCCGCACCCCGTGACTCAGCACCCGAGCGCCGACCTGGGCCGCATGCGCGCCGCCGCGCAGTCGCTGGCGCAGACCGCGCTCACCACCCATCACATCGCCGCGCTCACGCTCGCCGGACGCACGCTGGCGGAGGCGAAGTCGCTCAATCGGGAGCTGTTCTGGATCTCGGACTTCCAGCGCGCCGGCTTCCTGAGCCCCCCGGCGCCGGGCGAGGGCGCGGGTGCGGCGGCCGCCACTCCCGCCGGCTTCACGGTTCCCGCGGGGCCGTGGGACCGCGCGCGCGCCTACCTCGTGCCGCTCGAGCCCCGCAGCCGCGCGAACGCCATGCTGTCCGACGCCTCGCTCGCTCCCACCGAAGGCAGCGCCGCGCTGTCGGTGAGCGGGATCTCGTTCGGCGCTCCGCCCGGCGACCTCGCGGTCGAGGTCCGCGAGGCGCGCGCCGGCCAGGAACTGGGTCGCGGCTTCCTGGACATGCCCGAGCGGGGCGAGGTCTCGACGTTGCTGCCGCTGGCGCGCCTCCCCGAGCAGGGCGGAGTGGCGAACATTCCCGACGACGCGCTCGCGCTCGACAACGCGCGCTACTTCGCCGCCGGGCGCGCCGGCACGCTGCACATCCTGGTGCGCGAGGACGCGGGCCCGTCTCCGCTGCGGCTCGCGCTCGAGGCGGGATCGCCGGCGTCGGGGCTCGAGGTCGAGGCGGTGGACGGCGCAGTACTGCCGCAGCGCCTGCGCGATGCCGACGCGCTCGTCATCCACGACGTCGAGCGCCTCGGCTCGGTCGAGCTGCAGGCGGTGCTGGACTACTACCGGGCGGGCGGCGCCGTGCTGCTCGTGCCGGGGGCGCGCGCCGACGCCGCGTTCTGGAACGGCTCGTTGCTGCACGAGCTCAAGGCCGGCACGCTGGGCGCGACCGAGACCGCCGCACCCGGTGCCGCGTGGCGGCTGACCCGCACGGTCGCCGGTCATCCGGTGCTGGCCGGGTTCCCGACCCGGCCGGGCGAGCCGCTGTCGAACGCGCGGTTCGGCGCCGTGCGCGCGTTCGTGCCCGGACCCGAGACGCGCGCGCTGCTCGTGTTCGACCGCGCGCACCCGGCGCTGGTCGAAGCCCCGCACGCGCTCCTGTTTCTCGCGCCGCTCGACCCGCAGACCACCGACTTCCCGATGAGCGGCGCATTCCTGCCGCTCGTGCACCAGGCCGCGAAGGTGCTCGCACGCGGCACCGCCGCTTCGTCGCTCGTGCCGGGTGATCGGTACAGCGCCCCCGCCAGCACCGGCGTGTGGCGGATCGAGGACGACGCCGGGCGCGAGGTGGCGACGGAGCTCGTCTCCGAGCGCGGTGCCACCCGGCTGCGCTCGGCGCCGCTCGAGCGTCCGGGGCTCTACCGCGTGCTGCAGGGCGGGCAGCTGCGCAGCACGTTCGCGGTCAACCTCGATCCCCGCGAGTCGGACCTCGCCGCGATGCCCGAGGATGCGCTGCTGCGCGCGTTCCCGAACGGCCGCGCCCAGGTCGTGCATGCCGGCGCCGATCTCGCGCGGCGGGTGCGCGAGGCGCGCTATGGCCGCGAGCTGTGGGGCTGGTTCATCGCGCTCGCGCTGCTGATGCTCGTGGCGGAGAGCGTGCTTGCGCGCTGGGGCATGGAGGGCGCGGGCGCGCAGCGCGCGGCGTAGGCCGGGAACAGCGGGCCCACGCCGCGCCGGCCGCCTGGTGTTCACTACCGGTAGATGGTCTTGAGCCCGCCCCAGGACGCAGTTCTGACGGGCGTCGCCTGGGAGCCGGATCCCGCGACCGTCAGGTGGTAGGTGATGTCCATTCCGAAACCGAAGGACGGAATCGATCCCGTGAAGTGGATCGTGTGGGAGCCCGCCGAAAGCGGAGCGATCATCAGGAAAACGCCATCGGAGACGGACGGGGTCGTCGTGCCCGCGGGGGCATCGAGGCCGAACGCCTGGAATATGTTGCCGTCCGGCAGGGGGCCGAACGTGAAGAGCGGGGACTGCACGCGGTAGGACTGGAGGTTCGCGATCGGAACGCCGTCCACCTCACAGGCCATGCCCGTCCCCAGATCCTGAAAGGACTTGGCGCACGCACGCAACTCGGCGTCGGTCGTGCCATTGCCCTCGAACGTGGAGCACTCGCTGTCCAGGATCGGGAAGAACAGGGCCTTTCCCGCCGGCACGCTGCAGTCGCGCGTCACCGTGAAGTTGGAGCAGGGCGTGGGAGGCTCCGGGCAGAAGCTCCCGGCAAGGAACCACACCGGGCCCGATTGCCCCTGGTCGCAGTTGGCCCCGCTGAAGTCGTTCGCGGGATTGCTCGCGAACGGGATCGAAACGAGCCACTTCCAGTGCTCGGCCGACCACTCCCCGTAGGTCTTCCCGTAGGGCCTGGAGCCGACGGGAACGACCCGCGGGTTGCCGAGCCCCCCGCCGCTCCCTTCGCCCAAGCGCCGAGCATCGCCGTAGGCGAGCGACGCCACGGCAACGGCGACCGCGAGGAACGCACCCACTCCGAGGGATCTGCTTGCGCGACTCATGGCCATACCTCCTCCTCCACGATGCGGGGCTGTTGGGCCGTCCGTGGCCAGCCGTTCGGGCGAGTCTCCCGGCGTGGGAGCGCCGCGGGCTCCAGTTCCAGACACGGAGGTCCGTTCCTCGAGTGCGCCAGCAAGCAACGAAGCGGCGTGCG
>Ga0066710_100002220_pt1 | contig 15459 bp, 12 predicted proteins | sample GraSoiAngelo_159_FD_79666 | JGI IMG/M metagenome (GOLD analysis project Ga0066710, IMG submission 79666) | Grasslands soil microbial communities from the Angelo Coastal Reserve, California, USA - 14_1009_16_40cm | ecosystem: Environmental > Terrestrial > Soil > Grasslands | place: USA...
AGGGATCGGGGGCGTCGAGGCACCGGTGGAGCCCGAGTATGCGAACTCGGTCTTCCACCTCTACGCCGTGCAGGCCGAGGATCGGGACGCCCTACACATGGCGTTGGCCGCGGCGGGGATTGGCGTCGGCATGCATTACCCGACGCCCGTCCATCTCCAGGAGGCATATCGGCACCTCGGTTACGGTGTCGGTGCGTTTCCCGACGCGGAGCGTATCGCCTCCCGTACGTTGAGCCTTCCGATGTTCCCGGCCCTCACGCGGGCGCAAGTCGCCGAAGTCGTCGCCGCGGTTCGTCGTTTTTGCGGCGCCGAGGTCGCGCCCGTCCCCGACTGAGGCGGGATGCGGATTGCCTTCATCGGCGCCCGCGGGATCCCGCACGGCCACTCTAGCAGCGAGCAGATCGCGCTCCACGTCGGAAGGCGGCTGGTGCGACGTGGCCACGACTTCACCGTCTATTGCCGGCGCAATCACTTTGCCGATCGGACTCCGGTTTACGAGGGCATCAATCGCGTCTTTCTTCCCACGGTCGAGCACAAGCTTTTCGGGCAAGTGATCCACGGCTTGCTGGCCGGCATCCATGCGGCCGGCCAACCCTACGACGTCGTGCACGTTCAATGTCTCACGAACGCGTTTCAGAGCGTCGTGCCCTGGCTCATCCGGCGCAACGTCGTGATCAACGTCAACGGGCAGGAGTGGGACAACCCCAAGTGGCCCAGGACGCTGCGGCACGTGTTCTTCAAGTCGGCGGTCCGAACGACGCTGCTGATGTGTCGCGAGATCGTGACCGACGCGGAGGGCATGCGCGCGATCTACCGCGAGCGGTATGGACGAGAGTCCACGGTCATCGCGTACGGCGCGGAGCTGGTGCAGCCGCGGGACTCCACGATTCTCGCGCGGTACGGACTCGAGCAGCGTAGGTACTATCTCGTCGCGGCCAGGCTCGTCCCGAGCAACCAGATCCGCGCGATCATCGACGCATTCAACGGCGCGGGCGTTGATCGGGTCTTGGCCATCGCAGGAGGCGGCGACTCCCGCAGCGCCTACTACCAGGCGGTTCGGGCGGCGGCCGGGCCCAAGGTACGTTTCCTGGGGTTGATTTCCGATCAGGCTCACATGGACGAGCTGTACGCCAACGCCTATGCGTACCTCCACGGTGCGACGCTCGGCGGCATCAACTCGGCGCTGCTCCGCCCGCTCGGGGCCGGCTGCCCGGCGATTGCCGCGGACACGCCGTTCAACCGTGAGGTGCTCGAGCGGGTCGACGGGGGCCGCTGTGGCCCGACGTGGCGGGACGGCGAGGAGCTGCGCGACGCGATTCGACGGTTCGAGGCTAATCCTCCCCTCGTTGAGGATCTGCGCGAGCAATGCCGGCGCCAGATTCGCGAGAACTTCAGCTGGGACCTGGTGACCGACCAGTACGAGGTGTTCTACCGCGGTTTCGTGGAGCGCTGGCCCGTGGAGCGGATTCGCGCCGAGGTCGCCGCACAGAAAGAGAAGTACCGGACTTGAGCGGCCGGCGGCTCGCGCGCAACGCGCTGTACAACGTGCTCGGGCAGGGTCTGCCCCTCGTCGTCGGTCTCGCGGCTCTCCCGATCACGCTGCGGGCGTTGGGCGATCCCCGCTTTGGTCTCCTCGGACTCGCGTGGGCGATCCTCGGTTACGTGGGAGCCCTCGACCTTGGCCTCGGCCGCGCCACGACCAAGTACGTCGCCGAGTACCTCGCCGCCGGCGATGAAGCGCGGCTGCGCACCGTCGGCACGCTGGCCGTCGCGAGCCAGACGGCCCTCGGCGTCCTCGGCGGGGTGCTGTTCGCGTTGCTCGCGCCAGTTCTGGTGGACGACCTGCTGCGCGTCACCCCCGCCCTCCGCGATGAGGCTCGGGGCATGATGCTCGCGCTGGCCGTGTCGGTGCCGTTCGTTGTTCTGGGGGCGAGCCTCCGGGCGATGCTCGAGGCCGCCCAGCGCTTCGATCTTGTCAACATCATCCGCACGCCGACGAGCGCCGCGGTGCTCTTACTCCCGGCGATCGCGGCTTCCTTGGGAGCCAGGCTTCCCGCGATCGTCGTGCTCCTCGTCGGTGTGCGGGTCGTCGCGTGCGGCGCGAGCGTCGCTGCCATCCGCCGCGCGATCCCTGCGTTCCGTTGGACGCCCGCTTTCAGCTGGGAGGCCCTGCGCCCGCTACTCGGATACGGGGGATGGGTCTCCGTGTCGAACGTCATCAGCCCGCTCCTTGTGTACCTCGAGCGGTTCCTGCTGGCCGCGCTCGCCGGCGTCGCTGCAGTCGCCTACTACACGGTGCCGTCCGAAGTCGTGATGCGGGTCCTGATCGTACCCGTAGCGTTGGCGGGCGCCCTGTTTCCCGCGCTCAGCGCGAGCGGCGGCGGCTCGACTGAACAACTGCTGGGTCGTCCGCTGCGCTTCCTGCTCCTCATCCTGGCTCCGATCGTGACGGCGCTGGTCGTGGGCGCCGGGCCGCTGTTGTCTGTCTGGTTGGGCAGGGAGTATGCGGCGCGCAGCACGACCGCATTCGTCATCCTCGCGATCGGCGTGCTGATAAACGGCCTGGCGCATCTGCCATACGCGTACCTTCTGGGCCGTGGGCGGCCGGACCTTCCGGCAAAATTCCACCTGCTCGAGCTGCCCCTCTACGCGGCGGCCGCCTGGCTGCTGATTCGTCAGGCCGGCGTGAACGGTGCCGCTATTGCCTGGACCTCGCGCGTTACAGTGGACGCCGTGCTGCTGGTTGCCGCAGTCTGGCGGTTGTCGGGCGTATCGCCCCGACGATTGCTGGGAGATCGTGGCGGGCGCGCGGTGGCGGCGGTCCTGAGCCTCGCTGTTGTCGGCGCGGCGTCCTACGCGCTCGGCGCCCAGGCGGTAGTCCGATACGCGCTGGTCTTCGGGTCGCTGGTGGTTTTTTGCGTGGCCGCGTGGCGGTTCGTTTTGAACGAGACTGAGCGCGCCGGTCTGCGGGCGGTACTGCGATGAGAGACGCGCTCGGGGTCCTGTTCGCGGGGATGGCAGTGGCGGCGGTGGTCGCATGCCGGAATCTCGGTGAGCCAGCGCCTCGGCTTGCCGCGACGCCGCCCGCCGTAGCCTTCGCCGCTGTCACCGGGGGGATGTCGCCGCCGCCGCAGGCTCTCACGGTGGACGCTATCGGAGGCGGCACATTGCCGTGGGAGGCCAGTGCGGATGTACCGTGGGTCTCGGTGTCGCCAGCGCGCGCGACTGCGCCAAGCCTGGTCTGGGTTGCGGCGGACATCGCCAGCCTCCCGGTCGGCAACTACACCGGACGGATCACAGTCACGACGACCTCGGGAGACGAGATGAAGGTGACCGTTCCGGTCACTTTGGCGCTGAGTCCGGTGCTCTCGCTGAACGGGCGCTGGGCCGGTGAGAAAGACACGGTATCGATTTCACTGAGGCTGGTTCACGTGGACACCGTTCTCACAGGCTCGGGCACACTCAATGGGCCCGCCACGGCCGTCCGCGTAGTCGGCTCGTTCCACGATCCGATCGTTCGGCTCACCCTGACGGCGCTAGACTCAAGCGTCACCACGTTCAGCGGCTCACTCGTCGACAACAACACGATGAAGGGGCTCCTAAACGGTGGGCGGCTCTCGAACTTCCAGGTGACCATCTTTCGACAGTAGGCCTTCCGCGGTGCCCCGCAACACGGCCCAGCCGACCGCGGCACGGCCGCGGAGCAGCTCTGCGAGCGCCCGCCCGGGCTTCGTCATCGCGAGGTACGCCAGCGCGCCGCGGCGAGTCCACCCGCGTAGGTTGCGGCGTACGAACAACGCACGGTGCCGCGCCTTCCAGTACTCCACGGTCGGGCTGGGTACGCGGCGTCGCACGGCCGAGCCGACGGCATGGTAGGCAATGGCCCGGGGTGCGTAGAGGACCGGAAATCCCGCCGCGCGCGCCCGATGGGAGTACTCCGCGTCCTCGAGGTAGAAGAAGTAACACTCCGGTAACGGTCCGAGCCTCTCCCAAGCGGGGCGCGCGATGAGCATCGCACAACCGGTGACGAACTCGGTCGCGACCGGGGCCGGTCCGGGCGGCACGGCGGTATCGTGCACGACGAGCGCTCGCAACTGCACGAAGTGTCCTCCCGCGTACCACACTTCTCCGGACCGTCCCGTAACGTAGATCGTCGGGCCCACAATGCCGGCGCCGGGCACGGCCGCGATCGTGCGACTGATCTGGGCGAAGAAGTCAGGATGCACGGTGGCATCGTTGTTGAGAAGCAGGAAGTGTGTGATCGTCGGATCGCGGGCGAGCGCCGCGAGGCCGAGGTTGTTGGCGCCCGAGAATCCGCGGTTCGCCCCGGCGGCGATGATGGATAAGCCCGGGTTCGCTGCCGATGCGCGCAGGCGCTCGAGCGAGCCGTCCGTCGAGCCGTTGTCCACCACGATCACGCGCGCCGGTCTCGGGTGCGCGGCCCCGAGCGAGTTGAGGCAGGCGACGGTGTCCGCAAGGCCGTTCCAATTCACCACCACGACGCCGACGCTCGGGCGGTCCATCGCAGCTAGCGGACGCCCACGATCTGTACGCGCACCGTCGTCTCGACCTCGACCGGGGTGGGGAATTGATAGAAGCAGGGCACCGCGCCCTCGACGTCCAAGAGCAGTGAATCTGCGTGCAGCCGGCCAAACAGCGGCCCGATGCTGAGGCGAGGGAAGTCGCACCATGAATAGAGCTGGCGTATCGCGACGACGTATGCGATGGGCTTCGGCGGCGCGCCGAAGACGTCGACTACCAATGTGCTCTCGGGGCGCTCGGCGCCGGCAACTAACCCAGAGTCCCCGAGCGCCGTGCGATAAGTCCCCTCGAAACGGCCGCGGTAGTGGATGTCGCGCAGTGTGATGAACGCCGTGAGCGTGTCACTGCGCAGCTCGAGGGAATTGGCATAGCTCAGAGCGATCGTAGTCGCGTACGTTCCATCTATGCTCGGCACCGGCACACCGGCTGTGTCGTAGGCCACGCACGCGCATATGAACATGAGGGGCAAGGCGCGGAGCCAAGCGCTGGCACGAGTCACAACGCCACCGCTGCGTACACCGCTGCGGTTTCGCGCGCGGCGCGTTCCCACGTGAAGCCGCGGGCGCGCTCGCGACCACGGCGTGCCAGTTCCACGCGCCGCGCCTCGTCCGTCCACAGAGCCTCGATGCTCGCCGCGATCGCGTCTACCGATGCGGGATCCACGAGCTCGGCTGCATCCCCGGCAACCTCGGGCATGGACGAAACGTTGGACGTGACGACGGGGCAGCCGCACGCCATAGCCTCGGCGACCGGCAACCCGAAGCCCTCGTACAACGACGGGTATGCGCACACCCGCGCGAGACTGTAGAGCGTGGCGAGATCTGCTCGGGGCACGTGCCCAAGGAACCGTACCCCGGGGGTGCGTCGAACGCCGTTCGCCAGCCAGCCGTCCGGGCCAGCGTGCACCAGCGCCACGTCTGCGGTTCCGGGCCGCCCGCGCAGTTGCTCGACGGCCGCGAACAGGCGCGGCAGGTTCTTGCGCGGCTCCACGGAGCCCACGGTCAGAATGAAGTCCCCCGCGAGCCCGTAGCGGCGCCGCAGGTCCGCGGCGCGCTCATGTCCGGGGGCGAGCGGTGTGAAGAGCGGATCCACGCCGGGCGGCACGACCGAGACCCGCTCCGGGGCGATCCCCAATCCTGCAACGATATCCGCCTTGGATGCCTGGGACAGCGTGATGATGGCATCGGCACACCGCGCCGCTCGCGGCAGCACGACGCGCGCGTAGTGACGGAACCAGAGACGGAACAGCTGTGGAAAGCGCAGGATGTTCAGGTCGTAGATCGTCAGGACAGTCGGGATTGTGCGTCGCATCGGGCCGACGCCAGCGGGCAAGTGCAGCAGCGTCGCTCCCGCCCGTCGCGCCGCACGCGTCACGCCGATCTGATGCCACCACAGGTCGCGGCCGAGAGTGCGGAGGCGATCGCTCATGCGCCGGCGGGGAGGCACGAGCCCCGCCAGCCGGCTGGCGATGGGGCGCAGACGATCGCCTAGCAGTCGCTCCAGGGCGCCTGCGAGTTCAGTGATATACACATGGGGCCCGGCGCGACCGAGGCGCGCCACCGTGACGTCGAGCGCGACGCGCCGATCGCTCACCGGCCGGCCGACTCCCGCTGGTGCGCCACCGTCGTCACCGAGCCGGCCAGCCAGAAGAACGGGTACGTGAGCATGGGCGAATTGAAGACCACGGCGGTCACCGCGTTCAGCGCGATGCCGGCGGTGGCCGTGACGAGCAGCAGACCTGCCGTGGCGGCCGAGGTTGCGGGAGCGGCTCGCCAGGCTCGGACGCCGCTCGCCAGCGCGGCGGCCAGCACCCCCACGTGCAGAAGGAGCCCGACGACGCCGAGCTCGACGGCGTACTTCAAGTACTGGTTGTCACCCGTCACACCCCGCACGCCGAATCGTGCCGCCACGAAGTCGGTCGCGCCCAGGCCCACGCCGAGCGGACTACGGAGAACCTGGTCGAGGCCGGCCGTCCAATCCGCGACGTGCCCCGCGCTGCTCGGACTCTGCCACGTCAGCGTCTCCCATACGAATGTCGCCAGCCCCGGGACGAACAGGAGGGCGGCCCCCAACCCCACGACAGCTGCAAAGCCGACTCCTGTTAGCGAGCCCCAGCGGCGACGCGCGGCCATCAACAGAACGGTCCCGAGTGCGCAGACCACAATTGTCATGCGGGTGACGGTGAGCAGGAGCCCGACCCACGCCAGGGCGTACGCGACCCACACGATGACAGCCCGACGCCCGGAGGCTGAGAGCGCCCACAGGGTCGCCGCGGGCAGGACAATGAGGAACGGGACCGCGAAAGCCTGGCCGGACATGTACGTGGAACCGGCGCGCTGCACGGCGTGGCTCCCCACCAGCGTCCAGTAGTTGTCGGGCAAACCGTAGGGGTTGCCCTGGGTGATCGCCGCCGCGCCGAGGAAATCTTGTACGTAGCGGGCCGCGCCCAGGAGTACGAGGACTTCCGGCGTGACGAAGATGCGCTCCAGCACAGCGATCGCACTCGTCACAACACCGACGATGAAGAGTGCACGCAGGAGACGCGCGCTTTGAGCGATCTCGGGACTCGCGCGCCCGACGAAGTAGAGGAGGGTCACGAACCCGGCGTCGCGCAGCGCGTAGAGCTGCGCGACCAGCGGCAGGTCTCCGCCGAACCACGCATTCCCACCGATGGCATACCCCGCGGCCAGGATGCCCAGGCCCGCGACCACCAGGTCGGGCCAGTAGATCCCGGCGCCAGCGCGGGGGGAGGGAGATCGCACTGTGCGGGCCACAGCGAGCCCGAACAGCACCGCGATCAGGACTTCCTTCCAAGCCGCGATCGCCCGCACGACCGGGGCAGGCCAACCCAGGGCCCCGAACAGCAGGGTGATCGCGAACGACTGGAGCGGTAACAGCCACACGAAGACGGATAGTCCCCACGCGAGTGTGGGGCGACGCACGGAAGGGACCGCGACGGCCGCCGCGGTCGTCATGCGTGCTTACGCCGCGCGCACACGGTCGCGCCGATCTCGCCCGGGCAACGCACGAGCGATGTCGCGCGTCACGCGGGCGAAAGCTGCGCGAAGCAGCGCTGCCTGCTCCGGGTTGCTACGCGCCCAGTGGTCGGCCAGCTCCCGGCCCGCGGCAGCGAGCACGCCCAAGGCGCTTCCCAGCACCGCTGCAGCCACGAGCATCAAGCCGATCCGGGGCCACTCGCGACGGCGCGGCGGGACCGCCTGGTCCACCACCGTAATCACTGGAGTATTGTTGACCTCGTCGATGCGGGCGGTCTCGTACTGCTGCCGCAGAGACAGGTACAGGCTGTTGGCCGTCTCCACCTGGCGGCGTACCCGCCGTTCCTCGACCATCAAGCCGGGGGAGCCCTCCCACGAGCGGTTCCGCTGATAAAACAGACGCTGCGAGTCCTCGGTCGCGCGCAGCTCGCTGAGGGCTGCCGCCACGCGCGTCTCGAGGAAATCGCGTCGAGCCCGGGCGCGCGACACGCGCTGCTCCTTGTTAAACGCGCTCACGAGCGCCACGGCACGGTTGGCGACATCGGCGGACAGTTGCGACCACCGCGCGTCGACCGTGAGGACAACGAAATTGGTCTTCAAGTCCACGGTCACGCGCATCTTGCGCCGCAGCTGCTTTATGGCGTTCTCGAGTGCGCGCGCGGGATCGGCGGCTCGGATCCGCAAGATGGCGAGGAGTGTCGCGCTGTCGGCGGGAGCGTCAGTGCGCGGGTCCGGGAAGGACGACGACAGGAGTCGCGTCAGCAGCTCGCGGCTCACCAGGAGCTGTTCGTAAAACAGCGGGGACTCCGACGGGTCCCGCAAGCCGCCTAATCCGAGCTGGCTGGCCAGGCCAGACATCCCGGTCGACGCCGCCAGGTCGCTCAGACCACCGCTACGCAACCCAGCTTCGCCATCGGTCGTGACGAACGAGGCGGTCGCCCGGTAGCTGGGTGGGATGATGAGCGCCAGCGCGAGCGTCAACGCGATTGTGCCGAGCGCCACCGTTAGCGCAGTGCGCCAGCGTGCGACGGCGCCGGCGAGCAGCGCCGGGAATGTCAGGGGGCCGGAATCCATAGGGGCTGCATCATGTTGCGGCGAAACCACATAGTCAAGGTGACTTCACGGAACGGCTCATCATTCTTTGCTAGTCATGCAAGCGCGGCGTGAAACGTAGCTGCAGCGTCGTGTTTCGCACGTCCAACACGTCAAGCGGGCTACTAGGAGGTCCACAGTACCAGAGATGGTAGAAGAACACGTTTAGACGCTCACCCACCGTGACGGACGCCTGGAGCTGGCCCCAAGGGCTTCCATAAGAACCACTGACGCCCCCGAAGAGCGAAACGTCGTGAGAGCACCACGTGTTGTTCGCGTAATACCGAGGGAGTATGTACAAAGCATCGTCGTCCCACCGGATCCGGCCGCCAAACAAGCCGACACGCCAGGTGGGTGTGAAATAATCGAGCCCCAGCCACTGGCTCGAGGCGCCCGGCCCAATCGCGGCACCGATAACCTGTCCCCGCTGAGTGTACCCCTGCTGCGCCGCCCGCCCGGTGTACCAGCTGTCGACCGGGCGGTCGCGGTACGTGTTGCTCTGCTGCAGGTACGTCATCTCGGCTTGGAGGCGCAAGGCATCTCGATCGGCTCGTACCGGCTTCGCCCACTCGAGACCGAGCGTGTACGCTTGACTGTGGTTCGGAGCGGTGAGGAAATCTCGGAGCGAGCTCGGTGGCTCATTCCGTCCCCACTCAAAGTGAACCGCGAGCCCGTCCGCCGGAAAGACCCAGCGTCCGAAGATGGAGAACAGCTGATCGCGACTTGGCACTGTGCTGGAATCCCCCGGTAGACGGTGCCAACCGCGGTCCCGCACGACGTCCGCCACGTGGAGGAAAATGTCCTGCCAGCCCACCAGCGGCGCGTATACCGCGCGCGTGACTCCTAGCGTGAGTGTCGGAACCCCCGCGGGCGTCCAGCTAGCGGCGAGCGCGTTGATCGAGCGGCGGTCGTCAGCCCGCGTGGCGTCGAAGTACTGTGACTCGAACAGTCCGCCCAGGAACCAATGGACTTCGAAGCGGCCTGCCCGCGTGCGAATTGGCCGCGACGTCCGGACGAACAGCCGAGGGATGCCGGGGGCGTTGTTGCTGAGGACGAGGGCGTTGCGAATGCCCGGACCCCACCACTCGTGCTCCGTCGCGAGACCGGTGGTCACGGCTCCCCAGTCCACGCTGAATGAGCTTTCACCAGGATCGGCGTGCACGAAACCCCGGAAGCCAAAACGGAGTGGCAGATCGATGGAGCTTGGACCCGTGTGCCACGGGGAAGACAGGGGATCGCGTCCCGGGGGTAGGGGACCCAGCCGGATCGGTGGAGGCCCCTCATAGGGGAGGTTCTCGCTCACCAGCAACTCGGGTGCGAGCGTCAGGGAGACGCGCTTCCATGTGGCGACGAGGCCGGCACGAGCGGTCTGGTTCCAGCCGCGCCCGGCCCACATGGCGCCGTCATTGAGCGAGAATGGCACGGCCGAGTTGTAGACGGCCTCGTACTCCGGAATGAGCAGCGCCCACCGCAGGCGAGCAGTGTCGCCGCTCAGCGGCGTGGCCATCTTCAACGGTGTACGGAGCAAGTAGTTGTCTGATGACGCGAGACCGTGCAACTGAGCCAATCGAGTACGGTCGTCCTGATCGCTGCCGATCGTGAAGAGCGGCCGCCAGCGCGGCGCCTGCGCGTCAAGCGGGGGCGGTGTGACGACGGCGGCAAGGACCACAAGACTCAGAACGGGACGACGATACATGATGAACCAGTAGTCAGATGGACATGTCAACCTACACGCTTTAATCTGGGGCCGTGAGATTCCCCCGACCGCTCCGCGTTGTGGCGGTGATTGCTTGCCAGCACGTCGCTCTACTGCAGGCTCAGGTAGCGGAAACCGTCGGCGGGCGCAGCGAAGTCTTCGCGGGCGGTGAACTCGAGACCTACCTGCGTGACCTGCAGCTCATCGGTGCCGTGCCGCTGTACCCCTGGTCGCTTCGTAGCTTCTCCCCCCGCGAGTTGGATCGGCTGTTTCCAGTCGACTCGGCCTCGCATCCGTGGAGGCTCCGCTACGACCTGCACCCTGGACCGCATGACCGGCTGGCATTCGACGTCGTGCGTCCGACAGCGAGCACACGCCTCAATTCGACCTTTGCATATGGCTCGAACGACGGTCCCATTTGGGCGGGGCGCGGTCTCACGGCGGCCCTCCAGATCGGGATCGCAGCCCGATACCACTCGCTCTCTCTCACGATCGCGCCGCTCGCATTCGCGGCGCAGAACGCCTCTTTCAATCTACTGGCGAATGGCGACACGGGAAAACTTGTTTACGGCGACGGTGTCTACGCCGGATCCATCGACCGGCCACAGCGTTTCGGCGCTCGGCCCTATACCGTTCTCGACCCGGGGCAGTCGACGCTGCGGCTCGATGTTGGCGCGGTAGGCCTCGGCGTATCGACCGCCAACCAGTATTGGGGGCCAACCACCGCGTTCCCGGCCATTCTTGGGAACAATGCGGCGGGCTTTCCCCACGCGTTCCTGGGTACCGCGCATCCCCTGAATCTGTGGCTACTGCGCGTGCACGGGCGCCTGGTGTGGGGCAGGCTTGAGCAGTCCGCGTTTTCGAGCGAGACGACCAGTGCCGGGATTCGATTTATGGCTGGCCTCGTGGGGGTTCTGACGCCGCGTGGGCTGCCCGGTCTGGAGCTCGGCTTTAGCCGGTTCATCCACATGCCCTGGCCGCAAGGTGGCTTGTCCAGCAGCGAACTCTTGCTCCCCCTGGGCTCGCGGAACCGTCAGAACCAGCTCGGCACGTCGAACGATAACCAGCTTGCTTCTGCGTTCGCCCGCTGGGTGTTTCCGCTCAGTGGTGTGGAGATCTATGGCGAGTACGGGCGAGAGGACTACAACGCCAACCTGCGCGACTTCATCGATGAGCCAGACCACATCGGTGGATACCTGGCGAGCGTCGGCATGCGCAAGGCATTCCGCCCCGCCGCTGGACGGCTTGTCGTAATCGGCGCTGAGGTTATCAACGAACAGCGCAACCGGACGGCGCCTGAGATCGGGAGGGGGCCGGTCTACATCCACGATTCGCCCCTCCGTCAGGGACACACAGAGCGGGGCCAGATCCTGGGCTCCGACGTCGGAATCGACGGCACGGGGGCCACGGTATCCTTGGACAGCTACCATCCAGGGGGTCGCTGGAGCATACGCTGGACCAGGATCCTGCGTGGAGACCGTGGAAACTTTCCCGCAACAGGGCAAGTGGACCCCCGCGCTCGCGACGTTCAGCACGCGTGGAGCTTCGAGAGACTATTTTTCAGGGGTCACTACGACATCCTCGCCGGTCTTGCCGCGGTCTACGAGTTCAACCGTAATTTTCGGAGCGACGCCTTCAACGTGAACGCGATCGTGGTGGTGCGAGCCGATGTGACGGGCTATCTTCGCTCGCTTCGCCGAGAGACTCCTGCGATGGAAGCGAACCGATGAGCGATCATGTGTTGGTGACCGGGGGTGCGGGGTTCGTGGGGTCGCATCTCGTGGACGCCTTGGTGGCCCGAGGGAACCGGGTCCGCGTCTTCGACAGCCTCGAGCCGCAGGTGCACGGCCGACAGGACCAGGCGCCGACTTACCTCAACCGGAAGGCGGAGCTGGTGCGCGGCTCGATCACCGACGCCGCAGCCGTGGCGGGCGCATTGGATGGCATCGACATCGTGTTTCACCAGGCCGCGCTGGTCGGTGTCGGGCAATCCATGTACGACATCGCTCGCTACTGCCGCGTGAACACCGGAGGCGCCGCCGTCGTCCTCGAGGAGATCGTCAAGCGCCGGCGCCAGATTCACAAGGTCGTCGTGGCTTCATCGATGTCGGTCTACGGTGAAGGGGCCTACCGCACGAGACAGGGAGACCTTGTGTCGCCGCGGCTACGGAGCCGCGACCAGCTCGAGCGAGGGGAGTGGGAGATGCGCGACGTGGTTACGGGTGAACCCCTCGCGCCTGTTCCTACGCCGGAAACGAAGCAGCTGCATCCGACATCGGTGTACGCGGTGACGAAGCGCGACCACGAGGAGCTGTTCCTGAGCGTCGGGTACGCCTATCGCATTCCGACGGTTGCCCTCAGGTACTTCAACATCTACGGCGAGCGCCAGGCGCTCTCGAACCCCTACACCGGCGTGGCAGCGATCTTCTGCTCGCGCGTCTTGAACGGACAGCCGCCGATCATCTTCGAAGACGGATTGCAGAGCCGCGACTTCGTTCATGTCTCCGACATCGTCCAGGCCAACCTGCTGTCGTTGGAGACCGACAAGGCCGACTATCAGGCGCTGAACGTGGGCAGCGGGCGGCCGACGGGGGTCCGCGAGGTGGCGGAGGCAATTCTGGCGACCCTCGGCAGACCCGACTTGCAGCCACAGGTGCTTTGTAGATTTCGCGAAGGCGACATCCGTCATTGCTATGCGGACATCTCACTTGCCCGCGAACTCCTAGGGTACGAGCCCAGACTGACGTTTGCCGAGGCCCTCCATCAGCTCGTCGCGTGGGTCCGAAGCCAGCAGGCCGTCGACCGCTTCGACGAGGCGCATCAGGAGCTCGTCGCCAGAGGCCTGGCGTGAAGTGCGGATCGGCCTCGACGTCCACGTCCTGAACGGACCGCCGCAAGGCACGGCTTCAGCGTGGCGCAACCTGCTGTGCCACCTCCCTCCCACTCACGAGTACCGGCTCTACAGTTTTGACCCCGCGCTCACCGCGCGCCTGTTTCCGGAATCACATTTCGTCCACTGTCGGATTCCGATTCGCCAGCCCCACGTCCGGATTCAGCTCGTCTACCCGTGGCTGGCCCGCCGCGATCACTGTGACGCGTTCCACGTGAACTACTATGGCCCCTGGCTCGGCGCGCCGGGCCTCGTGGTCACGATCCACGACGTGATTTATCTGGATTTTCCGCAGTACGCCCCGGCCGGCCGGCGGCGCCAGATGGCTGTGCTCGGGTCTCTGTCGGCCAGGGCGGCGCGTCAGATTACCACCGTTTCGGAGTACTCAAAGAGACGCATTACTGAGCAGTTTGGTGTGCGCGCCGAGAGGATCTCGGTCGTGCCCAACGGGCTGGGCCGGGAATGGACGGAGCCGGACCGCGCGGCGGTCGCCGCCGCGTGGGTTCGCCTCGCGCCCCAGGTGCCCGAGCGGTTTGTCCTCTCGGTCGGGCGACTCGATCCCCGCAAGAATCTCCCGCTGACCGCCCGAGTGACCCGGGAGTTGCGACGTCTGAAACTCGTCGACGGGCTAGTAGTGGTCGGCTCCGACGACTTCGGCGGGCCCGGCATCCGCCGCGCCTGGGCGGCCGACGGCACCGCCGAGCTAGTGACGCACTTCAGCGGACTGCACACTCCCGAGTTGCAGGCCCTCTACGCGCACGCCAAATGTCTGCTGTTCCTCTCGGTTGCCGAGGGATTTGGGCTGCCGCTGCTCGAGGCGATGGCGATGGGCACACCGGTCGTTGCCTCGAACCGGACAGCGTTGCCCGAAGTGTCCGGGGATGCGGCGTCCCTGGTGGACCCTGCGGACGAGGAGGCCGCCGTTGCCGCCGCCCGCTTGGTGCTGTCGGACGACGTGGTCCGCGCCGCGTTTGTAGAGCGCGGGCGCTCCCGGCTCACGTTATATGGGGGCGACCGAACGGCACAACAGATGCTTGACGTGTACCAGCGCGCGGTGCGCTAGACAGGAGTCTTCGACTCGTTCACCGCCGCAACACCACAACAATCGCCACGACGCTCGACAGGATTTGCGCGAGGCCGCCCAGCAGCGCCACCGTGTTTGTCCCCTCGCCGGGCGGCTTGAACGGCACGAACACCTCCGAGCCCGGTCCTGGCGTCGGCTTGCTCGAAACGAAGAGCCATTTGCGGCGCGTGCGGGCGTCGCCGTTGGCATAGCGTACGCTGACCCGGCCGCCGTCGGCGTTCGCCGCCAGCCCGCCTGCGGCGCTGATGTAGTAGTCGAGATCGGCGCCGCGCCGCCACAGCAGACTCCCCGGCGCGTTCACCGCGCCCAGCACCTTCACCGTCGGCTCATACTCGGGAATGAAGATCGAATCGTCGGGCTGGAGGATGACGTTGTGCGAGGACCCGGGATCGCGCAGCGCGCGCGTCAGCTCGATGTTCACCCGCCCGACGTTCTCCGCGGACCGCACGAACCGGATGCCCTCCGGGTACGCCTGCGGCGTCAGACCACCCGCCCGCTTGAGCACGTCCGCCAGGCGCTCGTCCTTGGAGCGCAACGAGTACGTCCCTGGGTAGCGGACCTGGCCGCTCACGACAACGGCACGCTGCAGATCGAATTGGGGCTCCTGCATGATCAGCACGTTGTCGTACGGATCGAGCGGCACCTCGGCCGCCCCGCTCGCGGGGACCTGCACGCCCGGTGGCCCGACGAACCGGCCGTTGGCCGTGCGCTCGAACAGGTACGTCGAGTCGAGCGGCACGCGTAACGTCGTCGCCAGCTGGCCGCCCGAGCGGTCCTGGGGCAGCCGCGCGATCTCCGCCTCCTTCAAGTACGCGCCGATCGTGGGTCCGCGCGCGAGCTGCACCAGGTCGCGCAGCGTCATGCCCGGCCGCCACGGGAAGCGCCCCGGCTTGTTCACTCGGCCGGCGATCGCGACGTAATAGGTTTCGCTCAAAGGCGGGAGGGAGTCGACGACCACGGAGTCGCCGTCCATCAGGCCCAACGCAGGGACGCGGATGCCGGGCGCGCCCAGCGCCGCCGTGCCGTAACTCGTGCCTTGCCCGTCACCGGCCGGCGCGGGGGCGGCGATGGCGAGCGCGATGTCCAGCGCCGCACGCGGCGCCCGCCCCGGCCCGCGCTCCGGCGCGGCGAGGATCCGGTGCACCGTCACCCGCTGCAG
>Ga0066710_100002221_pt1 | contig 15459 bp, 6 predicted proteins | sample GraSoiAngelo_159_FD_79666 | JGI IMG/M metagenome (GOLD analysis project Ga0066710, IMG submission 79666) | Grasslands soil microbial communities from the Angelo Coastal Reserve, California, USA - 14_1009_16_40cm | ecosystem: Environmental > Terrestrial > Soil > Grasslands | place: USA...
GAATGGTAACTTCGGTCTTACGTCTTCGGCCGCGACGTGATTTTCGACTGACGCGTTCTCGGGTGCGTCATCGGCGACGAGCGGCACAAAATGGGTTTTCGAGTGAGACCGGCAGCGCGACGGGTGAGCTGTCGCTGGCCGCTGGCGCTGCGATGAGCGACGGCTTCTGGGCCGGCGCGATTTCTCGGCAGGATGGATCGCCAGGCGACGGCATCCACCTGCTGTGGACGGCGCCGTATGCGGCCGGCTATTCCACGACCGGCTACGACGTCCAACGGCGTCCTCACCAGCGACGCCAAGAGATCTGTTACACGCTGACCGTCGACGAGCTCGAGATCCTCCACCGAGAGTTCCGGCTCACGACGCCGGTCGCCGACATTGCCGTCCGCGTCACGCCGTGCCCCACCTCATCGGGAACCGTGCCTGACGAGCCGTTCACCCCGGCGGTGGCCCCCACGATGCACTGCATCGAGTTCGCCGAGTCCGCCCTTGGCCGGGTCGTCGACGAGGTCGACGGTGCGCGGTTGAAGGCATTCGAACCCACGGGCGCGCCGCGGCCTCACGCGGAAGTGCGTACGGCTGACAACCAGCGTGGCGTCGATTGCGCGACGCATCTCGAGATCGAGCTGCCCGTGGAATGCATTCGCGTCGAGCTGACGCTGGTCGGGTTCGCCCAGCCGGCCAGAGTGGTGGCGCGCCGCGCGGACGGGAGGGCCGCCGCATCGGCGAGCGCTTCCCGGGCGGTCGGTCAGCCGGAAACCGTCGCTCTTGCCGGCGAACAAATCACGCGCGTGGCCATCGTCGCGCCCGGCGACGCGATGCTGCTCACCCGGTTGTGCTGGCAACCCTCACCGCCATCGCGGGCAGGAGCGACGCGTTCCTCGCTCATGCCCGACACGCGGCCCTTCGCGCCGCCGTCCGTACCCACTCTGTCCGCTGTATCCGTACCCGTGTGCCTGCAGTACCGGTTACAGCTGCAGGGGGAGCACCAAGTCGTTCGGATCATCGCGCAGGCGCCGTGGACCCTCGCCGTCGCCATGCGTGAAGGCAAGCCCGTCGATACGCGCGGCCTCGCAGATCCCAGCGGGATCCAGCGCCCGACGTTCCTCGGCCGCGGCGTCGACGAGGTGCTCCTCTACACGAATCAGCGGCTCACCGGCCTCACCGTCTGTGTCGACGTTCCGCAGACCCCCGCCGCCGAGGCGGCCGAGTGGGCCAACGTGCGGTTCCTCGTCAAGGGGCTGCAGATGCCGCTGCGCGCGCTCGACCCGACGCTGGGAAGTCCCGCGGACGAGCTCACTCGGGCCAGGTCGAGATTGATCGGCACGGAAAGCATCGACGCGGCGGTGTTCGCCGAGGTCGCGGACACGCTCAACGAGGCCGTCGGCGTCGGCGCGCCCTCGCCAATGTGGTGCACGACGCAGCGCCGCGAGCAGGTGGAGGACGCGTTCGTCGAGATCCGGCCATGGCCATACGCGCTGTCGCTGACCACGGCGGCCGAATGGCGGCGGGCGCTGGGTTTCGGCCTGCTCGACAAGGGCAGTGGACTCGTCCCGGGTGAGCACTACGACTACCGCGTCACGGGCCACTTCAGACGCCACGACGTCGAGGAGCAGCTCCTCGCCTTTCACACGGTGCCGACCGGAGCCACGCTACCCGCGACGTTCCACCTCGGAACGGTCCGCCTCTCCGGTCCGGCGGAGCACACGGTCGAGCTCTTCCCGGCCGCGCCGGGAGCCGCGCTGAGCGCCGTCGGCCGCAAGGGCATTCGCATCACGCCGAGCAATCCGTCGAGCATCGGTTTCGACGAGCCCGTCAAGCGAGTGGTGCTGGAGCTCGAGCCACAAGTGGCCGGGCCGCTGCAGTACTCGGCGAAGACGAGCGATCTGCTGATCGGGCTGAGCGGATCACTCTTCACGAACCCGGTGCCGGCCCAGCCTCGCGTGACGCTCGATTTTCCGGAGCCGGTCGATACGTTGAGGCTCGTCGGCACCGGATTCCTGTATGGCATGCGCATCCTCGCGCCCACCAGTGGCAATCCCGACGAGGTGCTCGATCTGTCCGTGATCGTGCCCGATGTCACGTACGAGCCCAGCGCTCCTCCAGACCCGCCGATCGCGTTGGGGACGACCAACCTGCAGCAGCCGATTCAGCCGGGAGAGCCGGAGATCACGGTCAAGAGTCCCCCACACTCGATGGGATTCCGCCTGCGGTGGCTGCCCCCGACTCCGGTGGGAGGTATGCCGCCGATCTGGCCGCCCGATCTCGGGGGAGCGCCGCCCTTCGATGTGATGGGCTTTCTTATCGAGCGCAGGCACGTCGACGCGAACGGGCCCTTCGGGGAGATCGGCCGCGACGCGCTGCCGACGGTGTTCTTCGGCAACCGTGGCGCGCGAGGCGAAGCCCAGGCGCTCGGCTTCGGCGCCGACATCTTGAAGGCGTATCCGGAGGTCGTGAGGCCACTGCCGCCGGTGGATCCGTGGCTCACGATCGACGACGTCCTGCGCAGCCCGTCGCAGCCAGATGGGCCACCACCGGGCAGTACGCACCAGTACCGGATCTTCTCGATCGATGCGATCGGCCGGCTGTCCGCCACACCGACCACCGGCTCGATCGTGCGTCTGGAGAAGCGCATCGCGCCCCCGCAACCTCGCGGTCCCGCCAGTCCGCCGCCGCCTGGCGTCTCGCGACCGGCGGGGGTCCGCGCCCGAGTGCTGCAGTCGGCCGATCCCGACCTGGCGGTCGACGACATTGCGCTGCTCGGCTCGAGTACGAACGCCATCGTGCTCGAATGGGGCTGGACGGACGACGAGCGTGAGCGCGACCCGTTCGCGACGGAGTTTCGCGTCTATCTCCAGCCGCTGCCGCCGGACGCCGTGCACGGCACGCTGCACGCGCCGGCGGTCCTCGTCGGTGGCTTGTACGAGATGGCGTGCAGCCTCGATCAGCCGATTCAGGCGGACGCGATGAAGGGGATCTACGTCACCGCCGGCGGCTACCCGTTCAAGGTGGCGTCGAACACGGCCGGCACGAATATCACCGTGCGCTTCGAGCCTTCGGTCCTGCGGCCAGGCCGGACGCCCGACGCGGCCAGCTTCGAGTTCGGCCGCGTGCTCAACGGCATCGAGCTGCGGCCCTCGGCCTGGCACGAGCGCACCGACGTGGTGCCGATCGGAGCCGGGCCGCCCCAGCCGTTCGTGTTCCGCGATCGTCTGGACCTGGACGTGCAGCACCCGCGCGCGCGCGCATGGGTAGGCGTGAGCAGCGCCGACGGGCAAACCTACATCGCGGACGAGCTCGGGCCCGCCGTGTTGAACGGCGGACGGCCGGGGAACGAGAGCAGCATCGTGGCCCTGGTCGCCGAAGCACGGTACCTCGGTCGGCCGACGTTCGACATTCCACCGCCGCTGCCGAACGTGCCCGAAGACGTGAGCCCCGAACCGGTGGGCGCGACCGTCACCGTGACGCGTGATCTTCCGACGCTGTTGCCGGACGTGGTGATACCCGCCGGTCACCTTGTGACGGTCGATCGGTTCGAGATGGGGATGCTGGCAGCCGCCTTGTCCCGAAATCCTGACGGAAGCTTCGGCGTCCTGTTTCCGGACGGAACGCAGTCGAGCTACACGCTGGGCAACCCGTCAGATCAGGCGGCGCTCCAGGCGCAGATCGCCGCCGCCGACCCGGCGCGTATCGAGGGGCGCTTCTTGATGGATCTCCTGCTGCGGTTCCCGAGTCGATTCGAAGGCCTCTGGCAGCCCGCGCTGCCGGCCCCGGTCGCGTTTGGCGTGGTGAGCGACGCGCTGCCCAACAAGGCGGAGCGCTGGTTGCACCGGATTCGCCTCGTCGATCCCGCCGGGCACGTGTCGCTCGGCGGAGCGATCGTTCCGAGAGTGATGCGCGTCGCCTCGACGCGGGTGCCGTCGCCGCCCGAGATCTCCCTCGTCAACTCCGAGACGGACACGCTGGCGCTCACCGCGCGGATGCGGCAGGTGTTCGACGTGCAGTGGCTGGTGCTCTTCACGCTCGTCGCTCCGGTCACGACGGCGGTCGATGATCTGGTTCGCAAACCGGCCCAGCTGCTACGGGTGCCGGATCGCCGGGAGCTTTACCCGCGTGAAGGCATGCGGCTGCGTCTCTCGGACGGCACCTTGCTCCAGGCCGAGGAGCCGGTCGATGTCCAGGCCATCGGCACCGTGGCCGTGCCCGACGTGCTCGTTCCGGCGACGTTGCTCCCGGGGTTCGACAAGCGCGTCTCGGTCTGGGCGCTCACGATGACGCGCGATGGCATTCCCTCGCGTCTGGCCGGCCCGGTCACGGTGCATACCGGGCCGCTCCCACTCGTCGTGCCGGGCCTGATCGTCACCACGGCCGCCGGAAACGACACCGCGATGTGGGCATCGGCGAGCGACGCGACGGAAGTCGCGCTGGAGCGCTCGATCGACGGTGGTCTGTCGTTCCGGCAAGTCTCTCCCTGGCTCCCGTCGACCGCGACGAGCCATGTGGTCGCCGGCGCGGGCTCACGTGTGTATCGACTCGTCGTCCGCGGCCTACATGGGCAAGCGCCAGTGACGGGGCCGGCCGTGACGCCGGTCTAGCGAGGGAGGTGACGTCGTGCCAGCCTTCGTCTCGCCGGTCGCCGACCCCGCAACGTGGAGCTACACGACCGTCGACGCGGTCGAGATCCCTGACGGGCTCCGTTACGGGGTCAAGCCGCCGGCGCCGCCATACCGCGTGCGCGGTGTGCGTGCCACGCGGGCGGTCGCCGCCGATGTGGTGATGCCCGCCACCGGCGTGCTACGGCGAGCCACGGGCTCGACGGGCCAGGTGTTCGTCGAGGTCCAGGTCCTTCCGCTCCCGATCCGGCACGTCGCGAACGCGATTCCCGGAGGTCTGCCGACCTTCTATCTCGTCTTCGACGACGACGTCGGGCTGACGTTCGCCGACGGCGACGGCGATCTCGGCGGAACAGCCCTGCGAACCGCGACCGCGGTCACCATCGTCAGCATGCGCCAGGATCGCATGCTGATCGATCCGGCGTTGTGGGGGGCGCAGATCCAGACCGCGATCACGACCGGCGGTGGCGATGCCGCGCAGTGGCAGCCGTTTGCCGACGCGCTGGCGTCGGCCACAGCGAGCGGCGACACCGCGCCCGTGCTGCTGTATGACCACGCCGGTCGGTCGCGCACGTCGGGTCGCGTGACCATCGTGCTCGAGAGCGAGCCGCGTACGGTGGAGCTGACGGCCGCCGACGGCGGCGATCTCCAGCGGACCGTCGCGCGACTGCACGCGAGCGATCCGGCCGCCATGCCGATCGCGAACCTCTGGGGCGGTGGGCGAACCTCCTTCCGCCTCGAGCCCGAGGGGACCGAGGGCGCGGTTCAACTCGTGCGGCTCGAGGACGGCGCGGTGGCCGATACCGGCCTCACGCTGACCCCGACGCTGCGCAGCGTCGCGTTCACGGATCTCGAGGACTGGTTCGCCGCGCAATCCACCGCTGCATTGCCGCGGTTTACCCGCGCCAACCTCATCACGCCGCTGGTCAACGGGCCGACGTACTTCGACGACTTCTTCACGGCGATGCGCGACGCCCAACGCCCAGACGGGGGCGTCCATCTCACGGGCTGGGCGATGTTCCCCCGGACCAAGTTCACCCACCGCCAGCTCGGCGACGATACCCTGGCGACGTTCGACCTGAGCGTCGTCACCCCGCTCCTGGGGCCGGACAACATCGCGCTCACGCTGGAGCAGGCGGCCAAGCTCATCGGCGATGCCGGCGGCGCGTCGCGGTTCCTACCCGCCAAGTTCCTCCAGTTCGACGACCCGGATGCGGTCAGCCAGGCCGAGATCCTCGTCGTGATGTTCGTCCTCGATCTCATTCTTCTGCTCAGTCGCTTCGGCGTTTCGTTCGCCCGCACCGATGGGCTCGGCACCTTCATCCTCGTGCTCGGCGCCATCGGGTTGAGCCTTTACACCAAGCACGTCCTCGACGAGAACGGCAAGCCCCTCGAACCGAACCGACAAGCGGTCGACATCCTCGGCGACGGGCTGCCCGGCGCGCTCTGCGTGTTCTCGGCGAATCCGGTGCGGGTCGAGGACAATCTGCCGCCGACGCCGTTGAACGACTTCCCGTTCGACGTCCTGCTCAAGGTCACGCGGCATCTCGGCATCTATCACCAAAAGCTCTCGATCGTGAAGGTCGGGACGAGCCACATCGCATATTGCGGCGGGATGGATCTCAATCCCGACCGGCTCGACGACGTCGATCACCTGGCGCCAGCCCCGTATCACGACGTCCACGTGCGCGTCGAAGGCAACGCCGCGCGCGACGTCGCGTTGACGTTCGATCAGCGCTGGCAGCTCGACGGCGGAGGCACGCCGCCGGCCTTCCCCGCGCCGCCGTTCGACGCCGCGCTGGCGCCGGGCCGCGACATCGCCCAGATCGCGCGCACATACCACGCGCCCGCTGTCGGCGCCGAGTCGCGGGCGCTTCCGTTCGCCCCCAACGGCGACAGCACGATCGCGCGCACGATCCTAGCGGCGATCGAGATGGCGAGCGAGTACATCTACACGACCGATCAGTACTTCACGCCCCCGCGCACCTACCGCGATCTCCTGCTCCGGAAGGTCACGAACCGCGAGATCCGCCAGCTCGTCATCGCGCTCCAGGGCCAGACCACCTTGACGTTCGGCGACGCGCCCCGCAACCAATTCATCGACGACCTGTTGGCGGCCGATGGCGGCGTCGGGATCGTTCGCATCGGCTATCCCCGCCGCCGCTTCACCTCGACGGACAACGAGGTTCGCGCCTCGTCGGGCAAGCTGCTGGTCGGCCAGGACATGCAAGGCGGCGCCAGTGGCCTGCCGCTCATCTTCCTGGCGCCGCCCTCGCGCATCCCAGCGCTGCCGTTCTGGATCTCAGTCGAGGGCGAGCTGATGTACGTCTACGACGAGTCGGGCGTCCCCAACCCCCACCCCGGGCAGATGAAGGCGTTCGTGTGCGAGCGGGGTGACTCGACACGCCTCGTGTCCGGCGGCTCGAATCCCAAGGGCGCGTTTCCCCGCGAGCACAAGGAGGGCGCGCCGGCGACGGTCGTCGAGCTGGCCGACATCTATGTCCACGACAAGCTGACCATCGTCGACGACGTTTTCCTGGCCGTCGGCTCGGCCAATCTGGATCACCGCGGCTTCTACTACGACGGCGAGATCCACTGCTTCACGATCGCCGACGGGCTGCGCGTCTCGGCCCGCAATCCCGCCGCCATGCTCCGACGGCAGCTCTGGGCGGAGTTTCTCGACTTGCCCGCCGACCTCGTCGCGCCGCTGCTGGCCGATCCGCTGGCCTCGGGCACGCTGTTCGACCGGTCGCCGTTCGCCGGCAACCGGTTCGTACCGGTCGACGCGCGGCCGCCGCATCCGTTCCTGGCGTTCTCGAGCAGCGACGGTGCGATCGTCGACGTGCTCCAGGCGCTCGGCTTCGCCATCCAGGCCGCGAACTCGGCTGACATCTTCAAGTTCATGGTCGACTCGTCGAGCCGGACCGATCCGCTGCCAGAGACATGAGCGCGCCCCTCCGCCTCTTCGACCTGTTCGGCGAGCCGCCGGCGTTGGCGGCCGAGGTCTGGACGGAGCGCATTCAGCCCGTCACCGGCATCAACGCCAGCAATGACCCGTCCTCGATCACGACGTGGCTGGCCGCGCTGAACAACGTCGTCGGCGTGACGGACGTGCGGACGGGTGCGGACAGCGATCGGGTGGCGATCGAGGCCAAGCTCTTCATGCCCGGCTCGCCGGCCTATCCCGACGGCTTCCCGTTCGTGTTCGCGTCGATGCCCGACATCGAGCTCCGCATCCGACCCGACACGCTGCACCAGAACGACATCCAGCTCTTCCTGTCGATGTCAGACCGCGGTGTCGAAGTCCTGCTCGAGCGGCTTCCGGTGGAGATCCGGCTGCCGCCCGGCTTCATCGATCCGCATCCCAAGCCTGGAGGAGGCGTCCCGGACGGCACCGCCACGTACACGATCGGCGAGTTCCGCCCCGGTCACCTTGACGACCTCATGCTCGGGTTCGATCGTGGAAAGCCAGCCTCGATCTTCGTCCACCTCCGTCTGCACATGTCCGAGCAGGGCGAGTTCTCCCTGCGGACCGCCGTGCCCGTCTCGTTCGGCCGGTGCGTGTTCTCGGGGATTCCCGTGGTGGCCATCCACGATTTCCAGCTGCTGCCGACCCCGACGATCGCTCCGCGCGAGCTGCACTGGCTGCGTCACGAGGTCACGCCGTGGGCCCCCGAGCTGACCGGACCGATCGACGGCTCGTTCAGCATCCGCTCGCTGCAGGTCGACCCGGAAACCGCGCCGGTCGCTGACCTGGCGCGCTTCCTCAACGCCACCAAGGGACCCGACCCCCACCCCGTCCCGCCCGGCCCCACCACTCCGCCCAGCAGCACGACCGATCCGACGGCGGAGTTCGTACTCGACGATCTCGTGGTGCCGTTCTTCTCACCCTGGGTGCTGCCCATCCCGCGCCACGTGAGCATCGGCGTCAGACGGCGGATCATCGACGCCAACGACCCGGCGCAGGTCTTCAGGTTCGACGAAGCGCCGGTCCGCACCTTCTTCTCGCGCAGCCCCGAGACCGGCCTCATCGTGAACTCGCTGTTCTTCAAGTCGCTGCCGAGCGGGGTCGGCCTGACGTTCGACATGGCGTTCGTGTTCGGGAACACAAACGACGTCAACCGCAAGAGCGAAGCCATGGCGCTCGGCATCGAGCTCCAGGAGGACTACACGGTCGCCGTCAGCTATCGGCGCGAGTTCAGCACCGCCACGGGGCTGCCCGAGCCGGGAACCGGCGCGGCCCAGACGCTCAACGCGCTGCTGCACTTCGAGATCATGACCAACACGGTCGACATCATGACCATCCGCCTAGGCTACTCGATCGGGCGTCATATGGCGGCGCACCTGTCCGCGGCCGACTTCGACGACACCGGCGAGATCTCGAAGGCGCTCAAGGCGGCGGCGCTGGCCACCGTCGATGTGTTCGTGTTCGCGCCGGGGACGGACTCGATCGTCAAGCTGCGCACGCTCAACGGCGAACCCGTCAAGTTCACGCTCGAGGGTATCGGATACCGCTTCGGCGAGCTGCACCTCGAAGGCGTCGCCCTCCCCGACGGCGTGGTGATGCTGATCGGCGGGGTCGGCATCGTCCTGCAGGAGCTGGCGGTGGTGGCCGAGGACGGCGCCACGTACCTGAGCTTCTCGGGCGGGCTGCAGATCGCCACGCCGTCGGGCTTCACCGGCTCGTTCCTCCTCAAGCGGCTCCGCGTGCGGTTCCGGGGCGATACGGGCGCGCCCCACCTCAAGCTCGATGGGCTGTTCATCAGGCTGGAATCGGGCACGTTCCTACTCGAAGCCGGCGGCTTCTTCACCGAGACCGTCACGGGCGACGTCGTCGTCCACGAGTTCGCACTCACCGGTACCGCGAAGTTCAAGTGCGGCGAGACCGAGTACAAGATCGGGCTCGACGTCCTAGCCGGGCGCGTGAGGTCGCCGGCGCTGAACTTCGACTATCTCTTCGTCCAGGCGTTCGTGACCGGCTCGTTCCCGCTGGGTCCGGTCACGTTGCGCGGCATCCGGGCGCTGTTCGCCCGCAACATGCTGCCCAAGCTCGAGGAGGTCGACAAGGACTCGCGCGAGCTACGCTACTACACCTGGTACAAGCGTAGCGATCCCATCAGCGTCCCCGGCGATCGCCGCCTCGCCGCCTGGGTAGCGACCAACGATGCGTGGGCCGTGGGAGTGGGCGCCAGCGTCGGTCTGCCCGCTCTCGGCTCGAGCGCCGAGCTGGTCGCCTTCACGCTGTACACGGACGGGCCCGGCGAATCGGGGCTGCTGATCGTCGCCGAGGTCCACTTCCTGGAGAACCCCAAGCCGGTGGGATTTCTCGCCGTCGAGATGGACTTCGAGCACGACCTAATCCGCGCGGTGCTCGGCGTCGAGCTCCGGCTCTCGGACTTCAAGAAGAACGCGCCGAGCTGGCTGAACAGGATCCCCGTCCTGACCGGGACGTTCTTCTTCACCAACGATCCGCTGACGTTCGCGCTCGGACACCTCGTGGATCAGCGGACGTGGTTCCAGATCCAGTGGAAGCAGAACCTGTTCGCGGTGCGGACCTCGTTCACGGTCGGGGCGTGCTTCGAGTACGTCGAGGATCAGGTCTATGGCTTCGGCTTCGTCCTGCGCGGCGAGGGCGGCATCAACGCCAGCATCGTGCGCGCCGAGTACTACGCGGGACTGGGTGTGTCGTTCCAGCTGCTGGTCACCGGCTCGCACGACTACGGGCTCGAGATCCTCATCGAGCTCGGCCTGCGCATCATCCTGTTCCGTTTCCTGCACTTCGGGATCAGCGCCCGAGCGGCCCTGCACATGGTCGGTGACCGGCCGACCCACGGCGAGCTACATCTCGAGGTGCGACTCGAGACACCCTGGTTCTTGCCGGACGTCACCTGGACTGTCGATCTCCCCGTGGGCGGCGCCCTGGCGGTGGCCGATCTGGCGACGTCCACCTCGCCGCTGCGCTCGGCCGGAGCGTCGCAGGGCCTCGAGCAGAAGAGCGCGGTCGTGCACGTCGAGCGCTTCGATCAGGGGTACGTCGACGACCGTCCGTCGCGCACGTTCTCGGTCATCGAGATGCGGGCTGGCGGCCCGGACGAGCCCACGCGGCTGGCCCAGTTCGCCGCCGATACCGCCGCGCGTCCCATCGCCATCGACGCGACGATCTCCGTGGAGTTCGCCGTCCCGGTCAACGACCAGCTGTCCCTCTCGACCGGAGCGACGCCGGGTCTGGGCAACCAGCAGTCCGGCGACCTGAGCCTGACCTGCGACCTGGTCGGCATCGCCGTTCGCCGTCGTCCGCGCTTCGGCACCCCGAGAGACTGGCAGGCGGTCGACAAGCGCGTCGAGATCCCGCCCGACTTCAGCGATCCCAACGGCGTGAAGCTCAGCGGCTCGTTCGCGCCCTCGACGATCCTGGCCCGCTGGGATCTCGACGCGCCCGTCGACGGAAAGCCCGGCACCCAGCGGCTGCTGCTGAACTCGGCGACGCCATTCCAGTTCGCGACCAGTAACCCGGTGGCCGACGAGAAGCTCATCCGGCGCGCCCCTCTGTGGCCGTGCTGCAACCCCAAGGAGCATCAGCTGCGGACGCACCGGCTGAGCTTCGAGCGCGAGATGGCGGGCGCCGACCTGGGCGCACCGCGCCTCTTTTCCGAGAGCACGAGCACGCTCGTCTTCAACCGCGCCGCCGTCGCGCGACCCCAGCGCGCGGGCACCTCGCTGCCGCCGACCTACATGGTGGCCGACATCGCCTCCGCGCGGCGCGCGGGTGTGGTCGCCCGCATGGACTTCGACGAGGACGTCGCCTACTGCACGATCCGGCTCGCCTGGAGCGCGGCCGAGGGCCGTGTCGAGCTGGTCGCATTCGATCGCCAGGGCACGATCGCGGGAACACGGCAGGTGCCCACGACCTCGGCCAGCGACTTCGTCCCCGTCACGGTGGGCGCTCAGGCCCCCATCCGCCGCGTCGAGCTTCGCCTGGTGCGTCCGCTCGTCGGCTTCGGCGCGGGAGGGTTCGTCGAGATCGACACGGTCGTCTACAGCGCGCTGCGGGACTTCCTGGACTTCCAGCGCGAGCAGCGGCTGTGCGACGACCAGAGCGGCGAGTTCCACACGGCTTACGAGGGGAAGGGCAAGCTCGCGTTCCTGCCCAACCACGAGTACGAGATCGAGCTCATCACGCGGATCAGCGTCGCACACCCCAGCGCGCAATCCGAGTCGGTGGACGTGGCCGAATACGTCTACCTCAAGACCAAGGGACTGCCCGGTCTGAACGCGGTGCAGCGCGTCGGCGAGGAGGTCGAGCAGTACGTACGCGGGGCGTACGGTGGCGGCCGGGGCCTGCTGTACCGCCGTGAGCCGGTCGTGCTCGCCTTCAGCGAGGACTTCTTCGTCGCCGTGCCTCTCACCCTGCGTCCGGCGGGTACCGCCGCCGAGCACACGACGTTGATGCGGATGAAGCTCCTGACTCGCGCGGACGCGTCGGTGTCCGCCGCGACGCCGTTCACGTCGACGGCGTCGGACTGGATTGTCGATCACCGCGGCCAGGGCGGCGAGGACCCGACTTTGTTGCGCTGGCGAGTCATCCTGAGCACGGCCGACACCCTGGGCAACACGATGCGGAGCGTGAATCCCTTCCGCGAGCGACTGGCCGTACTGACGCAACGGCCGGCGGCCTCGTGCGGCCTCGAGGACCCACGCGACGTGATCGGCACCACACTGATCGCGCCGCCCCAGGGCGACAAGGACCCGGACGACCCGAACCAGGAGCTGTGGCCAGCCTCGTTGCGCCACAGCGCGACCGTGCGCATGGAAGGTTCGCCGTTCACGGAACGGTTGGCCTTCGATCCCGCCGACCTCACGGCGATGACCTTTCTCCTGGACGGTGGGCTGGGCGGGGCCAACGACTGGAGCGCGGACGCCGATGGAACGCTGCGCACCGGCGACGGCCCGGCGCGGCGCTTCGCCCGCTTCGGAGATCCGACCTGGAATCACTTCGCGCTGACGGTCAGCCTCACGCCGACGGGCGCGGCCGCCGGCGTGGCGATCGCGTTGCCGTCGAGCGGGCCGCCGTCCCGCGCGCTCTTCGCTCTCGTCGAAGCGGTCTCGGCCGGCCGACGCCTGGTCCTCTACCGTCGCGCGACCGGGGCCGAGATGATCGAGCTCGCGCAGGCTCCGCTGCCGGCCGCGGACGATCCGGCCTCACCGCTCACGCTGCAAGTCACCGCCTTCGACGACCGCATTCGCGCCGCCGTCGGCGAGCAGATCGTGGAGGCCGACCGCGACGAGCAACGCGAAGGGCGCGTCGCGCTGGTGGCCGCCGGCGAGGCGGGTTTCAAAAGCCTGAGCGTGGTCGGTGTCGCGATCTACGCCTTCCCGTTCAGCACCAGTCGGTACCGGTCGTTCCGTGACCACATCCTCAGCTGGCCCGAAAAGATCGACGTGCTGCGGCCCGACGGGCTCGGCCCCGGCACGACCAGCACCGACGTGCCGACCCTGTGGGCAGCCACCCAGTCCGACGTCATTGCCGCCATGCAGCCGACTGCCGATCCTGCCCTGCGGGACGTCGTGTTCCAGCGCTGGGTCAAGCACCTCGGCATCCCGCTGAAGGACGAGGTGTCACGGCTCGAGATCAGCCAGTTCGTGGTCGAGGGCAAGACCGCGGCCATCCTCCTGGAGTCGCCGGAGCCGATCGATTTCACCAGCGAAGTCAGTGTCGTTCTCGAGCGGCGCGTGAAGTTCGGCGGCGGTGTGCTCGATCCCGACATTGTCGCAGACCTGGACGGCATGCAGGTCCTCGACGTCGCGCGCAGTGGACGCGCGCTCGACGTCGAGCTGACCCCGCCGACCGTTGCGCTGCGAGACGATCGCATCGTCTTCGTCGAGCCGATCGATGGTCCGAACCGACTGCGTGTGTGGACGGGCGCCATCAAGGTGCGACGCGGCGCCGCGACGGGCCGTGTCCACGCCCTGGCGTCGCAGGAGATTACCGTGCTCGGCCGGCCGGACCCCCCGTTCAGGACGGCGTTGCGACTGGGTCGCATGGTGGCGAGCCTGCCCCGCCAGACGGGCGTGATCGCGTGTCCCATCGTCGAGTTCGTCCCCGTGCCCGTCCGCGTCCTCGAGAGCAGCTCCGCCCGCCACATCGTCCTGCTGCCGATGACCAGCACCGATGTGCCCCAGCCCCTCGCGTCGGGCACCCATCGTCTCACGCTGGCCATGGATCGCCCCCGCTGGTCGACCACCGCCCCGGCCGACGACCTCAACCGTTACCGGGACGCGGCCACACTCCTGCTCGAGCTCTAAGTCGCACGGGATTCGACGTCGACATCCACCGCAACCTCTCGATGCTGAGGGGCCGCGGTGAATGTCCGACGCTGAGATGTCGAGCCCTACGCCGGGCGCGACGCGGGCGTCGTCGTGGCCGCGGCCTGATGACGCCCGCGGAGCTTGAACGCGAGCGCGATCAGCACGATGCCGAAGACGAGAGCGTAGGCGCCGATCAACCACACGATCACGAGCAGTCCCGCGCCGGGCAACGCCAGCAGCACCGCGCCGAAGAGCAGCGACAGGACGCCGTTGAGGATGAGCAGCCATTCGCCCTTGACCTCCTTGCGGAGGCGGATGGCGGCGACGATCTCCAGCACGCCGGTGATGATCGCCCAGAACGCGACGAGGAACAGCAGCGCCAGCGCCGTCGCCGCGGGCCAGACGAAGGCGATGACGCCGGCGATGAGGTCGACGATGCCTTCCAGGAGTAAGCCGCCCCAGCGTTCGTGGCGCTGGAGCACCTGTACCCGGGGGGGGGCAGAACGGGCGAAGAGGGGCGGGAGGGCGGCCGTGCCGAGAACGGCGGTTCCGTCAACTGGGCCTTTATACCGCCTATGCTCCGACCGGCGCCCACGATGGCCAGGCCGATCGGCGTGGCCGCGCGCCGCGGGCTCACCGCAGGGTGCCCATCCCCCCCGGGGTGGTGCTCCCGCCGGTGGCGCTGATCTCGCTCGGCTGCTGGCTCACGCTGCCGTTCTCCCGTCGCCGGTGTGCCGTCACGCGCCCCGCCCGCCGGGCGGCGTGGCGTCGAGAGCGTACTGGCAAATTTCCGATGCCAACTGTCTCATCTGACTTGACATCTTTCGAGCAGCCGCCCCGGCAACACGGCTGAGCATTCCGGAAGGCATGCGCAGACCGCCGCTGGAGACGGCGAACCGGACCAACGGCGATTAACCGGATATCCAGGTAGAATCGGATGCGGGGCGGCGGCCCATCTCGGTCGCAGCCGGGAGGATCGGAATGGCTACCACGGTGTACACCGCGATCATCGAGAAGGAGGGGGACCTATACGGCGCGCTGTGCCCCGAGCTGGACGTGGCCAGTCAAGGGGCGACGGTCGAAGAGGCGACCTCCAACCTACGAGAGGCAGTTGAGCTGTTCCTTGAGTGTGCCGATCCCCAAGAGATCAAGCGTCGACTTCGCACCGATGTCTTCGTAACGAGGATCGAAGCGAAGCATGGGTAGGCTTCGCGTCCTGTCGGGACGCGAAGTCTGTCGGATCCTTCAGCAGCACGGGTTCGTCGAGGTGCGTCGGCGCGGAAGTCATATCGTCATGCAGCGCCGCACCGACGCCGGCAATGTCACGGTTCCCATCCCAGACCACCGCGAGCTCGCGATCGGCACGCTGCTGTCCATCATCCGGCAGAGCGGGGTAGCGCGAGCGGAGTTCGAAGAGTGATCTGAAGCGTGTTTCGGTCCCGTGGGACTTCCGGATCATGTCTCTCGCGCAACTGGTCTCAAGTTCTGGCGAAAACGTGGCCGGACTCATTCACGGGTTCGAATCCCGTTGGGGCCACCA
>Ga0066710_100002223_pt1 | contig 15458 bp, 14 predicted proteins | sample GraSoiAngelo_159_FD_79666 | JGI IMG/M metagenome (GOLD analysis project Ga0066710, IMG submission 79666) | Grasslands soil microbial communities from the Angelo Coastal Reserve, California, USA - 14_1009_16_40cm | ecosystem: Environmental > Terrestrial > Soil > Grasslands | place: USA...
CGCGGCTCGTCTACGGCGCCCGCAGCTCGCTGCTCGTCGGCGGGGGGTCGGTGCTGCTCGCGCTGGTGGTCGGCACGGTCTTCGGGACGCTGGCCGGCTACTACGGCGGCAGGTTCGACGCGGTGGTCTCGGTCGTCATCGACCTCGTGCTCGCGTTCCCGCTTCTGATCCTTGCGATCCTCGTCGTGGTCGTCCTCGGACCGAATCTGTGGAACGTCGTCTTCGCGATCAGCCTGTCGCAGATTCCGCTCTTCGTGAGGGTCGCCCGGTCACTTGCCCTTTCGCTCAAGCAGCGAGAGTTCGTCGAGGCGGCGATCTCGCTCGGGTCGAGCGATTTCGCCGTGTTGCGCAAGCACGTTTTCCCCAACGTCCTGCCGCTGATGATGGTTCAGGCGACGACGACGGTCGGTCTGGCGATCCTCAGCGGCGCGGCGCTGAGCTTCCTCGGAGTCGGACTGCAGCCGCCGACGCCCGACTGGGGCAGGATGGTCAGCGAGCTCGGCGTCTTCGTCTTCACCCGGCCCGAGCTGGTGTTCTATCCCGGTGCGGCGATCGCGGTGACGGTCGTGGCTGCAAACCTTCTCGGGGACGGGCTGGTGAAGATCGCGGATCCGCTCGGGCGGAGGGTCTTATAGCCCCATGACCGCCTACGTGATTCGGCGTCTGATCCAGATTCCGCTGGTGCTGCTGGCCGTCTCGGTCATCATCTTCTTCAGCCTCCGGCTCGGCCCGTTCAACGCGACCGCGCTGCTCGAGGCCGGCGCGAGCAATCCGGAGAAAGTGGCGGAGATCCGAAAGGAGTGGGGCCTGACGGATCCGCTGACTGTGCAGTACTTCGACTACCTCAAGAAGGTCGTCCGCGGAGATCTGGGCCGCTCGTTCAGCGACAACGCTCCGGTCCGGAGCGTGATCGTGGAGCGGCTCCCCGCCACGGTCGAGCTCGCCGTGCTCGGCATGCTCATCGGCATCGCGCTCGGCGTGAGCACCGGCATCGCGTCGGCGATCAAGCGCGACTCCTGGGTCGACGCCGCGGCGCGCGGCATCGGCCTGCTCGGGATCTCCCTGCCGGGATTCTGGCTCGGGGTGATGCTGATCAGCCTCTTCGCCGTCAAGCTGGGGTGGCTGCCTGCGGGCGGGCGCATCGACAGCCAGATCGAGCTGAAGACGCATACCGGCTTCTACGTGGTGGACGGTCTCATCGACGGGAACTTCACGGCTGTGAAGAGTGCGCTGGAGCACATGGTCATGCCCGCGGTCGTGCTCGGCCTGTTCATCGCCGGCTTCGTGTCGCGGATGACGCGGACGACGCTGCTCGAGACGCTCGGGCACGACTACATCCGCACGGCGTACGCGAAGGGCGCCACGCGAGCGCAGGTGATCCGCGGGCACGCGCTCCGCAACGCGCTCCTGCCGCTGGTGACGATCAGCGGGCTCCAGTTCGGGCTCCTGCTCGGCGGCGCGGCGGTCGCGGAGACCGTCTTCGCCTACCCGGGGATGGGAAAGCTGCTCGTCGACGCGATCAACGTCGAGGACTTCCCGCAGATCCAGGCGAGCATCCTGATCATCGCCGCGATCTACTGCATCGCGAATCTGATCGTCGACCTCCTCTACCCGCTCGTCGACCCGCGTGTCCGGCTCGGGTAGCCCCATGAGGCTCGTGCCCTCGGGCGCGCTGCTCGAGGTGAGCGACCTGACGACGGAGTTCGTCACGGGCGACGGTGTCGTCCGCGCCGTCGATGGGGTCAGCTTCACCATCGACAAGGGCCGCACGCTCGGGATTGTCGGCGAGTCCGGCTCGGGCAAGAGCGTCACGTGCCTGACGATCATGGGCCTCAACGAGCGGCGCAGGTCGCGCACGACCGGACAGGCGCTCTTCAAGGGCGAGAACCTGCTGACCATGCCGCAGGACCGGCTGCGCGAGCTCCGCGGCAACGAGATTGCGATGATCTTCCAGGACCCGATGACGTCGCTCAACCCGGTGCGGACGATCGGGCACCAGCTCCGCGAGGCGGTCCTGCTGCACAACGACGTCTCACGGGCGGCCGCGGAGGCGAAGGCGCTCGAGCACCTGAAGGAGGTGGGCATCCCGAACGCGGCGCGGCGCATGCACGACTATCCGCACCAGTTCTCGGGCGGCATGCGGCAGCGCGTGATGATCGCGATGGCGCTCGTCAACAGCCCGGACCTGCTGATCGCAGACGAGCCGACGACCGCGCTCGACGTCACGACGCAGGCCCAGATCCTCGAACTGATGAAGCGCCTGCAGCAGACGTACGGCAGCGCGATCATCATGATCACGCACGATCTCGGCGTCGTCGCCGAGGTCGCCGACGAGGTGCTCGTGATGTATGCGGCGCGTGTCGCAGAGCGCGCGCCGGCGGACGTGCTCTTCGCCCGGCCCGAGCATCCGTACACGTGGGGCCTGATGCGCTCGCTGCCGCGGACGGGGTCCGAGGACGAGCGGCTCGTGCAGATCCCGGGCCAGCCGCCGTCGCTGCTGCACCCGCCCGCTGCGTGCCGCTTCCACCCACGGTGCCCGCATGCGTTCGACCGCTGCAGGGTCGAGACGCCGCAGCTGCTGCCGTCGCCCGCCGACGCGTCTCACGTTCGGGCGTGCTTCCTCGCGGAGCGCGCCGAGGTGACCGAGACCGTCGGCACCGCGGTGACGCTTCGCCGCAAGGAGCAGCTGCGGGTGGTTGCCGACGAAGTAGTCGCGACGGCGGATCCGCATCGCGACGCCCTGCTCATCGTCGACGGGCTGAGCATGCACTTCCCGGTCAACAAGGGCTTCCTCCGCCGCCAGGTCGGCGCCGTGCAGGCGGTCGACGAGCTCTCGTTCACCGTGCGAAACGGCGAGACGCTGGGGATCGTCGGCGAGTCGGGCTGCGGGAAGTCGACGCTCGCACGCTGCATCATCCGTCTGCTCGAGCCGACCGCCGGGCACATCGTCTTCGAGGGCCAGGAAATCACGCACCTGTCGCGGCGCGACCTCCGGCCCGTCCGGCGCGAGATGAAGATCGTCTTCCAGGATCCCCAGGGCGCGCTGAACCCGCGGAAGCGTGTGCGCGACATCGTCGCCGAGCCGCTCGAGGTGCAGGGCGTCGGCACGGACCGAGAGCGAAAGCAGCGCGTGCGCGAGATGCTCGAGGTCGTCGGGCTGAATCCCGAGCACTACAACCGCTTCCCGCACGAGTTCTCCGGCGGCCAGCGGCAGCGGATCGGGATTGCGCGGGCGCTGGCCGTCAAGCCGAAGCTCGTCATCTGCGACGAGCCCGTATCGGCCCTCGACGTCTCCGTGCAGGCCCAGGTCCTGAATCTCCTGAAAGACCTCCAGAGCGAGTTCGGCCTCACCTACATCTTCATCGCGCACGACCTCAACGTCGTGCGCCACATCTCGGACCGCGTGATGGTGATGTATCTCGGCAAGCTCGCAGAGCTCGCCGAGTCGCGCGACCTCTATGACGCTCCGAAGCACCCGTACACGGGCGCTCTCCTCTCCGCGATTCCGATCGCGGATCCGGAGCTCGGGCGGAACCGCGAGCCGATCGTGCTCGAGGGAGACGTGCCGAGCCCGATCAACCCGCCGAGCGGCTGCCGCTTCCATCCGCGCTGCCCGCGCTTCCACGAGGGCGTCTGCGACGTCGCGACGCCGCAGCCGGAGAGCTTCGGCACCGATCACCTCGCGACGTGCTTCTACCCGCTCGAGGAATGGCCGATGAGCGCCGACCAGATGGCGCGCCGACGCGAGAGCAGATCGCATGCCTGATTACCGGCTCGCCTTCGACGTCGGGGGGACGTTCACCGACGTCGTGCTCGTCGACGACGACGGCGCCCTGACGATCGAGAAGGTGCTGACGACCCCCGAGGCGCCCGAGCTCGGAGCGCAGGCCGGGTCGGAGTCCGCGCTCGAGCGCGTCTCCGCCAGGGTCGGCGACGTCTCGCTCGGCGTCCACGGGACGACGCTCGTCACGAACGCGATCATCGAGCGGCGCGGGGCCCGGACCGGAATGCTGACGACGCAAGGGTTCGAGGACGTGATCGAGATCGCCCACGGCGAGCGGTACGACATGTACGACCTCTTCCTGCCCTTCCCGGCTCCGCTCGTCGAGCGCCGGCTGCGGCTCGGCGTCCCCGGACGGATCGGGTCCGACGGCGGCGAGCTCGCGCCGCTCGACGAGGCCGCCGTCGTGCAAGCGGTTCACGCGCTGGACGACGAGGGCGTCGAAGCGGTGGCGATCTGCTTCGTGCACGCGTACGCGAACCCGGCGCACGAGCTGCGCGCGGCCGAGCTCGCGCGCGAGCACGTCCCACGGCTCGCGCTCTCGCTCTCGTCCGAGATCGCCGGCCAGCTCGGCGAGTACGAGCGCTTCTCGACCACGGTTGCGAACGCCTACGTGCAGCCGCGCCTCGACCGGTATCTCGCCGAGATCGACGGCTGGCTCACGCACGGCCGGCTCCTGCTGATGGGATCGAACGGCGGCACGCTCTCGGTCGACGTTGCGCGCCGGCAGCCGATCACGATGATCGAGTCGGGACCCGCCGCGGGCGCACTCGCCGCCGCGGCGTACGCGCGCCGGCTCGACCGTCGGCACGTCGTCAGCTTCGACATGGGCGGCACGACCGCGAAGGTCTGCCTGATCGACGACGCCGAGCCGTTGATGAGCCCGGACTTCGAGGCCGCCCGCGCGGAGCGATTCAAGCCCGGAAGCGGCATCCCGTTGCGCATTCCCGTGATCAACCTGATCGAGATCGGCGCCGGCGGCGGCAGCATCGCGAGGATGAACGAGCTCGGGCTGATGAAGGTCGGCCCGAAGAGTGCCGGAGCCGACCCGGGGCCGGCCTGCTACGGGCGCGGCGGCTCGGAGCCCACGGTCACCGACGCGAACGTCCTGCTCGGGTACATCAGCCCGGGGTCGTTCCTCGGCGGGTCGATGAGCCTCGACGTCGCCGCCGCCGCCGCGGCGATCGGCGGGCTCGCCGCCGAGCTCGGTCTCGACGCGGTCCGGACGGCGTGGGGGATCCACGACGTCGCCAACGAGAGCATGGCGGCCGCGATGCGCCGCCACGTCGCAGAGCGCAACCGCGATCCCCGCAACTACACGCTGTTCGCGTTCGGCGGCGCCGGGCCCGTGCATGCCGTGGCCGTCGCACGAAAGGTCGGAATCCCGGAGGTGATCGTCCCGCTCGGTGCCGGTGTCACGTCTGCGCTCGGCCTGTTGACGGCGCCGATGGCGGTCGATCTCGTCCAGTCGTCGCCGGCGCTGCTCTCGGAGGTGGACTGGGACGCCGTGGCGCGCATGCTCGACGGTCTCGAGCGGCGCGCCCGCGCTGCGATCTCGCTCGACGGCGACGGACCCGATGCGATCACGGTGGAGCAGTCGGTCGACATGCGCTACGTCGGGCAGGCACACGAGATCACCGTGCGGCTGCCGACGCCGCCGACCGATCCGGCGATCGAGGCGGCGCTTCGGAGGTCGTTCGACGAGACGTACCGCGGCCTCTACTCGGTGCTCAACGACTCGTTCGAGGTCGAGGTCCTCAACTGGCGCGTCCGCGTGTCCGGCCCCTCCGACGACCTGTGGTTCGAATCGGCGGACGACACCGCGGACGAGCGATCGTCGCGACAGGCGTGGGACGAGACGTCGCAATCGTTCGTCGAGGTTCCGGTCTACCGGCAGGGCGGAATGGCCGGCGGCCTGACATTCGCCGGGCCGCTCATCGTCGAGCAGCGCGAGACGACCGCCGTTGTCGGGGCGACGGACACCGCCCTGATCGATCCGTCCGGCAACCTCGTGATCCGGGTCGGGCCGTGACCGCCGTACGCACATGGGATCCGATCGCGCTCGAGATCATGTGGCAGCGCCTGCTCTCGTGCGCGGACCAGGCTGCGGCGACGCTCCTCCGCACGTCCTTTTCGACGGTCGTCGCGGCGTCGCACGACTTTCGCTACGCGATCACCGACTCCGAGGGCAACTCGCTCGCCCAGTCGTACTACGGCGAGGTGATGTTCGTGACCTCGTTCCCGGACTGCGTCAAGAACATCGTGGCCGCGATCGGCCGCGACGACATCCGCCCCGGTGACGTCTACCTCACGAACGATCCGTGGCTGGCGGCGGGACACCTGCCGGACATCCACGTCGCCACGCCGGTGTTCTTCGGCGGGAAGCTCGTCGGCTTCTCGGGCAGCGTGATCCACATCTCCGATATCGGCGGGCGCTTCGGCGCGCACGACGCGGCCGAGGTATTCGAGGAAGGACTCTGCTTCCCGGTCGTCCGGCTCTACGACCAGGCGAAGCTGAACGCCGACATCCTGGCAATCCTTCGCGCGAACGTCCGTGTTCCCGAGCTGGCGGAAGGAGACGTCCGCGCGCAGGTCGCCGCGAATGCGGTCGGTGCGCGCCTGCTCGTCGAGTTTCTCGAGGAGTACGAGCTTCCCGATCTCGAGGAGCTTTCGGCGACGCTCCAGGCGCGGGTCGAGGCGGCAATGCGCGCGCGGATCGCCGAGCTGCCCGACGGAAGCTTCCCGTACGAGACGCGGGCCGAGACGGGTATCGCGACCGCGAACATCCTCATTCGCAGCACGATCACCATCGACGGCGACGAGATGGTCGTCGACTACACGGGCTCGTCACCGCAGACGAGGGAGTGCGGCGTCAACTGCGTGCTCAACTGCACGCGGTCGCTGACCCTCTTCCCGCTGCACGCGGTGCTGCTCCCCGAGATCCCGTCGAACGAGGGCATGACGCGCCCGATCCACGTGACCGCGCCGGTGGGCAGCGTGATGAACGCGCAGCGTCCGGTCCCGGTCGACGTGCGTGCGATGGTGACGCACCTGCTGCCCGACCACGTGATGGGGTCGCTCGCCTCGATCATCGGCGACCGCGTCACCGCGGCAAGCGGCATCCGGTGGATGCTCCTCGCCGATCGCGTCCGCGCGGACGGCACCTCGCGCACGATCTCGAGCTTCTTCCAGGCCGGGGGCATGGGGGCGAGCGGCCGGCGCGACGGACCGAGCGGACGGTTCTTTCCCATCCGCGCCCGCCACACCGCCGTCGAGCGCTTCGAGCTCGACACCGGCCTCACGATCGAGCGGAAGAAGCTGCGTCAGGACAGCGGCGGCCCCGGGCGTCATCGAGGCGGTTGCGGGCAGGTGATCACGCTCGCGAATCCCGGCCCCGACACCGTGCGCTTCAGCTTCTACCGTCCGCAGACCCGCCACGGCGCCCGCGGCTACTTCGGCGGGCTCGACGGCGAGCCGGGGCACATCACCCTGAACGGCGAAGACCTCGACACGGGCGTCCTGACGCTGCTGCCGGGTGATCGGGCGAACCTGGAGACCCCGGGCGGCGGCGGCTTCGGCAGCCCGGCCGAGCGCGAGGTCGACGCCGTCATCGACGACGTCCGTCAGGGCTACGTCTCGAGTGCGGAGGCCGCGAGAGTCTACGGCGACGCGCTCGACCTCGAGGCGGCGGCCGTTCCCGCCGTGCATGCAGCGTCCACCATCATCAGCGACCAAGGGGATGATCCTGCGTGAGCGACCTCTTCACGAACGACGACTTCAGCGACCTGATCGAGATCTCGCCCGGGGTGCGCACACGCGTCCTCACGCGCGGGAACCTGATGTTCTCGCTCGTCGAGCTCGACGACGGAGCAGAGTCGCCGATTCACCACCATCCGGAGGTGCAGATGGGGCTCGTGCTCGAGGGGTCGTTCAACCGGCGGCAGGGGGACGAGATGAAGCTCCTCAACGTCGGCGACGGCTTCTACGTCCCGCCCAATGTGCCCCACGGCGGCCAGGCGGTCGGCGGCCGCTGCCGCATCCTCGACGTGTTCTCGCCGCCGCGCGAGCGGTACGTGGCAGAATCGAGCGAGGCCTCTTGACCGGCGACTCCGCGCTTCCCGCGCTGAGCTCCGCCGACGTCGCGACCGCCGGAGGCGACCGGGTCGGCGTGATCCTCGGCCTGCGGCCGGCCTGGCCCCACGCGTCGCTCGTTGCGCCGGCGTTCACCTGCTCCGGCGTGGCGGGCGACAACCTCGTGCTCCACCGGGCGCTGGCCGAGGCGCCGCTCGGCAGCGCGGTCGTCGGATCGCTCAGGGGCAAGGTTCCCGCCGGGCACTGGGGCGAGCTGATGTGCATCGCCGCTGCGACGGCGGGGATCCGCGGCGCCGTCGTCTCCGGCGCGGTGCGCGACGTGACGCGGATCGAGGCGCTCGCGTTCCCGGTGTTCCATGCCGGCGTCGCGCCGCGTCCGGCCGCGAAGGCTCACCGCGGCGAGCTCGCGAATCCCGTGCAGATCGACGGGGTGACGATCTGCACCGGCGATCTGATCGTCGCCGACGCGGACGGGATCGCCGTCGTCCCGCGTGCGCTCATCGACGTCGTTCTCGCCGACGTCATCCGCCTCGAGCGTCGCGAGGCGGACCTCGTACGCGTGCTCGAGGGCGGGGCGACGACGCTCGAAGCGCTCGGACTGGAGTAGGTCCGGTGGGCGCGGAAGCCGTCGCACTGCGGCATCGATCCGAGTCGTCGCCGCCGATGCGCCGGCTCGTCGTCCTGGTCTCGGCGATGGCGATCGCCGAGACGCTTCTGTTCTCGGCACTCGCGCCGCTGTTGCCGACGTTCGACTCGGAGCTCGGGCTCTCGAAGGCGCAGGTGGGTCTGCTCGTTGCGGTGTTCCCGATCGGACTGGGCGTCGCAGGGCTGCCGCTCGGCCTCTTCGGCTCGCGTGTCGGAGTCAAGGGATTCGGCCTGGGAGGCCTGGTGATGCTCGCAGCCGCGGGCGTCGCCTTCGGTGTGGCCGACAGCTATCCGCAGCTGCTGGCAACTCGGTTCCTGCAGGGCGCGGCCGGCGCGCTCGTCTGGTCGAGCGGGCTCGCCTGGCTCGTCGGGGCGGCGCCGCAGCGGCGGGGGGAGATGATCGGCGTGTTCTCGGGAGCCGCCGCCGCGGGGCAGATGCTCGGCCCGGTCGTGGGAGGCCTCGCCGTGCTCGTCGGCCGTGCCGGCGTGTTTGCCGGCGTGGCTGGGTTCACTCTGCTGCTGGCGGTTTTCGGCGCCCGCTTTCACGGCCCGGAGCGGGACGAGCCGCAGTCCCTCGCGAAGATGCGCGAGGCGCACGCCTCGCGCGCCGTCCTCGGCGCGCTGTGGCTCGTCACCGTCCCGAGCCTGCTGATGGGAACGGTCTACGCCCTGTCCCCGCTCCAGCTGGACCGTCTCGGCTGGGGTCCGGTCGGAATTGCCGTGACCTTTCTCGCCGCCGCAGCCTGCGGCGTGGTCGGGCGCCCGCTGATCGGTCGCTGGGCCGACCGGCACGGCTTCGTGCCGGCCATTCGCCTCCTCCTGCTCGCCTGCATCCCGGTCACCGTGCTGATCCCGTGGGTCGGTGAGCGCTGGGTCCTTTCGGTGTGCGTCGTCCTCGCGATCGCCGCCTACGGCGTCCTGTTCGGGCCGGGGATGGCGCTTGCGTCTCATCGCTACGAGGACGCCGGGGTGGCCCAGGTGTTCGGGTTCGCGTTCATCGGCCTGATGTTCGCGTCGGGCTTCTTCGTCGGCTCCGCAGCGGGGGCCGAGATCGCCCACCTGGCCGGAGACGCGACCGCCTACGCGCTCGTGGCCGGCACAGGCCTCGCGACGGTGCTCGCGCTCGGCGCGAGAAGGAGGCCTCGATGAGTTCGCTGAATCTGACCGCGGACGTCGAGCCGTGGACGTACTTCGAGGAAGTGCGGCGCGGCGGAGAGGTCGTCTGGGACGAGCAGATGAACGCATGGCTGGTGACCTCGTACGAAGCGTGCAAGGAGATGGCCCGCGGTGACGAAACGGTGTGGCGGCCGGTCTACATCCCGAACGACGATCGCCCCATGCTGGGCCTGGACAGAGAGACGCTCGCGCAATTCATGGGCAGCGGCGGCAGCAAGGTCATCTTCCTGCTCGAGGGCGAGGAGCATCATCAGCTGCACCGCTGGTGGATGCGCGCGTTCTCCCCGACGGTGCTCGCGGGTTGGCGCGAACAGCTGATCAGGCCGATCGTCCAGGCGCAGATCGACCGCTTCGCTGCACGGGGCCGCGCCGAGCTGGTCGAGGAGCTGGCGAGCCGGGTACCGCCTCGCGTGATCGGAGCGGTGATGGGGCTGCCGTGGCAGGACGACGAGTGGCTCGAGCACGTGCTCGGCCTGGTGATGGCGCGACTCGAGCTCATCCAGCGCCAGGCGGACGCGGCTTCCGATCCGGAGCTCGTCGAGCGAGGGCTCGCCGCGGGCAGAGAGCTGAGCGAGATCCTGCTGCCGTTCGTGCGCGAGCGCCGGTCGGGCGCCGGCGACGACATGATCAGCAGGATGTGGGCGGACGCGCCGAGCTTCTACACCGGCGACTTCGACGAGCTCGACATCCTCGGCAACGTCAAGACGATGTTCGATGGCGGCGCGAAGAGCACGATCTATGCGCTCTCGAACGCGCTCTACCTCCTCCTCACGCAGCCGACGCTCCAGGACGAGCTGCGGGCAGGCGGAGCGAAGGCAGTCGAGCGATTCACGGAGGAGTCGCTGCGGCTCTTCGGTCCGGTGGTATTCCGCCCGCGCGTTGCGCTGCAGGACGTCGAGCTTGCGGGAGTTCAGATGAAGCGAGGCGACATGGCGATCGCCATCAACCTGTCGGCGAATCGGGACCCGAGCAAGTACGCGTGCCCTGCGGAGATCGACCTGGACCGGCCGGCCCCGCGCGACCACCTCAGCTTCTACGCCGGACCGAGATCGTGCACCGGCCAGGCGCTCGCGCGGGCGGAGCTGGAGGAGGTCACGACGATGGTGCTCGAGCAGCTCGCCGATCTTCGTCTCGATCCCGACGCCGAGCCGCCCGAATACCGGGAGCTCCTCATGCGCCGCTGGGCGCCGCTCCACGTGCGCTTCACCCCGGCCGCATGAGCGAGCTCGGGTTCGACAAGGACATCAGGCCGCGCTTCCGTGAGTCCGATCGCCTGGAGATGGACTTCGTCTTCGACCTGTGGTCGCACGACGATGTCACGGCGAACGCGGAGAGGATCCTCGAGCGCCTCGAGGATGGGACGATGCCGTGCGACGCACCGTGGCCGGACGAGAGGATCCAGCTGTTCCGCGCGTGGATCGACGGGGGCTGCGCGCCCTAGAAGAGTCTCTCGGTCGCGAGCCTTGCGCCCTCGGCCAGCGCGCGCAGCTTCGGCCAGCAGATCGAGGGGTGCACGGGCGGCGAGGCCGCGATCGTTCCGAAGCCGCAGTCGGTCCCGGCCGTCACGCGCTCGCGGCCGACGATCTCGGCGAAGCGGACGATGCGGTCGGCGACGAGCTCCGGGTGCTCGACGAAGTTCGTCGTCGTGTCGATCACGCCCGGGACGAGGTACTTGTCGTCGGGCAGGTCGATCTCCGTCCAGGCCGCCCACTCGTGTGCGTGGCGGGGGTTGGCGGCCTCGAACAGCAGCCCCGCGGGCTTCGCCTTCAGTACGGCGCGCAGGATCTTCGCGAGCGGAATGTCCAGCACGTGCGGGCCCTCGTAGTTTCCCCAGCACACGTGCATTCGCACACGGTCCGCAGGCACGTCCCGCAGCGCGCTGTTGAGGACTTCTACGTGCTGCTCGACGCGGGCGACGAACTCGTCGTCGCTCTCGTCGCGGAACGTGATGTGCCGCTCCATCGCGAGGTCGGGGCAGTCGACCTGGAGCACGAAGCCCGCGGCCACGATCGCGTCGTACTCGGCTTTCATGGCCTCCGAGATCGCTTCGAGGTAGTCGTCCTCCGTCGCGTAGTACTCGTTCGGCTGGAAGGCCGCGACGACGCCCGGCGAGGCGGCGTTCATGAATGCCTCGCCCTCGGTGTTCGCCGTCGCGGCGCGCAGGTTGTCGATGTCGCGCTCCAGCGGCGCCGCCTTCGTCAGCGCGACCGGGCCGCGACACACGGGCCGGAAGTACGTCGGCCCGAACCCGCGTTGCGCGAGCTGCTCCTTGAACTGCGGGTAGAGCTCGAGGTCGGCGGGCGCGGGACGGGGCGCCGCGCCCGCACCTTCGAAGCCGGAGAGGCGATGGCGGACGTACGTCCCGTAGCCGACCTTGCTCATCTCGCCGTCGCTCGGGATGTCGATGCCGGCTTCGAGCTGCCTGGCGACCACGTCGGCCACCGCGGCCCGCATCGTCTCGTCGAAGGCCGCCGGGTCGAACGGCTCGCCGCGATCCTGCGCCAAGAGCAGGTCGACGACCTCTTTCGGCCGCGGCATGCTGCCGACGTGGGTCGTCAGAATGCGGGTCACGCCGCCTCCAGCGCGAGAGCGGCGAGCCGAGCGCCGACCGCGGGCGCGAACTTGAAGCCGTGGCCGCTGCAGGCCGAGCCGACGATCACGCGCCCGTGTCGCTCGACGACGAAGCGCTCGTCCGGCCTGTTCGTGTAGAGGCAGGTCTCGGCGCGGACGGGCGCCTCGTCGAGGAGGTCGTAGCGACGGGCCGCCCAGGCGGCGGCACTGCGGACGACGTTCTCGTCGGCCGGGCCGGGCTCGTCCGGATCGGCCGGTGTCCCGCTTCCGGATACGCCGACCTTCAGGAGCCCGTCTCGACCGACGAGTCCGTACGTGACCTGTCCCAGCTCCGGCCGCCACTCCGAGAGCGGCGGGCCGTCTGCCGCGGCGCCCGGCCGGAAGTAGGCGACCGTCTCGCGCACGGCGGCGACGTCCGGCGCAAGGCCGAGCGGAGCGAGGAGCCGTGTGACCCACGAGCCGGCGGTGACGACAACGGCGCGCGCGTGAAGGTCGCCGGCCGCGGTGTGGACGAGAACCGCGTCGTCGTCCGGGACGAGCTCTTGCACCGGAGTCGCGTACGCGAGCTCGACTCCGCCGGCGGCACGGATGAAGGCCTCGTGCGCGCGGTCCGCGTGCAGCACCGCTCCGTCCGGCTGGAACAGCCCCTCGCGGTCGACCTTCAACCCGAACCGCCGCTCGATCTCCGCGGCGCGCACGAACTCGAACCCGGCGCCGCACTCCTCGAGCGCTTCGCGGCGGCCCTCGATCCCGCCGACGTCGAGCGTGCCGTTCGTCGTGAGGAGCTCCTCGCCGGTCTCATCCTCGAGCTCGCGCCAGCGGACGAGGGACTCCTGCGCCAGCCGCACGAACTCGGCGTCGGGGTACGAGACCTTGAAGATGCGCGCGGTGCCGTGACTCGAGCCGCGATCGTGTCCGGGCGCGAACTGCTCGAGGACGGTTGCGCTTCTCCCGGCCCGGCCGAGCGCGGCCGCGGCGGCCAGGCCCATGATGCCCGCGCCGACGACGACGATCTCGGCGTCGTTCATCCGGCGAGCAGGTCCATGGTCTCGCCGGCAGCCTCGGCGACCGCTTCGACGACGGCGTTCTGCAGGTCGAGCAGGCGCAGGCCCGGGACGACGTCTGGGAGGCGCGCGGCGACTTCGTCGAGGTAGCGGCGTCGCAGCTCCGTGTTCACGTTGACCTTGCAGATGCCGAGGCCGATTGCGCGTCGCAGGTCGTCCGCCTGAAGGCCGGAGGCGCCGTGGAGCGAGAGCGGCAGGTCGCCGACGCTCTCGCGGATCTGCTCGAGCCGTTGCCAGTCGAGCTGCGGCGGTGCCGCATAGGCGCCGTGCACGTTGCCGATCGAGACCGCCAGGCAGTCGGCGCCGGTCCGCGCGGCGAACTCCGCAGCCTCGTCCGGATCGGTGAGCGCTCCCGCCGCGGCAGCGGCGGCGACGTCCTCGCTCCCCTCGATGTGCCCGAGCTCCGCTTCGACGCCGACGCCCGGCGCCGCGGCGTCGACCGCGGCTCGCACGAGGGCGGCGTTCTCGTCCACGGGCAGGCGTGAGCCGTCGGCCAGCACGGCACCGGCACCGGAGACGAGCGCCGCCCGGATCAGCTCGGGATCGGAGACGTGGTCGATCTGTATGCACGCCGGAACACGCGCCGCGTCGGCGACGCTCACGAGTGCGGGGACCAGCAGGTGCGCGTCGGGATTGCGAAACGACGCCTCGCCGACGAGCAGGATCACCGGCACCTCGCGCGCCTCCGCTGCGCGGACGACGCCCAGCGCCGTCGTGACGTCGTAGCACGTGAACGCACCTGCCGCGGCGCCCGCGGCGCGCCGCTCCTCGAGCAGCTCGCGGAACCCGATCAGCACTCTGCCGCAACCTCGGCGAGCACCAGGTCGACGAGCTCGGCGAGCAGATCGTCGTCTCCGACGTTACCGGGCACGACGAGATACTCGAGGTCGCCGGCACGCCAGAGCGAGACGCCGGCGACGACCGGGCCGATCACCTCCGTGTGGGGTAAAGAAACTCGGTTCAACTGCCCGGTCGGAGCGGTGTTCGGCCCGTGGTGGGCGGCTTGGGTGAAGAGTCTCGCGGGGGCCCTTTGGGAAACCCGATCCGTGTTTGCAACTCGCACGTCGGGTGCCGAGCAGGCGACGGTTTTGACAGCCCAGCCGAACTGTTTGCTCTGTGCAAAGAGCGCCGGCGTGTTTTTGGTCCATCGCGCGCATGCCATTGCAGCGATGAGGGCGGTGGCGCGGCCGTCGAGTCGCAGGGAGACGGCACAGCGGTGAAAGCCGTCAGCCGCGGCAGACCTGGCACCGGCCGAGAGGACCATTCCTCGGCACCGTTGGTGGAGAGCTCTCCGTCTTCCAGGTCGAGGGCCGCTTCCGGAGTTGGCGCGCTCGGCGCGGACTCGTTGCCCTCGAGTCCGCCAGCGGGCGCAAGACGGGAGACCGGTGCCGAGCATGCTCTGGGCTTGGGCGCGCAGGAACTGGGACCAGCTGGGGCCGATCCGGCGCGGCGCCGGGCCGATTCTCGAGACGCGCAACGCGGTCGCGATGGTGGTGGCGGAGATGTTGATTCCGAGCTTCAGCAGCTCGCTCTGGATGCGCATATAGCCCCAGCGAGGGTTCTCCCGCGCCATCCGCAGGATCGGGCTGCGTGTCTCGGCCGCAAGCGGCGGACGAACAGGCCGGCGGCCGCGCCGTCGGCGTTTGCCCTGCAGCAGCGCCCGGTGCCAGCGGCGGAGCGTCTTGCGGGCTGACCGCAAAGGACGATCACCGCTCGGGTGGAAGCAGCCGGCTCACCGCGGCAAGCAACGCACGGTCAGCGGCCGTGTACTGCGGTCGCTTCCCGCCGCGCCTCAAGATCGCTACTTGGTGGCGGAGAACCAGGATCTCGAGCTCGCGCTCACCGCCGCGGCGGGCGAGCAGACGAACGAAACCGCAGAGGAGCCGGTACAGCAGACAGGTCAGCAATACGCGCAGTCTGAACCGCTTCGGCCATAACCACCAGCACCCCCGGTCCCGGCCGAACCGAGTTTCTTTACCCCACACGCCGCGCCGCCGCGTGCCGTCGTCGCGACGTACCGCCCTGCGACTCGCGGCTCCCTTCGAGCGCTCGCGCGAGCCGGCTCCGTGGTCGCAACCATTCCGTTGACCCACGCTCCCGTCCCCTTCGGCGGGGGCCCGGTGCCAACG
>Ga0066710_100002224_pt1 | contig 15457 bp, 11 predicted proteins | sample GraSoiAngelo_159_FD_79666 | JGI IMG/M metagenome (GOLD analysis project Ga0066710, IMG submission 79666) | Grasslands soil microbial communities from the Angelo Coastal Reserve, California, USA - 14_1009_16_40cm | ecosystem: Environmental > Terrestrial > Soil > Grasslands | place: USA...
CCGCCGTCGAGGCGGATTACGAGCGGCACTGTCGATCGGCGCGCTCGCTGGCCGAGCAATACTTCGATGGCCGCAGCGTCGTCGCGCGGGTGCTGGAGAGAGCGCTGGAGTGATCATGAAGGGTCCCAACCAGGCAGGCATGGAGGTGGGGGAAGTGCCCGGTGTGACGAGCAAGGCCGTCGATTTGCGCGAGCGACTGGAGCGCTCGCTCGGGGAGATGCAGGAACCCGGCGCGGCGGAGATCTGCGAGCTCTTGTGGGAGACGATGCGCCCCAGCCTCGACGCCGAGCCATCGATCCGGCTCGAGACGCTGAAGAAGGAAGTGTACAGGCTGCGCCTGGGATCCGGGCAGAGCCTCGTGCTCAAGCGCCTCGAACCCGCGACCGCACAAACGGATCGCCTCGTCGCGGAGCGCTGGCTGCCCGCGCTCGGCTTCGGAGACCGGTGCCCGCAGCTCCTGGGAGCCGCGGCGCCACGGGACGGGCGCTGGATATGGCACGTTTACGAGGATCTCGGCCACGAAACGCTCGCCACAAACCGGCAGCCGGAGCGTCTGGCGGCTGCGATCGATTTCATCGCCGAGCTCCACACGCGCGCGGCGAGCCATCCGCTCCTGCCCGAGGTCCGCTGGCGTGCGCGCGACCAGGGAGCGCACTTCTTCACGGCAAATCTCCGGGATGCCATCGCCGCGCTCGAAGCCCTGGTGACCCCGCCTCGTGTGGCGCCGCCGGAGTTCGCCGGCGCCCGGGAGCGCCTGCTGCAGCATTTGTACGACCTCCGCGAGGATGCGCCGCGGCGCGTCCGGGCCATGGACGAGGCGGGCCCCGAGACGCTGCTGCACGGCGACCTCTGGCCCAAGAATGTCTTCGTGTCCACGGCCGACGGCGCCCCGCGCGCGCGGCTCATCGACTGGGACCACGTCGGCACCGGTCCCTTCAGCTACGACCTCTCCACGTTCCTGTACCGGTCGGCTGCAGAGGAGCGGCCGTGGCTGCTCGAGCGCTATCGCGCCGCCGCGGAGCGCGCCGGCCGCCGTCTGCCTGGAACCGCAGAGCTGAACCTGCTCTTCCACACCGCGGAGAGCGCTCGTTGCGCCCACTGCATCCTGTTTGACGCGATGGCTGTCCTGAACGACGGCGCCGCATGGGCGATCGAGGAGCTCATGGATTACGGGCGCTGGCTGGAAAAGCTCCGCCCGCTGCTCGCAGAGTGAGGGCTCCATGAAATGGCTCATCGTCACAGGAGATGACTTCGGGATCAGCCGAGCCGTCAACCGCGGGATCGTCGAGGCGCATCTCGGCGGAATCCTCACGAGCACGAGCTTGATGGTGGACCGGCCTGCGTGCGAAGAGGCGGTCGCGCTCGCGAGCGGGTATCCGACGCTGAGCCTTGGGCTCCATCTGGAGCTCGACACAGTCGATTCCCAGGAGGTTCCCGCCGAGATCGGGCGCCAGCACACGCGGTTCGTCGAGCTCGTCGGCTCCGCGCCCACCCACATCGATACGCACCACGACGTCCACCGCGACCCTCGAGTCCTCTCCCACCTGCTCCCGTGGGCCCGGCGCGTCGGAGTGCCACTGAGGGGTAACTCCGGGGTTCGGCATTTTCCGAAGTTCTATGGTCAATGGGGCGGCGAGACCCATCTCGAGCAGATCGGCGTCGAGGGAATCCTGCGGCTTCTGGACGCAGAGCTCCGGGAGGGCATCACCGAGCTCAACTGTCACCCCGGCTACGTGGAACCAGGCTTCCCGTCGAGCTACGCGGCCGAACGAGAGGTGGAACTGCGAACGTTGTGCGACCCCGGATTGCGTCGGGCGATCCACGAGAGGGGCATCCGCCTCATTGGTTTCCGGGACCTGCCGGCGCTCGCCGCACCTGGCTCCACCGCGCCGGTACCGGGGGATGCGGCGTGATCACGGCGGTCATCTCGGTCTACAAGGTCGCCAACTTTCCGGATGGCGGCGGTCACTTCTGGGTCTACATGCAATACGTCCAGGGGCTGCGCCGGCTCGGCTGCGAGGTCTACTGGCTTGAGCAGTTCCGTCCCCCGCCCGATCCCGCTCAGGAGGCGCATCTCCTTTCGATCTTTTTCGAGCGGATGCGGCGCTTCGGGCTCGAAGGGAAGGCGCTCCTCTACTCCGCCGATCGAAGGGGAGGGGAGGGTCCGGAGTCTTTCCGTTTCGTCGGCTGCGAATGGTCTGAAGTGGAGGGCGTGCTCCGACGGGCGGATCTACTGTTGAACTTCCACTACCGGATCCACCCCGGTCTGCTCGCCCGCGCGCGGCGGAGCGCCCTCGTGGACATCGACCCGGGCCTGCTCCAGTTCTGGATGAGCACGGGCCAGCTCGCAGTGGCGGCGCACGACTGCTACCTGACGACCGGCGAAACCGTGGGTACATCGGAGGCCCGCTTTTCCGACTGCGGCCTTCACTGGCAGCGCATCCGGCCGCCCGTTTGCCTCGAGCTCTGGCCGTTCACCTATGACCCGCGGGCGGAGGCCTTCAGCACAGTGTCGAGCTGGTCCACGACCGACTGGCTGAAGGTCGTGAAGAACGGCAAGAGCGTCTTGCGCGAGAACACCAAACGGGTGGCATTTCTCCAGTACGCAGAACTGCCACGTCACACCAGCCAGCCGCTCGAGCTCGCCCTCTACACCGATGATCGCGACGCACAGGATCTCGCGCGCCTCGTGCAAAACGGCTGGCGGGTCCGGCACTCGAGGGAGGTCGCCGGGAGCCCCGACGCCTACCGCTCCTACATCCAGCGGTCGCGCGGCGAGTTCAGCTGCGCGAAAGCATCGTACATCGAATTTCAGAACGCGTGGGTCAGCGACCGGACCGTGTGCTATCTGGCCAGCGGGAAGCCGGTCGTCGTGCAAGACACCGGTCCGAGCTCGTACCTGCCCAACGGGGAAGGGATGTTCCGCTTCGCCTCACTCGAGGATGCCGCCGCCGCATTGGAACGGATCAATGGCGACTATGAGCACCACTGCCGCGCGGCGCGCGCGATCGCCGAGACGCATTTCGACTCGAAGCGCGTGCTGGAGGCCGCGCTGAACGCCGCCCTGGCCGCGGGCCCGCGCACCTCGGACTCGCCTCGAATTCGCTAGCCGCTGCGGCAGAAGGCCGCTTTGCGGCAATTCCTGACCGCGATCATTCCTCGGCTTGGGTGATGAGATGCGTTCTAACGACCCCACCCTGTCGCGCGAAGGACGTTGGCGAGGTCGGTATCGACGAGCCTCATCTCCTCGATCGCTACCGCGGGCCATTCCGTCTCGAGGCTGCAGGCCGCCCAGCGGATGGCCGTCACCGCCCGGAAGATCGTGCCGCACTGCGCGACCCGCTGGATCGTCCGGCGCTCCACCTGAGGATTTCGGGACCGCACGACCGATTCGTATGTTTCGAGATCGGGGAGCGCGCAAAGCGCGCTTGCGGGCACCGACGACTGCGCCAGGTCGACGGCCGGCACCCCGAAAGCCGATTCTCCCCAGTCGAAGGCCACGAGCGCGGGCCCGTCGCGGCTGCTGCGGATGCGCAAGTTCTTCCCTTTGAAGTCGCCGTGAACGATCGCCGGCGGAAGACCTTTGCACGCCTCCTCGAGCCGGCCCCAGATCCCCTCGAGCTCATCGAGCCGCGCGACGAGGCGCTCGAGGAAGCCTACCTCATCCGCGTCGAGCGCGAGGTTCGCGCGGTTCCGCAAAATGCGATCGCGCGCCTCGCGCAGGTTTACGAGACGGCGCGCCGGCCCTTCGTCCGGGAGACGAGCACGGACGGCGGCGCTCACGGGCGAGGTGTGGAGCAGCGCAAGCCAGCGCGCGGCGAGCGCGCGATGGAGCGGGTCCAGGCGCAAGTATTTCTCTCCCTCGACAAAGTGGAGGAATAGCCAGAACCCGCCGGACGCGTCATCGACGGACCCGTAGTAGCGGGGCGCGTCCAGGGGTATTTCCGGGAGGACATCTTCGTACATCACCCGCTCGGCGCGGCCGCCCTCGGCGCTGCACCATTTCGCGATCACCGGCCTTCCCTCATCGCCGACGCCCTCGAGGCGGTAGAGAGGCAAGGACTGCAGGGAAGCGCGATGTTTCCTCCCTGGCAGGACGCGCACGGGATCGAGGCGGTCGGGGCCGAGCTCGCGCCAGGCGCGCACCGCCGGATGCGCGAGCAGCCTCGCCCGTCGCTCCTCGACGAGCTCCGCCCCGTCCAGCCAGCTCGGGGACGCGCCGCGCGGGCCCGATTGGTCCGTCGGTTTCATTCGTCGAGCACCGCGAATGCGCGCCGGAATTCGCCGCGAAGATGGGGCATGGTCAGTTTTCCTGTAGCGCGGCCGCCGCGGGCGCGCTCACCAGACGTCCAGCCTCCAGATAAAGCCGCGTGCCACAGGTCCTGAGTGCGCTTGGCCGGTGCGCCACCAGGAAGGCCGTGCGGTCCTGCATCAGGCGCTCCATCGCCTCCAGGATGGTGGCCTCGGTCCTCACGTCGACGGAGCTGGTCGGCTCATCGAGGATGAGGATCGGCGCGTCCTTCAGGAACGCGCGCGCGAGCGCGACGCGCTGTCGCTCGCCTCCGGAAAGCTGCGCCCCGCGCTCCCCGACCGGCGTCTCGTAGCCGCGCGGCAGGCGAACGATGAAATCGTGCGCGCCCGCCGCCTTGGCGGCGCCGATCACCTCCAGGTCGTTCGCTGTCGGCCGGCCGTAACGGATGTTCTCCGCGATGCTGGTCGAAAACAGCACCGGCTCCTGAAGGACGAGGGCGAACTGGTCGCGCAGATCGGCGAGGCGATAGTCGCGCAGGTCCACGCCGTCGAGGAGGACGGCCCCGGAGATGGGATCGTAGAAGCGGGTCAGAAGACTGACCAGCGTGGTCTTGCCCGCTCCCGTCGTGCCCACCAATGCGACGCGCGCGCCCGGCGGGACCTCGAACGTCACGTCGTCCAGTGCCGGTCGCAGCGGATCATATGAAAAGCACACGTGCCGGAACGCGACACTGCCTTTGGCGTGCGCGATGGGGCGGGCGTGAGGACGCTCGGGCACGTCGGGCGACTCCTCGAGCAGGGCAAAAGCGCGCTCCGCGCTCGCCAGGTGGGACTCGATGGTGGCCGCCTTGCGACCGATGGTCTTCAAAGGCGCGTAGAGCTGCGCCACGTATCCCATTACGATCAGGAGCTGCCCGAGAGTGAGCACGCCGGAGCGGACATGGCTCACGCCGACGAGCAGGACTGCGGCGGTGCCCAGCGCCATGGTGAGGCCCACCAGCAGGCCGTAGCGGCCCTCGAGGAGCGCGAGGCGGATGCGCGCGGCCATTCCCTCCCGCGAGCGCCGGACGAACCGGTCGGTCTCGCGCGCCTCCTGCCCGAAGGCCTTGACGACGCGCAGCGCGCCGAGCGCCTCCTGCACGACGGCGAGCGCCGAGCTCTCCAGCTTCTTCGCCTGCAAAGACTGGCTCCGCATGCGCGGGCGATAGATGCGCGAGAGGAAGAACAGGAGCGGCGAGACGACCACGGCGATGAGCGCCAGCTGCCCATCGAGGCGCGCCGTGACGGCGATCATCGTCACGAGCGTGGTCGCGGCGCCGACGGCAGGGATGATCCCGTCGGTGGTGATGTACTGGATGGCGAGGGCGTCCTGCTGGATGCGGTACAGCGAGTCGGTCGTCCCCCGCGAATCGTGACGGGAGAGCGAGAGGCGCTGGACTTGCTGCATCAGCCGGGCGCGGAAATCGAGCGTCAACCGTTCCCCGACCGAAGCCCGCAAGAGCGCGCTGGCGAGGCCCTGCAAGTGCCCCAGCACCGCGACGGCGATCAAGAGTCCGATGGCCAGCAGCAGGATCGCCGTCGCCGGATTCACTCTCCGTCCCACGACGAGCCAGCGCAGGAAAGCTGGCAGCGGTCGCGTGCCAAGGACGGAATCGACCACGAGCTTGAGCGGGACCGGATTGAGGAGCGCCACCCCGCTCGCGAGCAGCGCCAGCGCGAAGAGGCCGGCGATGCCCGCCCAGTACGGGAGCGTCTGCCGCAGCAGCTTGCGGTACAGCGCGACGTTGCCCATCAATGCCTCTCGCCATCGAGCTGCTGCAGCGCGCGCGAGAGAGTGCCCATCGCCGACATGCCCTGCGCGATCGTGGGCAACGCGCCGAGGAGCGACAAGACGCCGAGGATCGCCGCCGCGTGCCAGGCGCGATCGGCGAGCGCGGCGACGGTGAGCGCCGCGAACAGGCCGGAAAGCAGCGGCCCAGCCGCCGCCAGGTGCGGCCAGAACCGCAGCCGGACGAGCTGCCCGCCGGGAACGTCTTCGACGCCCATGAGCAGCCGGGCGGCGCCGAACGCTCCACTGCGTACCTCGAAGTCCCAGCGGTCGTGCTCGCCGCCGAGGCTCACGCAGGCTCCTTCCGCCTGCAGTGCTGCGCGCAGGGAATGGAGTCGTTGCTCCTGAGTCTGCCAGCGTTCGCTCCACAGGGACATCTTCGTCGGCCAGAGCGGGGCTCGTCGGAGGGTGCCACGGGTGCGCCAAGGAGTCAGGCCTTGCTGGAGTCGCCCGCGCAGGCGCGCGAGCGGCTGCAACAGGTGGAGCACGGCGGTCAATGTCCGCCGGCCGAGCCGGGCGCCGCCATTGCGCGGCGGCTCGTCGGCGAACGGCGCCCGGACCGCGCTCAAACAGGCCCGAGCAAGGAGTGGAAGGATAGCGCCGATGAGCAGGGGCAGGGTGACACCGAGGGGACTCCAGTGCACGCTCAACGCCGAGAGTGCGACGAGGAGGACGATGAGCAGATACCATTCGGGCATCTGCAGGAGCGAACCGACCAACGTCGGCGCGGGTTGATAGAGCGACTGGTACGGCGCGGCTCCCCAGACGCCGTGGTACACGCGTGGCCGGCGCCATCCCAGCGAGTACATGAGCCCGTTGCCGTAGAGGCGGCCGGCCCATCGGACGTGCCCGGGTCCGTTGTACTTCTGCGGCCACTTGCGCTCGAGCATCGCCTCGGCCCGGCCGTACCCGGTCTGCTGCCTCCAGTAGGTGAGCACTGAATTCCGGCGGTGATGCCAGACCATCGCTGCCGGGCTGAACCCTAGCGTCCAGCCCCTGCCTTGAAGCCGCCAGCAGACGTCCACGTCGTCGCCCGCGGCCCGGAACTGCGGATCGAAGCCGCCGATCTCCTCGAGGCATCGCTTCCGGAACGCCATGTTGCAGCCGGGGATGTGTTCCGCCTCGGAGTCGGTGAGGAGGACGTGGATGGGTCCGCCCGGAGCGTGCGCGACGCATTGGGCGATCGATCCGTCTTTGGACGGAGGCAGATTGGGTCCACCGACGGCGGCGTGCGGGGTATTCAGGAACGTCGACGCGAGGTAGCTGAGCCAGTGCGGATCGGGATACGCGTCGTCATCGATGTACGCGACGATCTCCCCCCTCGCCGCCTTCAGCCCCGTGTTGCGCGCGCTCGCGAGGCCGCGGTTCTCGGTCTGGATGAGCAGGCAATCGTACTCACGGGCGATGGTCGCCGTGGCGTCCGTCGATCCGTCGTCCACGACGATCACCTCGTAATCCGGATAATCGAGCCGCTCCAGCGCCTCCAGGCAATCGCGGATCGTGCGCTGTCCGTTGTAGGTGCACACCACCACCGAGATTCGCGGCCAGCTGCCGCTGCGCGGGAACGGCAGTTGTGCAAATGCTTCCCGGACGGCGTGCAGCGCGGGCTTTGGCGATCGATCCGCGCGGGTGAGACCGAACGCCCAATCCTCCACGTCGGCGCTGTGCCGGTGCCACTCGTCGGTCCAGGAGAATACGAACGCGCCGGCGCATCCGCCCGCGAACGCCGCGCGGACCTGAAGATCGAGCGATCGCGCCTGCGTATCCTCGCCGTTGCGGAGGCTGTCGAGGCCGAGCTCGCTCATCATCAGCGGCCGATTGCAGGCGATGTTCTGCAACCGCGCGAGGTAGGACTCGAATCGTTCTTTCGATTCCAGGTAGACGTTGAAACAGACGAGATCGAGGAAGGGAAGCTGGAGGTATTCGGTAGTCGGGTAGTTTACGTACGTGACGAGCCCGCAGGGATCCTCCTCCTTGACCGCGCGGTACAAGCGCTCGAGGTAACGTTCGATCTTGCGGCGACCCAGCCAGCGCGCGATCGGGGCCGGGATCTCGTTGCCCAGGCTGTAGCAGAGCAGCGCACGGTGGCCTGCACAGGTGCGGACCTTCGCGCGGACGATCTCCGCGATTTCGGCGACGTCCTTCTTGCCATCGATGAGGAAGCCCAGATACTGCTCGGCGGACAATCCGACCATCACGCGCAGCCTCTGGCGTCGGGCGGCATCGAGCAGCTGGCGCTCGGGCATGGTGTGTGGAATGCGGACGGCATTGAAACCGCAGCTGGCCATCCGGGCGAAGTCACGTTCGATGGCAGGGAGATCCTGATATTCGCGGCCTGCTGCGTCCGGGCGGAATGCCCCGTACGTCACGCCGCGTACGAAGAACTTCTCGTCGTCCGCAAAGATGAATTTGCCGCGGACCACCGGGCGGAGCAACGCGTGGACGGACAACGATGCGCGGAAGGTGCGCGGCGCGATCCCCGGAAGGACGACAGTCGGATCGCGACTCGACGGGCTGGTGAGCGCCGCGATCGACGCGCTCCCGGGCACGTTGTGCATCGCAATCCCCCGGTCCTGCACAAACAGCACGGTCGGATCTTTGCCAGCCGGCCACTAAGCGCAATCGCGCGACGATTGCAAGGACATTGTAAAAGGGGGGGTCCGACGTTCGGCGGACAGGCATTTTCCCCGATCTGAAGGCGGCAGTTACTCGAAGCGGAGGGCTTCTATGGGGTCGAGCCGTGAGGCGCGTAGGGCCGGGTAGAACCCCGCGATCACGCCGGCCAGCCCCGCCGCCAGAATCGTCCCCAGCATGACTGGCGGGGAGAGGAGCGTGGGCCAGTTGCTCTTGACCGCCATCCATTGGGCTGCGCCAATCCCGAGCGCGAGGCCGATGACGCCACCCGCGCTTGCGAGCACGACGGCCTCCGTGAGGAACTGGAAGAGGATGTCGCGGCTGCGGCCGCCGACCGCCATGCGGATGCCGATCTCGCGCGTACGCTCGGTGACCGACACCAGCATGACGTTGGCGATTCCGATGCCGCCTACGATCAGCGAGATGGCGGCGACGGCCTCGAGCAGCGTTGCCATCGTGTCCGCATTCTTCTCGGCGGCGTCCTGCATCTCCACGTGGTTGCGGATCTGGAAGTCCGGCTCGGCCTGGTCGGAAAGGCGGTGACGCTGGCGCAGCAAAGCCGTGACCTCCCGTTCCGCGTCGGCGACGTGCTGCGAGGACCGCGCCGAGATCATCACCTTTCCCACGGCATCGGACTGCGACCCGATCAGCCTGCGCACCACCGTGGACCAAGGCATGAGGACCGTGTCGTCCTCGTCGGTGCCGAAGGCGTTCCCTTTGCTGGTGAGGATCCCGATCACCTTGCAGGGCACGTGCTTGACGCGGATTTGCTCGCCGAGCACGGGAGCACCCGGGATGAACAGCTTCTTCACCACGGTCTCGCCCAGGATGCAGACCTTCGCGCCCGAGGCGTCCTCCTCGCGCCCGAAGGCGTGGCCCTCGGCGAGCGGCCGGTCGCGGATCTGGAGGTAGGCAGCAGTCGTGCCCTGCACCTGCGTAAACCAGTTCTGGTCGCCGTAGACGATCTGCGCTGGAGTCTTGTTGACGGGCGCGACGGCCAACACGGAGCTCGTCAGCTCGCGCTCGATCGCCGTGGCGTCGTCCCGCGTCAGGTTCTGGGTCGCGCCCGATCCCGTCGCCACTCCGCGCACGGCCAGGGACCCGGGCGAGACCACCAGCAGATTGGCTCCCAGGCTCTCCCATTGCTGGACCACTTTGGCCTGAGCACCCTGGCCGATGGAGACCGTGGCCATCACCGCAGCGACCGCGATGACGATGCCGAGCATGGCGAGAAGCGATCGCAGCTTGTTCTTACGCAGTGCCCGGAGCGCGGTGCGCAGGGAGGCCGCCGGGTTCATGCCGAGTGCTCCTCTCTGGACGACCGCTGCTCGCATGCGAGGCGCCCGCGGGAAGGCGACGTCTCGCTGAGGACCAGGCCGTCCTTGAAGGTAACGATCCGCCGGGCATGCCCGGCGATTTCCGCCTCGTGGGTGACGAGCAACACCGTGAGCCCCTGCTGGTTGAGCTCCTGGAAGACGCCCATCACCTCCAGGCTGGTCTGCGAATCGAGGTTGCCGGTGGGCTCGTCGGCCAGCAGCAGTGAAGGGCGGTTCACCAGCGCGCGCGCGATCGCGACGCGCTGCTGCTGGCCGCCGGAGAGCTGCGCGGCAGTATGATCGAGGCGATCTCCCAGACCGACCCGCTCCAGGGCCTCCGCCGCGCGGGTGTGGCGGTCACGCGCGCCGACGCCCTGGTACAGGAGCGGCAGCTCCACGTTCTCCAGCGCGCTGGTGCGAGGAAGGAGGTTGAACCCCTGGAAGACGAACCCGATATGCTGGCCGCGCACTCTAGCGAGCTGATCGCGCGAGAGCTTTCCGACGTCGCGTCCATTGAGCAGATACGTGCCGCGCGTCGGTCGGTCGAGACAGCCGACGAGGTTCATGAACGTGCTCTTGCCGGAGCCGGAGGACCCGATGATCGCCAGGAAGTCGCCGGCAGCGATCGAGAGCGACACCCCGCGCAGTGCGCGCACCTCCACGTCGCCAATACGGTAGATCTTCTCCAGATCGCGTGCCTCGACGACCGGGGCGGCATCGGCTCTAGAACGGTCCACGGCGCCTCGCCCCGCTGGCGCCGGATTCGCCACCACCGACGATCACCCGGTCGCCATCCGCGAGCCCTTCAATCAGCTCGGTCCGCTGTCCGTCCGAGAACCCGACGCGGACGAACACTGGAACCGGCTTGCCGTACTTTACCTTGTAGACGCGGCCCGCGCGCCCGGCTTGCTGTCCGCCGTCACGCGCTCCGCGGGCCGCCGCGGAGGCGCTGCGCGCTTGGGGCGGTACACCTTGACGTTGGAGGGTTTCGTGTAGGGCGGCATCCCCCGGCGTCCAACGCAGCGCCGCGTTCGGGATCCGGAGCACGTCGTCCTTTCGGGACGTGGTAATGGTCACGGAAGCGGTCATTCCCTGCCGCAGCTTGCGATCCGGGTTCGGTGCGTCGATCACCGCGGGGTAGGTGACCACGTTCTGGATCGTGGTTGGCGCCTGCCGGACGTCGCGGATGATTCCGCTGAACGTCTCGCCCGGGTACGCGTCGACGGTGAATCTGGCTTCCAGCCCCACGTGTACCTTCCCGACGTCCGCCTCGTCGACGTTGGCGAGGATCTGCATCTTCGTGAGGTCGTTCGCGATCAGGAACAGGGTCGGCGCCTGGAAGGCAGCGGCCACGGTCTGGCCCACGTCGACGCTGCGCAACACCACGATGCCGTCGATCGGGCTGGCGATCCTGGTGAACGCCAGGTTCGTGGCCGCCATGTCGCGGTCCGCCTTCGCCTGCAGCACGGACGCCTTCGCTGCCGACAATGCTGCCGCGTTCTGGTCGCCGCTGGCGACGGCCGTGTCCAGCTCCGCCTGCGAGATCAGTCCTTGCTGCCGGAGCTCCCGCTGTCGCAAGGCGATGCGCACGGAGTCGTTGTATGCAACCTGGGCCTTCTCCACATTGGCCTTTGCCGAGGCGAGGGACGCCTCCGCCTTTTCGAGCTGGGCCTGGAACAGACGCGGATCGAGACTGGCAAGGAGCTGCGCCTTCTTCACCACGCTGTTGAAATCGACATACAGCCGGTCGACGATCCCGGAGACCTGCGAACCGACGTTCACGGTCATGATGGCAGAGACGCCACCCGTCGCGTTCACTACTTCGCTGACCGGCCCGCGCGTGACCACGTCCGTGCGGTACCCCGGCGCCTGCCGGCGATTGCACCCGGCGAGCAGCACGGCGATGAGAACGAGCTTGCCCAAGGAGATTCCCCCTTTGGACCGACCGACCATAACGGGCGACCGCGTCGGTCGTCAACGACGTGCGTCAGCCAGTCCCGCCTGAGCCTTCATTTCGCCTGCTTGAACGATTCAGCCGTACGGGCCAGGCCGACGTCGAGCGGGACCTCTGGCGCCCATCCGAGGGCGTGTTCCGCCGCCTTCGGGTCTACGGAGCTCCGGCGCTGCTCCCCGGGCTTCGCCGGTCCGTGGGAAATCCGCGGCTGCGCGCCCGCGCACCGTGCGAGCCGCTTCGCGATCTCGACGACCGTCGTTTCCGTTCCAGTACCGATGTTGAGCGCGCCGGTGCAGCCCGGCGCTTCCAGCGCCATCCAGTTCGCGCGGGCGACGTCGTCGATGTAGACGTAGTCGCGCGTCTGCAGGCCGTCGCCGTTGATGACGGCGGGCTGGTCCGAGAGCAGACGATCGAGGAAGATTGCCACCACGCCGGCCTCGCCGTGCGGATCCTGACCCGGCCCATAGACGTTGGCGTAGCGCAGCGCCAGTGTGGACATTCCGTGGATGAGCGCGTAGTGAAACAGATACTCCTCGCCACAAAGCTTCGAGACGCCGTAGGGGCTGGCCGGGCGCCGGCGATGCGACTCCGGCGCGGGAAACGCGTCCTGCTCGCCGTACACGGCCCCACCGGAGGACGCGAAGACGAATCGGCTGGCGCCGGAGCGCCTCGCGGCTTCCAAGGCGCACAGCGTGCCGAGCACGTTGATGCTCGCGTCGTAGAGCGGGTCAGCCACCGACTTGCGAACGTCCATCTGCGCGGCCAGGTGCAGGACGGCCTCTGGCTTCTCGTCCTCAAACAGGCTGAAGAGCTCGGGCTTGCGCACGTCCAGGATGATGAGCTGGGCGCCTTGCGGCACCGCCTCGCGCCGCCCATGGCTCAGGTCGTCGACCACCGAGACGCGGTGTCCACGCTCGAGGAGGGCGCGAACGGATTGTGCCCCGATGAATCCCGCTCCTCCCGTCACAACCACGTGCATTGGCGTGCAGCCATAGCGGCGCAGCGGCATCCGGTCAAATCCGTTCGGATTGCGTCCCTCATGCTCGATGACCGATCCTGCTCGGGAGGGATGATTTGCGTGCTCACCGCGGTGGCCGTCGCGGCGCTCGTGCCGGAATTGCGGCGCTACCCAGAGTGAGCGGGCGGCGCCAACGGGGTGTTGGCGCCTCCGACCGTCCGCAAGTGTCCTTCCCTTCAGTTTTGCGGAAGCGCGAATGCGATGATCGCGTCTCCCACCTTGCCGCTGTCCGGATCGACGATGGTGAAGTTGTTTCGGTCGGGCACGTTCCCGCCGAAGGCATAAGCGATGAACTCGCGCCCGCCCGCGACGTAGACGACCGGCGAAGCTGCCGCTCCGCCCACGTTGGGGATGTTGCTCTGGCGCGGATCGAAGGTGAAGAGCATCGCCCCCGTTCGCGCGTCCAACGCGTGGAACTTGCCGTTGCCCTCGCCGAAGAAAGCCACGTCTCCACCGATCGCCATGCCCGACTTCGCCGGCAGAGGCACCTCGATCTTCCAGACGACCTTGCCGGTCGTGGTGTCGGTCGCGCCAAAGATGCCGAACGGATGCGAGCCGGGGACCTTGTTGGTGAACCTCGAACCGAGGTGGAGGTCTCCAGTCGGTGTCGGGATTAGCTCCTTGTTGCCCGGGCGTGTCTGGAACGTCGTGGGCTCGTACCGCGTGCCGTAGTAGACGAAACCAGTGCGCGGGCTGAAGGCCGCAGGCGCCCACTCGCATCCCCCGTCGTCGCCCGGTACCATCACGAAGATGTCCGGACCGGGTGGGGTGTATTGCGGCTGCGGCGGATAGCCGGTGTCGTTGGGCCGGACGAAGGTCAACGGAGTCAGCGGCTCGACCGCCGAATACGGCTGGGTCGGCGAGGCGTGCTGGAATTCCGGCCCGGCCGGGACCGGCAGCTCGGCCACGGGGAAGAGGGGAGCGCCGTTGCTCCGATCGAGGATGTAGTACTGGCCGTTCTTGCTGCAGTGACCCAGCGCTTTGCGCCCCTTGGCTGGGAAGAGGACGGGAGGCTGCGCGCTGTCATAGTCCCAGATGTCGTGGTGGACGCATTGGAAATGCCACTTTGGCTCGCCCGTGGTCAGGCTGAGAGCGACGATCGAGGTGGCGAAGAGATTGTCGCCGGTCCGCATCTGGCCGAGAATGTCCGGCGCGGCATTCCCCGTCACCACGTAGACCAATCCCAGGTCCCGATCGATGGCCGGCGGGTTCCACACGGCCGCGCCGCCCGTCTTGTAGGAGTTTCCGGCATAACTGTCCGGGTCCGTGGTGGCGAAGCGCCACATCACCGTGCCGTCGTCCGCTCTCAACGCGAAGACCTGACCCCGCACCTCGAACTCACCACCCGACAGGCTGATGATCACCAGCCCGTTTGCGACTTGCGGGGCGTTGTTGATTGCGAAGCCATCCTGGAAGTTGGCCAGCTTCGTCTTCCACACCACCCTGCCATTGTCCGCGTTCAGGGCCACGACCACATCGTCCAGGCGGCCGTAAAAGACCTTCCCGTCCGCATAGGCGACGCCTTTGTTGTTGCGGCCGCAGCAGACGATCATCTGCTCGATCGGGGGCATATCACCCGTCTCGAGCGGTTTGTAGGCCCAGATCTGCTTGCCGGTCGCCGCGTTCAGCGCGAAGACGTCGTCGTGCCCATCCGTGACGAACATCCGGCCATTGATGACGATGGGCGAGACCTGCAACTCAGCAAGGGGGTCTAGAACGCCCGTGTGGAAGACCCACGCGGGTGCAAGAGTCCCCGCGTTGGCCGGAGTGATCTGATCGATGTTCTGGAAGCGCGTGTTGGCGAGGTCGTTTCCGTGGTTCGGCCAGTTGACGTTCCTCGGCGTGATTGCGAGGAGGCCGGACGGGAGGATCCACAGCGCGAGGGCTCCGACGATCATGGTTGGCACGCCAATCCGGAGCGAAAGGTACGCGAGAGTTTTGCGTTTCATGGTTTCATTACCCCCTCTGAAAAAGGGTCAAGGACCGAGCGCGACCCGCGGCTGCGATCAGCAGTGGAAACTCACCCATCGATGAGAGGTTCGCGGACACCCAAAACGACCCTCCCTCCCGGGGTCGCACCGTCCCGCGCGGTGCAACGCGCTTTTCCGTCGGGAAAGTCAAGTCGCCCCGCAGCAGCGCGTCGCGTCTAGCGCTCTCGAAGTCTGGCCGGCAAGGGCTAAGGGGGGGCTAAGGGGCGCTGGGTGCCGCGGTCCCGATGGCGTAGCCCACGCCGGCGAAGAGCTGGAACGGTGGCGCCGGCGTGAGGAAAGGCTCCACCGGCGATCCCGGCATCTTCGGATTGCGCGCGAACGTACCGAAGGTGTTGTAGCGCACGTCGAGCAGATTGGTGCAACGCACCCAGGCGGCGAATCCTCCGGCGGAGATCCGGGCGCCCCCGTCGAGCGAGAACCAGGGATCCAGCTTCGCCGCCGCGTTCGCCTCGTCCCCGCGCAGCC
>Ga0066710_100002225_pt1 | contig 15456 bp, 11 predicted proteins | sample GraSoiAngelo_159_FD_79666 | JGI IMG/M metagenome (GOLD analysis project Ga0066710, IMG submission 79666) | Grasslands soil microbial communities from the Angelo Coastal Reserve, California, USA - 14_1009_16_40cm | ecosystem: Environmental > Terrestrial > Soil > Grasslands | place: USA...
CACCGCAGGGAAAAAGACGGAATAAGCCATAACCGAATCCAGATTGGCTTTCAAGTGGACCCGATTGATCTTCTCGAATTGTCTGAAGCTCTTTGGCTCGTGATTGAACAACTGGACAATTGACATTCCGGTGATGTGCTCTTGCAGGAACGCATTGATTCGGGCAATGGCGGTGCGAACTCGGCGGTAGGAGTCGCGGGCTTTGATCTTAAAAACAACGGTGATCAGGAAAATAAGTGGGACAACCGACATGGCCACCACGGCTAATTCGAAATTCAAATAAAAAATGATTATCACAATTCCCAGCAGAACCAAGACATCGCCTAAGAGGGTGACAACGCCGGCAGTGAACAATTCATTTAACACATCCACATCCGTCGTGACGCGAGTCATGAGCCGGCCGACCGGATTCTTGTCGAAGAAGGTCAGAGGCAGTTGTTGCAGGTGCGTGAAGATTTCAAGCCGCAGATCGTACATGATCTTTTGGCCTGTGACTTGCATGATGTAGGTCTGAAGGTAGCCCAGAAGAAAGCCCAGAACAATGACACCGACATAGAGGAGAGCAATCCTGTTCAGACCATCATAGTCTTTGGCCGCGATGTACCGATCAATTCCAATCTTGGTCAAGTAAGGTCCGCACAATTGGATCAAGGACGCGGCCGCAATGATCAAGATGGCGGAAAACACTTGAATCTTGTAAGGGGCCAAATAGCCCAGCAAGCGGCGCATCAAGTGAGAATCGTAAGCTTTCCCCAGTGCTTCTTCTTCGTGGTGTTGCATAAGCTAAATTCTCAGAAGATTTTCACCGCAGAGGACACGGCCCGCTCCCGAAGGCTCCGACCAAATGAAAATCAAACCGCGAAGACGTCAAGGACGCGAAGAAGACCACCAAAAAGTGAATCTTGACCACTCCTTGCCTTTGAAACTCAGCATCTGTGAATTCGGGCTGATTGCCCCCAGGATTAAACTTCTGGCACCCAATATTCATCGCTCTCTGCGTCCTCTGCGATCTGTGCGGTTATGATGCTGGCGTCTTAGCTCCTTCTACGCGCCAGCCAATTCTTCTTCTAACAATTGCTTTTGATAAAGGTCTGCATAATAGCCAAGTTGAACCAGTAACGCTTGATGAGTTCCTCGTTCCACAATGGAGCCTTGATTCAAAACAATGATCTGGTCGGCAAACTTGACCGTGGAGATGCGATGGCTAATCAAAATCGAGGTCCTGCCACGCATGATTTCTTTTAAGGCACTCAAGATTCTTTCTTCTGTGTCAGTGTCGACACTGGAAAGAGCGTCATCCAGAATCAGGATTCTGGGATTGCGGATGAGGGCACGGGCAATGGCAGTCCGCTGCTGTTGTCCGCCGGAAAGCGTGATGCCGCGCTCCCCGATGAGGGTCTCAAACCTCTTAGGGAACCCTTCCACATCCGGAAGAATTTGTGCCAGCCTGGCAGCTTCATAAACTGCTGTCTCGGAAGCCTGCTCGACTCCGAACGTTATATTCTCGCCTATGGTGTCACTAAACAAGAAGGTCTCCTGCGGCACATAGCCCATCTGGCTTCGCAAGGTTCGAAGTGGATATCTTTGAATCGGCACTCCATCAATAAGGATTTCGCCCTCGGTTAGTTTATAAACCCCGGCCAGCAGATTAATCAGAGTGGTCTTGCCTGAACCGGTCTCACCCACGATCGCATAAGTGGCGCCTCGTGGGATTCGCAAGTCGATATGGCTTAATACCTGGTTCCCATTATAGGCGAATGACAGATTCCTGAACTCAATGTCGCCCTGAATCTCAAACTGCTCAGGCGGTGCAGCCTGGAGCGAACCAGGATCGGATTTGTTCTGCAAAATAAAAGCCACGGGCCTGACGGCGACGGAATCGTCTTCCATCTCAGGTTGAGAATCAAAGATATGGTTGATCCGGCCCATGGAGGCGGACCCACGTTCTACAATATTGATGACCCATCCCAAGGCAATCATGGGCCATGCGAGCATCCCCAGGTAAGCGTTGAAGGCAACAAAGTCTCCCAGGGTAATGCGGCCAGCCATCACTTCCCGTCCGCCAAACCACAAGACAAACACGCCACCCATGCCAAGCAGAGCTCCCAGCATGGGATAAAAGGTCCCCCAGATCCGGATGAGCTGGAGATTCTTGTGAATGTACTCCTGGTTGAGACGCTTGAACTGTTCAATTTCACTGGCCTCTTGAGTGAAGGCTTTGATCACCCGCATGCCGGACAAATTTTCCTGCACCCGGGTGCTGATTTCGGAGAAGGCTTCTTGAATCTTTTCGAAGCGCTTGTGTATCATGGCCCCAAAGTACCTCACCGCCAGAGAAACGATGGGGATCGTGACCAAGGCAAACAGGGTTAGGGTCACATTGATGTGCAGCATAAAAAAGAGCACCACAACCATTCGGACAATCGTATTGGCAGAATACATAATTCCCGGGCCTAGAAGCATGCGAACTGCATTCATGTCGTTCGTGGCTCGTGACATGATGTCGCCGGTTTTATGGTTTTGGTAATAGCGGCGGGAAAGTCTTAGGAGGTGCGCGAAAAGATCATTGCGCAGATCGTATTCAAGATAACGAGACACCCCGATCATGATCCTCCGCATCAGAAACAGGAAGATTCCCTCCAGAATGGCAAAGACTACAATGAGTGCGCTGTAGGCGAGTAATTTCTCTTTTGAAATCGACTGTCCCAAGCTGTCGATGGCGTATTTCAACAATCGGGGAGAGGCGATAGCGGCGAGATTCGACAGGCTAACACAAATGGCTCCCAGCAGGAGTCGTGTCCGATACCTTCCAATATGAACCTTCAGGCGGGAGAGACTGGTTAACTTCTTCATGGCGGATAGACCATAGTCAAGGGATCAGGAAGAGGAATAGGTTTAATTCCCCCGGCTCCGGCAAATTTCTGGAAAGAGTACTCCCGACCCTCTGCATTTCCCTTGAGCATATCGTCAACATTCCCCACCGCCAGGACCACCAGTTTCTCCGGCATAAGATATTGCTTGGCAACCCTGAGAACATCATCGGCCGTTACGGCACGGATACGGTCGCGATAGGTTTCCCAAAAATCTGGTTTTTGGCGGGTATATTCTCCGTTGGCAAAAGTCCCCACAACGGCTGCCGCAGTGGCAAAGTATCGCGGAAAGACTTCGACGGCATAGTTGATGGCAGTTTCAAGCTCTTCCTGGGCGACCTTTTGGGTGCGGATCTTTTCGATTTCCTCCAGCACAATCGCAGTGGCTTGAGCGCAAGTGGGACTCTTGGACTGAAAGCTCGCCTGGAAAACGCCGTCGTAGTAAATTCCAAATCCATAATCGGAGCCCGCGTCATAGGCCAGGCCCTCGTCAGACCGAATCCGCGATGTCAATCGGGATGTAAAGCCTCCGCCACCCAAAATGTCATCCATGATGCTCAGGGCATAGTAGTCCGGGTTATCACGAGTGGTACCCAGATGGCCAATCACAATACGTCCCTGGTTCACATCGGGCTTGTTGACCATATAGACTCCAGGCTGCGGAACGTGCGTTGGTTTGGGGACTGGAGGGACTGGCATTTTTGAGGCAGCCCACCCTTGCATTGATTTTTCCAGTTTGGCCATCATTTCTTTACTGTTGAAGTCCCCTGATACTGCAAAGGTCATGCCCCCGGGGTGGTAACTCTCTTTGTGGAAAGCGAGCAGGTCCTCCCGAGTGATGGATTCAATGGAGGATTTAGTGGGCCAGGCTGTCGAGAAGTGGTTATCGCCCCGCATGAGACGAGCCCATTCTCGGGCTTGTATGCTATCCGTTTGGTCATTTCTGCGTTCCAGCGCCTGGATTACCTGGCTCTTATAAAGGTCGACTCGATCCTGCTGGAAGGCGGGGTTCTTCAGCATGTCAAAAAATAGCTCCAGGGCGCGGTCGATATCCTTGGTTAAACAATTCACACTGGCATTCCCTTGGGTATCCGATAGGCTACTGGTGATGTTGGCGGCCAGAAAAGCGGCCTCCTCATCAAAAGCATCCGCGGTCATTCGTGTGGTCCCACCTGCACGTAATTGACTGCCTACCATGACCGCTAATCCCTCTTTCCCTTTGGGGTCGAGGTAACTTCCAGTGCGGATCAGGATCGAAACATTGACCAAGGGAAAGTCATGATCCTCGGCCAGGAAAGCCACTGCGTTGTTCGAGAGGACCCGTCGATAGTTCAAGGGCTTGGGCGAATCATAAGTGAGCTTGGGAAATTTCAGTTCACGAGGATGGGAGGGGATATTGAGGCCCAGTTGCTCCGTCTGGGCCGAGGCGTTCTGCCCGAAACTGTAAGAAGACGAAACCAAGACTAAGAGAATCGTCAGCCAAGTCTGGAATTTGCCAGTCTGAAATCGGGTCACGATCATTTGGCTCCTTCCAGCGCTCTGAGTCTGGCTTCTAGGATTCTCCGCATGGCTTGAAGCAGCTCCTGCTTGTCGGGTGGCGACTGGCTCACCTGTTGTTGGAGTTGCTCCAGGAATTGTTGCACCTGTTCCTTATTGAGCTGTCCCACTCGCGATTTCATCATTTGGACTTGTTGTCTTTCTTCATCGCTTAATTTTGTCAGCAGAGAGTCTGGCTCTGCACCCTCGGCTTTCTTTCTGTAATAAATCGCCACTGTAGGGTTTTCTGAAGAAAAATACTGGTTGGCAACACGCAGGACATCCTTAGCCGTGACTGCCTGGACCAGCTTCGGATCGGTATTAATATGAGGCCAGCCCCGACCGGAATCATAAATGAGTAACTGGAACATCAAGGCGAAATTGCTTTGCAGACGGCGAAAGTCACCGGCTGCATTTTGATTTTTTACCTTTTGCAGCTCCCGTTCGTTGACAAGTTCCTTTTTGAGTTTATCGAGTTCTTTATAGATGGCCTTTTCCACTTCTTCAGGAGTCTTTCCCGGTTTGGCAACTCCGCGGATTTCAAAGTAACCTTCGTATTTTCTTCCATTGGACTCAGCGGACGTATTGTTGGCGAGTCCCTGTTCTAAAACCAAGGACTTGTAAAGGCGGCCCGTTCGGCCATTCAGCAAATCCGCCAAGATCCGAAGTGCCGGTTCGTCCTTGTGGCCATCCGCCACGGTATGGTATCGGATGAGCGCCTCCGGATTGGTTTCTGCATAGGCGATCATTCGCCCTTCAGCTTCCTGTTTGATCTCACGCGTGCGCACAGGTTCCGGGTCCCTGGGACCTCGCTTCAGGCGGCCAAAATATTTCTTGGCCAACTCGATCGCTTGTGACGGTTCGAAATCGCCTACCAGGCAGGCACTGATATTATTAGGAGCGTAGTTGATGTCAAAGTAGGCCTTGGCTTCCTCACGAGTAATCCCATCTAAGTCGCTCGGCCAGCCCACCACGGGCCAGCCATAAGGCGAAGCCTGCCAGAACATGGACTCAAACTGTTCTTGGAATTTTCCGGTAGGAGTGCTTTCTGTTCGCAAGCGACGCTCTTCACGAACCACGTCCCTTTCAGAGTAGAATTCCCGGAAAACCGGATTGGACAAGCGGTCCGATTCCATCCAAAACCACAGTTCCAACTTGTTGGCGGGGACATTGATGAAATAAAGAGTCCAGTCTTGATCGGTCCCCGCGTTCATCCCAGAAGCCCCAGCAGAGGTATAGATGCGATCGAACTCATCCTTGACGATCAGATCCTTTTCCCGTTTTTGCAAATTGCCAAGTTCGGCCAGGAGCGCTTGATGATGCGGTGCCCGATTCTTTGGATCATTGATGTCTTTGATTTCCCCGAGACGCTGCCTTAGAGTCAGGACCTGCTCTTCTTTGCGAATTTCGTTCTTGATTGCATCCATCTCATCGATGAGTTTCAGCTCCTCACGGATATTAGAGGTCCCAATGGTGTGCGTGCCCTTAAACATCATATGCTCGAAGAGGTGGGATATTCCTGTGATTCCAGGGCGCTCATTGACCGACCCCACTTTGGCAATCCAACCGGCTGCAATATTCGGATTACCCTTGCGCGGAACCATAAGTAGCTTCATCCCATTATCCAAGACAAATTCCTGCACTGGAACGTTCTGTCCCCACAAGCTTGGAATGAGAAGGAGCATTGCCAGGAGTGTTGACAGATGTTTCATAAAAGTCCTCTAAGAGAAATGAAGACCGGGTCACAACGAAGATCCTCACTACCTAATGATCGTATTTGTAGCATGAAGTGGACGACCGGACAAGCGGTCTACGATAATCCCAAGATAGGCAAAAGAGACGGCAGGAAAATAGAAGAGTCTCCTTTAGAAAGGGAAAGGCTGGAAGAATTGATTTGTCATAGGGACGACACACCCCATTCGTAAGGCCGGCGCGTGACCCACAATCCTTTGCGGACACCAAGGGCTCGGGCAAGAAGAAACTATGGCTGCCGGGCCTCTAACGCCATAGCAAGGTAGCTGAACTCCCCTGCTGAAAATCAGGACGGGCGCCGATGACCAACGCCCATCTCGGGTGGTCGGCGGTTTGACAACTAAAAGGAAATATCCGATGCTGACCCGCCCAGTTCCAACCACCCCAACCGGGCGAGGGGCCCGGTCTTCCCCTCCTTGTCCAAAAGAGGGGAGCTTTTGGGTCATCCCCGATCCGGTGAAAGTCCCGCCGGAGTTCTTACTGTACGAATCCAGGGTCAATTGGCTGCACCGGCTCTATCGAGAAGTTCCAATTGGTTGGTAAGAATTTCAAGCTCTTTGTCCATTGACTGCATCAAGAGCTTTCCCTCCGCTGCACCGCCGCTCTTGCCAGCATGGGACTCATCGCCAATTTTTACAATCTTAGCCAGTAGAACTTCTCTTTGCCGGGACCGCAATAGTTTTCGCGCCTCAATAAGATTGATAGGCTTTGAATTCAATATGACTTTCAGTTGTGCCTGGACTTCCTGAAACCGCCTCTGTCCTTCACCCTGAAATTCAGGGCTTTTCCCCAAGAGCAAGTCTACTTTTGCTTCGCTTATTTCCGCAGTATCCCGAGTCTTATCAGGATGGGTGGTTTCATTCAATTGGGTAGCACCTCTGTCCCCCGGGTCCTGACGAGCTACCACAGGTTGTGATCTTGAGGGGAAGAGGATGAGACCTAGAATAGCCGCCGTGCTTAAAGCTAAGAGTATTTTCAGCATCAAGGCTAATTTTTTCCTTTGTGGGCAAAACAAGCATTGAAAGGGCTGACCTAATTCAATCATGACAAATTAATAATAACAGAAAGGTCAAAGATGGAGAATCGCATGTTCAGAATCTAGCCTGGGAGGGACGCATAGACAAACAGCCCGCCGAGGAAATCCTTGAGATTAGACACCGCTTGAATCTCAAAGTTCCCGGCGATTTTATCCTTAGGGATGAGGGTTTACTCGGGTGGCCTGATAAGAGGCGGAATCGAAAGGAAGTTGTGACCAAAAGAATAACCGCCTTCGTACGGGCGGAGCTCGCGAAACCATATTAATCCAGCCCTTCGGTCGGGGCTGACTCCCGATAATTTGTTCCACCCTCTGACGGACACTACCACTGACGGCCATCCCTTCGGGCCTCCAATTCCTTAAACAGCCTCCTTTCCCCCCTTGAACGCTTGGAATTTGCGAGATTTGCCGGTTAATAGCTTTATCTGTGCGAATCTGTTATTTTTTACGCCTATGCCTGGCCTGATGAAATGGAACCAATTAGACCGGAGATCATGAAGAACTCTTTAGACCTCAAAGCCCCTGTTCCGTCAACAGGGCGCCAAACGGCAAGGTCGCTGGCTGGTTTCTGGGGAGACGTGCGCGAAGCCGTTGCCGGCACTCAGCGAGACTTCACGGAAGGCAGCGTCGGGCGTGCGATCACTCTGCTCGCCATCCCAATGGTGCTGGAGATGGCGATGGAATCTGTCTTTGGCATTGTCAACGTTTTCTGGGTGGGACGACTTGGGGCAGATGCAGTTGCCACGGTAGGGATTACAGAGTCGTTACTTACCCTGGTTTTCGCTGTGGCTATGGGTCTCAGCATGGCGGCCACCGCCATGGTGGCTCGCCGTATCGGCGAGAAGGATCTAAGGGGGGCGGCCATCGCCGCGGTACAGTCAATCGCCTTGGGACTGGCTGTGTCATTGTCAATAGGCGTGGTTGGATTTCTACTCACACCAAGGTTCCTTCAATTGATGGGCGCGTCACCAAGCATTGTTACAACCGGTTCCGGCTATGCCACCCTGATCCTGGGAGGCAACGTCACCATCCTTCTCCTCTTTCTCCTCAATGCCGTGTTTCGCGGAGCTGGGGATGCTGTTATAGCGATGCGTTCCTTATGGCTCGGTAACCTGGTCAACATCGTTCTTGATCCTTGCTTAATCTTCGGTTGGGGACCCTTTCCTGAGATGGGGCTGATGGGGGCTGCCGTTGCTACCAATCTCGGTCGGGGCGCCGGCGTTCTCTATCAAATCCTCATTCTTCTGCGGGGTCGCAGCCGCGTGCAGGTGCAGTCTGATGTTCTCCGACTCGAACCCCAGGTGATGCTACGGTTACTTCGGGTTTCGATGGGCGGAATTTTCCAGTTTCTCATCGCCACTGCCAGTTGGCTGGGTCTTGTGCGCATCATCGCGTCCTTTGGAAGCTCGGCTCTGGCCGGCTATACCATTGCTTTGCGCATCATCGTCTTCGCCATATTGCCTTCGTGGGGAATGAGCAATGCCGCAGCCACCTTGGTTGGTCAAAATCTGGGGGCAGGGAAGCCTGACCGCGCCGAGCGATCGGTGTGGCGTACGGGTCTTTACAACATGCTGTTCCTGGGGTGTGTGGCGGTCGTATTTATTATTTTCGCTGAGCCTTTGATACGAATTTTCACCCGCGATCCCGCGGTTGTTCCCATCGGTACGGCCTGCCTGCGTTATGTCAGCTATGGTTACGGGTTCTATGCTTACGGTATGGTCATGGTGCAGGCCTTTAACGGAGCCGGTGACACAGTGACACCGACAACCATTAATCTCTTTTGCTACTGGCTGTTTGAGATCCCGCTGGCCTACGCCCTGGCTCTGCCACTCGGTTTGGGCGTCAAGGGCGTCTTTTTGGCCATTACCATAGCGGAATCGACGATCGCGATCGTGGGTATCCTGGCTTTCCGTCGCGGCCGCTGGAAGAAACGCAAGATTTAGACCGAAAGACGAAGTTAACCACAAAGACCTAAGGCGGCCTGTGACTGCAAAGAAAAAACTAACCGCAGAGACGCGGAGAAAAAACTCTTGGACGCAGATGAACGCTGATAAACGCAGATCGATGGCACACATGCTACACTCGAACCAGGCCACGAAGCCAGGAGATCAAGGCCACGGGAGGCTTCTCGACCAAGAAAATCTTTCCAAAAAACCAAGAAGTTACGGGCTTGTATTACAAAGAACACGAAGCAGACAAGATTAGAGTTTCAATAGCGGCATCACCGACGGCCAACTGAAAGGTGCCTAGGACCAGTATTCGTGTAGGTACACTGAACCGAAACATTCATGACAATTTTGTCAGAGTGCTAGGACCCATATCTGCTTGCATTCTGCGTGGATCTGCGTTCTAAAGATTCTTCTCTCCGCGTCTCTGCGGTTAGTTTTGTTGGTTGACGCAAGAAACCCGCGTTGCCTTCTTGATGTCTTGGTAGTGGTTACACTTCGGATTCGTTAACCTAGCGGATGGCTGGGCGATTCGGGCCTAATTATTTAATCGGGTTGCCATCGGTGTCGATCAGGTGAATCTCCCCAAATCCCAACTCGCGAATGCCAGCTTCAATCTTAGACCGGTCACCGACAACCACCCACACTAACTTGTCCGGGTGAACCACTTTCTGGGCAGCGGCTTCAACTTGGCTGACCTTCAGCTCTCGTACTTTGTCCGGATAGATCTGGTAGTAATTGTCCGCCAGGCCATAACGCACGATGTCGCCGATGGAACGGGCCACCGCAGCCATTGTCTCCCACGATCCCGGAAGCTCAAGTGTCTGATTTGCCTTGGCCTTGGCCACTTCTTCTTCTGACGCGGGCCGCTTATCTAGAATTTCTCGCAGCTCTTTGGCCATCTCCACCATGGATTCTTTGGTTTTATCGGTTTGCACGGGTGCATAGCCAATAAAGGGGCGTTGGCCGCGGGCTCCGACCAGGACGGTGCCTGCCCCGTAGGACCAATGTTTGTTCTCCCGCAGATTCATGTTGACCCGAGAAGTGAAAACGCCGCCCAGTATGTTATTCATGGTTTCAATGGCAACTTCATCGGGATTGGCCTTGGGCGGTGCAACTTGCCCCGCAAAGATGATCGACTGCAATGAACCTGGTCGATCCATCAGGTATACTACCGATTTCGGTTGATGCTCCACGGCGCTGACGTTTTTCTTGGGGACTTCCCCTTTTTCCCAATCCTTAAACAGTTTTTCCAGTTTCGGCGTGATCTCGTTCAATGAGGTGTCACCTACAATCACCAGTGTGGCATTGTTCGACTTGAACCAGGTCTGATGGAATTTTTCAGCATCGCCACGCGCGAGTTTGGAAACTGAGACTTCTATTCCAGAACCGGTAAACGGATTTCCATAAGCATGGCCCTTCCCGTACAAAAGCCCAGGGAAAACACGCAGTGCCATTTGCAGGGGTTCTGATTTCTCTCTTTGAATTCGATCAAGCTGCTGCTTTTGCAGCCGCTTGAAATCTTCGTCGGGAAAGGAGGGATTCAAGATCACATCTGCGAAAATATTTAAGGATGGGTCGAGATCGGCTTTGAGAGCGGAAAGGGACACGCTGGACATGTCCAGGTTGGAGCCGCTATTCAGGTTGGCGCCCAGCAGGGCCAACTCTTCACTGATCTGCAGCGACGAGCGGCTTTTGGTGCCTTCGTCGAGCATCGCCATAGCCAAGCTGGCAGTCCCGGGAGTGGCGAATTGATCGGCAGCATAGCCGGCATCGACCAGGAGATTTAAATTGACCACCGGAATCGCATGGCGCTCGGCCAGAATGACCTTCAAACCATTTGAAAGAGTAGTCCGCTGTAGTTCTGGAAACTTGACGTCAGGGGGCGTGCCAGCCGACGGCAGTTTAGTACGATCGACATTGGTTGTTGTGGTTTTGTATTGTGGAAAAGGCTGCACCTCGAGAATGTAGACACCATCGGAGAGCCACTGTTTGGCGGCGTTTAGCAAGTTTTGCGCCGTGGTTTCGCGAATTCGCTTCAAGGTGACTTTGTAATGATCCGGACTACTCGCATAAACTTGATTTTGGGCGAGAATATCCGACTTGCCGCCGAAACCGCCGATACGTTCAATGCCACGAATAAATCCCGCCAGGTACTGAGTCTTAACCCGTTGCAACTCTTTCTCCGTCGGTCCTTCAGCCAGGAAGCGAGCTAGCTCTTCGTCAACCGCCTTTTCGACTTGAGCTAAGTCCTGGCCTGGCCTGGCGGTCGCCTCAAGATAAAACTGCGATCCAGTTTCCCGGGCGGCGAGATAGGCAGAAACCTGGGTGGCAATTTGGTCCTTGTATACAAGGCGCTCATACAGACGCGAATTCTTACCCAAACCTAATACATCACTGACTAAATTCAAGTAATCTCCGTCTGCGGAATCATAGGGAGGAATGTTCCAAACCTTATAAATTCGGGCCTGTGGAACACGGTCCTGCATCACTTGACGTTGAGTACCGCTTCTCTTGGCGATCCATGTTTCCTGTCTGGCAACCGGAGGGCCAGATGGAATATCCCCAAAATATTTTTCTACTTTGTCACGGGCTGTTTGGGCGTCAACATCTCCGGCAATGACAATGACGGCGTTAGCCGCGCCGTAATAAGTTTTAAACCATTCCTTCACATCCTCCAGAGAGGCGGCATTGAGATCTTCCATGGATCCGATGACCGTCCAGGAATAGGGGTGTCCTGACGGATAGGTGCTTTTAATGATGAGCTCGTTGGCCATGCCGTAGGGTTGATTTTCGCCCTGCCGCTTTTCGTTCTGGACCACCCCGCGCTGTTCGTCAAGTTTTTCCTTGTTGATTGCCCCGACTAAATGCCCCATCCGGTCCGATTCCAGCCAGAGTACGATATCCAAGGCGGATTTAGGCGCATTTTGAAAATAGTTGGTACGATCTTCGTTGGTGGTTCCATTTAAATCCGTAGCCCCAATTCTTTCCATGGCCTGGATATAGTCGTCGTTGAAATTTTCGCTCCCATTAAACATCAGATGTTCAAACAGGTGAGCAAAACCGCTCTTGCCAGGTTTTTCATTCTTGGAACCCACGTGATACCAGATATTGACAGCCACAATTGGCGCCTTGTGATCCTCGTGAACAATAAGCGTCAGCCCGTTCCCCAGGACAAATTTTTGATAGGGAATATCCACCTGTGCTCCCGGATCAGTATCAGGAGCAGGGTTCGCCAAGCTCCACATCGAAAGACCCAGCAGCCAGAGAACAGCGAGAATTTTTGTTTTACGCATTACTATTAGGCCTCCATGATTTTGATCTGATGGTTTGACCGCATTGATGGGCAGGAAAACATCGTTCGACCTTGACCAACACAAGGCTCAAGCCTGACAACAACTGAATTGGATGAGAGACTCCAGGGTACAATCTCCTCTGGTCAGAGCATGTTAAATCAATACGCTCAGAATAATCCAGAGGTTCAAATTATTATGGGTATTGAGGAACTTGCATTGTGGCGAGAATAATAAGACACGTGACATCCGAAGATGGGCTCGGTATTTTTCTTGCCTGGCCCCTTTGTGCTTAACAAGGATACCGAATAGGCTCGACTTCATTATTAAGGGGATATGACTTGCCTTTTCATCCCCGGTTTATTCCCAGTAGGAGCAACAACCAACCCTTTTCAGGATCAGTGGTCTATTCCTGGCGCTGCAATACGGCAACTTGCTCTCTCAAGTATTGCAGGCTTATTTCTACGGCTTGGTCCTCTTCCCACTCCGGCCTTAGACAATCGACTTCAATACACAGTGTCCCCTTGTAACCATGGTCTTTGAGAACTTTCACAACGCCTGGTATATCTACAACGCCTTTGCCTGCCGGGACACTTTCCCAGAAATTCCATTCCTGGGGAGACCCTCCCCTTCGCGGGCTCAGGTCCTTGATATGTGTGGCATGAATATAAGGCGCCAGGAGCTTGGCTTCCTCAACAGGATCCTCAAATAATCTTAAGGCGTTGCCGGTGTCGAAATTCACTCCAAAATATTGGGAATCGACATTGCGGATCAGCCCGAGAATTTCGCGCGCCGTAAAGTCAATATGGTTCTCCATCGCGAGAATAACATCCTGCTCCTCCGCGACCTTGACGGCTTCCCGGAGCATCTCCGACAAACGTTCGATCTGGGAACCGTGGGGCTCGTTCCTGAACCGCAGACTACTTCCGACGATGCGCATCACCTTGGCACCCATCATCTTTGCAACCTCTACGTGCTTGACCAGGTCCTTGAGGGCTTCTTCATTTTCCCCACCTTCAAGACCGTCTGGATGCCCCCATGCGACTACCCGGTCGATGCTGTGATGATCGAGCGCGGCTTTTAGCTGCCTGATGTAACTCGAGTCATTACCTGGAAGAAAGCAAGTCTCTAGAGAAACCCCGTCCACCTTGAGTGCAATGGCTCTCCTGACAAAGTCATCTGAGGTCCAGCGAGTTCCCGGGTCTTTTTGGAAATCATAAATTTCGCCGAAGTAACGGTGATAACAGTAACTGTCGACCCCGATCTTCATTTCGGTGCCCTCCATCGGCGGGGAGATTAAGTTTCAGCCAATATGTCTTCGCTTCTGGGAGGGTTGAGTCCCGGAAGGAAACACCGCTTGCTGGAAAATCTGAACGGCTCGCAAGGAACTAATGGAAGTTGTCCAAAGTGGAAGCCTGTCCCAGTTCAGGAAGATATTACAGCATGCCGAGCTGCAGCTTAGCAGCTTCGGACATCATGCTGGGATTCCAGGGTGGATCCCAGACCAAGTCGACCTTGGCGGATTTGACTCCGATCACGCTCTGGACCTTATATTGAACTTCGGGCGGAAGTGAACCTGCTACAGGACAACCGGGTGATGTGAGGGTCATGCGGACGTTGACGTTGGCTTGTGAATCAACGTCAATATTATAAATCAAGCCTAGTTCGTAAATGTTGACTGGAATCTCCGGATCGTAACAAGTCCGAAGGGCGTCAACGATGCTTTCCTTGAGTTCATCCGCCTCCTGAGGTTTGGCTTCAATGTTTTTCTGAGATTGGCCGCTATTTGCATCCATAATTCTTCTCTCCTTGAAAAACCGTCAATCAAAGGCGCTGTGTGGAAGTCTAGCCTTTCACAACTTCCTTTCGAAGAGGGGAACGCCATGGAAGCTCTCTCTATTCGGTCGAGACAGCGCCTTGCCTGTTATCCAGCGCCGCGCGCAGGGTGTGCCAGGCCAGCGACGCACACTTGACCCGCACGGGAAATTCGCGTACTCCAGTAAATACTGCCAGTTTGCCTATGTCGGGGGTGTTGCTTTGGCTCGCTGGCTTACCTGTGACAAGATCATGGAAACATTCGAACAAGGCTTGGGCTTCAGCGGTGGTCTTCCCTTTCAAGCTCTCTGTCATCATCGAGGCGGAAGCAGTGGAGATGGCGCAACCTGAACCCTGGAAGCTGATGTTCCTGAGGACGTCGCCCTCCAATTCCAGGTAAACAGTGATCTTGTCTCCGCACAGGGGATTGTAGCCGTCCGCCTTGTGATTGGCTTTCTCGAGCTTATGGAAATTACGGGGTCTTTTGGTGTGGTCGAGGATAACTTCCTGATACAAATCGCGCAGGTCGGACATTAGCCAAACACCTCGCTAACCTTGCGGAGCCCAGCGACGAGGGCATCGATATCTTCCCGCGTGTTGTAAAGGGCCAGAGAGGCTCGCACGGTCGCCGGAACGCCAAAGCGATCCATCACCGGCTGGGCACAATGATGGCCGGTCCGGATGGCAATTCCTTCCTGGTCGAGGATGGTTCCAACATCGTGTGGATGCACGCCATTGAGGACAAAAGAGACAATGGCGGACTTTTCTCGAGCCGTTCCTAGGAGACGAATCCCACTAATTTCCGAAATTGCATTCGTGGCATACTCTAGCAGTTCGTTTTCATGAGCCGAGGCGGCATCCAGTCGAATTGAACTCAAGTAGTCAATTGCGGAGCCAAGCCCGATAACTCCAGCGATGTTCGGAGTCCCGGCTTCAAATTTATAAGGAATCTTGTTATAGGTGGTTTTCTCGAAGGTAACCGAACTAATCATATCGCCTCCGCCCTGGTACGGAGGCATCGCCTCGAGCAAGGTGGCCTTGCCGTACAAGACTCCGATCCCAGTTGGGCGAAAAATCTTGTACCCGGAGAAGGGATAAAAATCCCAATTTAAGTCGCGAACATCCACGTGGACTCGTGGTAATGCCGAAGCCTGCTCGATAAGCAATGCGACGTTCCGTCGTGGGGGCAACCAGCCAAACGGGCGGAC
>Ga0066710_100002227_pt1 | contig 15451 bp, 14 predicted proteins | sample GraSoiAngelo_159_FD_79666 | JGI IMG/M metagenome (GOLD analysis project Ga0066710, IMG submission 79666) | Grasslands soil microbial communities from the Angelo Coastal Reserve, California, USA - 14_1009_16_40cm | ecosystem: Environmental > Terrestrial > Soil > Grasslands | place: USA...
ATCTCTTCGCTCGCTGCCGCCGGCGCCGCGTGCCGATTGCACCTGCGCTGCGCAGCTACCGAAGCCGGCTCGCCTTCTGGGTCTGGGTCGGCGTGGTTTTCCAACTCTTCGCGCTCATCGGCGTTTGGCCGAGAGGTGCGGCCTTGCCGGTCGCCCCGCAGAGCGCCGCGGCCCGGCACTGGCCGCTGCTCGGCTTACTCGGCCTCGCGGCTCTTGCCGCCCTTGGTTGGGTGGTCACACGGGCGCGCCTGGTCCCGCGACGGCGCGCCGCGATCGACGACGAGCTCGCGGGCCACACTGCCGCACTGCTGGCGCTCGGCGTCGTCGGGCTCTTGGTGGTGGCCACGAACCCGTATGCCTTGATCCTCGTCCTGCCTTCCCTGCACGCCTGGCTGTGGCTCCCACACGTGCAATCGCGGGCACCCTGGCTGCGCGTATCGGTGCTCGCCCTCGGCTTTCTCGGCCCTTTCCTGCTCTTGATCTCGTTCGCCGCCCGGTACGGGCTCGGGCTCGACGCGCCCTGGTACCTCGCCGAGCTCGCGGCCCTCCGCTACGTCTCGATCCCGACCTTCGTGATCGGATTGGCCTGGCTCGCCGTGGCGGCGCAATTCGCTGCGCTGACAGCGCAACGCTATGGCCCATACCCCAGCGCGGCCGACCGCGGCCTCGGGCCGATCCGCTCGGCGCTTCGCCACGCGATCCTCGCACGCCGCGCCCAAAAGAAGGCGTCCGTGGAACGCCAACGGGCGATCGGAGGCTGAGCCACCGTTTTCAATCCAGGCGGAGATAGTCGACGGAGTCGCCGTCGGCAAGCTCGCCCTCGCCCCGCGGTACGAGGAGGAGCGCATCCGCGCCTGCGGAGCGGGCGATCATGTGCGACTCCTGCCCGCTCAGGGGTTCGAGAAGGGCGCCGTCGTCCGACCGGCGAAGGCGCGCCCGCGCGAGCTCGTCGCGCTCGGGGTTCTGCCGTCGCGTGCCGACGAGCCGGCCGCGTTCGAATCGAGGCAGCGGCTCCGGCACCCCCTGCAGCGCCCGGACCGCAGGCTTGACGAAAAGCTCGAAGCTGACGAGCGCCGAAACCGGATTGCCGGGCAGCCCGAACACGAGCGTCCCCTCGCGGACTCCGAACGCGAGCGGCTTGCCGGGCTTGACGGCAACGCGCCAGAAGACCTCCTCGACTCCGAGCTCGCCTTCGACACGACGGACGAGATCGTGGGGCCCAACGGAGACGCCTCCCGAGGTGACGACGATGTCGGCCGCGAGCGCCGCTTCGAGCGCGGCCCGCAGCGCGCCTTCATCGTCGCCGACCGCCGGCAGTCGCTCGACCGCCGCGCCCGCAGCCTCGAGCTGTGCTGAGAGGATCAGCCCGTTTGCCTCGTAGATCTCACCCGCGGCCAGCTCCTCGCCCGGGCGGCGAAGCTCAGTGCCCGTAGCGAGCACGGCGGCGCGCGGCCGGCGCGTGCACCGAACCTCCGGTATCCCGGCGGCGGCCAGAGCCCCAAGCCGCGCGGGCGTGAGCGCGGAACCCCGCTCGACGACGGTCTCACCGGCGCGAATGTCGCCCCCCCGAGGACGGACGTTGGCGCCGTTCTCAACGACGCTTGCGATCTCGATGTCGTTGTCATCCTCGACAACATACTCGATGGGGATGACGGCATCCGCGCCGTCAGGCACGACTCCACCGGTTGCGATTCCCATCGCTTCGCCGGGACCCAGGGAGACGTCGGCGGGCTTACCGGCGGGAATTCGGCCTGACACCCGAAGCCGCCCCGGGGTGTCCGCGCTCAGGACGGCATAGCCGTCCATCGCCGAGCTGGGAAACGGCGGCAGATCGACCACCGCCACGGCCGGCTCGGCGACCACGCGCCCGGCCGCTTCCTCCAGCGAGACGGTCTCGGGCGGAAGCGGACGCGCGTGCATCACGACTAGGCTCTGAGCCTCGGTGATCGACAGCAGATCGGCCACGCGAGCCGCATAAGCTAGCCCGGTGGCGCGCGAACTGGTACGGGGGCGTTACCGGCTCGACGCGCGGCTCGGTGCCGGGGGGATGTCCGAAGTGTGGACTGCCGAGGACCTTGAACTCGGTCGGCGCGTCGCCTTGAAGCTGCTCGGCCGCGACGCCGACCCGGCCCGCTTTGAACGCGAGGCCCACGCGGTTGCATCGCTCGCGCACCCGAACATCTGCCGCCTCTACGACTACGGAGAAGAGGGCGGCCGGCCGTTCATGGTCCTGGAGTACCTCGGCGGCGGCACGCTCGAGGACCGGCTCCTCCCTGGCGAGCCGTACCCGGACGACGAGGCCGAGCGAATCGCCCGCGAACTCGCCGCCGGCCTCGCCCACGCACACGCACGCGACCTCGTTCATCGCGACCTGAAGCCCGCCAACGTCCTCTTCGACGACGAGGGCACGGCCAAGATCGCGGATTTCGGCATCGCCCGGCTCGGCGGGTCGGGAACGCTGACGGAGACGGGGACGCTCCTCGGCACTGCCGCGTATCTCTCGCCGGAACAGGCGCAGGGGCAGCCGGCGACCGCTGCCAGCGACGTCTATTCCTTCGGTGTCATCCTCTACCGCCTGCTCGCGGGCCGGCTTCCGTTCGAGGCCGCCAGCCCGATCGAGCTCGCACGGATGCACGTGCACGAGCAGCCCGCCCCGCTCGGTGAGGTCCGCCCCGACGCCCCACCCGCGCTCGCGGCCCTCGCCGAAGCGTCGCTGGCGAAGGATCCGCAGGAGCGACCCGCGGACGGGGCAGCGCTCGCCACCGCGCTCGCGACCGGCCAACCGACGCTCAGCGGCGCGCCCACACTGGTCGCAGGCGCGGACTCCACGCTCGTGATCCCGCGACGCCGCCGCAGCGGTCGTCGCCGCCTGCCTGTCCCGCCTGTGCCGCTCCCACTCCTACTCGTCGCGCTGCTCCTCTTCGCCGCGGCAGCCGCCGGCGTCGCTGTCGCCTTCCTGGCGGGCCACTCGAGCGGTTCAAAGCCCCCGCCGTCCTCGGCAGCGCAACGCACGCGAAGCCGGGGAACTTCGACGACGCTGCCGATCACCTCGGCTAGCGCCCGAACGAAAACGACGGCCTCCACGACGAGAGCGACGAGGACATCGCCGACAGCGGTTTCGCCGCCGCCCCCGCCGCCGCCCCCACCACCGCCGCCGCCCCCGACGACGGTGCCCCCGCCACCCACGACGTTGCCCACAACCGTCACGATTCCGATCACGACGCCCCCGCCACCACCCCCACCACCGCTGCCGTGATCTCGATCGTCGTCCCGCTGCACAACGAGGAGCGCTCGGTCGCCTTGCTCTATGCGGAGCTGCAGTCGGCGCTCGAGCCGCTTGGGCAGGAATGGGAGACGGTCTTCGTCGACGACGGTTCCTCGGATGGGTCGTTTGGGGAGCTGACACGGCTCCATGCCGCGCACGAAAAAGTGCGGGTCGTCCGGTTTCGCCGCAACTTCGGCAAGGCCGCCGCGCTGGCGACGGGCTTCGATCGCGCGCTCGGCGAAACCATCGTCACGATCGACGCCGACCTCCAGGACGACCCGGCTGAGATTCCGCGCCTGCTCGTCAAGCTCGACGAGGGCTTCGATCTCGTCTCCGGCTGGAAGACGCGCCGCCGCGATCCGCTGCGCCGGCGAGTCCTATCGCGAATCTTCAACTGGGTGACGGGGCGGGTTTCGGGTCTACGGCTCCACGATCTGAACTGCGGGCTGAAGGCATACCGAGCCGAGGTCGTTCACGGAATGCGCCTCTACGGCGAGCTCCACCGGTTCATTCCGGTCCTCGCGCACTACCGCGGCTTCCGGATCGCCGAGCTGCCCGTCAACCATCGCCCGCGCGAGCACGGACGCTCGCGCTACGGAGTCGAGCGCTACATCCGTGGGTTCTTGGATCTGCTGACGGTCTCGTTCATCGGCCGCTACCGCCACCGGCCGCTGCATCTGTTCGGCGGGCTCGGGCTCGTGCTCGGCGCGATCGGTGTCGTGATCCTCGCCTACCTGACCGTCGTCAAAGCCCTCGGGCACGCGATCGGCGAGCGGCCGCTGCTCACCCTCGGCGTCCTGCTGGTCGTGGTCGGGCTCCAGTTCTTTTCGCTCGGCCTGATCAGCGAGATGCTCACGAGCCAGCACGAAGAGAGCGGCGCCGGCCGCGAGCAGGCAGAGCTCCACATCGACGAGATCCTCTCCTGACCGGAAGCCAGACGAGCCCGCCGCGGAGGTGGCAGCCGAGCCGGGCGGAAGTGGCAGCCGGTCCGACCGTCGGCGCAGTTTCGTCACGATCCCGTCTCCCATGCGTCCGCAAATTCTGATTAGGCTCGTCGCGGGGAGGAGGCTGGGTACGCCTTTGAAACGCGCGCGAACACGTTAAGGCGAGCGCGGGAACAAAGGTCGGCCCGAGCCCCAATGCGCGTCCTCTACTTCGGCACGTACGAGCGGGACTACCCGCGGAACGCCCAGGTGATCGCGGCGCTTCGCCGTGCCGGGGTCCACGTGCTCGAGCGCCACGTTCCCGTCTGGGAGGGACGCGCGCACAAATGGCGGGCCGGCGCGCGGTCGCTGACCAGGCTGGCGTTGGCGGAAGCGCGCCTCTTCCGGCGGCCGCGCGAGGACTTCGACGCGCTGATCGTCGGGTACCCGGGCCACCTCGATCTGGCAGCGGCTCGGCGCGTGGCCGGGCCACGGCCCGTGGTGTTCAACCCGCTCGTCTCCCTCTACGACACGTTCGTCGCCGATCGCGAGCGCTTCCGGCCGAGGTCTCCGGCCGGCCGGCTGCTCAGGGCGGTCGACCGCCGCGCCCTTCGGGCCGCCGACCTCGTCGTCGCCGACACCGCGGCGAACGCTGACTTCCTCGCCGGGCTCGGGGACCTGCCGCGCGACGAAGTCGAGGTCTGTTTCGTCGGCGCCGAGGAGCGCGTCTTCACACCGGGCTGGAAATCCCAGCAGCCCTTCGAGGCACTCTTCGTGGGCAAGCTGATCCCGCTGCACGGGCTCGCGACTGTCCTCGAGGCCGCCCGCCTCGCGGCGAACGTGCGCTTCAAGATCGTCGGCACCGGTCAACTCGGCTCGCTGCTTCGGCGGCCGCCGACGAATGTCGAGCACCTCCCGTGGGTCGACTACGAGCGCCTCCCGGGCGAGCTCCACGCGGCCGGCTGCGCGCTCGGTGTCTTCGGCACCTCGGACAAGGCGCAGCGCGTGATTCCGAACAAGGTCTTCCAGGCGCTCGCCTGCGGTGTCCCCGTCATCACCGCCGACACGCCGGCCGCTCGGGAATTGCTCGTCGACGGGCAGAGCGCGCTGCTCGTACCGCCCGGCGAGCCGAAGGCGCTGGCGGCGGCCGTGCGGCGACTCGCCGAGGACCCGGCGCTCGCGGGGCGCATCGCGGCTGGGGGCTTGCGCGCCTACCGCGCTCACGCGTCCGAACGCGTCCTCGGCGAGCGCTGGAGCGGCCTGCTCGAAGGCCTGCTCCGGTGAGGTTCTTCCGGCCGGTCCGGCTGCTCTGGGCCGCAATCGCCGCCTACGCGACCGCCTTCGCGGCCCTCTCGGTCCTCCGGCACCGCGCGTTCGAAACCGGCCGGTTCGATCTCGGCAACATGGTTCAGGCCGTCTGGTCGACGGCCCACGGCAATCTGTTGCAGACGACGAACCTGCACGGCGCTCAGGTCTCGCGTCTCGCCGCCCACGTCGATCCGATCCTCGTCGTCTTCGCGCCGCTCTGGTGGCTCTGGCCGAGCCCAAGCCTGCTCCTGACCACTCAGGCGATCGTGGTCGCGCTCGGAGCGCTGCCGCTCTTCTGGCTCGCCCGGAAGCACACGGGCGACGAGCGGGCCGCGCTCGGCTTCTCCCTTGCCTACCTACTTTTTCCGGCAACCGAGTGGATGACGCTCAACGAGTTCCACCCGGTCGCCCTCGCCTGTCCGCTGCTTCTCTTCGCGATCTGGTACCTCGACGAGGACCGGCTGCTGCCCTTCACGTCCTTTGCACTGCTCGCCGCGCTCACGCGCGAAGAGATCCCGTTCGTGATCGCCGGGCTCGGGGTCTGGTACGCGCTCGCGCGCCGCCGTTGGCTCGCGGGCAGCGCGATCGCCGGCGCGGGCATCGCCGGCGCGGCGATCGCCGTTGACGTCATCATCCCGCACTTCAGACACGGCTCGGCGAGCTTCTACGGGCGCTACGGCGCAGTCGGCGGCTCAGCCTCGGGGATCGTTCGCAAGCTCTTCACGGATCCCGGCCGGCTGATCTCGGTCGCCTTCGACCACCGCGGCACGCACTACTTGCTCGACCTGTTTCTGCCGATCGCCGCTCTGGCGCTCCTAGCGCCGCTGCTGCTCGTCGCGCTCGTGCCGGAGCTCGCGCTCAATCTCCTCTCCTCGGTCGACGCCCAGAGATCGATCCACTACCACTACGTCGCGGCCGAGATCCCGATCCTTTTCGCGGCTGCGGCGCTCGGAGCGAGGAGACTCGGCCGCCGGGCGGGAACCGCCGCGACTGTCGCCGTACTGGCGGCCTTCGTGGGCAACTACGTCTTGGGGCCGATCCCGCTGTGGCGGTTCGTCCCCGGCGGCGAGACACTGCAGGCGAGAGGCGCTCAGGTCTCGAGGCATGACCAGATCGCGGTGCGCGAGTTGCGCGTGATCCCGGCCGGCGCACCTGTGACCGCCACAAACGCACTCGGCGCCCACCTTTCTGCCCGGAAGCGCATCTTCAGCTTCCCCCACCTCGGCGGCGCGGACTGGGTGATCGTCGACGAGCGAAAGCCGTCGCTCGGCGACCACAACGACAAACGAGGCGGACTGAGACGGATCGAGCAGCTCCGCCACGATCCGCGCTTCCGCCTCGTCGACACCAACGACGGCGTGCTCGTCTTTCGGCGACGCTAGGGGTCTAGCGAGACGGAGCTCGTCGTCAGGGTGCGATGGTCGTTCCGAGGCAAGGACGCAGGGAGCGTCAATAGCCAAAGCTATTGGCGCGACTGCGATACCAGGGCGGAGCCAGTGTGGGCGAGCAGCGCGGCCTGACGGCACAGACTCTGTTTCGCTAGGCCCTCCTAGATGGGGACGCGCTGACGGAGCAGGTACGCCGAGATCGCGACCGCAAGCCATTGGGCCGGCGGATCGTCCTCGGTCGCGGCGACCGGGAGCGCCCAGACCGCGTACCACGGGACAAGGTACGGCGAGGCGCACAGCAGCAGGCCGGCCGCCAGCCCGAGCCTGGCCCGGCCGCGCCAGGCCTGCCGCACCAGCCAGAGATAGGCAAGCGCGAAGGCGGCCGCGAAGAGTCCGAGTGCGATCTCGCGCGGCACGCCGAGCTCCTTCAGCCGGTGCGGGAGCGCGAACTGCGTCTCCTTGTTTGCGTTGCGAGCGAGCGGCCCAAAGGCTTCCAGCCAGTGCCAGCCGAACTGCGCGCTTGCGGCCGCAACGACCACGACCGCGGCGAGCGCGAAGCCGAGATGCCCGACCCGCCGTCCGCGGGCCCGAGCTTCGAGGGCGCGCAGCGGCAGGAAGACGACCGCGATCCACTTGACGAAGATCGCGGCGACCCACGCGGCCCCGGCCCACTGCCGCCGGCCACTCGCGCCGAGCGCAAGCGCGGACATCACGAGGAGCGCCATCCAGGCGTCGTTGTGCCCGCCGCCAGCGAAATGCAGGGCCAGCAGGGGATTCCAGCCGACAAGCGCCGCCGCGAATGCGCGCCGGCGAGCCAGCAGGGCAGCGAGAGCAACGGTGCCGAGCATCGCCAGCGCCGCCAGCGACTTGAACAGCCAGGCCGCGGCGTCGGAGGAGGAGTCCGCGGCAACCGCCACAGGCTCCGACCCGAGCGTGAACAGCGGGCCGTAGACGGACGTGGTCCCGTGGTAGGCGCCCCCGATGTACGGGTAGGCGGGATCCTCCGAGAAGTCACGCGGCGGCTGCGTGTACGGGTTCGCATGGTGGACGCCCGCGATCCGGCCGTAGTCCCAGTACGTCCACGCGTCGCTGGAGATCAAAAGCGGCGCGCCGAGCGGCGCGAGCTGGATCGCCGCCGCCAGCACGGCGACGAGCGCCAGCCCCACGGCCGCGCGCCGGAGCAGCAGCAGCGCGCCCAGGTAGGCGGCGAACGCCGCGATCTCGCCGGCCAGGTAGACCCACGCCCAGGTCGCATTCCCCACGAGCAGGCCGCCGTTCCGCGGCACGAGCGGCGAATCGTGGGGCCAGGCGGAGGCGATGCAGAGACCGACGCCGGCGAGCGTCAGCACTCCGGCGCCGAGGACGGCGGCGTTAGTGCTTCGGGCCAGGCGGGGGCGGTGGTGGCGGTGGTGGCGTGGGCGGAGGCGCAGGTGGCGGTGGGGGCGGGCTGGGCGGTGGCGGTTTCGGCGCCGGAGGCGGTGGCGGTTTCGGCGCCGGCGGCGGAGGCGGCGGCGGGGGTGGCGGCGGCGATCCGCCCGACCCGCCGCTGCCGTAGTAGTACGTCGGCGGCGGCGGGCTGTACGTGCCGACGGCGTACTGCCCGCGCGTGAACGAGTGCCAAGTCGGCAGGACCGACGGCACCCTGAAATCGACCGGGCGCGTCTTCCCGATCGCCGAGAGCATGAACGACTTCCAGATCGTCGCCGGGAAGGTGGGGCCGGAAACCGCGATCCCGTGCACGTTCAGCATCGGGACCTCGCCGCGCGGGTAGCCGATCCAGACCGTCGCTTCGAGGTTCGGCGTATAGCCGCAGAACCAGGCGTCGGCGTAGCTGTCCGTTGTGCCCGTCTTGCCTGCGACGGGGCGGCCGAAATACGCACCGGTGCCGGTGCCGTACTGAACGTTGTGCTCGAGAATCTGCGTGACGGTGTAAGCGACCCCTTGGCTGATCACCCGCTTGCGCTCCGGCTCACCCCAGCTGGCATCGGTGTCTTCCTTGCCATTCCCGAGCAGGACCTTGCGGATCGCCATCGGCTTCGAGTAGATCCCGCCGGCGGCGAGCGTCGTGTACGCCGAGGCCAGATCGAGCGGCGAGACCGGGATTGCGCCAAGGCCGAGAGATGGAACGTAGGCGCCCTCCTTGGTCGTCAGCGGCGAACGCACGCCGAGCTGGTGGGCCATCGCCGCGACCTTCGCCGGGCCAACGTCGAGCGTCAGCTGGGCATAGACCGTGTTGTCGGAGTGCAGGGTGGCGTTCTCGATCGAGGTCGAGCCGAGATAGGTGTGGTCGTAAGTGCTCACGTCCCACGCCGGCGAGTAGGGGTCGGGTTGGTAGTGGAACGGCCCCGAGACGTAGTACGTGGTCTCGGGGTTGATCCCCATGTTGACCGCCGCTGCGAGCACGAACATCTTGAAGGTCGAGCCCGCCTGCCGCTTCGCCTGCGCCACCAGGTTGAACTGGTTGCCTTCACTTCCAGGGGTGACGGCCGTCATCGCCCTGATCGCACCCGTCGCGGGATCGATCGAGACGAGAGCCGACGCAGGGTCGCTCCGCGAGTAGAGCGTGCCGACGATCGCCCTCCGGGCGGCGGCCTGCAGGCGCGGGTCGATCGTCGTGTAGACCTTCAGGCCACCCGTGCGCACCGTGTTCGCCCCGTACTCGGCGATCAACTGGTCGCGGACGTAGCTGAAGAAGTAGGGCTCCCGAATCCGCGAGTACAGCCGGCCGGGAAAGAGGTGGAGCTGCCGGTCCGCGACGGCCGAGGCGTACTGCCGCCGCGTCAGGGCCCCGTTTTCGAGCATCGCGCGTAAGACCTGGTCGCGCCGCTCGAGCGCATCGAGCGGCCGGTGGATCGGATCGAAGACCGACGGCGCCTGCGGCAGACCCGCAAGCAGCGCCGACTGGTCGAGCGTCAGCTTCCTGGCACGCCGCGAGAAGTAGGTCTGGGCCGCGGCCTCGATCCCGTAGGCGTGATTCCCGTAGTAAACGGCGTTCATGTACGAGCCGAGGATCCAGTCCTTGGGCCTGTTGCGAGCGAGCTTGATAGCCAGACAGGCCTCCTTGATCTTCCGCTTGAACGTCCGCTGACGCGAGATGTAGAGGTTGCGGACGAGCTGCTGGGTGATCGTGGAGCCGCCCTGGACGACCTTGCCCGCGCGCAGGTCTTTGACCGCGGCACGGACGATGCCCTTGTAGTCGACGCCGCCGTGCTTGTAGAAGCGCCTGTCCTCGATCGCGACGGTGGCCTTCGCCATCCACGGGCCCATCTGCGAAAGGGCGACTGGCTGCCGGTTCTTCTCGGCCGGGATCGCGCCGAGGAGGGAACCGTCGGCGGCGTAGACGAACGAGTTCGCGGGGCCGCCCTGCGGTCCGGTGTAGACGGGCCGTAGATCGGAAAGCTTGCAGCTCGATTCGAAGGCCGCCGCACCGCCGAACCCGGCGGCGAGAATGCCGATCACGATCAGGACGAGCGCCGCGGCGATCAGGGACGCATGCCGCCGCCGCCGCTTCTGGACACGTAACCGGCGCTTCTGTGCCCGCCGGATCATCTCCTCGAGATCGTCGGACCGCCGCCGCCCGCCCCGCGGTGGCGGCGGGTTCATGCGAAGACTCCGGCCGCGCGTAGGCGATCGTGTGCGCGCAGCCGTAGCTCGCTTTCGAGCCGCTCGGCCTCGATCGGCCCCTCCGCGGCAGCGCGGACGACGATCGTTGCGGTGCCATCCAGCGCGGTCACGGCAACCTCCGGCGCCGACTCAGCGGCGACGGCCTCTCGGAGCAGCTCGACAACCGCCCGGAGATCCTTGCCCAAAGGGACCTGCAACGTGATTTCCGCAACCTTTTCCCGACTGACGATCGTCGAGTTGCGGATCGTATCCGAGGCCAGCTTCTCGTTCGGGATCACGAGCCGGGTGCCGTCGTCGGTGCGGATGAACGTGTAGGTGAGCCCGATCTCCTCCACGGTGCCGGCCGTGTCCTCGAGCTCGACGCGGTCGCCGAGGCGGATCGGCTGCGTGAACGCGATCAGCAAGCCAGCGACGAAGTTCCCGATCGTCCGCTGGGAGGCGAAGCCGATCACGATCCCGAGCACCGCCGACGAGGCGAGCAGGGCGCCCGCGACCGCTCGCACCTGCGGGATGACGAGCAGCGCCGAGAGCAGCCCGATCATGACCACTGCCGTACTGATGCTGCGGCGCAGGACGCGGTAGCGGGTGGCTGCGCCCGGCGCGAGATCGCGCCGCGCGATCCGGCGGTCGATCAGGCGAGCAACAACCCCGGTCACAACGAGGACCGCCCCAACGATCACGAGCCTGTGCCAGAAAGGCATGCCGCGCTATTCGACAATGACCAAACGCTTCCTCAATCCCGAGCGAAGCGGTGGGAGAAACCGGCTCCGCGGAAAATGCGCAGCATTTTTCGCGGCTAAGGTAACGGCTTTCGTCCTGCGAAACCGTCTTCGAGCGAGTGCCAGAAACCGACCTCGTCTTCGCCGAGGCGCCAGCAGAGCAGCACCTCCTCGCCGCCCCGCAGTGCCGGGAAGTCGACGAGCCCCTCGTCGAGATCCTTGACGAGCAGGCCGAGTTCCTGCAGCTCGGCGACGCAGCGGACGATCTCGGCTGCTTCCTCGTCGATCGCGGCCTGGAGCTCGTCGACCTCATGCGGCCGCACACCGCCACCGTTGCCGGCGATCTTGGTCGCGATCCGCGCGTGGCGCACGGTGGCGACGGCGAGCGCACGCCGATGGGCGACCATCTGTCCGACGAGCGGACGCACGGTCGGCAGCAGCTCGTTTGCCTCGGCGGGCGTGAAGTAGCGGTCGGCCACGGCTATATGTTCTCTGGAAGTGGGCCGGCTCGCCGATCTCGACGCCGTCACGTTCGACGCGAACGGCACGCTCGTCCGGCTGATCGATCCGGTCCCCGAACTCGCACACGCACTCGAGCAGCGCGGGATCGAGCGCCCACGAAGCGAGATTCGGCGCGCCGTCGAAGCTGAGGGAAGGGTCTATGCAGGCCGCTCCGTCGAGGCCCACCAGCCGGCCGCGTTCGCGACCCTGCAGCGTGAATGCACGGGCGTCTTCCTGGGCGAGCTCGGCGTCGATGAGATCGACGCCGGCGAGTTCGCCGCGTCGTATGTGGGGGCGATGCAATTCGAGCCGCTGCCGAACGTGCGAGAGTCGCTGCTGGAGCTACAGCGCTGCGGCATCGAGCTCGCGGTCGTCGCCAACTTCGACCTGACGCTCCACGATCGCCTCAACCAGCACGGTCTCGGGTCGCTCTTCTCGACGATCGTCACTCCCGCCGACGCCGGCGTTGCCAAGCCCGACGCCGGGATCTTCGAGCTCGCCCTGGAACGTCTGGCCGTTTCCCCAGGTCGCGCTCTCCACATCGGCGACGGAGCCGTGGACGAGGAAGGCGCCGCAGCAGCCGGAATGAAGTTCGCGTGGACGCCGATTACGCAGGCACTCGCAGGCTGGGCCTGAGCAGGAAGCTCTTCGGCTGGTTCGCGCTCGTCGGCGGGGTGTCGGCGATCTCGTACGCCGGTCGCTTCGCCGGCGGCAAGCCTCCCAAGAACGCCCTCTTTCAATACTCCACCGCGGTAGCAGAGCTCATCCTCTTCGCGATCATCCTCGCAATCGTCTTCTGGATCGCCCGCGGCCTTCCCAAGCGCGAGGCCTTTGCGCTGCGGCGCCCAGACTCGTGGGGCCGCGCCATCGCTCTCGGGATCGCGGTCCTCATCACGATTGCGATCACAAACGCAGTGCTCGATCCCCTGCTCCACGGCGGCCGCGAGCAGGGCCTGACCCCCTCCGGGTGGCAGTCGAGCCACGCCGCCGCTTTCGGCCTCAACTTGCTTGCGTTCTCCGTCGTCGGCCCGATCACCGAAGAGTTGACGTTCCGCGGGCTTGGCTTCTATCTGCTGGAGCCCCTCGGCCAGACGCCGGCGATCGTGGTGATCGGGATCACCTTCGGTCTCTGGCACGGGCTGGTCGAAGCGCTGCCCGTGCTGGTGGTCTTCGGCCTCGGCCTCGCGTTCCTGCGGAGCCGTACGCAAAGCATCTACCCGGGCATGCTTCTCCATGCCTTCTTCAACGGGGCCGCACTCGTGGTTGCGGTGACCGTTTAGGCAACTACACTATGATCGTGCGGGCCGCGATCGTGGTGGCGCTAGTCCTCGCGTTCAGCCCGGCGGCCGCAGCGGCCACGCCGCCCACGATTCGTGTCTCGGCGACGACAGCGTCCGGCCCAGCGCCTCTGCGCGTCGTCTTCACCGCGACCGGCGATGGCGTCTCCTACCACTGGGACTTCGGTGACGGCAGTAGTGCCGAGGGGGCCTCGGTCGAGCACGTCTACGGAGCCGGAGCCTTCACGGCGCGCGTGACCGCCACAGGCGCCGGTGGCGAAACGTCAACCACGTCGCTACGGGTGCTCTCGCTCGCGGTGACGCTGAAGAGCCGCGGGATCGCGGCCTACGGCCAGCACCTCCGGTTCACCGGAAGGCTCGTGCCGGCGATCCGTGGCACGCGGGTCTCGCTGTACGCCGCTAACGGGAGCCGCGCGGCTCGCGGCCGCACCGGCCGAGGCGGCAGATTCAACATCGGGATCCCGGTCCGGCAACCCATGGCCTACACGGCCCACGTCGGAGGAGCGGTCTCGAATTCGATCGTCGCTCGGGTGCGCCCTGCCCTCTCGGCCGGCTTCCTGGGCTCGGGAGTCGTCGGTCAGCCGCTCCGCCTGGTACCGAAGGTCCGGCCTCGGGCCGCCGGCCCGGTGAAGGTCGAGGTTCGACGGCGAGGTCGCCTGATCGCAGCAGGCGAGTTCGCGAGCGGCGCAAGAATCCGGCTCCCTTCGAGCCGCGCCGCCGAGTACCGCATCACGCTGTCCACGAGCGGCGCCGGCGGCTACGCGCGGAGCCGTGTGTCGCTCCGAAAGGTCGTGTTCAGGCCGCGGCTCACAGTGGGCTCAAGGGGTCCGAGCGTGCTTGGTCTGAACGAGGCCCTTCATCATCTTCACCTTGCGCTTGGAAGCATCGACGCGAGCTTCGGCCTCGACACCCGGGACGCCGTCGTCGCGTTTCAGAAGCTGCACGGTTTGCCGAGAACCGGCTCCGTCGACGCGCGCTTTTGGCGCCTGCTCCTGATGGCGGCGGCGCCCCGCGCGCGGTATTCCGGCGATCACATCGAGGTAAGCAAGGCTCTGCAGGTGCTCTTCGTCGTCCGCGCCGGCCGGGTCGTGCTGGTCAGCCATGTCTCGACGGGCGCAACCGGAAACACGCCGGTCGGCCGCTGGCACGTCTACAGCAAGGTGCCCGGCTGGCTTCCGGACGGGATGTTCGACTCGTCGTTCTTCCTGCGGGGCTTCGCGATCCACGGCTATCCAACGGTGCCGTTCTATCCCGGCAGCCACGGATGCGTCCGCGTTCCGCTGTGGCTCGCGCCGCGAATCTACAGTTACGACCCTCCGGGCTCGACGATCTACATCTACTGAGGCGACCACATGGCCGAGCAAGACGACGATCCCCTGATCCGCCAACTGCGCGAACAGATCTCGGACGCCGACCGGACGATCATCGAGGTCATCAACGCCCGGCTGAAGCTCGTTGGCCGCTTGAAGGCGTACAAGGAGTCGCGCGGGATGTCGTTCGTCGATCCGGAGCGCGAGGAGTGGATGCTGAACTACCTCGCGCGCGCGAACCGCGGGCCGCTCTCGGCCGACGGCCTACGTGAGATCTTCGGCGAGATCCTCGACTTGACGAAGCGCGAGGTGGCTCGAGACGACGCCGATTAAGGAGGCGCTTGCGACGCCGACTTGGAGGTCGTGCCGGCTTTGCCGGCGGCGACCGTTTAAACCCGGCTAAGAAGCGGGCCGCAGCATGTTTAGTCCGCAGTAGGCCTAAGCTTCTTCTTCGCCTTCAGCCTCGGCGAACTCATCAGGCGTCACGTGCTCGAGGAACTGCTTGAACTCGGAGACGATCTCCTCCTCGTTCACCTCTTCGCCCTCGAACTCGATCGCCGACTCCTCGATCACGTCGTCGGCCGCGAAGATCGGCGCCTCGGCGCGGACGGCAAGCGCGATCGCGTCGGAAGGACGGGAGTCGATCTCGATCTCGGACCCGTCCTGCTGCACCGTGATGCTCGCGTAGAAGGTGTTCTCCTTCAGCTCGGTCACGGTGATCCGGACGACCTGGGCGTCGAGCTGGCCGAGCATCTCGGTGACGAGGTCGTGCGTCATCGGTCGCGGCGTCGAGGCGCCCTGGAGCTTCATCAGGATCGCCGCCGCCTCAGGATGGCCGATCCAGATCGGCAGGAATTTGTTTCCGTCGGCGGTCTTCAACAAGACGATCGGCTGCTTGCCGACCAGGTCGAAGCTGACGCCGTAGATGACCATTTCCTGCATAGCAGGTGCCTCGTTCGCATCTTAGCCCAGGCCTCCCGGCCCAAACCCAAGCCGGTCCGGGAGCGCAAACCGGTGGCTACAATCCGCCCGCTCGGGCGATTAGCTCAGTTGGTTAGAGCGCCGCTCTGATAAGGCGGAGGTCCGTGGTTCGAATCCACGATCGCCCATGCCGA
>Ga0066710_100002230_pt1 | contig 15437 bp, 16 predicted proteins | sample GraSoiAngelo_159_FD_79666 | JGI IMG/M metagenome (GOLD analysis project Ga0066710, IMG submission 79666) | Grasslands soil microbial communities from the Angelo Coastal Reserve, California, USA - 14_1009_16_40cm | ecosystem: Environmental > Terrestrial > Soil > Grasslands | place: USA...
ACACCGACACTTTCGATTTGAAAGAAGGACCATCAGCGCACGCCAACATGGCGCCCGCGACGTTCGGCGATATCCGCTTTCCGCGGGGCCTGATGCCGAATCTGGCCAACCAGTTGGACAACATCGCATTCGTGCGCTCCGCGCGCGCCCACGCGACCGTGCACAGCCTGGCGCAAAACTGGATCCAGATCGGACGGAACCCCCAAGGCCCGAATCACATCGCACCGCATATCGGGTCGGTGGTGGCTCTCGAACTTGGGCCGCAGCCGCCGGACTGTACTTTGCCCGCCTTCATCTCGGTGAACGCGTCGAGCCTGCCCGGCGCCGGCTTCCTGGGGCCTGAATGCGAACCCTTCTACATCAGCACGGACGGCGTGGACAACCGGACCATCGACCACGCCGTCAGCCTCGACAACATCTTCAACTTCGATCAGGACACGCGCAACGTCTACGGAAATTCGAATTTCGGAAACGCCTGCGTTTGCGCGCGCAACCTGCTGCGCGCAAACATGGGCACCCGCTTTATCCAGATCAGCTTCGGGAGCTGGGACCATCACGGCAATATTTACGCGCCCAATGCCAACCTCCAGCTCCTGTCCCGGCAGTTCGACGCGGGCCTGGCTGCGCTGATCGCCGATTTGAAACAGGACGGAACGTTGAATCAGACCTTGATCGTAGCGATGGGCGAGTTCGGGCGCACGGCCGGACCGCTTAATCAGAACGCCGGCCGCGATCATCACCAGCAGCACTCCGTGCTCTTTGCCGGAGGAGGCGTCAAGGGGAACCGCGCCATCGGACAGACGAACGCGCTCGGGGACGACGTCGCTGATCCTGGCTGGTCCGCCGGACGCTACGTCTGGCCCGAAGATGTCGAGGCCACCATGTATTCGGCGCTCGGCATCGATTGGACCAAGATCGTCCACGGCGACAGTCTGGGCCCCGGTTTCGAGTATGTTCCCCAACAGGATCTGTATCAGTATCAGCCCGTGAACGAGCTATGGCCGTGACGGGCCGGGAGACCGCTCCCGGCGTCTGAATACCGTCAAACTGCCCGCAAACGCCGCGAGCGCGCCGGCCGCCAGCCACAGCGCATTCTTGAATTGGTCTGGTCCTGTGAAGGTGAACGCCGGCGATAGAAAAACCCCGCGTACCATCATCACGACGACCGCAAGCGACCAAAGGGGGAACAAGTAGGGAAACTTGCCGGTCATTGCGAGGATTACGCTGAGCAAGCCGACGAGGCCCGCCAACAGCAAGAAGTGATTGAGTTCGCGACCATGCCAGGGGAGGACGTCGAGCTTCAGGTTTTGGGCGCCGGAGAGCACAGCCACGCACCCGAGCGCCAAGAGCGCCAGGGAAAGAACGAAGTGAAAGAGGTAGCTGAAAATACGCAGCAACCACGCTATCGCCAGCATATGGCTGTGTTATTGTACCAGCCGCTGCCCATCTCAGGGTACAATTGTAAAGGGAGAATTGTATCCGGTGACGCCTCGGAGCCATCAGGTTCTGTGCGAGATCGTTGAAGCTTACATCCAGACCGGCGCACCGGTGGCATCCCGCTCGGTCGCGCGCAGACGGCACGACGCCCTGAGCGCAGCCTCGATCCGCAATGTCATGGCCGACCTGGACGAAGAAGGTTACCTTGCTCAGCCCCACACTTCCGCTGGACGGATCCCTACCGAGAAGGCGTTCCGCGTTTACGTGCAGTCACTGACCATGCGCCGCATGGCGTCGCAAGAGTTAGAACGGTTGCGCGCGGAGTTCGGCCGGCTGGAGACGGTGGAAGCCCGGGTTGAGCACACCCCGCACATGCTCACCGAGATGACACGGAGTGTGGGCATCGCCGCCGCCATTCCGAAGTTCAGCCCTGCGCTCGATCAGGTCGAGCTGGTGTCGCTCCCCGACCGGCGCGTGCTGATGGTCGTGGTGACGCGCGATCACCGGGTGCGAAATCGCGTGGTGACGGTCGAAGAAGCGGTTACACCCGAAGATCTGGTTTCGATCCGCAACTACATCAACCGGAACTTCTCGGGTTGGATTCTGCAAGATGTGCGGCGGGAACTGGCGCATCGTCTTGAACATGCCAGCGCCACCTATGACGCGATCCTCCGCAAACTCACGCTGCTCTACGCCAAGGGATTGCTGGATATGAGCCCCGGGCCGGAGGTGCACATGGAGGGCGCGAGCAACCTGGTCGGTCTGGACCTGCACCTGACCAAGGAAAAGATGCGGGAGCTGTTCCGCGCGCTCGAAGAAAAGAAGCGGATTCTCGACCTGCTCGACCGATTTCTGGAGCAGCCGGCGGGCGCGGTCGGCGTGCACGTGGGCCTTGGGGAGATGCATCCGTCGATGCGGGAGCTGTCCCTCATCGGCCTGCCGGTGACGCTTGACTCCGGGATCTCGGCGGTGATCGCAGTGCTGGGACCGATGCGCATGAATTACAGCCGCGTCATGTCGGCTGTGCAGCACGTCGGCCAAGCGTTCCAAAGCTCCTAGGGCCAGTCTCCCGGCGCCTCGATGCTAATCTAAAATTAAAGGGTTTTTACTGTGAATAAAGAGATTGAAATGACCGGTCAGGATCCCGCCGCGGGCGAGGACACTCCAACCGGCGAAGACACCTCGGGCAGCGCTGAGACTCCCGTTGTAGCCGATCCGGCAGCGGCGCTGGCCGCCGTGACCGCGGAGCGCGACCAACTGGCGGCGGAGAAGGCCGACTTGCAGGATCTCTACCTGCGCGGCCAGGCAGAATTCCAGAATTTCCGGCGACGCGTGGAGAAAGAGCGCGTTGAGTTGCTCGAATACGCGAGCACAGAGGCTGTACGTTCAATGCTTCCGGTCCTCGACGATTTCGAGCACGCTCTCAAGATAGAGAGTGCGGACCGGGAATACGCGAAGGGCATGGATCTGATCTACCAGCGCCTGTGCGACGCCCTTAAAAAACTTGGCCTCGAGCCGGTTGCTTCGGTGGGGCAGCCGTTCGATCCGCACATCCATCACGCTGTAGAAACGGTGGAAACGGAGGAAGCCGCCGACCATACGGTTCTCGAGGAGTTCCGGCGAGGATACAACTTCAAGGGCCGTCTGCTGCGGCCGGCCATGGTTAAAGTGGCCGTTCAACCAGCATCGAAATGAGCGTGACGAAGCGCGATTATTACGAGATTCTCGGCGTATCCCGTGACTGCGACGAGCAGGGGCTGAAAGGCGCCTATCGCAAGCTTGCCTTGCAATTTCATCCCGACCGGAATCCCGGCAACCATCAGGCGGAAGAGAAATTCAAGGAGGCGGCCGAAGCCTATGCCGTCCTGAGCGATCCGCAGAAGCGCGCAGCCTACGACCGCTTCGGCCACCAGGGTGTTGCCGGCGCGGCGGGCGCGGGCTTTGACGGTTTCCCCGATCTGAGCGATATCCTTAGCGATGTTTTTGGTTTCAGTGACGTTTTCGGAGGCGGATCGCGCCAACGGCGCCATCGCCCGCAGCGCGGCGAGGACGTCCGTTACGATCTCGAGATCGGGTTCGAAGACTCGATGCGCGGCCTTTCCGCCGATATTCAAGTACCGCGACTTGAAGAGTGCGGGCGCTGCCGAGGCAAAGGCGCCGAACCCGAAGATGGACTGGTCACGTGTCCCATGTGCCGCGGCCGCGGCGAGGTGGTCTACCAGCAGGCGTTTCTCTCGGTCCGCCGGACGTGCTCGCAGTGCGGAGGGCGTGGCCAGATCGTCCGCCGTCCGTGCAAAGAGTGCAAAGGTGAAGGCTACATCCACCGCGAACGCAAGCTCAAGATCAACATTCCAGCCGGCGTCGACAACGGCACGCAACTGCGGCTCTCCCAGGAAGGACAACCCGGAGTCAACGGGGGCCCGCCCGGCGATCTGTACGTTGTGCTCAAGGTCGCCGAGCATCCGATTTTCGAGCGCCACGAGAATGATCTCCATTGCGTGGTGCCGATCAATGTAGCGCAGGCCGCGCTGGGCGACTCGATCGACCTTCTGACGTTCGATGGATTGCAAACCGTGAAGATTCCGGAAGGTTCACAGCCGGGCAGCCGCCTGCGGCTCAAGGGGCTCGGCGTTCCTTACCTCAATTCGGGCGGCCGGGGCGATCTCCTCGTTCACCTTGACGTCCACATCCCCTCCAAGCTCACGCGCGAGCAGCGCCGCTTGTTCGAGCAGCTTAGAGATGTCCTGCCGGTAGAGAATGAGCCCAAGGAAAAAGGCATTTTCGATAAGGTGAAGGATTATTTCCTGTAATGGTCCTCGCGGCTCCGGCCAACCGTGATCGGGCATGGGCAACGACGTCAACGTGGTCGGGTTGATCTCCGATACTCACGGCCTGCTGCGAGCAGAGGCATTGAAGGCGCTCGAAGGATCGGATCTGATCATCCATGCCGGTGACGTCGGCGGACCCGAGATCATCGATGCATTGCAGGCCCTGGCGCCAGTGGTTGCCGTAAGAGGAAACACCGACAGGGGCGCTTGGGCGGACGCCCTACCAATGACTGTAGCTACCGAAGTGGGCTCAAGCGCTATCTATGTCCTGCACGATCTTCATCAGCTCGATCTCGACCCCGCGGCCGCGGGCTTCCACGTTGTGGTCAGCGGACATTCCCATAAGCCGGCCCGCCTGGAACGCTCCGGCGTCCTTTACCTGAACCCGGGGAGCGCCGGGCCACGGCGGTTCCACTTGCCAGTAACCGTCGCGCGCCTCGATTTGCGGCCGTCATCCTGGAAAGTTGATTTCATCGACCTCTGCAACCAGGCGGTCTAGCCGGCGTTGCGAGTCGACTCTGCCATTGATCATCCTCTGGCGTATTTCTTAATCTTCATCCCTAGGACAATACTCGTAGTGGTTCCTCTGGCGACGGCGTTCGTGTTGCCGACTTGGCCCGAGCCTGACCAATCTTGACCGAAGCTCTGAAAATGGCTCCCACAGGGATGAAGCCGCCCAATTTGTGTTCCGCAATGGCTGCCAGGCCCATGGATGCGACGCATCCACACGAACTGCAGTCCGGATCGCCCCCGAATTGACATGGGACAATCCTGGTTTTCAGATCCGCTGATATTGTCTGGGTGGTCAGCGCGAAAACACATTGCTGAGGACTCCTGGGAGGCGCGGCGAACTGCCGAATCATACCCTCCGGCATGTCCAGTTTGGGAAACTCCGTGCGTAGCGCCATCATGTCGGCGATCGCACGCGCACGCTCATGCGGTTGCAGCATTTCCGGCAGCTGATCTCCTTTTTGTGGGGTGAACAAGCTGAACCACACCTTGCGGATCTCCCGCCTGGGAGTCCAGAACTCGAGGAACTCCTTCAAATAGCCTGGCCGCTTCATCATCTGGCCGGTGACGGTGCAGTGGATCGTGATGTTCTGGCCCGCGATGTTCCTAAGAATCCGATCGTATGTTGCCGGCGCTCGCCGAACATCATGCTCTGGTTGCAGTCCGTCGATTGAAACCACCACGTTCAAGCGCGGCAGCGCCGCCCAGCCGGACGCGAGAGGCCGGAAGGCGCTCGTCACCACCTGCACGTGGATTCCTTTATCAAGCAGTCGCGGAATCATCGCCTCGAGTTCGCGATATCGAACCAGGGGATCTCCGCCCACGATTGACAGGTGCAAAGGTTTGAGGCGATCGACCAAGTCAAGTACGCCGTCTATCAGTTCCCGCCCCTTGCGGTCGTTCAGACTCCGCAAGGTGATGCCGCCGCCGAGATGTGCATCGTCGTAGGCATAGCATCCGGGGCATTGCAGCGGACACTCACGGGTAATCTCGACGGAAAGAGCGGGACGCTCTCCCCGTAGAATCTTGCGCCATGCACTGATTATTTCTGATGTTTTCACGCGGTCTTCTTCTCCACGCGGAACAATCTTAAGGAAACGCCATTCGCACCAACCGGCCTTCAACCCAATATCTATGTATCGATGCCAGCCCCTTGTTCAGAGGACCGGTGGCGATGGATCGGCGGCGTGTCCCGCTAAGACAATCCAATCGCTGGGGCGATTCGGCTCCACAGCCTCCGTTATGCGGACGCCGAGTATTGGGAGCGGAGGAGAGTTGCAGAGTGAATCGCAGTTCAAGCGCTGCTCGCAGAAGCCGTGGATGAACTCGCGCAGGCAGGCGGCCTTGGCATTCGCCGTATGCGGGTTCACAGCGGGAGGATCCGGACTGGCATCAATGGATGCGCTCACGATCAATGCGCTCATTACCAATCCCAGGTACCAAAGCGGTTTCATTCCCGTCTTGTGCGTACATGCCCATCATAATGGATTTGCAGGTGGTGGTTATTGGCGCGATCGGGGGCGTTCCGATATATACTGGCCGCTATGAGAAGTAGTCTCTGTCTGGTTATGGCATTCCTGCTGCCCGGTTTGGTGTGCTTCGCGGTGGAGGACGTGGTCAGCGCGGTCCACGGCACGGTTCAGAAGACCGATAACGTTGCAAAGACCGTCGTCGTCAAAACCGTCGATGGTTCAGAGCACACATTTCACTTTGTAGGCCACACCGCCGTCCACGGCTCTGAGAAGGCCGCCGCCGGCGCGAAAGATGTATTCCACGGATTGAAAGAAGGCAGCGAAGTGGTGGTGCATTACACCGCCAAAGGCGGCAAAGAGACGGCCGAAGAGGTGGATCGTATCGGCGAAGGCGGCCTACAGGTGACTGAAGGCACCGTCACACACGTCGATCGCGGCGCCAAGACACTGGCCATCAAGACCGCGGACGGTGCGGGAGAGACGTACCACCTGGCCGACCATGCCGCCAAAGATGCCGGCAAAGACATTGCCGCGGGCGCCGAGAAGTCCGCCAGGGTGACCATTTACTACACGCAAGAAGCCGGCCGCAAAGTGGCTCACTTTTTCAAATCCCATTAGCCGGCAAAAGTAAGCGGCCCTCGCCGGTCGAACGTGCCGGTCACTGCCGGCAACCCTGAGCGCTCCGGCGGAACTGCTCGATCTCGTTCTCCTTCGAGCGATTTCCAGAGGAAATGCGTTTCAGAATCGGGTCCAGGAAGCGACCGTACCGGTCGATCGCAGACCGGTCGCTCCTGGCAATGGCTTCTTCCACCGAACGCTCGGTTTCGGGTGTAATCAGCTCGATCCGCCCGACGAAAACCCGCACGGTCTCGGCCGGAGCGGGCTCGACCTGGAGCGGAAGGATGGCATCAATCAGGCGCGCTGGAACGATGTAGATCAGGCGCGAACCCTCCTCGAACCAGGAATCCCGCCACGTCTCGAGCATCGCTTGAGCCTCTTTTGGAAACAGACCCTGCGCAACAAGCGCGGTTTCGAGATCGTACTGCATTTGTGGGAGGGAGCCGTCGAGCGAGGGTGGGTCGAGCGTGGCACTGTCTTCTATGGCCGCAGCGGTGCGATACCCCAGGCGTCCTCCGCGATTCTCGAAGAGAATCACGACAGGGACGGGATCGTGACTCCGGTTTTCGACCACGATTTTTCCGCCGCTGGAAAGGCGCGCGGAAAGAGGAACCTGGAAGCGTCCCACGCCGCGATAGAACAGAAATTTTTCATGCTGGCCGCCGACGGTAATCGGAGCGGCGTCTGTGCCGCGTGCCACGTAGTAGCGGCTCGGAACGCTCTCAACAGGAAAGGCGGGGGCGCTGTCCGGCTGAATCCTGATGTTTCTCCACTCGATTGTGCCGGTCAGGCTCATCAGCGATGTGTCAATCCCGTTCAGGTTTGCCGGGAGCCGGCGCACTGAACCGTCAACCCGTCTTTTCTGATAGACCTCGTGTTCGGCTTGGGGATACCATTCCGTGATGAGCCCTTGGGGGAACGCAACCTTCACGTGCGCCTGCAATTCCCGCGAACTGTAAAAGTACATCACCGGGGTTTCCATGCGCACGGTTCCCGTCTGCCTCCACTTGAAGCCACGATAACCGAGGTCGATCACGAACCTGGGGAGATCGTCCTTGCAACCCAACGCATCCCAATCGATGGCGGAGCCGTCCTCGCCGGCGACAGACGTGAACGTTCCCCACTCGTGGACCGTCAGACCGGCAGGCTGCGCTGTGTATATATCGCCCGCGATCAGAAACACTGCGGAGATGACCAGAGCCGGAGCAACCACCGGCGCCAGTCGCACTGCTGTGATACCAAGCCGCAACATTGAAAAACTTCCTTTCAGGATCGTTAGACGGACCGCGGCGAGTTTTCTTCCCGGCTTACTACACAGCGCGGGCGCGCCGCTGTAATATTGCTCGTGTGTGAGGAGGTTTTCAAAATGCGACGCTTATCCCGCCGCCAAATGATTCGCCTGGCCCTCGCGCTGCCTTCGGCCTGCCTGTTTGAGCGCTACCGGGCGCTGGCTGCGCCAAGCCTGAACCGCGTGAAGATCACCGACATCCGGGCCATGGCCATCCGAAATATCGCCGGCAACTGTCTAATCCGCATCGACACCGACAGCGGACTGACAGGCTATGGCGAGGCCGGCGCCACGGGCCCCATGGCACGCGCCCGCATCGCGACCATGCGCAACCTGCTGATCGGCAAGGACCCCTTGACCATCGAGGTGCACTTCCATAACCTGACGACCCTCATGCACACCTACATGGGGCACATTCCGACCATCAGCGGAATCGACATCGCGCTCTGGGACCTGGCCGGGAAGATCACTGGCGCGCCAATCAGCACGTTGCTCGGAGGCCCGTTCCGCGAGTCGATCTCGTTGTATTCGCACGGCCTCGACTTCAACATGCTGGACAAGACTTCCTGCCGCGATTGGGCGCAGCGCATCAAAGAAATGCCGGAAGGCTTCACCGCTTTCAAGAACAACATTGACACGGTGCTGGGCGTGCCCTCGGCGCGCTTTGCTCCCACTTTGACCACGCAGCAGCTTCGCAACGTGGCTCGCGGGTACGCCAACTGCCGCGAGGCGGTGGGCGACGACATCGATATCGCGGTTCATTGCCACAACGAACTGGACTCACCCAGCGCCATCGGCGTGGCCAAGGCGGTTGAGCCTATGAACCCCCTGTTCATCGAGGACGCTCTAAACCCGCCGTTCTCGGAAGCCTGGATGGCGCTGCGCCGTTCGACCCGCCTGCCGCTGCTCACCGGGGAGAAGCTGGAAATGGTGCGCGGCTTCAAGCCATTCCTGGACAACCAGGCGGTGGACATCATCCATCCGGATCTTGCGTTCGCGGGGGGATTTACCGGCACGAAGAAGATTGCGGATTACGCCTACCTGTTCCGTACGCCGGTCGCGCTGCATAACGTCGGCTCGCTGGTGCTCACCTGCGCCAACGCACATTTCGGCGCGTCGATCGAGAATTTCTACCGTTCGGAGAGCCAGCTCGGGCGGCCGAACCACTATATCGAAGGCATGGCCGCGGGCAGCCCGCCCGAAGTGCGAAAGGGACAGCTGAAGGTCCCCGGCGGTCCGGGCCTCGGTCTCGAGATCAACCCGGAATTCCTAAAGAAGAACCTGGTACCGGGCGAAGAATATTGGAGTTAGCCCTCACATTGGAGCCACTGTATAGTCGGCCGGCACTTGCCCTTCGGGCAATAGCTCACCCTTCTCCAGATGCCGGATTCTCGACGCGAAACGCGCCGCGTGCGGATCGTGCGTAACCAGCAGGATCGTCTTGCCGAACTCCTTGTTCAGCCGCCCCAGCAGCGTGAGGATTTCCTGCGCCGATTGCGCGTCGAGGTTTCCCGTCGGCTCGTCCGCCAGAATCAGATCCGGATCGGTGACGATGGCGCGGGCGATCGCCACGCGTTGCTCCTGGCCGCCCGACAACTGGCGCGGCAGGTGCCCGAGGCGGTCTCCGAGACCCACCAGCTTCAGCGCCGTGGCGGCGTGCTCCATGCGTTCCTTTTTCTTGAGCGCGGTGAGCTTCAGAGGCAGCTCGACATTCTCAATCGCCGTCAGCACCGGAATCAGGTTAAAACTCTGGAAGACAAAGCCGATGTGCTCGTTGCGCCATCGCGCGATGGCGCGGTCCGACAGCGAGCGCAGATTTTCCCCGAGCACGAGGATCTCGCCATCCGTCGGCCGGTCCATCGCCGCGATCAGATGCAGCAGCGTCGATTTCCCCGATCCCGACGGTCCCATCAGCGCGACGAATTCGCCTTTCCGGACTTCGAGGTTGGCGTCCTTCAGCGCCACTACATGGAACTCGTCGCGTATGAACTCCTTGGTCAGATCCCTCGTTTGAATCACGGTTTCAGTCATGTTGAGTTGTTCAACCCTTCGTCTTCACCCGGTCCCCGTCTTTCAAGTCCGCCGGCGGATTGACAATCAGATCCTCGCCTCCTATCAACCCCTCTTCGATGCGGACGCCTTGCGCCGAGGTTCCTCCGGTCTTGACCGCGCGGCGCACCGCGCGTCCATTGCTGATCACGAATACAGCGCCGTCGCGCACCGCCGCCGATGGCACCACAATCGACGCTTTCTGCGCAGCCGCGCCCTTTGCGGGCTTTGCGTCGGAAAGAAAAGCCACGCTGGCGTTCATCTCCGGCCGCAGATAGTCGTCCGGTTTGAGGATTTTCACCTTCACCTGCACCGTGGCCTTTTGCCGGTTCGCCTCCGGCGATACTTCGTCGATCACGCCGTCATACCGGCGATCGGGAAACGCGTCGGTTGTCACGACGCCCTTTTGCCGTGGGCCCAGCTTGGCGAAATCGTTCTGGTTGATGTCCAGCTCGACCTTCAGATCGTTCAGATCGGCCATCGATACCACATAGCCCTTGGCGCCCTTGTCGCCGACAAATCCGGTGGTCACGAACTCGCCTTTTTCGACATTGCGCTCGAGGATGGTACCGGTTACGGGCGCGCGGATCACGGTGTTATCGAGCTGCACCTGCGAATAGGCGAGCTGGCCCTTGGCCTGTTCAATCTGTCCACGCAGCGCATCGATCTCTTCGCGGCGCGGCCCCAGCTTCACCAGCTCGTAGGTCCGATCGAGCGATGCCGTTTTCGCCGCTTGCGCATCATAGCGAGCCTGTGCGTCATCCAGGTTCTGTTTCGCCAGCACTCCCTCCTCGACCAGGCGCTTCGTGCGATCGAGTGTCACCTTTGCGTTCACCAGGTCGGCGCGCGCGCTCTCCAAATCCGCCTTGGCCTTGGCGATCTCCTCCGGACGGGAGCCGTTAAGCATTTGCTCCAGGCGCGCGTTGAGGTTCGCCAGGTTGCCCTTGGCCTGTTGCACCTGCGCGCGGTACTCGTCGTCTTCGAGGCGAACGAGTTCCTGGCCCTGCTTGACGTGATCGGCTTTGTCGACACCGATCCAGGCCACTTTGCCGATCACTTTCGCCGCCAACTGGATCTTGTGTGCGGTTACGATGTATCCCGTGGCGTTCAGGATCACGTCGCCGCTGTGCGCCGGATCGCCGGCCGAAAACGCGCGCACCCGCACAACTTCCACTTCCGCCGCGCGGTTGATGATCCCGTAGGCGAATCGCCCCGCACCCAACAACACCAGCACGGCGATGCCGGCGATGATCCACACTGTGGCCCACCGCGACGGTCCGTCCGGCTTCTTCTTGTTGCGGTCGATCCGCAGGCCCTTGAGTTCCGCGTCCATGGCCGTCTTAGATGTCGCGCAGCGCGACGAGGATCTCCTTTTTGGCCGCCATCCGCGCGGGGAACAGCCCGCCGATGGCTCCCATGACCAGCGCAAAGGCTACTCCGATCGCCATGGCCTCCGGGCCGACGCGGAAATTGAACGCGATCTCGCTGAACGTAGAGAAGGTCATGAGCCCGGTTGTGACGTTGTTAAGCGGCAGCACCAGCAAACATCCCAACACTCCGCCAAGCAGCGACAGCAGCAGCGACTCGAAGAAGAAGCTGGTCAGGATGCTTCCCCGGGAGAAGCCCAGCACGCGCAGCGTGCCTACTTCCTTCGCGCGCCGCGCCACCGCGGCATACATGGTATTCATGGCGGCGAAACTCGAGCCGACCGCCATAATGATTGAGACGAACACTCCCAAATACTGAATCGGCGCGGCCGAGTTAGTCTGCGAGTCCATGTACTGCTGCTCGGTCCGCGCAGTGGCGTTGAGACGCTGATCATCGTTGATCGAGTTGATCAACGCGTCCACCGACACCGCATCGGGAACACGCACCAGCGCGGAGCTGAGCCCGTCAAAGCGGTTGAAATCGCCGCTCATCTGGTTCAGATCGCAAAAAATCTCGCTGTTCGTGGCACTCTGGCCGGCGTCCATCGCACCCACCACGTCCCACTCGCCCTTGCCGAACCGCAGTTTCCTGCCGATTTGCGCATCCGGGAAGCGCTTGGCGACCGATTTGCCCACGACGACTTCGCGCCGGCCCGCGCGAAACCATCGCCCTTCTGCTATCTTGACGTGCTCGCGCAGCTCCAGGCCCACCTCGGTCAGGCCGCGAACGGTAACGTTCGTGCCCTCCGGATTCTGAACGCTCGGCAGATTAATCACCGTCACCAGTTCGAGCGAGGCCAGGGGGTGGCCATCCGCTGCGCGAGCGATGCCCGGCTTGGACTTGAGATCCTCGAAGACGGATCGAGCGAGCCCGCCGGTCAGCTCGGCGTTGGCGCCCTTTCTCATCACCAGAATGTTCAGCGGATTCGCCGCAGTTTCGAAGGCTGTTCGAAGGCCGTTTACCAACGCCAGCACCGCCACCAGCACGGAGACGGTGAGCGCGATCCCGAGCGCCGTCATGATGGTGGTGGTCTTTCGCACCGTCAAATTCCGCAGATTGTATGCCAGTGGAATCGCCATAAGTCATCCAGAGTCGCGCAACGCTTCGAGAATCGACGTGCGCGCCGCATTCCATGCGGGAATCAGCGAGCTTCCGACGCCGATGAGAAACGCGAGCGCCAGTGAAAGCGCACCGACGTCGGGCGTAATGGAAAGCGTTCTCATCGCCCCCACGAACGTCGGCCCTTGGCGCAGCGCCGCGGTCATGCCGGAGGCGAGCAGCAAGCCGAGGGCCCCGCCCATCAGCGCGATTACGCCGGCTTCGCCCAAAATCATGAACAGAATTGCGCCCGGCGTGTAGCCGAGCGTCTTCAGAATCCCTATTTCACGGACCCGCTCGCGCACCGACATCGCCATCGTGTTCGCCGAAACCAACAGGATGGTGAACGTCACCGCCGCGCAGATGATCATCAGGTACAGCTTGATGTTGCCGAGAAACGACACGAACTGCAGCGCGAACGCCTGCTCGGTTTCGGTCTTGGTCGGCGCGGTCGAATTTTCGAACATTGTGTCGATCGCTTTAGCCAGGCGCGGCACCGCCTCGGCGTTCTCGGCTTGGATCTGGAAGGTGCCCACCATGTCGCCGCGCGGTCCGGCGCCGAGCAGCTCGCGAAGGTAGAAATAGCTGAAGAACAGCGTCTCGTTGGTGTTCGGATCCTTGAAAATGCCGACCAGAGTCAATTCCGGGTTGACGGGATAAATGTCGCCCGTGAGAAAAATGCGCTCGCCGATCTTCCAACCCATGCGCTCGGCGAGATCGGAGCTCGCAACCGCGCCGGTGCGGAGACGCTCGAATGCACGCTTCTGCTCATCCGGCATTTCGAGCTCCGGCCGCACGCGGAACAGCTTGTCCGGTTCGATGCAGAAGCGTGCGAAGAAATTGCGCCGGTCGCGCGCGTCCTTGTAGACGCCGCCGAACCATTGCCACACCATCGCCTCGCGGACACCGGGCAACTGGCGGATTCTGGCCTCGTAGGAGACGGGCAGGGGCTGGGTCATCGACACTTTGTGGCGCGCAACCAGCCGCAACTCTTGCCCCGGTTTCGGCGGCGCCAGGAACAGGCCGCGATACAGCGCGAACATGACGCCCAGCAGGCACAGGGACGCGGCGATGCTGAGAATCGTCAGCGTGCTCCGGCGCCGGTTGCGAAGCGCGTTCTTGAGCATCAACGGCACATAGCGGAACATACATATATTCTAGGGGAGTGAAGCCGGGCGGCCCACGACCCTACCGGCGAAAGCCGCCCTTTTCATGGACGAACGGCGCGAATCCCACGACGAATTCTTCTTGCGCCAGGCGCTGGCACTCGCGCGCGAAGCCGAGAGCACCGGCGAAGTGCCGGTGGGCGCGGTGGTGGTGCTCCAGGGCACAGTAATCGGAACCGGGCGCAACTCCCCGATTTCTCAAAACGATCCGACCGCTCACGCTGAAATTCTCGCCTTGCGGGAGGCAGCGGCGGCGATCGGGAACTATCGCCTGGAGGGCGCGACGCTTTATGCGACGCTCGAGCCTTGCGTGATGTGCGCGGGCGCGATGGTGGCGGCGCGAGTCGCGCGTGTGGTGTTCGGGGCGCGTGATCTGCGCTTCGGCGGAGTGCGCAGCAAGTTCCGGCTTGCCGATTCGGACCTGCTCAATCATCGGGTCGAGATCGTCGAGGGCGTCCTTGGAGCGGAATGCACGGAGGTGATGCAGCGGTTTTTCGCCGCGCGCCGTTAACGCTTGATCTCGTGAATCTTGATGTTACGGAACATCACCACCGAGGTCTGGTCGTGCAGTTGCAGTCCGATCGGCCCTTTGAGGGGACGGCCGGGCGCGCCCGCGTACTGCGATACGAGATGCCCGTTCAGGCTGACTTTGATCATGGAATCGCGCACCTCGATCTGGAACGAATTCCAATCATCATCCTGCTGAAAACCCGTCTTGGCTGCGTCGAAAAGATAGACGCTGCCCGAAGGGTATTTGTCCCTGTAGCCGTTGCTGATCTGAATTTCGTAGCCGAGATGCGACGGTGTCTTGTTTCTATCGGCCTGCGGACCCGCGATGCTAAAGCGGGCCCGCGAAGGATCGCGCAGGGACACGCCGCTATTCCCGCCGCGGCGTGTCCACCACTCCAATTGCAGATCGAATTCGCCGAACTCCTGTTTGGTGTAAAGCCAGGACTGGTTGACCTCCGGCTTGGGCTCGTACTTGATTTTCAGATCGCGTTGGGCGAGCAGTGTGCCATCGCGCATGACGGTCCAGATTCCGTCACCGATGACTTCCCATCCGTCGAGGTTCTTTCCGTTGAAGAGAGCCGTCCAGTCGGCGCCGGCAGCCTGGCCGACCAGCAGAACCACACAGAGAAGTCCGCGCATGGCAGCATTGTAACGCAGCGGTGCGTCAGGCGCTTTTGCGCAGCGGGACGGGGAATTCGAGATGCGCGGGGCGCGTCCCGGAGGCCGCCGCCGGCGGGCGGCGCCGCACAGACGAGAGTTCGAGGCGCGACGGCCCGTGGAAATACTCATCCAGCGGAAACAGCGAGTAGGGCTGCAGTTCCCGGAAGACGCGGCCCAGTTTCTGTTCGATCCGGTAGACCGCGTGGAAAAAATTGCCACGGTCGATACCGAGTTTGCGAGAGCACAGCTTCCAGTCGGCTCCCAGCAGAAAATGGTAACGGAACACGCGGTGCTCCTGGCGGTTCAGCGTGCGCCGGGAAATGAGACAGAAATCGGCGATAAATTCCTCGTCTTTACGCCCCCATGTGGACGG
>Ga0066710_100002232_pt1 | contig 15433 bp, 14 predicted proteins | sample GraSoiAngelo_159_FD_79666 | JGI IMG/M metagenome (GOLD analysis project Ga0066710, IMG submission 79666) | Grasslands soil microbial communities from the Angelo Coastal Reserve, California, USA - 14_1009_16_40cm | ecosystem: Environmental > Terrestrial > Soil > Grasslands | place: USA...
ACGTTGTTCTCGATGCACTCGAGGAAGTGCCTGATCTCAGGGACGAACGGGTGGTGGGTCACGTCGCCTGAGTCGGGTTCCACCGTCGGAAAGGCCCAGTAGTTGAGTGAACCGGGGTAATGCTTCCTCGAGAAGACTCTGTTGTTCTGGATGGTGCCATTGGTGCCGAACAGGCGGACGTTGAAGATGTAAGGGGTCTCCCCTTCGATCACTGACGAGAGCTTGCCGACGGCGCCCTCCTCGAAACGGAGCGAGGCAACAGTCGTGGGGTCGTACGTGTAGTTCATGTCCTTCTTGGGCCCGGACGAGAAGGCCGAGACCTCGCTGACCTCGCCCGCGAAGTATCTGATCGCGTCCGCGGCATGGCAGCCGGCGCTCACGAATGAGCTGCCGCCCTTTTCTTTCGTGACCGCCCACGGGTAGCTGGGGTACTCGGTCTTCATCGGATGCCAGTAGTCGGCTTCCGCGTAGATGATCTTTCCGATCACGTCATCCGCCTGGAGCTGCTTGACCGTCTCGAACTGCGGGTTCCAGCGGAGCACGAACGACGTGACACTCTTCACCTTGGCGTCGCGCACGGCGCGGTAGATGCGCTTCACGCCTTCGTAGTCGAGCGCGACGGGCTTCTCGATGACGATGTGGCGGCCCGACTTGGCGGCTCGCTCGAGCTGCTGCGGCCTGACGTCAGGCGGTGTGCAGGACGCGACGATTTTGATGGAGTCGTCGTTGAAGAGCTCGTCCTCGGATGAATACTCACGAGCCTCCACACCGTGCTGCTTGAGCAGCCGACCGGCTTTGCCCGGTGTGTGGCTGTAGATGCCACGGATCTCCGTCAGAGGATGGTCGCGGAAAGCCTTGACGTACTCGCCCGCGACCCAGCCCGCACCGAGAATCCCCACGCCGTATTTCTTGGTCATCTGGTGATGTGCGCGCCCTCCCGAATTGGATGAGTCCATCCCGCCATGGAAATGGATTTCCGCGAGGCGGTTAATATGCGCTGCCTAGTGCAGCCTGTCAAGCGACGAGTGGCATCGCAGAGAGGGTCCGCTAGGCTGTGGTGGCGATGCCGGTAGACACCGGCGACCTGCCGGCAAGACCATGTCTGGTCAGGATTGCTCACGGCGGCAACCAACAGGTGGCGCTGTGGTCGGGTGGCCGCCTGACCAGTGTTGATGCCGGTCTGGATGAGCTCCTGCGACTGACAGCTGGGCAGATGCGCGCCGCTCTAGCCACGAGCGCGGTGGGCCTGGATCCAGGTGCCTGCGAGCTGCTCGCGCCCGCGGAGTCCCAGGAGGTCTGGGCATGCGGCGTCACCTACTGGCGCAGCCGTGACGCGCGCATGGAGGAGTCGAGCAGCCAGGACGTCTATGCGAAGGTCTACGAAGCAGAGCGGCCGGAGCTGTTTTTCAAATCTGCAGGGTGGCGCGTGGTGGGCCATGGCGGAGACGCGGGCGTCAGGGTTGACTCCACCTGGAGCGTGCCGGAGCCCGAGCTGGCAGTGCTCTCCAACAGCCGCGGCGAGGTCGTTGCTTACGCATGCGGCAACGACATGAGCTCGCGCAGCATCGAGGGTGAGAATCCGCTCTATCTGCCGCAGGCCAAGGTCTACGACCGGAGCTGCTCGATCGGCCCGGCAGCCGTGCTCGCGTGGGAGGTCGACCCGTCCGAATCGGCGATCACGATGCGGATCTCGCGTGGCGGCAGCCGAGTCTTTGATGGCGCAGCGAGCCTGTCGGACATGGTGCGTGACCCGGCCGAGCTCACTGCTGTGCTTCACGCGTCCTATCCGCTGCCGGCAGGAGCCTGGCTGCTCACCGGCACGTCGCTGGTCCCGCCGCCTCCCTACACCGCCGAGCCTGGAGACAGCGTCACCATCGAGATCGAGGGTGTGGGACGGCTCGTCAACCACATAGTGTCGGTGCCGCATTCGGGCGCTCGCGCTCAACCGCGGCTTCGGCGTGATTCGCATGTGATGAGGGGTGGCTAGATGAAGTCGATCTCCAGGGCGGACCCGAAATATGCGCTCGACCCGGGACACCAAGCGGTGGCGAGCGTCGGCCTGGGTGAGTCATTCGTGGTCGAGACGCATGACTGCCGCACCGGGACGATCACGCGCGCTGACCAGGCGCGCGACCTGCTCGACACGCGCTGCGTGAATCCGGCGACAGGGCCGATCTCGGTTGCCGGCGTCAAGGCAGGGGACACGATCTGCGTCGAGATCGAGCAGCTGCACGTCGACAGCCGGCTCGGCCTGATGGTGACCCGGCCGGGCGTGACCGGGCTCGACATCACTCAGGAGCCCGAGCTGCGCATTGTGACCTGCGATGACGGCTACGCGAACGTGGGCACGTTTCGCGTTCCGGTGACTCCGATGATCGGGTTGCTCGGGGTCGCACCCGCCGGCGAACCCGTTTCCACGTTCCGCGGCGCCAAGCACGGAGGCAACATGGACACCCTGCTCATCGGGGCCGGGTCCAAAGTCTTCCTCCCCACCTTCTCGGATGGCGCGATGGTCTACTTCGGCGACGTCCATGCAGCCATGGGCGATGGCGAGGTCTTCCTGAGCGGAGTCGAGATCGCCGGCCGGGTGCAGGCTCGAGTCACGGTGGTCGCCGGCTGGTCGCTGCCGACCCCGATCGTCGAGACGGACGAGCTGGTCGCAGTGATCGCCGACGGCGCAACCTTTGACGAAGCGGCCAAGTCGGCGATGGCCAAGGCGGTCGAGGTGCTCACCGCGGGCGGCATGGATCCTGTCGACGCCGGATTCTTGATGAGCGCCGCCGGTCACCTGCGCGTATGCCAGTACATCCCGAATGCGTCGCTCGTCCACTGCCGGTTCGAGCTGCCGAAGAGCATCCTGGCGTTGAACCAGATCTCGATTCCGAATCTGCAATCAGCGCGCTGACATACTGGCGCCGTGGAGCAGCGCATCAGCCTCGTGACTCTTGGCGTGACGAACCTCGCCAGGGCTCGAGCCTTCTATGAGGCGATGGGCTGGAGGGGAGCCCAGCAACCAGACAGCGAGGTGGCCTTCTTCCAGGCTGGGGGCATGGTGTTTGGCCTGTGGGCGGCGCTGGGTGGCCATGGTGCTCCCGGCGTCGAGCTGGCGTACAACGTGCGGTCGCCTGCAGAGGTCGATGCGGTGCTGGCAGAGGCGAAGTCGGCCGGCGGCTCGATAGTTCGTCCGGCTGCCCACGCCGATTGGGGTGGCTACACAGGTGCGTTCGCCGATCCGGAGGGCTACGTGTGGGAGGTCGCCCACAACCCCGACTGGAAGCTGACGGAAGACGGATCAGTGCGGCTGCCGTAGCTCAGCCGGCGGTCGGTGATTCCGATTCCAGGCCGCCGAGCATCTTTCTGAGCAGCGATACGAGGATCCGCTGGTCGGCTCGTGTGAGCGGCGCCAGCACCCCGATCTCTCCATCGAGGTCCGCGGCCACCGCCTGCTCGAACACCTTGCGGCCGGCTTCGGTGATGCTCACCAGCACGCCGCGGCGATCCTCAGGATGGCGAGAGCGTTTGACGTAGCCCGCGCGCTCCAGCCTGTCCAGACGGCTGGTGATCCCGGCCGACGACAGCATCAATCCCTTGAAGAGCTGTGTCGGTGACAGCCGAGCCGAACCGGCGTGAAGAAGCGCACCCAGGACTCCGACCTCCCCGCGGTTGAGTCCGAAGCGTCCAAAGGCTTCGTCCTGGAGGCGGGCGATATGGAGGCCGATCCGGGCGATCCGTGCGGTCACCTGATACGGCTCTACCTCTTTCCGGGGCCGAGTCGCCGCCAGACGTTCGAGCAGGGCGTCGGTCCAGTCCTTTTCGGCCACGATTGAATTATAGGAAATAACTCCCTCGCGAGCGAGATTCTTTCCATCGAGTATCTCGTCACCGAATCATTCTTGGGAGGACAGGACCATGCGTTCGCGCCAAGTTCTTGTAGGCGGTCTCCTGGCCGTCGCATCCATCGCGGCGGCCTGCGGCACAGGGAGCGGCGGCTACGCTTCGGTGCCGAGCTCATCACCGGCGTCTCAGCCCAGCAGCTCCCCGTACGTGACTTCGCCCAGCCCTTCGATCAGCCCGCAGGCTACCGGTACGACGATCTCGGCCGGAAGCAGCAGGCTCGGATCGATCCTTGTCGACTCGAGGGGCAGAACCGTCTATGTGTTCGTCGCCGACTCAGGCACGAGCTCGAGCTGCAACAGCTCCAGCTGTGTGCAGAACTGGCCTCCGGTCCTGACCAAGGGTGTCCCACAGGCGGGCAGCGGCGTCGACGCCTCCCTGCTGGGTACCACCAAGCGGCGCGACGGCACCACCGAGGTCACCTACGCCGGTCACCCGCTGTATTACTTCATCGCCGACCACAAGCCCGGTGACATCACCGGCCAGGACATCGACGCTTTCGGCGGGCCCTGGTACGTCATCTCGCCCTCTGGGAAGCAAATCGTCTAGACGACACATCGCCGTGGTCACCGCGCGGAAGCACCCCTCTTCCGCCGGTGACCCGCCTGGTCATCAGGGATGACCAATCGGGCACGAATGGCGCGAACCTCTGCTACGGATTCGACTAAATGTGCCCATATGACAGCCTCTGAAGCCGCTCGGGGTCAACCCCCCTGGTCAAGAGCCACAGTCCCACTACGGGCTCTGCGACCCCGATCGGCAGGGCGCCGATGCCGCGCAGCACATCCGAGGATTGCGGAACGAGAAGGCTCGCGACAAAGGCGAACATGCAGAGGAGCGAACCAAGCAGTCCCCAGGTCGCAAGGGGCCGCGGGATGTAGGCCGACCTGAGAAACAGATAGAAGAAGATCGTCGAGCCCACAGAAAAGGAAATCACGCTGATGTCGGTGGCGGCGGCGGAAGTATGAGAGACGAGATCCGCGAGGGCTCCGAGGTGGTGGAGATCAAATCCAGTAGGGCTGTTCGCGTCGAGATAGATCTGCAGAGTCGCGAAGCCAAGTGCCACCACCACTGCCCCGATCGCGCTCTCGGCCAGCCTGAACAGCAAGGCGGTCATGGCCAGATTCACGTTGACCGGCTTGAGGGTTACATAGAGGGCGATCGCCAGCAGTATTGTCGACAGGTTCCCGACCACACCACAGACCAGCGCGATCCGGTAGAGCGTTTCCGCAGCCGCGATGCTGTGGGCCGCCTCAAGGAAGGTGCCGTTTCCAGTGAGCCTGGAGACAATCGCCACCCCCGTGAAATCGAAAACAGTGAAGAAGTACATCATCCCCGCAAATCGTGCGTAGGCCTTTTGCGAACGGTCCACGACGGCGGCCGTCACTTGATGGTCGGCGGATCGGGCTTCAGGACTTGCCGGCGAAGTCGACGTTCTTGGTCTCGACGGTACCGGCCTTCCTCCCGGGCGCCGTCTGGTATTTCCAGTACAGGTTCGTGTGCGCGATGACCTGGTCCGGCGGCGGCGCTCCCCACTCCGTCTGATCGCCCGTCGTGTGGGCGTCGCTGACCAGCGTGGCGTCGTATCCCCTGACAAATGCGCCGTGGATCGTCGAGCGGATGCACGCGTCGGTCTCAGCTCCTACGACGATGAGCCGTCCGACTCCGAGGCCCGACAGCACCGTCTCGAGGGGGGTGTCCTCGAATGAGTCGCCGTAGTTCTTGTCAATCAGCGGCTCTCCGTCACCCGGCGTGAGCTCAGGGGCGATCCGCCAGTCGTCGCTGCCCTTCGCCAGCTGGTCGTCGGAGTGCTGGACCCAGATAACGGGGATCTGTTCACGCCTCGCCTTGTCGACGAGGCTGCCGACGTTCGCGACGACCGCGTCGCGCTCGTGAGCCTTTTCGACGACGCCTTTCTGCACGTCAACGACGAGAAGCGCCGTGTTCGGCCGGTTCTTGAGTGTGGTCATGGTCCCCCCCAGGATCGAGTTGGCTCCGGAGCAGCAGATCGATTATGCCGTCCGGAATTCACGATTTGCATGTGCGGATTGCCGGGTCGTTAAGTAATCGATTTCGTCGATTAATCAGCCTAGAGTTCGCCCATGTCACCGGCCGGGGCCGACGCCCCCTCCCTGGGTGGCGGTCACGCCGAGAGGCTGGCCGCGATCGCAGAAGCGACGGGCGCCTTCAGCGACGCCGTCCCTGACATCGAAGCCCTCCTGAGCATCGTCGCCCAGCACATCTCCAATGCGACGGGTGACTTCTGTGCGGTGGTCCTCCTGTCGCCAGATCGCAAACGGATCGAACCTGTGGCCGCCTATCACCCCGATCCTGCAGTCATGGAGGATGCTCGCCACTTCATCGGCACTCAGATCGATCTTGACGCCTCAGGTCCCTGGAAGACCGTTGTCAACGAGCGCCGCCCGGTCGTGATCGCGATCGATCCTGATCACCTCCCTCCCAACCTGGCCCCTCACCAACGCCGCCATATCGAAAGGTGGCGCATGCGCGAGTCGGCCCTGATTCCGATGGTCGCCCAGGATGCAGTGGTGGGCGGTCTCAACCTCAACCGAATGGAGGGGGGCGCCCCGTTTGGCCAGGCTGACCTTGATCTCCTCTCGAGCCTGGCGGCACGGGCCGGCAGCGCCATCGCGACGGCGCAGCTGCTGCGTAACCAGAGGCTTCTCGCGGGTGAGCTGGAGGCGATGGTCTCGGAGCGGACCAAACAATTGAGCGAAGCGCAGTTGGAGGCTGAGCGAGCCAACCGAGCCAAGAGCCGATTCCTGGCCAACATGAGCCACGAGCTGAGGACCCCGCTCAACGCGATCATCGGCTTTTCAGAGCTGCTCAGCGACGATGTGCAGGGGCTCTACGATGCCGCCACCCGCCGCCGCTTCCTGGATCAAATTCACAACAGCGGCAATCACTTGCTCCAGCTGATCAACGACATCCTCGACCTTTCGAAAGTCGAGTCGGGGCAGATGGAGCTTCGCCTGCAGTCCACTCTGGTTGCCGACTGCATTCGTGAGGTTCGGGCAACCATCGATCCACTGGCCCAGAAAAAGCGGATCGTGATCGAAACCCAGTCGGAAGGTGGACTGGAGCTTGTCGTCGATGCAGGCAAGTTGAGGCAGATGATCCTCAACCTCATCTCGAACGCAATCAAGTTCACTCCTGAGGGAGGCAGCGTGACGGTCCGCGCGAGCCGGCTCGGGGACTGGGTCGAGATCGCGGTCACCGACACGGGCGTGGGTATCGCCCACGCGGATCTGGCTCTTCTCTTCGGCGAGTTTCACCAGCTCCCGGTCGGACCAGGGGGCAAGCAAGAAGGCACAGGGCTAGGCCTGGCGCTGACCAAACGCTTTGCGACCCTGCACGGTGGCGACGTCACAGTCGAAAGCGAGGTCGGGAAGGGAAGCACCTTCACCCTTCGCTTGCCCGTCCAGTCCAAACCGCCTCCACGCTCTGCACCGCACACACCCGAAGTAAGTCGGTCTGTAGATCCAAGCCGGCCACTCGTGCTGGTCGTCGAGGACAATCCGCAGGCGGCCGAGATCCTGAGCCGGCATCTCGAGGGCGGCGGGTTCCGAATGGAGATCGCGCACACGGGGACTGACGCCTTGAGGATGGCCCGAGAGCTCAAACCAGTCGCGGTGACCCTCGACATACTCCTCCCCGAGATCGATGGTTGGGAGGTGTTGAGCCGGCTCAAGGAAGACGAGGCGACACGCAACATCCCGGTGGTCGTCGTTTCGGTGGTCGACAACCCCGCGCTGGGCCGAGCGCTGGGCGCAATCGATTATTTCGTGAAGCCTGTCGACGGTAAGGGACTGCTCTCGCGCCTCGGCCAGTACACGTTCACATCCAGGGCGAAGCAGCGCGATGTCAGCGTGCTGGTGGTCGACGACGAACAACCAAACCTCGACCTCATCGAAGCGCTTTTGAAGCCGGCCGGCTTTAGCGTGCTGAGGGCGAGCAGCGGGCAGCAGGGAATCGAGATCGCAAGATCACGCCTGCCAAACCTCATTCTCCTGGACCTCATGATGCCCGGCGTCAGCGGCTTCGAGGTGGTGGAGCAGCTGCGGAGCCGAGAGGAGACGCGAGCGATACCGATCATGATCCTGACGGCCAAGACTCTCAGCGATGATGACAAACGGTCGCTGAACGGCCACGTCGCGGCGATCTTCCAACGCAACTCTGTAGCAGGTGCTGAGCTCGTCGATTGGCTCCGAGACATCGTGCTGAAGACTGCACCGGCAACTTAGGGACATAGAACAAGGATCGCTGGCCGCAGAACCGCGAATGCCGGCACCGGCGGTCATGATCGGGGTCGTCAAGGCCGCAAGTGCCGGCAGCCGCGGTCCAGGAGGTCCGCTAGCCGCCGCTCATACGCCCGGCAGGAAACTGCACCACCTGCTGAAAGGTTGGCCGGTTGATCCACGCGATGTCCGGAATCGCCTGGGCACCGACAGCCGAGAACTTGATGTCCTCGACCCTGGGGTTGCACTGGCCCTTGCTCGTGTCGTTGCTCCGGCTGCACGTCCAGTCGTCCGGGTTCGCCGAGCCGTAGGCCGTCGTGAGCTGGGCGATGGTCTGGTCCAGGGCCGCCTTCATCCGCTGCCGGCACGCGGCCAGGGTTCCGCAGTAGCTCTGCGAGTACGCATCCGCGATGCCCGGATTGAGCACCTGCCGGAGGACTGTGTTGACGTAGCTTTCCCATCCCCCCGCAGACCCGTCATACGCCGAGCCCAGGCCCTGGTATTGGGCCGGGTCGTATAGGGGCTCGAGCGCGAAGATCCTGGCGTAGATGCTGCTGCTCGAAGCCGAGTCACCGAACCAGGGATTGAAGATCGCAAAGACCAGGTTCGGGTAGAGCTTGTCCATGACCGCGACGGCGTTGCCGTCGGCGTAGAGGGGCTCCACGTACTGATAGCTCGTTCCGGACGGCGCCCGACGGTGAGCGCCCATGCCGTTCGCCCACCAGCGGCTGACCAGGTCCGCGACTGCGGCCTCCTGTGGGCTCAAACCGGTGGTGCCGAGGGCGGCCAGGAATGGTTCGATCAGCTTGGACCCCTGCAGATCAACCGAGCCCGCATCCTCCATGTCGTTGACGAGGTCGGTGGTGGTCACCGGTCCTGCGGCCATGCTCGCGCGGAGCCGGTCCTGCAGCGACATGACTCTGTACACGGAACCGAATCCGAAGTTGCTGTCGGCCGCCGACCAGGCCGGTGCGGGTTTGTTGTTCCACTGGACGAGAAAGCCCTGCGGTGGATTGATGGCATGCGGATGGGGGTCGGTGAGCGAGCCGTCGTGACGCAGCCAGCCGGCCGTGTACCCGCACGCGCTGGTGGTCGCGCCGGAGGTCGTCGCGCCCCAGATGTCCGGCCCCGGCAGCGTGCTCACGCTGCACGCCACCTGCGCAAAGCCGTTCCAGTCGTAGGGCCCGGTACCCCAGCTCGGGAAATTCGGGTTCTCGTTGCTCGGTCGCTGCGGCATCAGGCCGGAGGAGTAATAGGCGATGTCGTGGGAATCGATGTAGTGCCAGTTGAAGGTCCCGGTCTCTTTGGCCGCGGCGCGCATGAAGCTCTGGGCGCCGTGGATGATCTTGGGGTCGTTCCACTCCAGGAACGCCGGCGCCGAGCCAAGCTCGTCGAACCACGTCGATCGCTGATACGAGATCGCGACCCTGACCTGCTGTCCGTTGTAAAGCGCCGCCGTCCGGCCGATCACAGGACCGTGGACGGTGCGCTCGATGTGGAACGTGATGACCTGCGGAGCACCCGGTGCGGCGCCAGAGGTGAGCGCGGTCTCGGTGTCGGTCCGCTCATACATCGCGACGCAATGGCCGCCGAACAGGTAGTAGTTCGTGTCGGGCTGGCCGGCGGGGACGGGCAGGCCAGTCTGCGGGTTGCAAAGGACCTCAACCCGCTTGTCGATGAGGTCTGAGCTCGCGGAGGTGGCGCTCCACGCGTAGTCGACCCCACGTCCGAGCTCGACGTAGGAGTCGGTCCCCGGGAAGGACGCACCCCGGGCGTCGATGCCGGGACCATGCACATCCTCTTCATGCAGGATCTCGGGCGCGAAGTAAGCGACCTGGGGGCCGAAGACGGCCACCGGGTGGCCCCCGGCGCCATGAGCCGCATCCACCAGCAGCGCGTTGCTCAGCGGCATCCGGCCGGGTATCAGCTGGGGCAGGTTCACATGTATGCGTTGCCTGGGCGCGCCGGCTGTGATCGGCGCTGCCTGCTGGTGACAGACATAATCCCGGCCGCTGCCGGGAGAGGCAAGCACATTGGCGACGCCAGGCAGGTTGGTCTGCGTGGTGTTGCCACCATTCATATAAGGAAAGGGCTGCTGGAGCGTCGTGGGGGCGAGCGGATCGTTTTGCTGTCTCATGTCACGCCAGATCGCCAGTCCCCGCTGCGGCCCGAAAGTCTGGGCCAGGGATTTGTAGAGCAGCCAGCTCTCGACCTCCCCACCGCCGCCCACGGCGAAGATCGACTGGACGATCGTCGCCACTGCTACCACGTCTGAGGCGGTCCATTGCCGCGGCACCTGCTGGCCCGCCGGCAGCGCGGCGTACTCGACAGGCATCTTGTTGGCGGGGTCAGCGATTGCGTCAGAGATGTACGCGTTGATGCCGCTGACGTAGTTGGTACCGTCGTCGTGGACCTGCTGACCCTCCGTGGTGGTGCCGAATGGCGTCGTGTAGCGCTGGGGCAAAAGGTCCGCCTGGTAGGTCAGCTCCGAGTCGCTGTATCCAGCCACCTGCGCGATCGAGCAGTCCTCGTCAATGGCGGATTGCGAAGGCCCGATGAACTGCGCAAGCCGGGACCTTCCAACATGCCGCAGGGCATCCATCATGAACAGGCGGTCGTGCGCAGCCGCGTAGCCGACGCCGAACTCCGTGTCCGGCCGAGTGCGGCCGTAGATGTGCGGGACCCCAAAGCTCTTGTCCCAGATGATGTAGGTGCCATCGTGCGGAGGCGCGAAGGTCTGCACCTGGCCGATGTCCGACATGGGGACGGAGAAGCCCGCGTTCTTGTAATAGCTGCCGAGCGCCGACGGTTGCATTCCCGGCGCGACCTTCTTGAGGTTGAGGTACATCGCCAGCTGGTCCGCCTCGTGCGGCGCGGAGCCGTTCGCGGCCGCGCCAGTCTCAGTCGCGGTGGTCAACCCGTTGTTGCCGGCGGGCAGGATGTTCAAGACCTGGCCCTGTGAGCAATCGACAAAGGGCGTACCGACCGGTGGCTGGACGGTGACACAGGTGGCGGCGGCGGCCACCGGCCCCGCGAGCTGTCCGCCAAGGGCGCTTGATGCAAGCGCCAGGATCGCTGCCAGGGCAATGACCTTGAGCACGTCCAGCCTCCCTTACGTCTCCACCATTCGCTCGTTGAGCGAAAAAGACGCGAGCTTTGATCGGCTCACGGCCGCTCGCGGCGACGAGGCCGCAGCGACCCAAAGCAAGCAGCCAACCGCGGCCCCCGCCGCCATACCCCCAGCAACGCTGACTAACTGAACGCTTTGTGCACCCCAACTACCGCATGTGCGGTAGCGCAGGCTCAAAGGGCCCGCAGAACCGCCAGTGCCGGCAGCGGGGGTCACGACCAGGTCGTGAAGGCCGCGAGTCCCGGCAACCGCGGTCTTGGAGGCCCTCCGCCAACGTGCGGCCCTATGATTTTCTGCGTAGTTCGAACGGAGCTCTAAGCGACCCGCGGGAGCCGTTCGAGCCCGGAGGAGGAGAGCCCTCATGATCATCGATGGGCACAACCACATCCTCACGGCCGGGTTGTATCCGGGCTACGAGCGCTTCATCAAAGAGATGACGCTGGGGTACTTCCAGAGCAGAGGGGACCTGCCCGTCGATCGCGATCCAACCGAAGCGGATTGGTCGGGCCTCGAGTACCTGTGGGAACCCATCGAGCCTGACACCTTGATCCGCGACCATCCTGACGTTGACAAGTGCACCATCCTCGCCGTCGCCCCATCCGACTACACGAGGTACGAGATCCGGGGGACCGTTGACATCACCGGCGTGACCGGCGTCGACGGGCCCAAGACGATCGACAAGGGGTGCGACTACATCGCAGCTCTGGCCAAGAAGTATCCCGACAAGTTCATCGGCATGGCCGCGGTGAACCCGAAGTATCGCGGCGTCAAGGCGGCGGTGGCCGAGCTGGAGCGCGCGGTCACGAAGCTCGGGCTCACCGGTTTGAAGCTCTATCCGATGTATGACCACTACGCGGTCAACGACCGGGACCTTGCCTATCCCATCTTCGCGAAGGCGCAAGAGCTCGACATCCCGGTGATGATCCATCTCTCGACCACGCCGGTCACCGACACGGTGCTGATGTATGGGTGGCCCGTGCTGCTCGACGACGTGGCTCGGGCGTTCCCCAACCTGCGTCTCCTCGTCGCCCATACCGGGTTTCCGTGGGTCGATGAGTGCCTGATTCTGGGCGCCCGGCATCGAAACGTTTGGATGGACATCAGTTTCTTCAACAGCACTATGAACCGGCGCCAGACGTACGAGTTTCTGCAGCGGGCCCGTCAGGTCGGCTGCCCGTGGAACCGGATCTGCTGGGCTACTGACTATCCCGGATTCGAGTTTCCGGACACACTCCTACCGAAGTTCGCGCTGGTCAATGACGTGGCCGGCGAGGACGAGCCGACGATTCCGGAAACCGACATGGCTCGAATGCTCGGTGGCAACTATGCACGCTTCATCGGCATTGACTGGAGCCAGGAGCAAACCGTCGACCAGATGCACCGCCTCGAAGAATCCTGGCGCGCGACCATCAAGGAGAAGAAGGTCCGATAAGTTTCGAGGTCCTGCCGGCATTTCTGTATTCGATGACCCGCTTCATAGTGGCATTCGCACCGGCCATGCTGTTCATGGCAGGACCCATGCCGGGAAAGAGATCCATCAGCGCCTTCAACAGGCGGCCGGGACCCGGCATGACCACGATCTCCGCACGATCCTTCCTGACGGCTCGGACGACAGCCCTGGCCACGTCGCCGGCCGGTGAGGTACCAGCAGCCGGCATCTTGAGACCAACCTCCTCGGCCGTCCGCTGTCCCTGGCCGGCCCCTCGAATGGCGCCGAGCACAATCACAGATGCGCTCACGCCGCGGCTCCGATAGTCATTGCGCAGAACACGCGTAAACCCGATGAGGCCGTCCTTGGCTGCCGCATACGCCTCGGTGTACGGGAAGCTGACCCTGCCCGCGATCGAGGAGATGTTGACGATGTGTCCGCGGCCGCGCGTGAGCATCCCGGGAATCAGCCGCCGCGTGAGCTGGATCGGCGCCAGCAGGTTGAGCTTGACGATCGTCTCGTTTTCAGCCCAGGTCATCTCGTCGAACTCTTGCTGCGGGTCACCGCCTGCATTGTTCACGAGCACATCGACCCGCCCAAACGCCTTCTCAGCAGCGGCTGCCAGCTGTTCGACGCTTTCAGGATCGGTGAGGTCGGCCGGAATCGCCAGCGCCTCGGCGCCTTTGGCCAGGAGCATGTGTGCCTGAGCCTGGAGCTCCGGTCCCGAGCGGCTGGCCAGGACCAGCTTGTAGCCGGCCTCGGCCAGGGAACGGGCGATGTACGGCCCGATGCCTCTCGAAGCACCCGTGACAAGGGCGACCTGGGTTGTAGCGTCCATCTGCGTGATCTCCTCTGGGGTGGCGCTCCACACGCCCTCGGGAGCTAATAATAGGCAGCGCCTATGATTTATTCCACTAATGATTGGCGAATGGTATGATTGCAGCGGATGGCGAGGTCAGAGGAGCGCACGAGGGCAGCGGACGGCGACGGATATCCCAGTCTGCTCTCCGCCCGAATCGGTTTCCTGCTGGCCAGGGCACACCTGATCGCTAGAGAGAAAGCGGACCGGGCCCTGGAGGACGTGGGCTTGACGATGAAGGCATACGCCGCCCTCGCGACCCTCGTCAGCGATGGACCGGTATCCCAGCAGAAGCTGAGCCGGCGCATTCGCATGGATCCCGCCACGATGGTGGACGTGATCGACTCGCTCGAAGGTTCCGGCCACATCATCCGCCGGCGCAACCCCGAGGACCGCCGCGAATACGCCCTTCAGACCACGGCCAAAGGGCGAGCGCTGTTCTCACGTGCTGAGCGGGCCATCGAAACGGCCGAGGCTCAGACGGTTGGCGGCCTGAATCGCAAGCAGCTCGGAGTGCTCAAAGAGCTGCTGACCCGGATGGCCGATCCGCGCGCAGCGACCAGCCTGGCCACTGACGATCTCGTCCGTCGGGCGATGGGCCAGTAACCGGTCAGGGTTTCCGAGCTCGGATGTAGGCGCTCCCGATCTTGCCATCCACCCCCGGCATCGACTCGGTGGCATGGACTTGAAAGTCCGGATCCTGAAACCCCGCGTCGATCAGCTTGGCCCGGTATTCGTCGATTGGAATCGTGCCGGACAGGCAGCCCGCCCACGCATCCAGGTTCTTCTTGATGACGGGATCGAGAGTCTCCAGCTCCACCATGTCGGCCACTGCGAACAGGCCACCTGGTCGCAGCACGCGGAACGCTTCCTTGATCACCGCGCCCTTGTCCTCCGCCAGGTTGATGACGCAGTTCGAGATCACGACGTCGACGGAAGCGTCTGGCAGCGGAACGTTCTCAATCGTGCCCTTCAGAAAGCTCGCATTCGTGACGCCTGACTTCTTGGCGTTGCCGTTGGCGAGCTCCAGCATCTCATCGGTCATGTCAACGCCGTATGCGTGCCCTTGCGGAGCCACCCGGCGGGCGGAAAGAAGGACGTCAAGGCCGGCGCCGGAGCCGAGGTCGAGCACGATCTGCCCCGGGCTGAGCTGAGCCAGCATGGTGGGGTTTCCACAGCCAAGGCTCACGGCCTCGCTCAGACCGATCTCCTGGAGCTCGTCCAGCGAGTACGAGCCGCTGCATCCGCAATCGGGTCCATCGGCCTGGCAACATCCGGCCTCCGCGATGGTCTGGCCGGTCGGTATGACCGTCAGCTGTTTGGCGACACCCGCGTACCTCGACCGAACCGCTTCTCGAACCTCGCCCATGGCCCAATCGCTCCTCTAAACCTCAGATCGATGAACGTCGATGGATGCATCCTATCATTTCCATCGACAAACGTCGATGGATTCCAGTATCATTCAAGCCATGGCCTTGAAAGAGCTCCCAATGGCGCGGCAGCGCGGCGTGTGCTGCGGGCTGCCGGCGGTGGATTCGACGTGGGCGGAAGGGACTGCCGAGCTCATGAAAGCTCTTGGTGACCCGACACGCCTGACGATGGCGGCCTCGCTCTGGAAGGCGGAAGGACCTATCTGCATCTGCGATTTCACAGCTGGTCTCGGACTGAGCCAGCCGACGATCTCACACCACATGGCCAAGCTGAAGGAGGCCGGTCTTGTGGAATCCGAGAGGCGCGGCATCTGGATCTACTACCGATTGCGTGGGGACCTGGCGCCCACCACGAAAAAGGTTCTGGCTCAGCTGATCGTCTGATCAAGCCTTGGCTGAGGTGATCAGCCAGGATGGTCCTCCGGCTCAGAC
>Ga0066710_100002235_pt1 | contig 15430 bp, 11 predicted proteins | sample GraSoiAngelo_159_FD_79666 | JGI IMG/M metagenome (GOLD analysis project Ga0066710, IMG submission 79666) | Grasslands soil microbial communities from the Angelo Coastal Reserve, California, USA - 14_1009_16_40cm | ecosystem: Environmental > Terrestrial > Soil > Grasslands | place: USA...
CAAAATGCGCTCCCGCAAACTCATGCCAAAGATGGCCGTTTACCGTGTTAATGAAAAACAGTTCGCCGTGCTCGTTCCAATCGTGGCCCCAGGGATTGGTCGTGCCGGAACTGACTGCCTCCACAACTTTGCGCTGCGGGTGATAACGCCAGATCGTGCCACGCAACGGGATGCGTTGCTCCGGAGGCGTGCCCGGCAAGCCCATTTCGCCCGCGCTCGACGCACCACAGCGGCCATAAAGCCACCCGTCTGGGCCGAAGCGCAAGCCGTTGGCGAACGTGTGATACATGTCTTGTGAACCGGTCAAGCCATCGAGCATGACTTCAGGAGCGCCGTCGGGCACGTCGTCCCGATTCCGGTCCGGGATGAAAAGCAATTGCGGCGGACACATCACCCACACGCCACCAAGGCCGATCTCGATGCTGGTGAGCATCTGCAGCTCATCAGTGAACACTTTGCGCGTGTCGAACTGCCCATCACCATCCTTGTCTTCGAAAATGAGGATGCGATCGCGCAGGTTGAGATCGAACTTCTTGCCACCTTCCGCGTATGTGTAATTTTCGGCGACCCACAGCCGCCCGCGCGAATCCCATGCCATGGCTATTGGCTGCTGCACGTCCGGCTCAGCGGCAAAAATGGAGGCTTTAAAGCCCGTCGGCAAGCGCATCTTAGCAGCCGCATCCGCCGCGGGCATAGGCTTGGATTTGTCTGGCTCGGAATTATACGGCGCGGGAAACTCCGATGCGCGCACAGCAAACGATGACAGCAGCAACAACAGCAGCGGAATTTTCAGCGCCATGCGCATAGAGTTTGCGTTTCGAGAATTGCATTCAAATACAGTCGGCCGCAAGAGTCGAGTCTCGGATCAATCAATGCGGACGCTGTTCAAACTATCAGTAACCGTTCAGCCGGAAACGGAGGAAACGACCGTCGAGTTGCTCCAGGAGCTGTTTCAAACGCCCGCGTGCGTGGAAATGGATATGGAGAGCAATACTACGCAGGTGAGCGTGTTTTTGAAAAACCGGCCGTCTCGCGCGAAATTGCGCAGTTTCTTCGTTGTAGGCCCGGTGCCCTCACCGGGCTTGGGCGCGCTGCCGAGCTTTTCGATCCGCAAACTGAGGCCTGAGAATTGGGCGGAGTCGTGGAAACGGCACTTCAAGCCCATCGAGATCGGCTCCGGACTGCTGATAAAGCCGAGCTGGAGCCGACGCAAGGCGAAACGCAATCAGGCCGTGATCGTCCTCGATCCGGGTCTCAGCTTCGGGACGGGTCAACATCCTACAACGCACTTCTGTCTGGAACAAATCGTGGTGTTTCGGGCGGCCCGAAAACGGCAGTCGTTCCTCGACGTTGGCACCGGCTCAGGGATTTTGGCCATTGCCGCGGCCAAACTGGGATATGCGCCGGTGGAAGCCTTTGATTTTGATCCCGATGCCGTGCGGATCGCGCGGGCCAATGCCGCCCAGAACAATATCGGCCGGAAAATTCGCCTGTTCCAAAAAGACATTACGGCCCAGCCAGCTCCTGCGCAAAAATACGATCTGATTTGCGCGAATTTGATTTCGGACCTGCTGCTGGCGCAACGCCAAACGCTTGTCAAGCAATTGAAGCCCGATGGGCGATTGATTATGGCCGGAATTTTAAGGTTACAATTTGGTGACGTTCAAAAGGCCTACGAAAACGCGGGTTTGCGCTTGTTCGCGAGCCGAGTGGAAAACGAATGGCAGTCAGGAGCATTTGAATTTCATTTGGGCGGCAGAAAATTCCTAAAAAATTAAAGTTGCGTTAAATGCGCAACATAAACTATTTTACATCTGTCAGAAGGATTAAATAATTAACGTCGGCAAAATAAACAGGTAAATAGGGTTATTGGCTATGAGTCCCGAGGCACAGGAATTCGTGAAACTCATGAGGGTGATGGGGTGGAACCAATCAGAAACAGCCCGGCAACTGCGGGTGACTTCCTCTTTCGTTAATCAAATTTGCAATGGCAAGGCCGAGCCGAGCGCGGCGGTTTTGCAGTTGCTGCGCCTGACGGTCGGCAACGAAAAGCCTGGCGCGGTGACGATGAAATATGTGAAGGACGTTCCGGCCCGCCGCGGCCGCCCGCCGATCCAGCCGGAATGGTCACGCAACCTGATCAAAGAACTGAGCCGCATCGAGGATCCGGACCGCGGCAAGCTCGTGCAGCGCATGCGGCAGTTGACCAAGGATGCGCGCAAGCGCTGATCCCACGCAATTCTTCCTGCAACCCAGGCCGGTCACGGCTAGGTGAGTAAACCGTGAATTTCGGCATCTCCAGAATTCGCTCGCTGGTCGGCATTCAGGAGATCGGACTCATCCTCGTCGTGGTTTTGCTGGGCACCGTGCTCACGGCCTTTGGCGGGAAGGTCAGGATGATCGAATTCCACAAGAACGCGGCCGGCGAGAACGAGCGCGTGGTGGTGGAGAAGAACAAATTCCTGAATGCGCGCAACCTGACTCAGCTTGCAAAAGACACCAGCTTCGTGGCGATTATGGCGGTAGGCGCGACGTTCGTGATCATCGCGGGAGGCATTGATTTATCCGTCGGAGCGACTTACGCGCTGGCGTCAGTGCTTTCGGCGCTGGTATTTTCGAAAGGCGAAAATCAGGTCTGGCGTGGCGTGCTGGTCTGCCTTGGGGCGGCGACGCTTTTCGGGCTGCTGAATGGCGGGATGATCGTGCTGCTCAAAGTCCATCCGTTTATCATCACGCTCGGCACGATGGCGATTTATCGCGGGATCGCCTTCGTGGTGACGCAAGGGCAGTCGGTCGGAGGATTTCCGGAATCATTCCGGCAGTTCGTTCGCCACGAAACCGCCGATGGCCTGAGTCTGGTGCCGTTAATAACAATGATCCTGGTCGCGGTCATTGGCGGAATTTATTTGTCGCGACTTGCTGCGGGGCGGCGGATTTATGCCGTGGGGGGAAACGAGTTGGCGAGCCGGTTCAGCGGTATTCGTGTGGACCGGGTGAAGCTCAGCGTGTTCGTCATCGCCGGATTGACCGCCGGCATCGCGGCGTTGCTTGCCCTTGGGTACTATGGGTCGGCCTCAAGTGGCGATGGGCAGGGTTACGAACTGAATGTGATCGCCGCTGCCGTTGTTGGCGGCGCGAGCTTGTCCGGCGGCAAAGGCTCGGCGCTGGGCGCGCTGCTGGGCGCGTTGATCATTCAGATGATCAGCACGGGCATCGTGATCCTCAACATCGACCAGAATTACAGCCAGATTATCATTGGCGCGGTGGTGATCCTGGCAGTGCTGTTCGATCAGTTGAACAACTGGCTGGCCAAACGGCGTCTTGCGGCGCGCGCCGTCAATCCATAGAGTCGATTTCGATTATGAAATTGATTTGGCTCGCGCTCGTCCCCGCTCTCGCGCTTTCCATCGACGCCTCGGCTCAAAAGAAATCCTACACCATCGGGTTGGTCGCGAAATCGCAGGGCAATCCAGTGTTTCAGGCGGCCCGCGTGGGCGCAAACGATGCCGCGAAAGAGTTTGGCGCCAAATACGGAATCGAGATTCGCATCGATTGGCGAACGCCGAACGAAGAGGACGCGCAGAAGCAGGCGGAAGCCATCGAGCAACTCGCAGTGAGCGGCGCGGATGGCATTGCGGTGAGCTGTTCCGACGCCAACAAGTTGACCGATGCGATCAATAGCGCTGTGAAGAGCGGCGTGCCAGTGGCCACCTTCGATTCGGATGCGCCCGCCAGCAAACGGTTCGTGACATTCGGCGTGGACGACGTTCAATGCGGCGAGCAGGTGCTGCACGAGTTGGCGAAGATCATGGGCGGCAAAGGGACGGTGGCGATTCTCGCTGGTAATCAGAATGCGCCCAACTTGCAGAAACGCGCTCAAGGGGTGAAGAACGCCGCGAAAAAATATCCCGGCATTAAAATTCGCGACACTTACTACCACAAAGAGACGCCGCAGGACGCCGCCGCGAAGGTTGAGCAGGTGATGCAGGCCAATCCGGACATCGACGGCTGGGCGATGATCGGCGGCTGGCCGTTGTTCACGTCGAACGCGCTCAAGTGGCAGCCGGGCACGGTGAAATGTGTTTCGGTGGACGCCTTGCCGCCCGAACTCGCCTATCTCAGGAGTGGGCACGTGCAGCTCTTGCTGGCGCAGCAGGTTTACGAATGGGGACATCGTTCGGTCGAGCACCTCATCAATAAGATTCATCTCAAGAAAAATCCGTCGAGTGTCAAGGACGTGAGCCCGCTCATTCCTGTGAGCAAAGCCAATGTGGACGAATTCGAGAAGAACTGGCAGAAGTGGCTGCCGAAGTAATTCGTGGAAATCATCGCCCATCGCGGCGCTTCATACGACGCTCCTGAGAACACGCTGTCTTCCGTCCGGCTGGCGTGGGAACAACGCGCGGATGCGGTGGAAGTGGACGTTCACCTTTCACGCGATAATCGCGTGGTCGTAATCCACGATGCGGATACGAAGCGGATCGCGGGCGTGAAGCGAATGGTTCAGAAACTCACGTTGGCACAGTTGCAGAAGCTGGATTGTGGGCGCTGGAAGTCGCCGACGTACGCCGGGGAGCGGCTGGCGACTTTGAAAGACGTGATCGCCACGATCCCACCGGGCAAGCGGATGCTGGTAGAAATCAAGACTGGACCTGAGATCGTCGAGTACTTCCCGCCCGTGCCACAAAACATTGCGCCGATCAGCTTCGACCTTGAAGCGATTTCGCGGATGAAACAAGCCCGCCCTGACCTCGAGTGCTATTGGGTCGTCGGATGGCGGCGGGACTGGAAGCGCGGCAGTTGGCTGCCGAAGCCGGAGCAGATGATCGAGCAGGCGCTCGCGAATCGCTTGGATGGGCTTGATGTCGGGGCGAATGGACCTGTCACAGCAGCGTTCGTGAAGAAGGCCAAGGCGGCAGGGTTGAAGGTGTACGTGTGGACGGTCGATTCGCCAGCAAAAGCCCGGCAGCTTCGGGCGGCGGGCGTGGATGGCATTGCAACGAACCGGCCTGGTTGGATGCGCGAACAATTAGCAAAACCTTAGGAAAGGCCGGGGAATAGTTCTCGACGGTGGTCCGTCGCATGCTACTTTTCTTAGCGTATGTCAGCGCAGGCGCCCGCACCACCCCAAAAGATCAACCTACGCCGCCCCGATATCATGGAGGCGGTTCAGGCGCAGGTCCTTTCGCATTACCGGAGTGAATTGGTGGACCGGATCCGCGCCGGCCGGCACGTCCTTTCGGCAGGCGGCCTAACGGTGAAGGTCGCTAAGGAATTCGGGTTTTGTTACGGCGTCGAGCGCGCGATCGATCTCGCTTACGCCGCGCGCAAAGTCTACCCCGACCAGCCCATCTACATCCTCGGGGAGATCATCCACAATCCCGAGGTCAACGATCAGATCCGCGCGATGGACATCAAGTTCCTTTCCGGCAAGGAAAAGAACGCGGACATTGACGACCTGCGCAAGGACGACATTGTGATCATTCCGGCTTTTGGCGCCGAAGTATCCACCATGGAAAAACTTCGCGCGAAGGGGTGCCAATTTGTGGACACCACCTGCGGCGACGTGATGAGTGTTTGGAAGCGCGTGCGCCAATACGCGAACGACAGCGTCACCAGTATTATTCACGGCAAAGCGTGGCACGAAGAGACCAAGGCGACGAGTTCGCGGGCGACGGCTAGCGGCAAAGGGCATTATCTGGTCGTGTTCACTCTCGCCGAGACGGATTACGTTTGTAATTACATCCTTCAGGGTGGCAACAAGCAGGAGTTCCTGGAGAAGTTTCGCGGCGCTTACTCGCCCGGATTCGATCCCGACCGCGACCTGCAGGCCATCGGCGTCGCCAACCAGACCACCATGTTGCGCGGCGAGACCGAAGACGTGCAGCGGCGTCTGCGCGCGGCGATGGAACAGAAGTTTGGCAAAGAGGAGCTGGAAAAGCATTTCCGTTTTTTTGATACGATTTGCGGTGCGACCCAAGACCGTCAGGACGCCTTGCAGAAGCTGCTGGCTGAGCCGCCCGATTTGCTGATCGTGATTGGCGGCTACAATTCCTCCAATACATCGCATCTCGCCGAAATGGGGGAAGCGAAACTGCCTACCTATTTCATCAAAAACGCGCAGAAGATGGTGTCCGACAAAAACATCTTGCACTACAACCTGCACCAGCAGGAGGAAGTCGAGACGCGCGATTGGCTGCCGGCCGGCGATATCACCGTCGGCGTCACCGCTGGCGCTTCCTGTCCGAACAACCTGATCGAGGACACAATCCGCCGCCTGTTCGAGCTCCGCGGGATTTCGGTGACGGAGCTATTGGCTAACTAAATTTTTAATTTCCAATTTTTAATTTTTCATTTGCATGCCGGTGACGCGGGTCGAACTTGAGCAGCGCGAACGGCAAATTCTCGCCCCGTACGCTCAGTTCAGTGCGGACACCCGCGGCCGAATCCACGAGGAAGCTCTGCCCGAATGGCGGACGCATTACCAGCGCGACCGCGACCGCGTGATTCATTCGCGCGCCTTTCGCCGCCTTGAATATAAGACACAAGTTTTCCTGAACGGCACTGGGGACCACCTCCGCACGCGCCTCACACACACGATGGAAGTGGCCGGAATCTCGCGCAATATCGCGCGCGCGCTTGGCGTGAACGAAGACCTTACCGAGGCCATTTCGCTCGCGCACGATCTTGGCCATTCGCCCTTCGGGCACAAGGGCGAGGATGAGCTCAACGAGCTGATGAGTAAGCACGGTGGGTTCGAGCACAATCGCCAGAGCTTGCGTGTGGTGGATTTCATCGAGCAAAAATATCCGCGCTTCCCCGGCCTCAATCTTACATGGGAAGTGCGCGAAGGACTGGTGAAGCACCTCACCAGCTACGACCACCCCTCGCCGTACGGTCTTCCTGGAGTCCAGGCTACAGCGTGCCCATCACTCGAGGCGCAGGTCGCGAATATCGCCGATGAAATCACCTATTACACGCACGACCTCGACGATGGCCTCACAGCGCGCTTGTTCGTCGAAGAACGTCTTCGCAACGAAGTGAAGATTTGGGCCGAGGCCGCGCGCTGCGTGACCGCTGAACATGGCGATTTGCCCGACGAATCACGCCGTTACTTTATCATTCGTTGCATCATCGATTCGGAGGTCAAAGATGTCGTTAACACGACGGAAGCCAATTTGAAAGCCGCCGGGATCAAGAGCGCTGACGAGGTGCGGGCGCATCCGACGCATCTAGTCCAATACAGCGAGCAACTCGCGCGCGCCAATACCGAACTCCGCGAGTACCTTTACAAGAATCTATACTTCAATCCGGAGGTCCACGAACCGAACCGCCGCGCCGTGCGCATGCTCGAAGAACTTTTCAAGTACTACGTCGATCACCCGAATGAAATCGGGGAAACCTATCGCAAGCGGGCGAAAGAAGACGGCTGGCCGCGCGCTGTTTGCGATTATCTCGCGGGAATGACCGATCGCTATGCGGTCCTCGAACACCAGCGCATCTTCGCCTGGCGGCCTTGATCCGGCGCTTCCGCGGATCGGCCTTTCTGCCGGCGGTGAATTGGTATGAAGAAGACGAGCCGTTGTGCTGTGAACAACGAGATTCGAGCAACTTTCGCGCCGGATCGCGGGAAATGCCATTTCTATGAAAGGTTTGCCTGGGACGCCGCGTTATCTTGTTATGACAACCGGCTCCGAGCTTTGCCTTAGTCACCGGGTTTTAATTCTAATGCGCTGCACGTTGGGTCTGTTGCTGCTCGCCTCTCTTTCGGTATTGGCCACGGACCGCGTCGACTGCGGATGCGCCAAAACCGGTGGCTATATCGACCCTCTCACAGGGGCCGAACCTGCAGTCATCCCCACCTCCTACAACACGGGAATCTCACCAGGCGGAGTTTACCGCGTCACCGTGACAGGTCAGTATCCTGTGAACTATGTGACCGTCAATCGCGTTTCCACCGGTGCCCTGCTGCTTCAGCAGACCACGCCTACGCCAGTGGCGTGGGGTTTTAGTCCCGATGACGATCGATTCGTGCTGCAATATCCCACCGGGCCCAACGGCTCACTCCACAACGTTTTCCTGTACAATCTCGCTGGAAGCACGCCTAACCAGGCCATCAAATCTTTCGCGCAATCGATAGGCAGCGCGCGCACCATTTTCAGCCCTTCCCGCCGGTTTTTTTTATACGCGGCAATTACCGCACCGGCGCATGCTCTCCTGAACATCGTTGAAGCCAGCAGCGGAACACTCGCGTTCCAGAGCGAATTCACCTTCAGCTCGGCCCCCGGTTCATCGGAGGACAATTACGGCTCAGTAGGATGGGGCTTCAGTCCTGATTCGTACGACAGAACTTTCGTCTATGCCTGGGTGAGTGGCGCCAATAGCGTGCAATTCAACATGGTGAACCTGGAAAAGAATCTCGCTACCGGCACCTCAGCCGCAGAGGTCCACGACGAGACCATCTTGGATATATCCGCTTTCTGGCAATTTAGCCCGTGCGGCGACCTGCTTGGCCTTGCCCGCCAGCCAAACCTGAGCCAGGCCCGTGTCGATCTCTGGCGCACGATCGACGGTACGCGTGTGGCCAGTCCTTATCAGGATTTTGCCTTTGCGGCGGTTGCGATGAGGTCTACTGCCTTTTCCCAAATCGCCAATGTCGGGGGGACCGATTACCTCATGGCTACCAATTCGGCTAGCGCTTCGTGTACTTTCACGCCGCCCACGAACGATCCACCCGTAGCGGCTTTCACGATCCCGCCGCTCATTCGGCAATACGTCGACGTTACGTTTACTGATCAAAGCACGGACTCTGATGGCGACGTGGTGTTGCGGCTGTGGAACTTCGGTGACGGAACGACTTCTTCCGAGCAGAACCCGACCCACAACTATTCCTCAGCGGGAACCTTCAACGTTCGGCTACAAGTCATGGATGATCAGGGACAACTCGACACAGTCGTGCGAAGGGTAACTGTCCTGTCCAATTCGCCGCCTCATGCGAGCTTCACGTTTACGCCTACAAACCCAGTCGCACGTGACATCGTGACGTTTACAGATACGTCGACGGACGATGATGGGATCCGCGGCCGCTTTTGGTCCTTGGGGTCAACCGACCCTGTTGTCCAACGAAAGGTTTGCGGCAGTATTGATGTAAGCCTCACCGTTTATGACCGGGCAGGGCAATACGACACGATTACTCAAACGATTCCCGTGTCAGCGCCGCCCAATCCAGTGATCGTTGTTCCACCAGGAGGCGACTTGGCAGCCGCTGTGGCGCTGACATGTCCGGGCGATGTGATTCAACTTGCAGCCGGCACTTATGTTGGCGGTATCCACCTCGTGGATCTCACGCTGCGCGGCATCGGTGCGGGCCAAACCATCGTCTCAGGTGTCGGGACGAACGAAAACCGCGGCCGGGTGATATGGAGCGACCCTTCCCGCTATTTTACCAATACAATCAGTGATCTCACTATCACGGGTGGACGCGAGGATGGCTGTGGCCTTTATGTCGGTCAGTATGGAGGCGGGTTGACCCACGGCTTAAGCCTGAATATCAGCGGAAATACGGGCTTTGGGGGCATCTACACCTATGGCAATAATTCAGTTTTGGAACTGCGGTACTCAACTGTCGTCTCGAATGTCAACACGCGCGGCTTCGGCGCTGGAGGAATCACTATCGATTGTTGCGGGAAAGGCATCATTAAAGACAGCGAGATCGCGTTCAACATCTCCACCAACGCCGAGAACGAGCGTATCGTCGCCGGCGGCATTGCTGATTTGGAAGGCGAGCGCGTCCTTCTCGTCGGAAATTATGTTCATCATAATCTCACCTCCGGGAATGGAGGTGGCCTATCGCTCGGCAGTTGGGGTGGCCAGGACCTCGTCGCCAATAATCGCTTCGTTGACAATTCCGCTGCCAGCGGTGGCGGCGTGTTCGTTTGGGGTGGTGAAGGAATTATTTTTGGCGGGAATCTAGTGGCTCGCAATCTGGGCGGCGGAATTGCCGATAATTCTTATCCGAGCCCAGGAAATCCAAGCCCGCTACTTCTTTTCAACTCAACCGTCGCCGACAACATCGGCCCGGGTCTAGTCACAGGCAACCAAGGTACCAACCTGTTCCTCGGTGCTGCTATCTTCAATTCCATTATTGCAGGCAACACCACGAACGTAGTTGGCAGTCCGTCCAGTAATTCGAGTCATTCGCTTATTGGCAGCGCTCCCGCGTTCCAGGCAATCGACGATTACCATCTCCCGCCCGGGTCGGGCGCAATTGACGCCGGTGACAATGGTCTCATTCCCCAGGCATCTTCTCTTCCCGACCTGCTCGCCCTCGAACCCGACCTGACCACAATCCTTGGCCACGACATCGACGGAGATCCGCGCATCGTCGATGGCGACCACGATGGCACCGCCACCGTCGAGATTGGTTATGATGAATTCGCCGCAGCACTGCTTAGCTTGCACATTGAACGTTCCGGGACTGATGTCGTGCTCTCCTGGACGCCGCCCGAGGCCATATTGCAAGAGGCATCTAGCCTTAATGGCACATGGCAAGACGTGTCGCCGCACCCGGCGACTCCTTATACCCTGCATTCACCAAGCAACGTCCGCTTCTATCGCCTTCGCCGATGATTCGCCGAGCCACGAATGCAGCGTCCCTGGTCCGGTGAGCTGCGCATCGCACCCAGCATGACAGCGGGTGGCGTACAGCAAACTCTCCGTGCCGAAAGCCGCCGCATAACTCGCGCGCGTGTCATCCACACCCTTGGGCGAATCTTAGGTTCTAGTATTCGTCGTCCGCGTATTCGAGCACGCGGAGGATGCGATTGAAGGCGTCGTAGAGATCGGCGTTATTGCGGAGATCGAGGGTATAGCGCCCGGCGACATTGACAAGAGATCGCGCGCTTGCGTCATTGAAGAGCGCGTTGGCGATCCTTTGTTTATGATGCGTGCGCGGCACGATGTTATAATCGGCGACAGTTAGTGAGCACAAAAATTGGCTGTCGATCGCCAGCGCCCGAATGGGCCGGCCGAGGCGATTGGTGCCGGGAATTTCCAAACGCGTCGAATCTGGTTCGTTTGCGGGCGTGTAAAACAGCGTTGTAACGCCGCCGTGGCGATAATAGTAGCTGCCCTGCGCCTGACTGACACCGACCTTCTCCAGTTCCGCATCGGTATCGAGCGTCTGGTCGGTTCCGGGACAGAACAACACTTTAGGGGTGTGTGCCAATTCATCTTTGAGCATCAGCCCCAGGGCGACTGGAGCGCCGCTGCGCAAGGAGATCAGGCTCGTGGGCGAACCTGTCGACGGATAAAACTCGGCCGGGTGAGTGAACGCCGGAGCGACAGGCCCGTAGGGAATGCGCCCCTCGTGGTCGTTGGCGTAGAGATGAATCGCTACGCCAATCTGCCGCAAGTTCGAAAGGCAGGCGGCCTTTTTTCCCGAATTCTTCGCCGTGCTCAGCACCGGGAGCAACACGGCCGCGAGGATCGCAATGATCGCTATGACGACCAGCAACTCGATTAATGTGAAACCGCAGCGCGATTGACCCTTTGTGCTTGCGGAGTATCCCATGCTTACGGTGCAGTCCGAGCCTTATAGAATCGGTTATTCAGATTTACGTCGAGCACTGAAATGCTGCCGGTACTATTTGTGACCACGCCCAGCCGGCTCCAATTCGCCAAATCGCTACTCGACAGGATTTCGTAAATGCCTAGCGCGGCCTGAAGGTTAAATTGGAAGAATTGCGCGCCCGTATTGACTGCCCCATCGCGCAACACCGGATCGCGCACAATTCGAATGCGTAAGTTGTCGACGTCCCAATAGCCGCCCGTGAGGTCGAAGCTGGTCGTGGAGGCGAGTTGGACGCCGACGTGCTTTCCGGCCCATGCTTCGCCGCCTTTGACCGTGGGAACCTGCGCGTTGAAATCGGTGAAATGCGTACGCGTGGGGAACAAAGTTTCGCTATTCGTAATCGTAGTCGTGGCAACGGTGACCTTATTGCTCGCATCGTCCCGATAGTAAAAGCTGATTTCGAAGGTCGCGCCGTTAGACATTCCGCCGCCGCCGCCAAGGAGCCCCACCGTAAGATTGTATGAGTTCCCGACTTCATATTTGAGGTCGAAGTCATGCGTCGGCGCCGTCTCTGTGCCGCCGATCGAGATATAATCCTGAAAGATGGCGACATCCGGCAATGCGAACAGATAAGCCGCCTGTTTCCCGTCCATATTCTCAATATGGTCCGGACTGCCATTGGAAGTATTGACGAACTCGCCCATCAACGCGAACCAAGGGAAAACTGGATCGTTGTACCAAAACGGCTGCGGCGACTTCTCCCACGCATCCATCAACGGACTCGCGAAATCCGTTTCAGGTGATTCGAACGAATGATTCGGCACGACGCTTTCGGTCAGTCGCACATCGTCGATGTCCCAATAACCGGCGGCCAAATCAAAAGCCACGGTCGAGGCCAGCCGAATCCCGACGTTCTTTCCAGCCCATGCATCGCCCGATTTGACCTGCGGCACGCGCGCTTGAAAATCCACAAAGTGTGTGTGATTCGGAAATACTTCAGGCGTATTCGTGATCGTTGTGGCTGCGACCGTGACGATGTTGCTCGATGCATCGCGGTAATAAAGGCTGATCTCGAACGTCGTCCCATTCGACATGCCGCCACCGCCACCGAGCAGGCCCACGGTAAGCGCGTACGATTTGCCCATTTCAAACTTCGTGTCGAACTCATGCGTCGGTGCAAGGTCGCCACCACCGACGGAGTTATGATCCTGGAAAATCGCAACGTCAGGCACAGCGAACAGATAAGCTCCCTGGTGGCCTTCCATATTATCGATATGGTCGGGACTGCCATTCGAGGTGTTCATGAACTGGCCCATCAGCGCAAACCAGGGGAAGATGGGATCATTATACCAAAAGGGCTGCGGCGCCTTTTCCCACGCGTCCATCAATGGGCTGGCGAAATCCGTCACCGGGGACTCAAAAGATGAATTGGGAACCACGCTTTCGCTTAGCCGCACATTGTCCGCATCCCAATAGCCGCCGACCATATCAAAGCCGACCGTGGACGCCAGTTGCACGCCAATGCGTTTGCCGGCCCAAGCGTCGGTCGCATGAACAAACGGGATGCGGACCTGAAAATCGATGAAGTGCGTTCGGGTCGGAAATAATTCAGGCGTGTTCGTGATGGTTGTGGCCGCGACAGTGACCATATTGCTCGCCGCGTCGCGAAAATAGAGGCTGATTTCAAACGCAGCGCCATTGGACATGCCGCCGCCGCCTCCGAGCACGCCGACGGTTAGGGTGTACGACTTTCCCGCTTCGAATTGCGCATTGAACTCGCGCGACGGGATCGAATCGGTGCCTGAAATTGAGTTGTAGTCTTGAAATATTGCGACCTGCGGCACGGCGAACAAATACGCTCCTTGTCGCCCATCCATGTTATCGATGTGGTCCGGGCTGCCGTTGGACGTGTTCAGGAATTGGCCCATCAGCAATGGCCACGGGAACACCGGGTCATTGTACCAGACAGGCTGCGGCGCTTTCTGCCAGCCGACCATCTCGGGACTGGCGAAATCCGTCGGGGGCGACTCGAAAGAGCCGTTCGGAATAAAAATAGATGCGGCCTGCACTTGCAAAATGCCAGCGAGGATTACAACCAGGCGAGAAACACACTTCAACATATACTATACGGCGAGATGCTACCGAACCTGCCCAAAATTCACAAGCGGCGAACACTGGCAGTATGGACTGCGGTGGCAGAGCGAAGCGGCGACACCGCTTTCCATTCGCCATTCATCCTATTAGACGCGTGGATCTCAGCCCCGGCACACTGCAGCCAAAGCGGTGTCGCCGCTGACTCTGCCACCGCAATCCATAAGCGGGGACAGAAGCTCTTCAATTGCGATCCTTCAGTAAACCGAGATGTGCCGGAAGGCTTGTCGGTTTGACTTCCCCTCTCCATTTTCCTAGAGTTCGTGCGATGTCTGGCCCCGCACGTGGAACGCCCATTGCTCTTTAACGCACCCGCATGCGCGTTTTGATCGCCACAGTTACGGCCGGCGCCGGCCATTTGCAGGCCGCCGCCGCCCTCGAGGAAGCCTGGCGTAAGCTCCGCCCGCGCGACAGCGTCCAAAAACTCGACGTGCTGGACTTCACGCCGAAGCTTTACCGCACCTTTTACGTCGAGAGCTACCTCAAGATCATTGAGCACGCGCCGGAGCTTTGGGCGCACGTTTTCAAGAAGACCGATAATCCGGCGCTCGTGAAAAAACTCACGCGCGGCCGCCGCATGCTCGCGCAAATCACCACCATGAAGTTCGCCCGCCGCATCCAGGAATGGGCGCCCGAAGTCGTTTTGTGCACGCATTACCTGCCGCTGGAGATTATGGGCCGCGTCACGGCCGAGAACGGCACCGGCGATTCCACCTTTATCGTGAGCACCGTGACGGACTTTGAAGCGCACGCGCTCTGGATGGAAGCCGCCGTCGATTTGTATTGCGTTGCCGCGGAAGAAACCAAAGGCCGGCTCGTCGCGCGTGGGGCTTCGCCGGACAAAGTGGCGGTCACCGGTATTCCGATCTCTTCCCGCTTCGCGGCGCGGCCGAATCCGGCAGCCATCCGCAAGCGCATGGGTTTGCGTGACGATCTCCACACGATTCTCGTGCTCGGCGGCGGCTTCGGCATGGGCCCCGTCGCTGAGATTCTCGGCGAGCTAAACAAAGTTCCCAAGCCCATCCAAATTCTGGTCGTGTGCGGCAGCAACCAGGAGCTTCGCCGCGAGCTGGCGCTGCTCGATCGCATCCAGCCAACGCATGTCTTTGGCTTCGTTCAAAACATGCAGGAGTTGATGGCCGTCTCCGACGTCGTGATCACCAAGCCCGGCGGTCTCACTAGCTCCGAGGCCCTCGCGATGGGCAAGCCCTTGTTCATTTTGAATCCGATCCCCGGTCAGGAAGCCGCCAACAGCGATTTCCTGCTGCAGAACGGCGCGGCGATGAAGGCCAATCGCCTGGAGGATCTGCCGTTCCGCCTCGACAAGCTGCTCGGCTCCGCGCGCCTCGCCGAAATGGCCGCCGCCGCCAAAAAGCTCGGACGGCCCCACGCGGCGACGGACATCTGCCGCGAAGTCCTCAATCGACTCAAAGCTCCAATTTTCAGGGGCCAAGGTCCAAAGAAGCTCCAGGTCGCAATTCCCGACTGATTGGGCGACCTGAGCTTCAACAGAAGGTCGCGAAGGACGCAAAGGTCCACGGGCTAACATGTCAGAGAACGGTCCGGACGCGCTATAAAGTGTCCGGTTCTCCGCTGTTTTCAGTGGAACTGGAGGCTGTAGGCTCCGGGACATGACGCCTGAAAAGTTGTTTCATGAACTACTGGGACTGGGTTTAAACTGGCAGGTTACCGAAAGCCGCTTTGAGC
>Ga0066710_100002236_pt1 | contig 15429 bp, 13 predicted proteins | sample GraSoiAngelo_159_FD_79666 | JGI IMG/M metagenome (GOLD analysis project Ga0066710, IMG submission 79666) | Grasslands soil microbial communities from the Angelo Coastal Reserve, California, USA - 14_1009_16_40cm | ecosystem: Environmental > Terrestrial > Soil > Grasslands | place: USA...
CCATTCCCTTCATCAATCCCCCCCGGAACGCGTCGCCCACACCCGTCGGGTCGGCGATGCGCCGCGGCGGGACCGCGGCCACCTTCGTCGCACCCTCGCGCGTCGTGACCACCGAGCCCCGCTCGCCATGGGTGACGACCAGCGCCTCGCTGCGCGCGAGGATCGCCGCTTCGTCGAGGCCGGTCTTCTGCTTGAGCAGCTCCAGCTCGTAGTCGTTGCACACCACGAGCGTGGCGCCGACCAGACCGTCCTTCAGCTCCTCGCCGGACATTCGCGCGCACTGTTGCCCCGGATCGAAGATGTACGGAATGGCGAGCGTACGGCACTCCTCCGCGAATTGCACCATCGCCGCCGGATCGTTGGGCGAGATGATCGCGAGCCCGCAATCCTCCACGCTGCGCATCGACAGCCCGCCGGCGTCGGCCATGGCGCCGGTGTAGAACGACGCGATCTGGTTGTTATGATCATCGGTGGTACAGAAGAACGACGCGGTGAACTTGCCGGCCACCTGCTTGATGTGGGTGGTGTCTATGCCGGCCGACTCGAGCCATTCCCGATACTCGCCGAAGTCTTCGCCGGCCGTCGCCAGGATGAGCGCGCGCTCGCCGAGCAGCGCCAGCGTGTAGGCGATGTTCGGCGCGCACCCGCCCCGCCGCTTGTCCATCGAGTCGACCAGAAAGCTCAGGCTGAGGCGATTGAGGTGATCCGGCAGAAAGTGCTCGGTGAATCGCCCGGGAAAGGACATCAGATAGTCGAAGGCAATCGATCCGGTGACAACGATGTTCATGCGGGCCTCATCGGGGACTGGGGCTTCAGGTATCTTCCGACGATCGGACCCAGCTCTTCCAAGACCGACGCGGGGACGTGCTCGGGCGGCGTGATCAGGGCCGTGGACAACGCGTCCTTGCAGGCGCACTGACGGGGGCCATCGATCCGGGACACGGCTTCGGCAATGGTCTTCTGGGCGATCGCGGAGTTCTGCCGCAGGTTGGCCACGATCAAATCGACGGTCACCGAATCGTGGTCCGGGTGCCAGGAGTCGTAATCGGTGACGAGCGCCAGCGTCGCGTAGCAGATCTCGGCTTCACGAGCGAGCTTGGCTTCCTGGAGATTCGTCATCCCAATCACGTCCATCCCCCACGACCGGTACAAGCGCGACTCGGCCAGCGTCGAAAACTGCGGCCCCTCCATGTTGACGTAGGTGCCGCCCCGGTGGACGGTCGCCCCCACGTGGGCGGCCGAGTCGGCGGCAATCGCCGACAGGGTGCCGCACACCGGGTGCGCAAAAGAAATGTGCACGACCAGCCCGCGCCCGAAGAACGTGCTGACCCGCTTCGTCGTCCGGTCGAAGAACTGGTCGGGGACAAGAATGTCGAGGGGCTTGTACGCCTCCTTCAAGCTGCCCACCGCGCTGGCCGACAGGATGCGCTCGACGCCCAGCAACTTGAAACCGTAGATATTGGCCCGGAAGTTGAGCTCGGTCGGCATGATCCGGTGGCCGACGCCATGGCGGGCCAGAAACGCGACGCGCTTCCCACGGAGCGTGCCAAGAATGTATGGACACGACGGGTCGCCGAACGGCGTGGAAATGCGCTGCTCTTCGCGATCGGTCAGCTCGGCCATGTCATAGAGCCCGCTACCGCCGATGATGCCGATCCCTGCCGTCGCCGTCATGCGCCTCCCGCTGGCTGTTTCAACTCCACCAACACCCCGTGCGCGCTCGAAGGATGAATGAACGCGACCAGCGCACCTTCGGCGCCCCTTCGCGGCTGCTCGTCAATCAGGCGGACGCCGCGCGCTTTCAGCTGGGCCAGCGCCGCGGCCACGTCGTCCACGCGGAGGGTGATGTGGTGCAGGCCGGGGCCGCGCTTGCTGAGATACCGCGCAATCGGGGAGGTGTCGGCCGTCGCCTCGAGCAACTCGAGACTCGTCTCGCCTGCGCTGATGAAATGCGCACGGACCTGCTGCGTACCAACCTCCTCGGACGCCTCCACCTCGAGGCCGAGCGTGCGATAGAAGTCCGTGGCCGCCTGGATATCGGCGACCGCGATGCCGACGTGGTCGAGTACCGCCCTCATAATCGTGTGTCTCTCACGTTTCGCATCAACGCCCCTGAATGGCACCGGACAGCGCCCTCGTCACGAGCTGCCCCGCCGCCGTGTAGGGGTCGAGCTCTCGCCGGGCGATTCGATCGACGACCGCCGCGAGCTCGTCCTTCCCCAAGACGTGGCGCTCGAGGTACGCCAAAAACCGCTCCGAGACGAGCTCGCGCAGCCGATACTCGCCGCGGGCGCGACGCCGCGCCGACTGCCGCGAGGTTTCGTGTGCCCTGAAACGATCGATGGCGTCGACCAGCTCCGTGATACCTCGGCCCCGAGTCGCGACGGTTGTTACGACCGGGGGTCGCCATTCCTCCGATCCGTACGAACGGAGGGCCAACGTGGCCTCGACGCCCGCAACCAGTCGATCCGCGCCCTCCCGATCGGCTTTGTTCACGACGAAGATATCAGCGATCTCCATGATGCCGGCCTTGAGTGCCTGCACCTCGTCGCCCGTACCTGGTACCAGAACGACGATTGACACGTCGGCCGTCCGGATGATGTCCACTTCGTCCTGACCGACGCCCACAGTTTCGATCAGGACGACGTCCCTCCCCGCGGCATCAAGTACCACCACCGCGTCGCTCGTTGCCCGTGCGAGCCCACCGAGATGTCCCCTCGTTGCCATGCTCCGGATGAACACCCCTTCGTCGCCGGTGTGCGACTGCATCCGCACCCGGTCGCCGAGGACCGCCCCGCCCGTGAACGGGCTGCTGGGGTCGACCGCCAGGACGCCGATCGTTCGTCCCCTGGCTCTGAGCTCACGGATGAGCCCGTCCACAAGCGTGCTCTTACCGGCGCCCGGAGGGCCGGTGACGCCGACCAGATACGCCCGGCCGGTGTGCCCGAACAGATCCGGGACGAGGTCCTGACCGGCGGGATCCTCGTTCTCGATCAGAGAGATGGCGCGGGCAATGGCTCTGGCCTCTCCGGCGAGGACGCGGTCGAGGAGACTCGGTGTCACTGACGGGCCAGGATCTGGCGGGCGATGACGAGACGCTGGATCTCACTCGTGCCCTCGCCGATCGTCGTGAGCTTCACATCGCGGAAGAACTTCTCGGCCGGATAGTCCTTCACGAACCCGTAGCCCCCGTGAATCTGGACGCAGTTGTCGGCGGCCTTCACGGCGATTTCGCTCGCATAGAGCTTCGCCATCGACGAAGCGAGCGTAGTGCGGGCACCTTGCTCCTTCAGATGCGCGGCACGATAGGTGAGCAGCCGGGCGGCTTCGATCCGGGTCGCGTCATCAGCGAGCTTCCACTGCACGGCCTGGAACGTGCCGATCGCCTTGCCGAACGCCTTGCGCTCCTGTGCGTACCGCAGGGCGGCCTCGTGTGCGCCCTGGGCCAGACCAACCGCGAGCGCGGCGATGCCGATCCGCCCCGCGTCGAGCACCTGCATCGCGTTGACGAAGCCGTCACCTTCGGCTCCGAGCATCTGTGCAGCGGGCACCGCGCACTGCTCGAACAGGACTTCGCACGTTTCGCTGGCGCGCATGCCTAGCTTGTCTTCCTTCTTGCCCGCGGCCATGCCGGGCGTGCCCTTCTCCACGATGAAGGCCGAAATGCCCTTCGATCCGGCGGCTTTGTCGGTCACCGCCATGACAACGAGAATATCGCCCGTCCGGCCGTGCGTCGTGAACGCCTTTGAGACATTCACGACCCAGCAGGCGCCAGTCCGGACGGCGGTCGTTCTCATGCTCGCCGCATCGCTGCCCGATGAGGACTCGGTCAGCGCCCAGGCTCCCAGCTTCTCGCCCCGCGCGAGCGGCGTCAGATAGGCCCGCTTCTGTTCGTCGGTGCCGAACATGAGGATATGCGCGGCGCATAGTCCGTTATGTGCGGCCACAGACAAGGCGACGGCTGGATCGACCCGCGCCAGCTCTTCGATACAGATGCAGTAGTCGATCACCGACAAGCCCGCTCCACCGTACGCCTCGGGCACCTGAATACCGAGCAGACCGAGCGAGGCCATGCGGGGCACGATTTCGACAGGGAAATGTTGGGCTTCGTCCCATTGGCGGACGTGGGGACGGATCTCGGTTTCGGCGAATTGCCTCACGCTGCTGCGGAGGAGCCGCTGTTCCTCGGCGAGGCGGAAGTCCATCCACCTGAACTGTACCACCGCGCGTCTCCGCGACGAAAGTCGAGAACCGGGCGTCGTAATATCATCGGTCTCAGGAGTCTTGCTGCACAGAAGCTCAGTCGTCGGACTGCTCGCAGCGGCGGCCCTTGCAGTGGCAACGCCGGCGCGGGCCGACCTGACGGCCTTCATTGGGTCGACGACAACGCCTGTCAATCGGCTGGCGCGCGGCTTTGCCGCTGGCGCCGGACTGCTCGTGGTCGGGTGGGAAGTGGAGTACGCCTATACCGTGGAGGACCCGCTTGTCGCCGCGCCCTCGGAGCGGACAGTCATGGGCAACGTGCTCTTTCAAACGCCGATTGCCATTCACGGCTTTCAGCCGTACGCCACGGCGGGATTGGGCTGGTACAGGGAGACACTCGGCACATATGAGCGGACGGGATTCGCCCCCAACACGGGGTTTGGCGTGAAAGTCACGCTCTTCGGTCCGATCCGACTGCGGGTGGACTACCGAGCGCTGAGGCTGGGGAGCGGTGCGCTGTACTCTCCAGCGCACCGCATCTACGCGGGACTGAACTTGAAGTTCTAAGCCGCCGATTGCCGCCTATTTCATGTGCATGAGCGTCGTGAGGTTCAGGAGGTTGCCGGCGGGTGTGCCAAACACGTCAGCGTACTTCTTGTAGAGATCGTTGGTCTCGGCCGGGGAGAAGCCCTCCGCCAGGATGGTCGACACTGTATAGTCGGCGCCCTTCACGACCGGGTCAATCACGGTCACATAGATGGCCGTGCCTCCAGCACCCTGCTCGCCAGCCTTGAACACCTTCCAGCCGGCCGCCTGCTGTTTTCGCTCGGGTTTGTCGCTCTTGTTCAGGGCCTCCTTGAGCTTGGCCATGATCATCTCGAAGTCGGCCGTCTTGTCCGCCTTGACGAAGTTCAGCAGCACCGCGCCGTCGGTGCCGAGCACGTACGGGTTCTTGGCCGCCTGCGCCTGCTGCGGCGGGGCCGCCTGGCCCTTCGCGGGAGCACCCACGAACAACCACCCTGCGATAACAACAAGAGCCGCTCCTGCTGGCCAGCGCCCGGCTGCCGGCACGTGAATTCGAAACATCGAGGCCTCCTTCGCGAAAGGATGGTTACTGTAGCGTACTCGGGGGACTACACGAAAACCGTCATCACCTCGTGGGCAAGAAGCATTCCACGCCTGCTCAGGCGCAGCCGTTCGCCCATCGTCTCCAGCAGTCCGCCGTCGGCAAAAGGCGCGAGCGCATCTCGATACCGTTCGAGCACGTCCACTCCGTAGCGCGCCCTGATGGCGAGGGTGTCCACCCCCTGGGTCAGTCGCAGCCCCGTGAACAGGGCATCGCCCAGGCGCTCGTCCTTGGTCATGCGTCGAACGTCGACTGCCGTTGAGACCCGCCGCCGCAAACACTCGAGATACTCCTCGATGCCGGCGACATTCTTCCACCGAATCCCGCCTTCCGTCGAGTGCGCGCCGCAGCCGAAACCAATCCAAGCGCCGTCGCTCCAGTACTTCAGGTTATGCCGCGACTGACGGCCCGGTCGGGCCACGTTCGAGATCTCGTACTGCAGGTACCCAGCCTGGTCAAGCCTGTCCTTCGCCAAGAGATACATCTCGGCGACGTCATCGTCGGGGGCCTGGGACCACGCCGAACGTGCCATGGTGTCTTTCAACGGCGCGTTCGGGTAGATTTCGAGCATGTAGAGGGAAAGATGTTCCGGGGCGAGGTCGATGGCCTGATCCACGGAGTCGAGCCATTCGTCCACGTGTTGCGAGGGCAGCCACATCATCAGGTCGAGGCTGACGTTGTCGAAGCCCGCGGTTCTTGCTTCGCCGTACGCGGCCTTGGCACGCTCGGCCGAATGGAGCCGGGACAACCGCGCCAGCTCGGCGTCCCGAAACGACTGCACGCCGAAGCTCACGCGATTCACCCCCGCCTGCCGGAAGGCCTTGAGCGTGGTCTCCGAAACGCTTTCCGGATTGGCTTCGAGAGTCACCTCGGCATTCGCCGACAGCGAGAAGGTCTGGCGACAGGATTCGATGAGCGCGGCAATCTCGTCCGGCTGCAGCAGCGACGGCGTGCCGCCGCCAAAGTAGATGGTGTCGGCCCCTCGTTCACGATAGGGCGACTCGTGTATCTCGTTGCGCAGGCCATCGAGGTAGCGGGTCTTCGTCGCTTCGTCGAACAGACCGCGGTTGAAGTTGCAGTAGTTGCAGATCGCCGAGCAGAACGGAATGTGGACGTACAGGCCGAGCATCAGGAACCCGCCCGGCCTCCGGGCCACTTCAAGTCGGCCCGACCGTCCCGAGTCTGACCGTCGCGAAGCTGCGCCCGCGCCTGTCGGCCTCCGCGCGGCGACGCGAGGGGAGTTTTTCGACGGACCTTCCAGAGCGCAATGAGGTCGTCGACTCCGCCGTTGGCGGGTAGTTCACGGTAGTCGGCGCCATCGAGCTGGACGAAGTCACACATCTCGTGGAGGCGCGACCGCATGCGAAAACCGATGCGAAACAGCAGCGCGTTGGGGTCGGTGTCGTCGGGAATGTCCGGGTAGTTCGATGTGAAGAGCGTCAGCCGTTTTTCGTTGTAACGGATCGTGACGATGAGGTTCAGCGTCTCCTCGACCCACTCCGACGTCTTCTCGGCGCCAAGATCGTCGAGGACGAGCAGCTCGGCGGTCATGACCGGCCGCAGCACCTCGATCTCGGTCGTGCGGATCGACGGGTCGTAGGTGGCGCGAATGACGCGCAGCAAATCCCGCGTGTCGTAGAAAAGGCCCCGGGCGCCAGACGCCTGGACGACCTGTCTGAGGACCGCGACAGCGAGATGGGTCTTGCCGACGCCGGGCTGCCCTTCCAGGAAGAGTCCCTTGGGCACCGCGGGAAACTGTTCGGCCACGCGACGGGCGTGGTCGGCCGCGCGTTCCAGCGACTCGTTGTAGGCGGCGAAGCTGTCGATCGTGCAGTGCCGATATCGCTGCGGGATGTTCGCGTCGGTGAGCCGTTGACGGCCGACCCGATCGCGCCAGCAGTCGCATCGCGCCACCGTGCGGACACCGCCGCGCTCGACAGGCTTCCAGCCCGTGTCGTCGCACCATTCACAAGGCATGTACGCGACCGAAGGAAGAGCCGAGTATATCAGCGACTGGACGCGCGCGGGCTGTCGGGTTCCTTCTTACCTGAGCCTTGCGGCGTCGTGCGGACCAGATCGGTCGGCAACGACTTCACGAGCGCGGTCGAGAGCCGCTGCTCCCAGTCGTCGAGGCCGCGGGCGAGCTCGCGCTTGACGTACTCCATGAAGTCGTTCACTTCATGCTGCATGCGCTCGATCTTCTTGCGCATGTTGAGGATGATCTCCACGCCGGCCAGGTTCACGCCGAGATCGCGCGTGAGGGAGAGGATGGTCTCGAGCTGCTCCAGATCCTCCTCTGAATAGAGACGGGTGTTGCCGTCGGTGCGGGACGGCTTCAGCAGCCCCTCGCGCTCGTACAGGCGCAGCGTCTGCGGGTGGATGTTGTACTTCTGCGCCACCGCACTGATCATGTAATACGCTTTGCCGGTCTTCTTCATGGCCCCTGTCGGATCAGCTCTCGCCTCACGTCTTCGTTGTTGAGACGCCCGAATTCTCTCAGCAGCTCTTTCGATCGCTCGTCGAGCAACCGTGGCAGCACCAGCCGTACTTCGACGATCAGGTCGCCGCGTCCGCCGTCGCGCGCCGACGGTGCTCCACGCTCGCGGAGTCGAAAGCGCTGGCCCGACTGGGTGCCCGGCGGGACGCGCAGCCGCGCCGTCCCTTCGAGTGCAGGCACGTCCACCCTGGCGCCGAGCGCCGCTTCGTGAACCGCAATCGGCACCACGACGTGGAGATCGTCCCCTTCCCGCGTGAAGACCGGGTGCGGGTCAACGCGAACCGCGAGGTAGAGATCGCCGTGCTCGCCACCACCGGCTCCCGCGTGCCCTCTCCCCGGCAGACGCAGCGAGGCGCCGTCAGCAAGGCCGGGCGGCAGATCGATCGTCAGGGGTTCGGTCTGAATCACAAGCTGCCGGCCGTCACAGGCGGGACACCGGCTCTCGGATCGCCGGCCCGTGCCGTGACACTCCGAACAGGGCTTCGAGAACACCATGTGACCGCGCGTCGACTTGACGGCCCCCAGACCCTGACAACGGGTACACCGAACCTCCAAGGACGGCAGGCTGCCCAGACCGCCGCATCGGGTGCAGTGTTCGTGGCGCGTCAGCGCGAGCTGACGCTGCCCTCCCCGAAGCGCCTCTTCGAAACCCAGCACGATAGTGTGGTGAAGGTCCGCACCCCGCTCGGGCGGGGCCACCCCGCCCTTCGTGTCGCGACGAAACAGCGCATCGGCAAACAGGTCGCCGAACGTCGAGGCCGCGGCCCCAGTCGCCGTGACCGAAAAGTCGAAGCCCTCGAACCCGAAGGTGGCGCGCTCGGCGTTCCCCGACGCAAGCCCCGACGTATCGTACCGGCGGCGACGATCCGGATCGCTCAAGGTCTCGTAGGCCTGTGAGAGCTCCTGGAACTGCGCGGCGGCGACGCGGTCCCCAGGGTTCACGTCGGGATGACACTTGCGGGCCAGACGTTTGTAGGCACGCTTGATGTCATCGAGCGTCGCCGCCCGGTTCACGCCGAGGACGAGATAGAAGTCCATGATCGACCCGGATCGTTACGACTTGTCGTCGACCACCTCCGCGTCGATCACGTCGCTGCGCGGGGGTGCGGCCCCGCCGGTTGCTCCCGGAGGTGTCCCGCCCGCCGAACTGTCGCCGCCTGGACGACCGGGGTCCCCGGCCGACGCCTGCTGATACAGGCTCGCGGCCGCTTTGTGCTGGGCCTGGGTCAGATCGTCGAGGGCTCGGGTAATGGCGTCGGGGTTGCCGCCGTCGATGGCCTTCCTCAGCGCTTCGCTGGCCTTCTCGATGGCCTGCCGATCGGCGGCCGACAACTTTTCGCCCGTGTCTTTGACGAATCGCTCGGCGCCGTACACCGCCTGGTCGGCGCGATTCCGCACCTCGATTTCCTCGCGGCGCTTCTTGTCTTCGCTCGCGTGCGACTCGGCTTCTTTCATCATCCGGTCGACTTCGTCCTTGCTGAGACCGCTCGACGCCGTGATCGTGATCTTCTGTTCCTTGCCGGTGCCCAGGTCCTTGGCCTGCACGTTCACGATGCCGTTGGCGTCGATGTCGAAGGTGACCTCGATCTGAGGAAGGCCCCGCGGCGCAGGCGGCAAACCGATGAGGTGAAACTTGCCGAGGGTGCGGTTGTCGCGCGCCAGGGACCGCTCGCCCTGGAGCACGTGGACCTCGACAGACGTCTGGTTGTCGGCGGCCGTCGAGAAGATCTCGCTTTTGCGCGTTGGAATCGTCGTGTTCCTCGGGATCAGCGTCGTCATCACGCCGCCCATCGTTTCGATGCCGAGCGAGAGCGGCGTGACGTCGAGCAGCAGGAGGTCCTTGACGTCGCCGGCCAGCACGCCTGCCTGGACCGCGGCGCCAATTGCCACGACCTCGTCCGGGTTCACGCCTTTGTGGGGCTCCCGGCCGAAGAGCTCCTTGACGATCTGCTGGACCTTGGGAATCCGGGTCGAGCCGCCCACCAGGACGACCTCGTCGATCTTGGAGGTGTCGATGCCGGCGTCCGACAAGGCTTGTTTGGTCGGACCGACCGTCTTCTGCAGCAGGTCGTCCACGAGCTGCTCGAACTTGGCGCGCGTCAACTTCATCTGCAGGTGCTTCGGTCCGGTCTGGTCAGCCGTGATGAACGGGAGGTTGACGTCGGTCTCCATCACGGTGGACAGCTCCATCTTGGCCTTCTCGGCGGCCTCCTTGAGGCGTTGGAGCGCCATCCGGTCCCTGCCCAGATCGATGCCGTCGCTCTTCCGGAACTCGCCAATGATCCAGTCGATGACCCGGTGATCCAGGTTGTCGCCGCCGAGGTGCGTGTCCCCGTTGGTGGCCTTCACCTCGACCACGCCTTCTCCCACTTCGAGAATCGAGATGTCGAATGTGCCGCCGCCGAAATCGTAGACGGCGATCGTTTCGTCCTTCTTCTTGTCGAGACCGTAGGCGAGCGCCGCGGCGGTCGGCTCGTTGACAATGCGCATCACCTCGAGCCCGGCAATGTGGCCTGCGTCCTTCGTCGCCTGGCGCTGGGCGTCGTTGAAATACGCGGGAACGGTGATGACCGCCTTGGAAACCGGTTGTCCGAGGTACTCCTCGGCGGCTTGCTTCAGCTTCTGGAGCACCATCGCCGAGATCTCCGGCGGCGAGTACTCCTTGCCGTTGGCCGACACCCGCGCGTCGTTGTTCGAGGCGCGCACCACCTGGTACGGCACCATCTTCATCTCTTCGGAGACCTCGGAGAACTTGCGGCCCATGAACCGCTTGATCGAGAACACGGTGTTTTCCGGGTTGGTGACCGCCTGACGTTTGGCGACCTGGCCTACCAGGCGCTCCCCCGTCCGGGCAAAAGCCACGACAGACGGCGTCAGCCGGCTACCCTCGGGGTTGGTGATGACGACCGGCTCCCCGCCTTCCATGACCGCCACAACCGAGTTGGTGGTGCCGAGGTCGATGCCGATGATCTTGCTCATTGAGTCAGTACCTCATACATGGATTCATGCATCAGTCGATGTTGGTGTCGGCAATAGGCTGATAACATCACAATTATAAAACCTGAGTTAACTTATATCAACACTGGCCCGAGCCATCAGCCTAAGCGTCTACCTGTGAGGGGGTTGCCGTCCGCCCTCAACTGGGCCTCCCTCGTCCTGCTGGCAGCCGCGCGAGCGAACCCTGTCGGCGCTGCCGGTCCCCCGGGCGCACCGGCGAGTGAGAGGGCCCTGCTACACTGGACTAAAGAGCAGGAAACCACTTGGCTCGCTACGTCATCCGCTTCGCCCGGAGCGCGCTCATTGTCTCGCTGTTTGTCGTCGCGGCGATGGCCGGCATCCTGAGCGGCGTCCTGTTCGCCTACGCGGGGGACCTTCCCCAGGTGTCGGCGCTCGACAATTACTCACCGAGCACCATCACCCGCGTCTATGCAACGAACCATCAGTTGATCGGGGAGTTCGCCACCCAGCGCCGTGTCGTCGTTGGATACGACGAGATCAGCCCCCTGCTCCGCCAGGCCATCATCGCCACCGAGGACACCGAATTCGACCGTCACTTCGGGATCAACGTCTGGCGTATCGTCGCTGCGGCGCTCATCGACATCGTGGAGCGGCGCCGGGCGCAGGGTGCGAGCACGCTGACGCAGCAGCTGGCGCGAAATCTGAAGGATCAGTTCGGCCTGACCAACGAGAAGTCGTTCGAGCGGAAGATTCGAGAGGCCATCCTCGCGATTCAGATCGAACGTCGATACACGAAGAAGGAAATCTTCACCATCTACTGCAATCAGATGTATCTGGGCCACGGGGCCTACGGCGTCGAGGCCGCGTCACGTTTGTACTTCAACAAGTCGAACCGCGAACTATCCCTCGATGAAGCGGCGTTGATTGCCGGGCTGTTCCAGCGGCCCGAGCGTCAGAGTCCGTTCGTGGACATGAAGCGGGCCGTTCAGCGTCGCAATGTCGTGCTGCAGCGGCTGGCCGATGAGGGCTACGTCAAGCAGGCCGATGCCGACGCCGCCAAGCAGCAGCCGATCGTCACGCGCGGACAGCCGACGCAGCTGCCGGGGATCGCGCCGTTCTTCGTGGAAGACGTGCGCAAGCACCTCGAGCGTCAGTACGGCGCCAAGGCGCTCTACGAAAACGGTCTTTCCGTGACGACGACGCTCGATCCGCGGCTGCAGGAGATCGCCAACCGCGCTCTCGTCAAAGGCCTGCGCCGTCTCGACAAGCGTCGCGGGTTCCGGCGGGCGCGGCGCAACATCTTCGCAGAGGGGCTGACGCTCGACGGCTTCAAGGACGACCGCTGGAGTCGGCCGTTCTCGGTGGGCGATGTCGTGCCCGCGGTCGTCGAGTCGACCGGCAAGTCGGCCCCCGTCGGCGCCGCCCGTCTTCGCCTCGGGCGCTACCGCGCGGATCTGACGCGCGAGGGCTTCTCGTGGACGCGAAAAACATCGGCGACCGACCTGTTCAAGCCGGGCGACGTGATCGACGTCCAGATTAAGAGCGTAGACGACACGGCCGGCACCGCGGTCGTCGTCCTCGACCAGACTCCTATCGTCGAGGGGGCGCTGATTGCCATCGACCACCGCACCGGCCAGATCCGCGCCATGGTTGGCGGCTGGGACTTTGGCCGGAGCAAGTTCAACCGGGCCGTGCAGGCGTCCCGGCAGCTGGGATCGACGTTCAAGCCGATCCTGTACACGGCCGCAATCGACCGCGGATACACCGCGGCTTCGACAATCGTGGACGAGCCGGTGAGCTTTCCCTCAGGGAACGGTCAGGTCTACTCTCCTCAGAACTACGACCACAAGTTCGAAGGGTTGGTGACCCTTCGACATGCCCTGGAACAGTCACGAAACATACCGGCCATCAAGATGATGGACGCACTCGGCCCCAAGACCGTCGTCGCCTACGCCAAGCGGTTCGGGTTCGAAGAGGAGTTTCCGCCCTACCTCCCTGTTGCGCTTGGCGCCGGCGACGGCACACTGCTCGAGGTGACCAGCGCCTACACCGTTTTTCCCAATCAGGGTGTGCGCATGAAGCCCTACGGCGTGCTCACGGTGCAGGACCGCGAGGGCAACGTGCTCGAGGAGAATCGGCCGGACGCCGTAGGCGTCATCCGCACCGACACGGCATTCGTGATGACCAATCTGCTGCGCGGCGTCATACAGCGTGGGACCGGCGCCGCGGCCGCCAAGATCGACTGGCCACTCGCCGGCAAGACCGGTACTGTGGACGAGAATACCGACGCATGGTTCATTGGGTTCGATCCCGATTTGACGGTTGGCGTCTGGATTGGCCTGGACGAGAAGAAGTCGATCGGCGGCAACGAGACGGGGGCCGTCGCTGCGCTGCCGGTCTGGATGGAGTTCATGAGCGCCTACATCGACGGCCGACCCGACAAGGCGACGCCGCCACAGTTTCAGGCCCCGGGCAACATCGTGTTTCTCCCCATCGAGCGGGCGACGGGCGCGCTGACGCAGCCCGGCACGCCGGGCTCGATTTCCGAATCCTTCATCTCGGGGACCCAGCCTGGGGATCTCAACCGTCTGCAGCCTTAGCAGCCTCTGAGCGGCCTGTCCCCTGACGTGCGAGTCACGATCTGATTCTGAGGATCACTCGCCAGAGTGACTGCGCCTCGGGGAGTCCGAACGCTCTGGTGAGGATCAGGTACACGGCACCATAGGGCCCAAGCACGACAAGCGCTTCGATGATGGGATTGCTCACGGGAACGGCCCACCTGACCGCCCATGCAGACGCGGCCGCAAGGAGCGCCGCAGCCCAGAGCTTCAGAACGTAGTTGGCGCTCAACCCGCCTCCTCCGATCCGCTTCTCGAGCGAGCGACGAAGCAGGACCATCTCCACCCACCCTGCGACGCCCGCCGACGCCGTAAGGCCGGCGGCCCCCCATAGCAGGGGCAGCCCGAGCCATCGAGGCAGCGGAATGGCACAGACGTATCCCAAGACCGTCGTCAATGCGACACGGACCAAGGCGCACCGAAACGGCGTCTTGGGGTTGCCGATCGCGTACAGAGCTGACGCGTACAAACGCCCCAGTGTCGAGGCGAGGAGCCCCACGGCGGATCCCGCGAGGATGCCCCAGATGTAGACAACGTCTTCGTGTCGGAAGCGTCCCGTCTGAAGCAGCGCCGCCGCAACGACGTCGCCCAATGCGAGGAACGCGACCGACGACGGGACAATGAAGAAGGCGATGCGGCGCAGGCCACCGGCAAGCCGGTCAGCAACGGCGTCCTCGGCGGCCGACGGGACCGCCGCGGCGCTGGCGAGGGCCGGCAATTCGGCGGCCGCGACCGAAAGCCCGAACAGGCTCACCGGCAGGGTGTACAGGATCTGTGCGTTGAGCAGCCCGGTGACGGCCCCAGTCGGAAGCAGGCTGGCGAGCAGCGCGTCGACATAGGCGCTCACCTGGACGACGCCCCGACCGAAAAAGACGGGCACGAAGTTACGCACGACCGTCCGCACGTGTTCCGAGGCGGTGTCGAGCACCGGACGCAGGTCCGGCGCGACACGGAGGACCGAGGGCAGCTGGACGGCAAACTGGAGCGCGCTGCCGGCGACCGACCCCCAGGCCAGGGCCACCGCCAGGCCCGACAGCTCCTCGCGCGGGCCGAAGACGACGAGGGTCGTGATCATGGCCAGGTTCCACATCACCGGCGCCGCATACGACAGCAGAAACCTGTGATGGCTGTTCAGGACGCCCAGACACCAGGCCGACAGCACGAGAAGGCCTGCGCCCGGAAACAGGATTCTGACGATCGTGATCGTGAGCGTGCGCTTGTCGCCGGAGAATCCGGGCGCGATCACCGAGGTGAGCAACGGCGTCGCCACCACGCCGACGAGCACGAGGAGCGCCATCGTCAGCGCCACGAGCGCGCCGACGGCGCCCGCCACGCGACTGGCCTGGCGGCCCTCCCCTTTGGCGAGAAGCGCAGCGTATACGGGGATGAAAGACGCTGAGAGTGCCCCTTCGCCGAACAGGTTCTGGAGCACGTTGGGTATACGGAACGCCGCGCTGAAGGCGTCAGCGGCGTCCGACTGCAGGCCGAAATAGTGGGCGAAGACGCGAAGGCGCACCAGCCCGGCGAACCGGCTGAGGAGGATACCGGCCGCGACGAATACCGGTCCGGCCCTCGAGGGCCTATTCGTCATCCTCGTCGGCCGTCGCCTCGCCGAGCGCACCGCTCGACTTCTTCATCAGGTAGCTCTTGATGAAAACGTCGATGTCGCCGTCGAGCACGCGGTTGACGTCGCCGACCTGCTCCTTGGTCCGGTGGTCCTTCACGAGCTGATACGGGTGCAGGACGTAGCTGCGGATCTGGCTGCCAAACGCGATGTCCTTCTTCACACCGCTGATCTGCTCGAGCCTGGCCTGCTGTTCCTTCGTCCGCAGGTCGTACAGCCGGGCCTTGAGCACTTTCATGGCCGAATCCCGGTTCCGGTGCTGCGATCGCTCGTTTTGACAGGACACGACGATGCCCGTTGGAAGGTGGGTGATGCGCACAGCCGAATCGGTGACGTTGACGTGCTGGCCACCGGCGCCACTGGACCGATAGGTGTCGATCCGCAGGTCCTTCTCGTCGATCTC